>ENA-ORXT01000398-ORXT01000398.1-marine-metagenome-genome-assembly--contig:-NODE-398-length-70784-cov-9.107316_pt1 | contig 70784 bp, 68 predicted proteins | sample MGYA00237868_ERZ511482 | MGnify/ENA metagenome assembly ERZ511482 | reverse complement strand
CAGATTCAGATTCAGATTCAGATTCAGATTCAGATTCAGATTCAGATTCAGATTCAGATTCAGATTCAGATTCAGATTCAGATGCAGACGCGAACGCAGACGCAGACGCAGACGCAATACGCGAGCTTACAGCGAACATAATTAAAGCTGAAGATTCGATTGAGCAGTCGATGAGCAAAACGGCTGTTATACAAGCTGAGCTGTCGATTGTGAGCGAGCCATCGTCACTGGCTGAAGAAATCAGAGTGGATTCCCAAGTAGACGATTCTGACGCACTCGGAGTCACAACTAATGATCAATCGTCCAAAGCAAGAACCACGCAGTCTGCCAGAATGACTCCACAAGCAATGTTCCCGGTTATCGCACCGGAGTCCACAACTGATTCAAATCGGGCACCTAATAAAAAACAATCCAATTTGTTACTAGAGCAAGTTGAAGACAAAACCGAATCCCGGCAAGCAAAAACGCTCAAGAACCGCGAGGAAAAAAGCGCAGGTGACTCCGATAAGAAAGCGCGAGTTCGACCGGATAACTATCGCAGCAGTCCGCTGCTCTGGATAATTGAGATCAAACACCTTTATAAGGAGGAAAATAAAGAGAAAGCCAGCGAGGAACTAACCGCATTCAGAAAGGTGTACCCGAATAACAGTAACGAACGGCTTTTACCAGAAGATTTTCGGAACGTTCGAATCGACTAGAATTTCGTGCACTGACACCAAAGGCGTCGCTGGGTTCAAGTTATTGCCACACAGCTGTTAACTAAGGTTAACACTCCCGTAGTTTCACGGTATCAATCTCGATAGCCATCATAATTGCATAGTGAATGGGTTATTCAATCGCGATAAACGAGGAATAGAAAAATGCACAAGAAACTAATTATCAGTATCACTTTGCTGACAATGATGTTATTTGCTGGACTCAGTGCAGCTGCGGAGGTGGTCAATATCAATAAGGCCTCCGCCGCTGCTATTCAGCAAAATTTAGTTGGCATCGGTCCAATTAAGGCCGAAGCTATTGTCAGTTACCGGAAAAAAAATGGACAGTTCAAGAGCATGGATGATCTGCAGAATGTAACTGGACTCGGCCCTGCATTGATCAAGAAGAACAAGCGCTACATGTCGATGACAAAAGGGGTGGTTGCTGGTGACGACAAAGCATACGCCACCTCAAAAAAGCAAGCCGGTAAGAGTAAAGCGACAGGTACAAAAAAGGCAGCTAAAAAGTCCTCAGCTTCAGCTAAGACAAAATCCACAACTAGTACTAAAAAGGATTCCAAAACCAAGGTAACTGCAAAGCCGAGTAAATCGGCCAAAAAAGGCTGTACAGGCTCCACCAAAACAATGTCGAAAGCTGAGAAAAAGGCCTGCACAAAGAAAAAAGCCAAAACAACAAAGAGTGCCAAAAAACCGGCTAAAAAGAAAACAACCAAAAAGAAAAAGAAAACGCCTAAGCCTGCAAGCTAATAAGGTGTTGCACAAAGCAGATCGCAACCGCGGTCTGCTTCAGCTAAAACTCACTTCACGGTGTGCCTAGTATTGTCTGTATTACCCTGACAAACTTAATAGACTACACATTTTGTCACGAACAAACGGTCATATAACCGAATTCTGTACCCCCGCGCGTGCTAGATTGCCGTATGGAATGTCGACCTTCTCTGCTGATGATTGTGGTTGCGCTGGCGGGTGCTGCTAGCGCTAAGTGGGCCATGCAGTCGTCTGTAATATCAATCGACGAGCCCACAGCACCTCAAGAACTCGACACCAGTCGCTACTTGCAACAAACAGCGCAACTGGAACTGTCGGAAAAGTCGCGCAAAACACCGCTACACCCAACTCAATTAGATCCAGCAAAACATTCCGATTTGCACTCTAGGGAATCTCAATCAATCGATGAAGGATATGCGGATAGCTCGAATGATGCAAAAGCGCCCATCAACTTAGTGGAGCTTCTTGCAGAGCAAGGGATAATACTCACAGGTATTGAGAGCAACAGCAGTCATGCCGATCTGCTATTCACGATGTTCTTCCTTCAACCAGGCACTGACAAGGACCACGCAATAGAAATTATATTGGGTGATTGGTCGAAAGCACAACCGGCTCAAGCATGGCAATGGATACAGAGCAATGATTCAACCGGAGCTCTGCACCGGTATCGAGCAACTATCTTGCAACATTGGCTTCCAGTCAACGCCAACGATGCGCTGTTAGCAATCACGAGCTTGCCTCCATCAGATGATAAGAACAGCATGCTGGCCGACTATGCCGCTTTTATAGCTATTGAAGAACCTGATAGAGCATTTTATTGGGCTTATGGTCTGACGAATAAAACAACTAGACAACTCGTGCTCGATAGTGTCGTCTATCAATGGGCATCTTCAGACCCTGAGCAAGTGATCCTGCACCTAGAGAATATTCTCGAGCCAGATATTAAGCAACAGCTTTTATTTCAAGCAGGTCCAACCATAACATCCCAGTTAACACAAACGAATCCACATAGAGCCATGATGTGGACCAGTTCTTTGAATAAGTATGAAAACGAATTTTTAAGCCCAATCGCATTTCAGCAATGGGTTAACAAAACACCAGATGAAGCTATGGGCTGGCTTTTAGCGCAAAATAGCAGTGAAACCAACGAACTTTTTATGGCAAATGCTGCATCCACACTTGCATATCAAAACTTACCTGTAGCCGTCGAATATTTTCCATCCATGAGCAAAACTGTTCAAGAGAATATGGCTTCGTCAATCGCGTTTAGCATGTATCAAATCGACCCTAACGAAGCTAAAAACTGGAGTAACAATATTCCAGCTTCGAAGGTACAACAAAATGCTAATCGCGGAATACTGTTGGCCAGCGTCAATAACGAACCAGAATTCGCCTTGCAGATGGCCCTGAATTTAGTGGGTCAAGACCAAAACGAGGTGCTCACAACTACCGCAGTCGAAGTTGACCAACAACACCCCGACTTACTAGAGAATTGGCTGTCAAATGCCGCAATTAGTGAATCCCAACTGCAGGATATTCGTACAGCGCTTGTCCCATTGCCAACAGACTAAAAACAAAACACTCACTCCGCTTTACCAAATTCAACTTTGGCAAACAAAATGCACTCAATAGCTGTATAAAGTACAATTATTCAAGACTTTTGTTATGGCAAGATCAATTCGATTGCTTACTGTTCTTAAACAACAGCTCAAGCTAAATGGGTTCACCTACAAAAAGCTCGCAGCCGAACTTGGCTTAACCGAGTCTGCGATAAAGCAAATGTTCGGTTCAGATAATATGTCGCTAAAACGAATGGATGCGATTTGCGAATTGCTAAAACTCGATATTAGCGATCTGGTTTTACTCAGTGAAGATCAAGAAAAGAAAATTGAACTACTCACCAAAGAACAAGAAGCCATTCTCGTTGGTGACGAAAAGCTGTTATTGGTTGCATACTGCGTTGTAAACCATTGGACATATTCTGAAATCATTACGCGCTACGAGCTTAGCGAAACTGAATGCATAAAACAGTTAGCCAAGCTCGACAAAATGAATTTGATTGAGCTGCAACCTGGTAACCGTATTAAAGCCCTAATAGCGCCTAATTTCGCATGGCAGCCCAACGGACCAATAGAACACTACTTTCGTACCGAAGTTCAAGGTGCGTTCTTTAACGATGGATTTGATGAATCAGGGTGTTTGCGACTAGTGAAAAACGGCGACATTTCACTTGCTGCTCGAGTGCAATTAGTTGAAAGGCTCAAAGTAATCGGTCAAGTATTCGATGACACGAATCGCGAAGAGCGTAAATTAGGCCCAGAAGATCGTAAAGGTACAACAATGGTATTAGCCATTAGAAATTGGCAATTTCAAGCATTCGTTGCGATGGAACGGGAAGCTTAAAATTACACAAACACCTCGTCGTAGGCTGCGACAATTTCTAATGCATTTGCAGCCACCTGTTCTACCGACATGCCCGGCTTATATAAATTAGATCCGATACCAAAACCCGTTATACCAGCCAAGTGCCAAGCGGCGTAGTCAGTTACACCGATACCAGAGACACCATAAAACGGGATCTCCGCAGGCACTACAGCCTTAAGAGCTTTTAAACCATCAACACCGAGCACCGAAGCTGGGAATAGCTTTAAACCCGTGGCCCCGGCGGCTAATGCGGAAAAGCACTCCGTGGCAGTAAACACGCCAGGGTATGACAACAAGCCATTTGCTTTGCATGCTGCAATCACACTGGTATTGCAATTGGGTGATACGACAATATTGCCGCCAGCATCACGAACGTCTTTTACTTGTTTTACGCTAAGCACAGTCCCTGCGCCAATGAGCGCATCAGATCCGAATTGTTTTGCCAATAGGCGAATGCTTTCCAACGGATCGGGGGAATTAAGCGGCACCTCTATCTTTGAAATACCTGCTTCGTATACCACTTCAGCAATCTGCTCTACTTCAGCAGGCGTTACGCCTCGAATAATAGCGATGAGTTCTCGCACTGAATCTCTCCACACTTGCAAACAAAATTTTTCCATCTAATCAATCAACGAGCCAGAAAATCTATCCATCAAATCACACAATTTGGTCTGTGAGAACTTTTACGAACTTGGATGCAAACGCTCGGCGGTATAACACAACGGTGACCCAAACAGTTGCAACGATAAAAGCCTGCGCATTCAGAAACCAAGCGAATGCCGCTAAAGCGAAAAAATAGGCATTTAGCCCTGTCGTGAAATGTGAGGCAGCCAGAGCATGCATAGCAGCTAATTTTCTGGCATATAGATCATCGTCACTTTCACTTTGCGATCCGGGACTAGGAGCCGCACCTGCCACAATCATTACGTAATTAAACTGCCGATAACTCCATGCAAACTTAAAGAACGAAAATACAAAAATACAAGTAATTAATAAAAGCTTAATTTCCCATACAGTACGCGTCGTTGTTGTGGAAAACGGCAGATCGGTCAGCATATCAATAGCAGCATCTGTCGCCCCTAGCCCTGCTAGCAGAGCACCAACGATCAGTATGGAGGTGGATGCAAAAAACAACACACCGTGTTGAAACCCATTCTGAATCAATGCATCAAACATTTTAGGATCGCGCCTCATCAATTCTTTCATCCATTGCACACGCATCTGGTTCATGTGGTACGTAATGGTGCGCGTACGCAACGGTGAGCGATTGATAACCCAAAAATGACCAACCCAGGCGATCATGAAAAATCCGATCGCTACCAAGTCGGTTGCGCTAAAACCCCACCATTGCATAGAATGTATTTCCGAAAACGAAATAATCCAGCTATTATACGCGCATGTTAAACAGGAAATAGCATCCGTGACGATCTTTGAAAAAAGCCCTATCCCAAAAGATGCTGCAGAGCGACGGGCTCGCAAACCCTTGGTTTGCTATAGCGTGAATGGCCTCCCTGAATATCCTAGAGACCAATATCAAGCGGCGCGCACAAATCTTGTGAAAATTGATGAGGTGCTTGTACAACCCAGAGATGCGAATACCTTTACCGTACCCGCAGGGCATTTTTTTAGAATAAGCAGCGTCGAGGGCTCACAAGTTGGTGATCTCAATCTGTGGAACAGCCATGACTTAAACGAACGATTTTATAGTGGTAAAACTCGTCAACTTCAAGCAAGTCACCTCACAACAGGTGACAGGTTGTGGAGCAACCTCCCCGGCATGAGAGCGATGGCTACCATTACTCATGACACTCTGGATTGGTACGGATGGGATGCAGACGGTGGTGGTGTGCATGATGTTATCGGAACGCGGTGTGACCCATACACTAATAGACTGCTTAAAAACGATGACTACCACTACTGTTGTCACTCGAACTTAACTCGAGCATTGGCAAAGCACACAGGATTACCCACTAACGAAATAGAGCACCATGTGCACGATGTCATGAACGTCTTTATGTGCACCGGTTTTACTCTGGATACCCACCAGTACTTTATGAAGGCCAGCCCAGTTCGTCCGGGAGACTACATAGAGTACTTCGCAGAAATGGATTTGCTTGGAGCGCTATCAGCTTGTCCCGGTGGTGATTGTGGAAGTAGTCATTCCGATGATTCAACACCCTGTTACCCATTGCTGGTCGAAGTATTTAAAACAGCAACTGACGCACTGAGCGATTGGAAACCTTCTCAACCGAATCAATATTCTGGCACTCACGGATTATAACAATACCTACACACCACTAATAAATTTAAGCGAGTATTTAGAATGAGTGAATTGCAAACCATCCCCGCTCGTCGTGGCCTGGCTGTACCCGTAGCCAAAGGTCAAGCGATAAAAATTATCAATACACACGGTCACCAAGTCGTGGATTTTTGGGCATTCGTTGCCGGCCACTTAACTGAATTTAGCGGTATGGAGCAGTGCCGAGCAACATGGTTAAAGATGTGTCCAGAGGTAGGTGATCACTTATATTCTAATAGACGTCGGCCGATCATGACGCTAGAGGAAGACACCTCACCCGGCCGGCACGATTCAGTCATGGCACCTTGCGACAATGAACGCTACGGCTTACTCGGCTGCACCGAATACCATGACAACTGCAAAGATAACATGCATGCGGCATTAGCAGCCCTGGGGCACAGTGTGCCTTTCACCCCCGGTTCGCTTAATTTATTCATGAATATTCCTTGGCAGCCCGATGGCACTCTCTCATTTGACCCACCATTATCTAAGGCCGGCGACTATGTTGTTTGGCGTGCGGTGGTAGATTGTGTTGCAGTGATGTCTTGTTGCCCACAAGATATATTATTGATCAACAACAAGAACACGGTAGAAGCACACTACGAGTTGTTGGATTAGTTATTTGCCGAACTTAGTTAGGTTGGTTGCAGTAGCAAAACTTGCTTACATTGCAAGATTTTTCATGCTCGCTACTGCAACTTCGTTAGTCGTTAAATCGAAGTGAATAGCTAATGATCAATGCACTTCCGCGGATTATTCATAGAACCCAGCTTAGATAACTTCGTCGCATTAGCGCTGAAGTTTACTTCTGTCCTATAGGTACGATACAGCTTCCACGTTATTCCCGTCGGGATCAATTAAAAAAGCAGCATAATAATTGGCGGCATAGTTTGTTCTTAAACCTGGTTTACCGTTGCAACTAAAACCATTATCGATTCCAAGTGAATAGAATTGCTGAACCGCAATTTCATCTTTTGCTACAAACGCAATATGGGAAGGAACACTGATTTCAAATTTTTCGATGAGAAATGTTACTTTCTTATCTACGCTCAAGCCAAAGCCTGCAGCTGATTCATCGCCCCACTTTAACTCAATACCCAGCGGTGCGAGTACTGTCGAATAGAATGCCTTGCATTGCATAAAATTCACTGTTTTAATTTCGAAATGATCAATCATCTCAAAAGGAAATTCCCTTAGCGCTTGTCTGCAGCCAGTTAATGTAAATACGCTCGGATAACGTACCAAACAGTTTCATTTGCGCTGCACAGTCTTTACTTAATTTTGTCGGGCCATCGTCTCCCAATGCACCTATCAGTGCCTCTTTGTATTCTGGTATGTCCTTCCATGTATCAACGGTGTCAGACTCTACTTCCACATGGAATTGAAGTGAGTATGCACGTGGGCCCCAACTCATTGCTTGTACCGCGCAAGCAGGTGAAGTTGCAAGGCATGCACCTCCTGCTGGCATCGTTTTAATTTCGGCGCTATGCCATTGCAAACTGGGAAACAATTCGGGCAAGCCATCGAGCAAAACACCCGTTGCGCCAACTTCTGTTAACTGTACATCGAGTACACCTATTTCAGGTGTGTCGCTCGGCCCAACACTGCCACCAAGTGCTTCCGCCAGCAATTGATGCCCAAGGCATATGCCCAAGTAAGGTAACCCTCGCTCTTCTACGGCCTCTTTTATAAACTGTTTTTCGGCCACCAACCATGGATGTTCTTTCTCTTGCCAGACATCCATTGGACCACCCATAACCCACAAACCATCGTAGCCATCCAACGATGGCAGCTCCTCACCCTCATTTAAATGCACCGCATCCCAAGTGTGACCATCTTCCTTAAGATAATCACGGAAAGATCCTGGGTGCTCCACACGCTCATGCTGTAAGACTAATAATTTCATGAGGACGCTCCAGTATTAATTTCGATTATTGCTTGAGATCGTAACACCGAAGGTGCAACACCGTAACGAGATTTGAATGCTGTTGAAAAATGAGCCGTACTCACAAACCCAGCTGCCATGGAAACTTCTGTAACCGTTAGTTGTGATTGTAGAATTAAATTCTCTGCAAAACTTAAACGTAAATTCCTATAGAACGCAATAGTGCTGGTACCCATTTTCTGCTTAAACAAACGATTCAGCTGACGTACACCCAACCCAATTAAATTGGCCAGTTGAGCCAAATCTAGCGGTTCCGCTACATGATTCTTCATAATTTCAATCGCGGTTAAAACGGATTGATTATGCGTCCCGTACCGCTCTGCCAACCCTGAGCGTTGGGGTGCGCTTGGAACCCGAACCGTTGTATGCAAAAACCAATCACTCACACGGCGGGCAAAGTCCGCTCCGTGGTGTGTAGCTATAAGCGCATGCATCATGTCAAGTGGCGCAGTTCCTCCAGCGCATGTCATTCTATTTCTATCGATGACATACAGGCTACGTTCAATCAGCAATTCTGCCGATACCTCTGAAAGCGTTTTTGCGTGCTCCCAATGCAGCGTCATTCGGTAACCGTCCATCAATCCTGCCATGCCCAAGATCACAGGACCACCAGACACTCCGCCAATCAAAGTACCAAGACTTGCTTGTCGACGAAGCCACTTATTCAAATCGGGACGATCAAGCTTGAATGGATCGCCTCCGGCCACCACAAACAGGAGATCGTAACGCTCTGTTGACTCGACGATGGGCGTTGCTGGCACCATCGCACCACTTGAGCTCACAGAGGCGACGCCATCAAGGCACAAATTCGTGATGTGGTACGCCTGTGGACTCAGTAAATTAGCCGCGCGCAGCGGCTCTTGAGCTGACGAATAGGACATGAGCGCGTAGCCATCAATCAGTAAGAAGCCGACGTTACATTGTGCTGTATTATTAAAATCTTTGTCCATATTAGACAATAATACGCCCATTTCAAGCAAGTTTCAGTCTGCAATAAGCCCCATTATTTGTCTATTCCATCGCGGGAAAAACAATGCGCTACTCTGCACTGCAAGTCATAAAGCAAGGGCTAACTGGTAACAAAGGTTGGACGCCCGCCTGGCGCGAGCCAGAACCCAAGGCCGAATACGACGTGATTATCATCGGTGCCGGCGGTCACGGCCTTGCTACAGCCTATTACCTAGCGAAAGAGCACGGCATAACCAACGTTGCCGTCGTCGAAAAAGGCTGGCTAGGCTCGGGCAATATTGGCCGTAATACCACCATCATTCGCTCTAACTATATGTTGCCGGGCAACGAACCTTTCTATGAGTTATCGATGAAACTCTGGGAAGGACTAGAGCAGGATTTCAACTACAACGCAATGATTTCGCAACGTGGCATCTTGAACCTCTGCCATAGCGATCCTCAGCGCGATGGATTCGCTCGTCGTGGCAATGCGATGTTAATGGCAGGTGCTGATGCCGTGTTACTCGATACGGATGGTGTAAGAAAACTATGCCCCGATTTAGATTTTGACAACGCACGTTTTCCAATCACTGGCGGCCTTTGGCAAAAGCGTGGTGGTACCGTGCGTCATGACGCTGTTGCTTGGGGCTACGCCCGTGGTGCAGATGAACGCGGCGTGGACATCATTCAAAACTGTGAAGTCACCGGTATGCAAATTAGCAATGGTGTCTGCACCGGTGTAGAAACAACACGCGGCAAAATTAGCGCAAAAAAAGTCGCTGTGTGCGTTGCGGGTTCATCCAGCCGAGTTATGTCCATGGCTGGAATGCGCCTACCCATTGAAAGCCATGTCCTTCAAGCGTTTGTCACGGAAGGGTTAAAACCAACTATTCCAGGCGTCGTCACTTTTGGTGCTGGACATTTCTACATAAGCCAATCCGATAAAGGTGGCTTGGTGTTTGGTGGAGACATCGACGGTTACAACACCTATGCACAACGCGGGAATTTACCAACCGTAGAAGATGTCTGTGAGGGTGGGATGGCAGTCATGCCCAACATTGGCCGTGCACGCATGCTGCGCATGTGGGGTGGTGTGATGGACATGTCAATGGATGGCACACCATTCATTGATAAGACTGATATCGGCGGCTTGTATTTCAATGGTGGCTGGTGTTACGGCGGCTTCAAAGCAACCCCAGCTAGCGGCTGGTGCTACGCCCATTTGTTAGCTACCGGACAACCACATGAAACTGCAACGCAATTAAGACTTGATCGCTTTAAGCGCGGGCGCATGATTGATGAAAAAGGTGTGGGCGCTCAGCCCAACTTGCACTAGCTGATGAACATGAGACAGACATTATGATTATTAATCATCCCCTGCTCGGGCCTCGCGATGCGGCTGAATTTGTGTATCTCGGCGATGCATCTCTGATCAACAGACCAACCAGCGACAGCGACAATGCTGCTGAAAAGTTCTATGAATATCTCTATTTACGCGATAACGTGGCGGGTGAAATGCGTGAACTGTGGTACCACGAACAAGGTGACCGTTCTTGGCTTGTGGTAACGCGCAACACACTCACGCACGAAATAAGCAATGTTGAACTAGCTCGCGATGTGGCACGCGCAAGTGGTAGAGATCGATGAGTCAAGTTAATCGAATAGGTAAAGGCTTCGTAGATACAAACAGCACTATTAAGTTTGCATTTAACGATCAACAATACACAGGGCACCCTGGCGACACATTGGCATCAGCTTTATTGGCCAATGATATTCGGCTGGTTGGTCGATCGTTTAAATACCATCGCCCACGCGGTGTGTTTTCAGCTGGCTCAGAAGAGCCTAACGCACTGATGGAACTTCGTCGTGGAGCGCATCAAGAGCCCAATACGCGAGCAACCGTGACCGAGCTGTTCGATGGCTTACAAGCACGCAGTCAAAATCATCGTGGCCCTTTGGGTTTCGATTTCATGGGCGTAAACGACCTACTCTCACCTTTCCTATCGGCAGGCTTCTACTACAAAACATTTATGTGGCCCAAAGCATTTTGGGAAAAATTATACGAACCCATTATTAGAGCATCTGCAGGTCTTGGGTCCCTCTCAGGATTGCCAGATCCCGACATTTATGACAAAGGTTTTTTGCATGCCGACATATTGATCGTAGGCGCAGGTCCTACCGGTTTATCTGCCGCACTTTCTGCAGGCCAATCTGGCGCACGTGTCATCCTTGCCGACGAAGATTTCAGACCCGGTGGCCGGCTGCATGCTGAAACTTTTAACGTCAATGACATGAGTGGGCCTGATTGGGTTGCCACGACCTTGAACACGTTAAGTCAAATGGACAACGTAAGATTAATGACCCGCACCACCGTTTACGGTGCCTTCGACCATGGTATTTACGGTGCTTTGGAGCGCAAGACAGACCACCTTGCATCCAGTGATGGCATGCCACGACAAGTGTTATGGCGTATCTACGCAAAGCGTTGCATTGTTTGTGCAGGCGCAACAGAGCGCTCAATTGCTTTTGGCAACAATGATCGTCCCGGCATCATGTTGGCCGGTGCTGTGCGCGCCTACGTTAATCGTTGGGGTGTTACGCCGGGTAAACGTGTGGCTGTTTTTACCAACAATGACGATGGCTGGCGCACAGCGTCCGACCTTGTTGATAAGGGTGTTGAAGTGTCCGCAATTATTGATTCGCGAGTCATGCAAGCACCGATGAGCATCAGCGGAGCATCGATCGTTATGGGTGCAAGCGTGGTCGACACAATGGGCCGTGGTGGCATTCACACCATACAACTTTCCAACCGACAAACTATCAAGACCGATTGCCTTGCGGTATCGGGTGGCTGGAGTCCGAACGTTCACCTCACCTGCCATCAAAGAGGCCGTCCAGAATGGAACGATGCGCAGTCGTGCTTTGTTCCTGGCGGTGTGCTACCCGACGGCATGAGCGCTGCAGGTGCAGCCAACGGAGCGTTATCATTGAACGATGCACTTAGCACAGGTGTTGATGCTGCAAAACAAGCCTTATTGTCGTTAAACATAACACCAGCTGATATTAGCGCCGCTATTGGAGAAAATGAATCGACTCGTATTACCGCCTTCTGGCACGTAAAGCAAAGTACCAAGCGTTGCTGGATTGATTTACAAAACGACGTAACAACCAAGGACATCGTGGTGTCGCATCAAGACGGATTTCGCGCGGTGGAGCACTTGAAACGCTATACAACGCTTGGCATGGCAACCGATCAAGGCAAGACATCAAACGTGCTTGGTCTTGCCATCATGGCCGAGCACTCTGGCAAGAGTATCCCAGAAACCGGCACGACAATTTTTCGCCCACCCTACACACCGGTACCGATCGGTGCATTAGGCGGTCGAGCACGCGGTAAAGAATTTAAACCGACACGTAAAACACCTAGCCACGACTGGGCTGAACAACGAGGCGCTGTGTTTGTTGAAACAGGTAACTGGTTACGAGCGCAGTGGTTTCCAATAGAGGGAGAAACATATTGGCGTGAAAGCGTTGATCGTGAAGTGCTGCAAACACGCAACTCCGTAGGCATTTGCGACGTCAGTACGTTAGGTAAGATTGATGTACAAGGCAAAGATGCTGGAGAATTTTTAAATCGTGTTTATGCTAATACCTTCGCAACGTTAGCGGTTGGCAAAGTACGCTATGGCATCATGTTGCGCGAAGATGGCATATTGATGGATGACGGTACCACCGCTAGACTTGGTGAAAACCACTATGTTATGACAACCACTACAGCCAATGCCGTGAGTGTGTTCAGGCATATGGAATTTTGTCGCCAATGCCTATGGCCTAACCTTGATGTTCAACTCATATCTGCAACCGAACAATGGGCACAGTTTGCAGTCGCTGGTCCAAATTCGCGCAAGCTACTGCAAAAAGTGGTTGATGCAAACGTACCCATCGACAATGAATCGTTCCCGTTTATGGGTTGTAGCGATATAACAGCCTGCGGTGGAACACCTGGCCGGCTTTTCCGAATCTCATTCTCGGGTGAGCTTGCCTTTGAAATCGCTGTACCCACTCGATACGGTAATTCCATGATGGATGCATTGCTTACAGCTGGAGAAGAGTTCGACGCGGTGCCTTATGGCACTGAGGCTTTGGGTGTCATGCGAATTGAAAAGGGTCACGCTGCGGGTAACGAGCTCAATGGTCAGACAACGGCGGCTAATATCGGGCTCGGCCGCATGGTATCAAAGAAGAAAGACTGCATAGGCAACACACTGTCTGAACGTGAAGGCATGAATACAGAAAACAATCTTGCTTTAGTGGGCTTTAAACCAACGAACCCATCCGTCGCTCTGAGTGCAGGTGCGCATTTTGTCAGCAAAGGAAAAGATGCCACTACAGACAACGACGAAGGTTGGATGACCTCTGTCGCCTACTCTCCTTCGCTTGGTTGCTCAATCGGACTTGGCTTTATAGAACGTGGGCAAGATCGTATGGGAGAAGTGTTAACGGCTGCCGACCCTCTGCGTGGAGGAACCACTTCGGTCGAGATTGTCTCAACGCACTTTATCGACCCGGAAGGAGAACGTCTACGTGGTTAACTTAATGCTAGAGGGTACAACCCCGCTCAAAGGTTATGCGCAACGTTTTGGCGACACATCACTTACCGAAACCGTTGACTTATCCATCTATTCAATCGGGCTTGCATTACAACCTGACGCAGGTCTGGCATCGATAGAAACCAGCTTGGGCACAAAATGGCCAGTGACAGGGCATAGCACGTCAAACGCGGATAGCAGTTACCAAGTGCTTGGACTGCAGTCTGATCAGGTATTTGTGTTATCAGAAAGAAATGCAACACTGCCAGAATTGGACGAGTCAGCGTACATCACTGACCAGTCAGATAGTTGGGTAGGTTTGAGAATACAAGGTGGAAACTCACTTGCGTCTTTGGAGAGAATTTGTCCGATCGATTTGCATCCACAAGTATTTAGTGTAGGTTGCGTGACTCGAACAACCATGGAGCATTTGGCTGTGATCATTATTTGTGAAGCGCAAGACAGCTACCTGCTTCTGTCTCCAACGTCTTCGGCGCAATCGTTTCTACATGCAGTAGAGACGTCTTTACGAAATGTGAAAGGCTAAGGCTTAGCAAAAGCGCCCTAGCGAATTGGTGGTGCGTACATTAGGCCACCGTCAGTCCACAATCGGTTAACACCTCTAGGCAGTCCTAATGCAGTGTTCTCGCCAACGTTACGCTCATACGATTCAGCGTAGTTGCCTATATGCGTAATAATGTTAGCGCACCATGTGTTTCCCACACCTAGCTTGCTTCCAAAATCGCCAGAGATGCCTAACAAACGTTGCATGGCTGGCGTGGCATTTTTCGCGGCTTTGCTAATGTTGCCGCTGGTAACGCCCATTTCCTCGGCATTGATCATACAGTTCAAAGACCACCTAACTAAGTTTGTCCAGATTGGATCACCCTTTCGAACCAATGGTCCAAGCGGTTCTTTAGAAATAATCTCTGGAAGCACTAAGTGTGCATCTGGCCGTTCAAGATTCGCGCGTGTAGCTGCAAGTGCTGATCTGTCATTGGTTACAGCGAGGCACTTACCGCTTTTGTACGCTGCATTAATTTCATCATTAGTTTCAACGTATATAGGTTTGAAACGCATTTTGCCAACACCGAAGAAATCTTCAGCGTTCAATTCAGTTGTCGTGTTCCGCGTTACGCAGATACCCTTGTTATCTAGTTCAAGCGCGCTTCTTATACCTGAGCTTTTGGGCACCATAAAGCCTTGACCATCGTAATAATTAACACCGGCGAATTCCCCGAAATCTAAATTTCTGGACAAAGTCCACGTCGTGTTGCGCACAAGCACATCGATAGAGGCTGCCGCCAACGCATCGAATCGCGCCGATGAGTTCAAGCCAACAAACTCTACCTTGGTGGGGTCATTGAAAATCGCACTAGCAATAGCGCGACAGAAATCAGCGTCCAAACCAGAGTAGTCACCGAGACTGTTAGGCTGAGAAAAGCCCTTGAGTCCCGTACTGACTCCGCACGCAACGGCGCCACGCGCTTCCACTTGAGTCAATGTTGCAGACTGGCTATAGATTGCTCCTGAAAACAAACTGCTGATGCTAACAATTAGCATTGCAGATATTTTCGTCGTTAACCTACACGCATCCAATTTGCGTTTTTTTGAAGTAATCATATTCCGTTCCAAGTGACTCTATTAGTTAGCTGAAATTACTTCCCGAATTGGCTTTCGAGATAACTGATTAGTTCATCAATTTCTATAACACTGTTGAGTGCCAACTTCATTTCACCCTTTGGTGAATAAACGATATAGCCAGGCGCTGCCGGAAAATTCTTACCGGTCTCTGACTTAATTTGATCTTTGAACACATCCCCAAAAACAACAAAACTGGGGAACGCTGTAGGCGTTTTATCCATGAATTGTTTTATTTCAGGAATATATTCATGACCATCCATAACCAGCCCGACGACATGCGCATTGGATGATTTATATTTATTGTGAAAGGCCTCTATGGCTGGTTTTTGTCGCTCACAAGGTACGCAATTTAATTGCCACAACATGACAACCGTCCAACGCCCATTACCGAGATGGTCGTCCACTTCTATGCGGTTACCATCAAAATCAGATACTAAAAAAGCTTGCGTTGGTAGCGACACTAAACATAGCAGTAAAACTGCAATTAGACTTCTCAAGATCATAAGGTTTACAGACTTCGGTATTGAACAACAGATACGGCAACAGGCGAGTCATCAGAACTGTGTCGATAGCTTGCACGAATGCAAGGCTCAATCTGCACGGCATCTGCGTTGATGCCATGACTGACAAACTCTTCTTCCACACGAATTCCTCTAATTTGAGAGGCGTCGTTTTTACCATCGACGTCAGTACAGGCAGTAATCGAAAAAACATCGCCAGGTACAAAATCTTTTGCTAGCAGTCTGACCGCCTGCTTGTTACCGCGCCCCATAACAATGGACGCCTTATCGTTAAAAATAAGAACCGTTCGTCGCATTTGTGAGTATCCATTTAAATTAACAGGGTTCTCAGCACTCTGCCTAGCATAGATACGCTGCCTAGCCGTGTTCAGTATGCCACCTTGCGATATCCGTTTATCTATAGGAGTCACGTCGTAGTCATTCACCGTAACGGTGCTGACGTCGGTAGACGGTGCGTTTATTGAATCACTGCCTACACCCGAAATGAAAGTATCTCCAGTGCCACCTTGCTCCGAGAAAATGCGATCGTCTAGCTCGATATCTACGATATTTTCAGTACCACTAACCAGCAGCAAAGAGGATGGGAAAACACCTTTTTCAGAAACATCGTATTCTCTGCGAACCTCAATCTCTCCTACCGAGACACTATAGTCATTTACCAGACCAGCTTCCGTTTCAGCGAATCGTTTGCCGTAGGTAACGTAGTTTAGACCTTGGTCTGCACTGACTCTCTGAATGCCGAAGCCAGCATCTTCGAGTGCTCTCAACAGTGTGTTGCCAAAGGCACTGGTTGGATTTGACACTTGCAAAGTAGCTGTACCAATTTGCATTTCTGGAATTTGTACTAAGGCTGATACTAAATTGGTCGAAATCAGCTGAAGATTGCGCAATTCGGCAACCGGCGTTTCTGCAATGATTGCCGTGTTCCCACCAACACGAGGCATGAACAAAGCATTGTCTCGCTTCAACGTTTGTACTTGGCATGCACTTAAAGGCAATATCGATGCAGTTACAAGAAGCGTAAGCGCTTTTAAATTAGTCACTAACCTGCTCTCCTCCAAAGGTCAATAACCACACCACGGTTTGGAAAACCCTCCGCATCAGTAGTCGGCGACCAACATCCTTCATCAAATACTTTATCTCGCGATATACCTGCAGCAATAAGTTCTTCTGCAATTCGATTTGCACGCCCCAAAGCCAACCCTTGATTGCCGATCTCCAAGCTCGTTGGGCCATTGCTGCAACCAATAATTCCAATAACGTCAGAGTTTTCAGAGAATCGACTGACTAGTTTTTTCACAACCAACTTACCAGGCTGACCAAGATTTTGAGAGTCATTTGGAAAGATAACAAATTCACGCACAATCCGATTGTAGTCGTCCAGAACAGAAGCAAAAGCACTCGGGCCGCCGTTGAACACATTACCGAATTGATCGCGATCTGAGTTTAAGCTTGCCAGGCTCGGTCCGCCAGACGCAGAACTTGCCACGCGTTGAACAATATCATCGGTTATAAGAGATATAGTTGGTATTCCACCTTCGATTGGAGCTAGTGCCGCATATTGAATTTTACCTGATGTGAACTCATATGTTTGTCCGTTTGACCCACGACTCTCTAATTCAACATTGATTCCTGACAATTGAATCGCCTGCCGCGTTCCGGCAATGGTTAATGCTCCTGTTGGAACGACAGCTTTGTTTTCTCGCCAAACAAGATTCGTAGCATCACTGATATTTGTTTTGGAATTTCGTCGAATAGTGTCATAGGAGCGAGTTAACTCAAGGTCACCGATAGAGACTCTTAGCCTTACATTGGTAGATTTGGCATTATCAGAGCCAAGAAGATCAGTTACATACAAAAAGTGACTGCCTTGGTCAGCATCTACTCGCTGCAACCCGTAACCGAGTTTTACCAATTCGTTTGCAGCACTTGCAGACTGTCCAGACTCAGCATCGCTGATCTGAACCGTGGTAGTCAGCGGTTCCATAACCTGCGGTAGCACGGACATTAGATCTGCCATCATGTCAGCACGAAGAAGCTGGGTTTGATCACCTGAGTTTGTCGATGACGACGTTTTACCGGCGCTGGCACATCCCGTCAGTGCCATCAAAATACCTAACACAGCGATAGTCGCCGACCGAGTCGGAAAAGTCACTTTACTTTCATTTTGGACGGATTGACGAAGCAGCGGGTTGCTTATTGAGTCATTTAGCATGCAGATGGCCTTGCCTTGACACAGTAACTGGCAGATCTAGATGATTCGCAGGCACTATGGCGATCAGAATAATTGTATGTCATATAGTCAGGATGCAACGAACATTCCGCCGTGACGTACCGTACTTTAACGCTAACAAAAAATGCTGAAAAAATCAGCTTCTATGCGGTCAATTCGAGCCTCAGTGCGCAATTATTCTGCTAATAAAATAGGCTCAAACTAGGCTAACCACAATGCGATATTATACGACCAATCTTATTCACCTGCGTCCTATGCTTTAAGTTAGTCCGTCTTTGTTCAATCCTGAACTCAACTGAGTCATTGGAGAGGCCGCACCGCTCGCTTTGTAAATAAAAAGTACGGCGAATTCATTTCAATTAAGTACCAAGTTTATTGACAGCCATTGCACCTGCGACAGCAACGGCAGACGAAATACAGATACCCCATACAAAATCAACAATACTCATCAAGACCGGCCAGTTTTTTAAGGTGGCAAGATTCGTCACATCGTAAGTACCATAAGCAATAAACCCAACCACTGCACCGTAGAATGCAATATTCACTAAAGACAACCCTGTTTGTTCGGGTCTAATTGCCAACAACACAATTCCGGCTGAATAAAAAAGATAAAAGATGCCGGCAGGAAGAAAAAGAACATCCTCCCGCATTAACGGACCTAGCTGAGCTGCATAAAATTTCTTTGCAATCAACCCAAGCCAGATTGCATCTATGGCAAGGAATGTAAGCAAAGTCGCAAGGTAGGCAATAATGAAATTCTTCATAAAAGTAATGTTCAGTGATCTGTTTGACTATGTCTTCTACGGCCGTCAATACTATTCGGTTCGTGCTGTTTAAAACGGCGCATCGCTACGAATTTTTATGCGCTCGCAGGTTACGGGATGATTGAAGCTAAGCCTGTCAGCATGCAGCATTAGACGCACAGCTGGCTCACCGTAAAGCCGGTCTCCGACTATCGGTGCATTCAACCCTAAACGATTTGCAGCGTGCACGCGTAGTTGGTGGGTTCTACCCGATACAGGGGTAAAAATCACGCGCCTACCAAACGTTTTAGCCGTTTGTGGCTCATGTTCGACTCTCCACAAGGTAGACGCCGATTTCCCATGTTGAAAACAAACGATCTGCATCGGACGATTATCAATATCGAGACGCAGTGGTAACAGTATATGACCTCCAAGACCAAGTGGTTCTGCAGCCAGCACAGCACAGTAACGCTTAACGATTTTTCGATGCTCAAACTGCTGCTGCAACTGTCTATGCACTTCCCGAGACTTGGCGAACAGCATGAGTCCAGACGTATCCATATCGAGTCGATGCACCAGCATAGGACCCGTTGCTTGAGGATAAGCGTCTAGCACTTGAGTCGCCATCGAGCCGTCCATTGTCCTGCCAGGCTGGGATAACACACCGGTTGGCTTATCGACAACCAGCAAATGCTCATCCTCAAAGTGTATGTATAAGTGGTGGTTCATTGATCTGTGTCAACTGTTGAAATAAGTATTGTGATTACATGAATAACGCGCGGCGAATAAAATTAAGACCCAGTAACAGAAAAAACACCAATACCAATTTTTGAAATAAGTCGTTAGCAATTTTAGTCCGTAGCTTTTCTCCAACCGTGAAGCCAATAATCGCCGGTATCAGTAACGCTGTTGAAAACAAAGCGTTGCCAGAATGCACCATGCCGTTTCGAATATAGCCTATTAGCAAAACTGTACTTCCAATGAATAACAACGCACCCACCGTTTGAACAAACTCATCATTGCTAACGCGACGTGAACTTAAATACACGATGATCGGAGGCGCCCAAATACCAGCTAATCCTCCCATTACACCAGAAATTAATCCAGTGAGTACCTGCGCTAGATTGTCGAATCGCTCAGGCAGTTTTGGTGGTGAGCGCCAAAGGCTTAGAATGGCAAAGCTGGATGTCACCATGCCAAGCATAAAGGTTAGGCTGCGAATGGGTACGGTAATAGACACAACAGAGAAAACAGCGATAGCCATTACCATGATAGTCATCAAACGCCAGTTGCGTACAACAACCTCCTTCAGATGCCCACTACGAAAGATCTGCCACGCATTGATCAGGCACATTGGAATAACAACAGTTGCAATGGCCGTCCTCGCGTCGACAACCGTTGCAGTAAGCGCTATGGCTGCAGTCGGAAAGCCAATGCCCAGTGTGCCCTTAATTAGACCTGCAATAAAATAGGTGGCAACGATGACCACCAGAATGACTTCACTCATGCTTTATTTTTTCTGGCATCTCATTAACGAATCGCGGCACGACAGTGATTGTCGTTGCTCTACACTTGAACTTGTCCCATTGGCACGGATACGAGTGCATAGCGCGTATAACACTTTAAGCGTAACACTGTAAGGTGTGTCGAACACTTTACCCCATCGTGTACGTCCAGAATGCAATCAAGATTCCATAAGATAGTAAACTAGCTATGGCCACAACGCGCACCCTTACCGAAGAAAAGCGACGGTAAATAGTCACCACGCAAACCAGTGCAAGGAGTATTTCGAGCGGCTGCCAGTAATACGCATAGTGCTTTGAATCCCAATACGAAACGGGGGATTCAAATATCCAATTGCTAAAGGGCCAAAAATGAGCATGGCCATCATCAACATGCAGAGGCAGATCAGTCATGCAATGCACCAAAGCCGCAATACTCAGAAACACGAGTATTTGACCCCATAGCTTCGTGTTTACTGCTCCCGATTGCTTAAGCCAGATTCGCCCACCTAGCAAAAAGCCTGCAACTGCGATAGAAAAATAAAGCGGTATTGAGTTGGTGATAGCCCCGATTTCCTGCCAAAACTCCGAGAAATACAAATCTTGCCAAATAACAGCATCTTCAATGCCGCGTGCCTTCGCCTGACCCCACATTATGAAAAGACTGATGTCGGGCAACAAGGCGCCAATTAGAACAGCTAAATTAACGCGCTTCACCGATGAATTGGTGCCTACCGCACCAGTTGATGACTTTGGCTCAGTTTTGGATGATCTGCACAACAGCCCAGCGGCAAGTAACAAGTGGGTTTGTGTATTCAACAGTAACTCTGTTTCGGTATCAATTTATTGAACGGAGGCGCTCGGCATGATAGCGTCGGACAACGTTATAAACAACTCCTTGGAGCATATCGATGTGCGGTATTGTCGGACTGTACCTGAAGAACGAGCAGCTTCGGCCAAAGCTCGGCAGCTTGTTCCAACCCATGTTGTCAGAAATGAAAAGCCGCGGGCCAGACTCCGCAGGCGTGGCCATTTACAGAGACCCTGTCAATGGCTCTCAAACTAAATACTCACTCGCACACGACAACGTCAAATTCGATTGGCAAAAGCTCGGTACCACACTGGCATCCGATTGTCAGTGCAACGCCAGTATCAATCAAATAGACACCCACGCAATCCTTATTGCTGATGCTCAAGAGCCGCACGTTCGCACTTGGCTCAAACAGCATCATAAGGGCGTACGTCTGGTTGGCTCTGGGTCCAGCGTGGAGATCTTTAAAGAAGTCGGTTTGCCCGACGATGTTTATTCTCGATTCGAATTAGAAGCCGCCAGCGGCACACACATGATTGGTCATACTCGTATGGCAACCGAGAGTGCTGTAACAACAGCTGGCTCTCATCCATTCGCAACCGGTGCCGATTTATGTCTTGTTCACAACGGATCACTATCGAACCATAATCGCTTGCGAGAACAACTTGAAAAAGCCGGGCTTGAATTCCAAACAGAAAACGACACCGAAGTTGCTGCGGCATACATGACACATAAAATCCGTGAAGGCGCAACGCTACGCGAAGCACTCGAACAGGCACTCATCGATCTTGACGGTTTTTATACGTTCTGCGTTGGCACCGAGACAGGCTTTGCAGTATTAAGAGATCCAATCGCTTGTAAACACGCAGTGCTCGCCGAAACCGACGATTGGGTTGCTATGGCTACCGAATATCGGGCCATAGCCACGCTACCAGGTTCAGATGCGGCAAATATTTGGGAACCTAAACCCCAAACAATTTACGCATGGGGAGAGCTAACGTAATGACCACTCTCGATCTGCAAAAAATTGGGCTACGCAAAGTCAATAAAACTTTACAGTCAACGACCACAACCGCTGGAGAAAAGTTCACCGTTGTCAATCCTATGGGCGGGCATGCAATCGCGTGCGGACTGCAGTCGGATATAGAAGTCACGATAGATGGACATGCAGGCTTCTACTGTGGCGGCATGAACAAGAACGCATGCATAACCGTGCACGGTCATGCTGGTGTCGGTCTGGCAGAGAACATGATGTCCGGCACAGTGCGAGTGACCGGCAATGCAAGTCAAGCTGCAGGCGCTACGGCTCACGGTGGGCTACTGATCATTGAAGGTGACGCATCATCACGATGCGGCATATCAATGAAAGGTGTCGATATTGTTGTTGGTGGATCCGTTGGTCATATGTCTGGATTTATGGCTCAAGCTGGTAACTTGGTTATTTGTGGAGATGCAGGTGACGCATTAGGCGACTCTATTTACGAAGCTAATATTTACGTTGCAGGCGCAGTTGAAACGCTCGGGTCGGATTGTGAAGAAAAGCCAATGGACTCATCACATGTTGATGCGCTAACAGAGTTATTAAATCGGGCAGGCATCAAAGTGGATGTTCAGAAATTTAAACGCTACGGTTCTGCACGTACTCTCTATAACTTCCACCCCGACAACGCTGGCAACTATTAGTAGAGCATTCTTATGCAAAAGAAATCACCACAAACAACGCCACGTTATTCAGCAACGTTCGACGAATATACTTTGTCTGAGATTCGGCGCGCAGCAAGCACTGGCATTTATGACATAAGAGGTGGCGGCGCTAAGCGTAAGCTCCCTCATTTCGACGACCTACTCTTCCTTGGTGCATCCATGTCGCGCTACCCATTGGAAGGTTATCGCGAACGTTGCGACGCCAATGTCGTTCTTGGCAGTAGACATGCCAGCAAACCGTTGCACTTGGACATACCAATTACCATTGCAGGAATGAGTTTCGGGTCGCTTTCTGGCCAAGCAAAGGAAGCATTAGGACGAGGCGCTAACGCGGCTGGAACATCCACTACAACTGGAGATGGTGGCATGACGCCGGAAGAGCGAGAGCACTCTGCCATGCTGGTTTATCAATACCTCCCATCACGATATGGAATGAACCCTGACGATTTGCGCAAGGCTGATGCCATTGAAATAGTCGTTGGGCAAGGGGCAAAACCCGGTGGTGGCGGCATGCTAATGGGCCAAAAAATATCAGACAGAGTTGCGGCAATGCGCACCCTGCCGAAAGGTATCGATCAACGATCGGCCTGTCGGCACCCAGACTGGACTGGGCCTGACGATTTAGAGATCAAAATTCTAGAGTTACGCGAAATAACAAATTGGGAAAAGCCCATTTACATAAAAGTAGGAGGAGCACGTCCCTACTACGATACCGCGCTTGCCATAAAAGCCGGTGCGGATGTCATTGTCGTTGATGGCATGCAAGGTGGTACGGCTGCAACTCAAGATGTTTTTATTGAACACGTGGGTCAACCTACTCTTGCTTGTATACGTCCAGCAGTGCAGGCATTGCAAGACATGGATATGCACAGGAAAATACAACTGATCGTGTCGGGTGGTATTCGTAACGGTGCTGATGTTGCCAAAGCTATTGCACTCGGTGCCGATGCTGTTTCCATTGGGACCGCAGCACTGGTCGCACTGGGGGACAACCACCCACAGTATGAAGACGAATATCAGCAGCTGGGTACTACAGCAGGTGCGTACGATGACTGGCACGAAGGACAAGACCCTGCAGGTATCACAACGCAAGACCCAAAGCTTGCCGCCAGACTCGACCCAGAACTTGCTGGCCGTAGACTCGCTAACTACCTAAAGGTCATGACGCTCGAAGCGCAAACTATTGCGCGTGCATGCGGTAAAAGTCATGTGCACAACCTTGAGCCGGATGATCTAGTTGCACTTACCGTAGAAGCTTCTGCTATGGCTCAAGTACCGCTGTCTGGAACCAGCTGGATTCCAGGCCAGTAAACACAGCATTGTTACGAATAAAAAAAAACTAAAAAACTAATATAAGCCACTTTCCAGGAGCTCATCATGTCCGATTTATCCAAGTTCGCGAAAGACAAAGGTGTGAGATTTTTTCTGTTCAATTTTACCGATCTATTCGGTATTCAACGGGCCAAACTAGTTCCTGCCGAAGCGGTAAGTGGTATGCAGAAATCCGGGGCTGGTTTTGCGGGATTTGCAACTTGGCTCGATATGACGCCTGCGCACCCAGACATGTTCGTGATGCCAGATGCAAGTTCAGTTATCCAACTTCCATGGAAACCGGAAGTTGCATGGATAGCTGGCGACCCTTGGATGGACGGAAAACCCGTCGCTCAAGCTCCTCGTAATGTACTCAAAAATTTGATGGCTACAGCCGCCGAGCAAGGGCTGTTGATGAAGTCTGGTGTAGAGCCAGAATTTCATTTGATATCACCAAATGGTCAGAAGATCTCAGACAAACGCGACACGCAAGAAAAGCCTTGCTACGACCAATCTGCAATTATGCGCAGATACGATATTATTTCTGAAATATGCACGACCATGATAGAGCTTGGTTGGGGTCCCTACCAGAACGATCACGAAGATGCTAACGGTCAATTTGAAATTAACTGGGATTTCAACGATGCGTTGACCACAGCAGACCAGCACGCATTTTTCAAATTCATGGTTAAGTCTATTGCTGAGAAGCATGAGCTTCGTGCTACCTTTATGCCAAAACCGTTCATGGATTTAACGGGTAACGGATGCCACGTGCATATATCTGTATGGAACAGAACAGGGAAGAAAAATTTATTTCACGACAAAAAGGGTGAGCTGGGAATATCTAAAACTGGCTATTTCTTTCTCGGTGGCCTGATGTCACACGCCGAGGCACTGGCAAGCATTACAAACCCTACGGTTAATTCTTATAAACGTATCAATGCACCACCCACGTTATCTGGCGCAACATGGTCGCCTAGCTCAGTTACTTATGGTGGTAATAATCGCACACACATGGTGAGGATACCCGACGAAGATCGTATCGAATTTCGCTTAGCCGACGGAGCCGTCAACCCATACTTACTGCAAGCAGGCGTGCTTGCCGCAGGCTTAGCTGGGATAGACAACGAAACAGACCCGGGCAAACGTCTCGACATAGATATGTACACAGAAGCCGACAAAGCAAAAGGAGCTAAAAAACTACCGCTTAATCTATTGGATGCGATACGTGCACTGCAAAAAGACAAATCCTTCAGGCAGTCAATGGGCAAAGATTTTTGCAGTGCCTACATCAAATTGAAAAATAAAGAATGGGACAAGTACACCCATCACCTGACCCAATGGGAGCGAGACACTACACTAGATTGCTAACGCTATGCGAGCTATAAGGACTCAAGCGCTAGTTTGAGTTCTTCTACGCGCTCAGATAGTACCGTACGAACACCCTTTATCAGTGCCGTGAAATAAGCACTGCCGGCATCCGATTTTGCAAACGTAATGTAGGCATCGATACTCTCATCAGTAACATCTTGATAAACAACCTTGCCAGGGGTAACCAGCTCTTGACGCATAAATGCGCGATAAAGAGCTTCACCACTACGCTCTTCCTTGATCAATGCATCAGCTTTACTAATATCATCGATCGATGCTGAGCACACGCTTGCGACAGTCACCAATGCAGAGATTTCGGTATTCAGCGCTGAAATAAAATAAACCGCACCAGTGTCGCTCAGCATTTCACTCATACGTGCTGTACGCGCGTCAGTATTATTCTCAGAATTTTGAAACGTCTTAAACATAGCGTCGAATTGTTGCTCGTCGCTATTCAGAGAGTCAGCCTCCGCCTTATACACTTGTTGTCCGGCTTCACTCAGCATCCAAGAGATAATACGATCACGCTGAGCTGGTGTAATTCGTTCTCTTAATTCACCTATAAAATTAGTTCGCAAGGCATCTGCAGCTAAAATTTCGCTAAGTGCATTTTCAATGTTAGGAAGAACATCTTGAGTCTGACAAGACTGTTGGGCTTTTGTCGATTCTTGCTGAACCACAGACAAGACCCAAGACAAGTGAGAATGAACTCCCGAGTAATCATAGATTTGCTCTAACTTCTTTGCATCAACCAGATCGTCTGCTTGCGAATAACTTGAAATTACAGACAACGCTAGCAGTAGAAAGCCAGCGCGTGTAAGCGTGTTAACGTAATTGACGGACCAGGCGATCGCTTGGTGGCTCAACATCTTCTTTTTGATTTTCTTCAAGATCTTTCCACTTTTCCAACAAATGCCGGCCAAAACTGGCAATGTGCTCACGCATCGCGTCTTTTGCCTGCTGTGCGTCTTTCGCCTGCAATGCAGAGACCAATGCCTTATGTTCTTGCAATTGTTGGTCTCGATAACGTTCTTCGTCACCAATACGGCCTAGCATTCGAACCCACATCGGCAAACGTGCTCGTTCGCGCCAGAATTCAGTCACCATACTCACTAGCGCCGTGTTTTCCGTGGCCCGAGCAATCTGGATATGAAACGCTTGATCAGGTTTATGACCAGATATAACGTCTTTGGCTACTCTTTCCATCTCATTGTTGCAGCTTTCCAGAAACCGCAACTGTGTTTTGGTGATCAATTGCGAGGCTATATACGCAATCTCTCCTTCAACCACCATACGAGCCTCTAGTAACTCGAATGGACCTGGGCCAGACACCTCTGACAATGCACCGGCCTCGGGTGGCATAGCACTAACGTACGCACCCGCACCAAAACGATTTTCAATAAAGCCAGTAATTTCCAGCGCAATCATGGCTTCACGCACCGTTGTTCGGCTCACACCAAGTTGATCCACAAGTTCTCGATCAGTGGGCATTTTTGATTCGGCCGCCAACTGGCCAGACGTAATTAGTTCAGCGATCTGCTGAGCTACCAACTTGTAGCGTGGCATTTGCTCAACAGGGGTAAAAATAGATTTATTGTCTGACATGACTTCGTCGACTACACCAATCGATCTATCGGTTGCTTGCCAGCAAAAAAGGCATCGAGGTTATCCAATGCCCTGAACCCCATCGCGTCCCTGGTTTCAAAAGTTGCACTGCCAATGTGCGGCAACATCATAATATTATTGTGCGCTGCAAAAGAGGGATTACCGCCAGGCTCAGTTACAAAACAATCCAATCCAGCGGCGGCTAACTTGCCGGAATCGATTGCGTGTAACAGCGCAGCCTCATCAATTAAAGCACCACGCGCTGTATTAACCAGAATGGCACCGTCCGGTAAGAGCGCCAATGTTTCAGCGTTGATCAATCCCTTTGTATGTTCTGTCGCTGGACAATGTAGACTTAAAAAGTCAGCATTTTGCAATAATGATTCTAAATTTGCATGGTAGGTTGCACCCTGCTCTTGTTCAGGTTGGAGTTGAGTTCGGCTGTGATAGTGCACTTGCATATCAAAACCGCGGGCACGTTTAGCCATAACTTGACCAACACGCCCCATTCCAACAATACCAATTCGTTTGCCGGAAACTTGTGTGCCAACCATAAACGATGGGCTCCAGGTGTCCCAGCTTCCGCTTCGCACCATAGCATCGCCTTCAGCGGCTCGACGGGCGGCACCTAGCAACAGCAACATGGCTATTTCTGCAGTCGCATCGGAAAGCACATCAGGGGTGTTGGTTACGCAAATACCTTTTTGTTTGAATGCATCTAGATTGCAATGATCAACACCAACAGAATGGTTTGCAACGATCTTTAACCGCGCATCTAAGCGGGAAACCGTGTCATGGTCGAAGTGTTCTGAGTGACAAGGGATAATCGCGTCGACATCCCTGCTCATACGAACAATATCGTCAGCCGTGCTCAGTGTGTCGCTTGGATTTAGGACAACTTCATAGTCACGCTGCGCGCGAGCTTCTGTGTTTGCTGATAATTTACGCGTTATCCACAAGCGAGGTTTACTCATGCTTAATAGATCCTTCCAAGGTTTTTTAAATTTATATTATCAATCACATCACTGTTTTGACGTTATTTATTCTTGCGTATAGCCGTGTCATAAAGGTCGTACAGCGCAAGCGATAATACAAATGCAACAATAATCGCAAACGGAAATCCACCTTCAAAACCTGCAAAACCCTCAATAATACTTTTCGCCAGCCCAATAACAAAAGTCGCAAGGATGACGAATGCTATAAGACCGGTAATGATATTGACTCTTCTAGATCTCATAATAAAATCCTTAACAGTTATCGTGTAGTTGTTGCAACACATAGCGTGTTGTACGCAATAATCGATCGTCTTGCTGCAATGCGCCAACCAATTGCACCCCGATCGGTAAACCATTTTCACCCGACAACAAAGGCAAACTGATACAAGGCAGACCGCATAAAGTCCATACCGTGCAACAAATTGGGTCTCCCGTGCTTCCCATCAAAGGTGCTTCTGCTAAAGCAGAAGGTGTTATAACCGCATCATAGTCGTGAAAGAAAGTTTTAAACCATTCCATAGAAGCTGTTCGAACCTCTAACGCTTCTTGATACAAAGCATCTGTGTGCTTTGTTGCCCCCTCAAGAATTGGCTTAATTGAATCACTTATCCGATCCCAGTCCTTGGTGATCTGCTCATCAAGACAACGCACTAGCTCGTACTCATGAATGACTTTTTGACATGGCAGAAGGGCTGCAAACGATTCTGGCGCTGGTACACGTTCGACTAAGCCATCTAATTCAGTGAATAACTCTTCAAAACCACCTTTAACATCTGCCGAGTATTGATCTGCATACGGCATATCAATCCACGCAAGCGTTGGTGGTACAGGTACTTCAGATAGGTACCCTTTAAGCATTGATGGCTTGGGAGCCATATAGCTTTGAGGGTCAGCCGAATCGTAGCCAGCAAGCGCATCAACTAGTAAAGCAATGTCGCCAACATCACGTCCAAATACACCAACCTGATCCAATGTTGGAGAGGTCTCAAGTACACCGCGGCGAGAGATAATCCCACGTGACGGTTTAAATCCATACACACCGCAAAACGATGCTGGACGCAGTACCGAACCGTTAGTCTGAGACCCAATCGCCAGCGAGACGTGACCGGCAGCCACAGCAGCAGCTGACCCACTCGATGAGCCACCAGGGCTGTACTGAGCGTTGTGCGGATTACTGGTTTTCGATGGACTCATAAAAGCAAATTCAGTGGTGACAGTTTTGCCCATCACAACAGCACCTGCTTCTTTCAATTTCTCTACAACACGGCAATCTGTGGTTGGCGTACGTCCTACATGTATAGGAGAACCATATTCCGTTGGAAAGTCAGCTGTGTCGTAGATATCTTTGATACCAACCGGCACACCATGCAGCGGACCCATTGGTTCACCGCGACGACGAATATCATCAAGCATTTGCGCGGTAAACACAGCCTGCCCTTTATCAAAACTTTGCCATGCATTTACTTGCGGCTCTGTTTTTTCAATCAAACTTGCATGGTGCTGCACTAGCTCTTCTGAAGTTAAAACACCGGTTGCCATGTGCTCAACGCATTGGCGAACCGTGTTTGTTTCTACTTGTATTTTCTCAGTCATCTAAGGAACGTACACACCAAATAATTTGTCTGGCAACCATAAAGCGATGCCTGGGAATGCATACATAAGAACCATGGCAAAAATCACGATACCTAAATACGGCATGATGCCTTTGAATATTTCCATCAGTTCTATCTGATTTTTCAGCACGCCCTTTAGATAATAGGCGGACATCGCCATGGGCGGTGTCAAGAATGACGTTTGTAGATTCAATGCTACCAACATGGCAAAGAAGTACGGATTAACGCCAAAAGTATCAAGCATCGGTAAGAATATGGGAACAAATATAATTAAAATTTCAGACCATTCAAGCGGCCAGCCCAATAGAAAAATGATCAACTGAGCAAGCACAAGGAACTGCCATGGTTTTAAGTCCATGGCCAGAACCCAATGCTCAATAATATCGTGCCCACCGAGGTACGAAAAGATTGATGCAAACGTCCAAGAGCCGACGAACAACCAACACACCATAGCGGTCGCTTTCGCGGTTAAGAATACCGACTCCTTTACCTTGGTCCACGATAAAGACCGATATAATGCGGCGAGAACCAAACCACCCATTGCGCCCATAGCAGCGGCTTCGGCCGGGGTTGCTAAACCACCGAGAATGGAACCCAGTACCAACATGATAAGCAAAGTCAATGGCACAAACGAGGTGACTAGCTGCCAGTATATATAGCGATTGGATATGCTTGGATCAACGACGGGCTTGGGTGCAATTGACGGGTTGAAATAAACTCGCACGATAACGTAGATAATATACATGCCGGCCAGGAGTAAACCTGGAAACACAGCTGCAGCATAAAGTCGAAGTGGAGATAGCTCAGCGATGGCTGCATAAACAATGAGCATAATAGACGGCGGAATCAAAATTCCTAACGTACCGCCTGCGCAAATAACGCCTGCCGCAAAATCCCTACGGTAATTTGCCTCTGCCATTGCAGGATAGGCTAGTAGGCCCATTAACGTGACAACCGCGCCAACGATACCACTGGCAGTTGAAAATACAGCACATGTCAGTAAGGCCGCTATGGCCATAGAACCAGGCAAGTTTCTCGCAGCCAAGTTCAGTGATGAAAACAACCGATTCACAATATTGGCGCGTTCAACAACGTACCCCATAAACAAGAATAATGGTATGGCGACTAGTGTGTCGTTCTCCATTACTGAATATGTATTCTGATTCAGTAGATAGAAAATTTGATTACTAAATACATCAGACAGTGTTTCTACAGAGCCTTCTGTGTAGTAAGCGTAGTAGCCAAAGCCCACACCCATAGCAAGCAGGGTAAAAGCAATTGGAAAACCGAGCAGTACCAGAACAATAAACAGGCACAGCATTAATATGGCGACTTCAGGATTGGTCACGTTCTATTGCTCCGATTTAATCTGTGCAGGCTCGGAAATCAGAGCATCCTCTGTCTCTTGAACATCGTCTAGCCGCGCCATCCATGTACCAGTACGCATTGCTTTCCAACAACGGATAAGTTCAGCAAACCCTTGTAATAAAAGGAAGAAACCAGCAAGTGGGACTAATGTCTTGAAAAAGTAGACTTGAATTCGTGCCGGACTGTTCCAGCTCACTTCTTTATAGCGCCATGAGTCGGACGCAATCTCGGCGCCGTACCAGAACAAGGCCAGCATGCCAGGAAAGAAAAACAGTAGATATAGAGTGAAGTCGATAAAGCCTTGGAGTCGCACTGGAAACAATCGATAGACAACATCACCACGTACATGTGCATCTTGTGCAAGCGCGTAAGGCCCGGCCATAAGGAACAGCGCACCATACATTTGCACCATCATATCGAACGCCCAAACGGTAGGGTCGTTCCACACGTAGCGCATGACCACTTCAAAGGTCACCGAAAAGGTCAGTATCAGTATGCACCAACCGAATGCTCGGCCGACCCAGATACTCATACTCTCAATGGCATAAACCAGTTTAGTCACGCAGTCACTCCAGCAGAACGCAATGGAAAACGGGAACCCTAATGGGTTCCCGCCGAAGTTACAAACAGATGATTCAGCTTAGCCGAAGTAGTGCTTGTAGGCCAGTTTGTAATCTGGCTGGTTAAGGTTCAGGTAGTTCATGACATTTTCAGCGTAAGCTCTCTGAGATTCGATAACCTTAGCGAAGAACTCGTCCTGACCAGACATCCGCTCAACTACTTTATCCCACGCAACAAGCTGTGCTTCCATAACACTATCAGGTGTGCGGTAAACGTTAACGCCCTGCTCTTCTTTCAACGTAGTTAGATCGTCAGCATAACGACGAGTGTTGTGCCAGTAAAAGTTAGAGTTTTCAGCTTCTGATGCATACTTCAATATAGCTTGCAGTTCAGGGGACAGTGAATCGTACTTCTTCTTATTAAAGGTGCACTCGAAGAATTCTTGAGACTGGTGGAAACTAGCCAAGTGATAGTGCTTAGATACATCTTGCATACCGAAGTCACGGTCTGATGTTGGGTTGTTAAATTCTGCAGCATCAATCAAACCTGATTTCATTGCTGGCTGAATTTCACCACCAGGAAGCTGTACCACAGACATACCCATTTCAAGCAGTACATCAGCTGCAAGGCCAACGGTACGATACTTCAAACCATCCATCTGGCTTGCGTCTTTAATTTCTTCTTTAAACCAACCAAGCGGCTGTGCAGGCATAGGGCTGTTGAAGAAACTCACCAAATTCAAACGTAAGCTTGCCATTAGCTCGTCGAATAATTCTTGACCACCACCATAGTTAACCCAACCAAGCACTTCTTGGCTAGACCAACCGTAGCAAGGGCCTGTACCAAATAATGACGCAACCGGTGACTTTGAATACCAGTAAGCAGGCACATAGTGAGCAGCATCAAGAACACCGCGATGTACCGCATCTTGCATTTGACCAGTCTTAACAACTGAATCTACTGGAAGTAGTTCTATTTGTAGCGCATCACCCGCCATGTCATTAACACGCTTAACGTATGATTGAGCGTTCTCAAGGAAAATACCACCGCCCCAAGCGGCCTGCATTTTCAATGTTATGGGTGCAGCCTTAGCGATCATTGGTGCTGTAATAGTGCCCGCTGCAGTCGCGGTGGCAGCAAGAGCCGAGCCTTTCAGAAACTTACGGCGATTGGTTTTCTCTTTCATAAGAACTTTCTCCAAGTGTCTTTTTGTTAACCGGTCGGTAACCGGCTAAGAGTATGCAACCTGCGAGCAACAATCAACTATTTAATCGGATTGGCAGATTGTCTAACAATCGTATCAATTTGAATATACAATCACAATACAAATATGGTTCGAGTACAACGTTATGAGTCTTAATCAGGACAATTCGACGCACCTAATGGAGATACTCAATAATATGTTCCTCGCGGCTGTTGAATCTGCACAGCCCAAGAACAATATCGCTAGCTACTTGCCTGAGAGACCTTCCGGGCGCACGTATATCGTTGGTGCTGGCAAAGCCAGCGCTGCAATGGCTAAAGCCGTTGAACAAATCTGGGTAGATGATATATCCGGGTTGATCATCACCCCATACGGCGAACATCCAACCTGCCAACAAATCGAAATTGTGCAAGCGAGCCACCCAGTGCCTGATGCAGCCGGTGAGGCGGCAGCGCAACGCATGCTCGACATGGTTAGTAATCTTAGTCCCAATGATCTTGTACTGAGCTTGATTTCCGGCGGTGGTTCCTCACTGCTAAGTTTGCCTGGACCGGGCATTTCTCTAAGTGATAAGCAACAGATCAGTGCTGCTCTACTTAAAAGTGGCGCTGCAATTGATGAAATGAATTGCGTACGCAAATGCCTGTCGGCTATCAAAGGTGGAAGGTTGGCCGCAGCAGCATACCCTGCAAAAGTCGTTACATTGGCTATCTCAGATGTACCAGGAGATGATCCGTCGGTTATCGCATCAGGTCCTACCGCGCTTAACAACACCACCCGCGAACAAGCTCAAGCCATTATCGATCGCTATAAAATATCGCTACCGGACAATGTCAAAGCGCTATTAAGTAGCGAAGCCGCATCAACACCCCACTCAACCGATGAGCGTATGTCGACCTTAGAGACACATGTCATCTGCAGACCGCAGCAATCACTGGAAGCGGCAGCAAAGGTCGCCAAACTAGCAGGCTTTCATCCAATGATCTTGGGAGATGCCATTGAAGGTGAAGCCCGAGAGGTGGGTAAAATAATGGCAGGTATTGCCAAACAAGTAGACAAACATAATCAGCCAATCAAAAAACCAGCCGTATTAATTTCAGGTGGCGAGACAACGGTGACTGTCAGGACAAAAGGTGGCCGAGGCGGCCGCAATGCTGAATTTTTGCTTGGCTTTGCCGAAGCATCTCTTGGCTGGAACAATTTTTACGCGATAGCTGCAGACACAGACGGCATTGACGGCACCGAAGATAACGCAGGTGCTGTGTGGTCACCAGAGATTGCTGCGAATGCTGCTAAGGTGAACTTAAAGATGTCGACCTATTTGGATAACAACGACGCGTGGTCTTTCTTTGATGCCGCCAACGGCATTGTAACAACTGGTCCTACGAACACAAACGTAAACGATTTTCGCGCCATCATTATTGTTGAGTAAATTCCATGCAAACCAAAGTTGAATTGGCGTACGGGAAATCTTCGATCAGCATTGACCTGCCTGCCAATGCGAAAGTGACACTCATATCGAAACCCCCTTTTCCACAAAGCGAAGGTGCAGATCAAATAATTGAAACTGCCTTTAATAACCCTATTAACAGTGCAGATTTAGCAGGACTGGCCAAAAACGCCACTAGCGTCTGCATACTTATTTGCGATATTACTCGGCCAGTTCCGAATAGTACTTTTTTGAAACCCATGATAGACCGGTTACTAGGTGCAGGAATTGAACTGGACAACATCACCATTCTTGTAGCCACTGGATTACATCGCCCCAACGAAGGCGAAGAACTAAAAGAACTACTCGGTGACGACTGGGTGTATGACAACGTGCGCGTACTGAATAATTTTGCAACCTGCGATGAAGACCATGTTGACCTTGGGCATACCAGCACACGAAACACACCCGTCAAACTAAACAAACATTTGGTAAACGCTGACTTAAAAATTGCCACCGGATTGGTTGAACCACATTTTATGGCAGGATACTCAGGTGGGCGCAAAGTAATCGCACCTGGCGTTGCGCATCATGAAACAATTCGCACGTTTCACAGTGCAAGATTTATGGAAAATCCGGCCGCCGTTGAATGCCAGCTTAATAACAACCCGCTACATGAAGAGCAACTAGAAATTGTTCGTATGCTGGGAGATGCATACGCATTAAATACAGTGCTTGATGAACATCGCAACTTAGTTTTTGCAAGCTTTGGCGAAGTGATTGCCAGTCATCTTGCCGCTGTTGACTTTACGCGCGCCTATACAGAAATACCGGTTGGACGTAAGTTCCACACCATCCTAACCTCCTCTGCAGGCTACCCACTTGATCAAACCTACTATCAAACAGTAAAGGGCATGGTAACGCCACTGGATATACTTGAACCCGGTGGTACGATCATCATGGTGTCTGAATGCGCCGAGGGATTTGGCTCGTCGCATTTTCGCGTCGCGCAAAAGCGATTGATTGAAATGGGCAAAGATGCATTCCTTGAAGAACTACAGCAAAAGCAGCTAGCATCCATTGATGAGTGGCAGACACAGAAGCAATTAAAACCAATGCGCATGGGTAACATTCTTCTGTATTCCGACCGTCTATCAGATGAAGATCATAAAGACACAGGAGTCACTAGAATTACAGATGTGACACAAGCCATTACTAACGCCCTAGAACAGCACGGCGCTAACGATATCGCGGTAATACCCGAGGGACCGTATGTCATTCCATTATCCCGAATGCAATTGGCTGATACAGACTAATGCCGCTGCATATTCACATTGATACTGTTGGCGGACTATCCGGCGATATGTTTATCGCTAGCATGCTTGATGCGTACCCAAATTTAATTGAACCCATTAACAAGCACCTAAGCGCCGCCGGAATTCTGAAACACGTAAGCCTTGATCAATCAAATGAACTTGTTAACGGCATTGCGGCAACCGCAGTAGCATTTTCACCAATCGATTCAAACCCTCGTCCAACGCATCACTACAAGAACATTAAATCCAGACTAGAAGAATCTGCTTTAGACAGAGTAATTCTAAAACGCACCATTGCCATTTTTGATCTGCTTGCAGCGAGTGAAGCAAAAGTACATGGTGTATCCATTGACGATGTGCATTTTCATGAAATCGCAGACTGGGACTCACAAGCCGATATTGTTGCAGCTGCAAGCATCATTGAACACCTCCAAGCCGATTCATGGAGCTGTAGCACGCTTCCGATGGGACGAGGCTCAGTTCAGACCGAACATGGACGCCTACCTGTCCCGGCACCGGCCACGACTGAATTGCTACTCGGTTTCACCCTACACGATGACGGCGAGAGCGGTGAACGCATTACCCCTACGGGTGCAGCCATTCTTGCGCATTTGATTGCCCCAGCAAACTATGCCAGCAGACCCGACGGACAATTGCAAAGCACCGGAATCGGTTGTGGAAAAAAACGCTTCGAGACGGTTCCTAACATCACTCGTATTTTAGCGTTTGAGATTGCTGGTACAGGCAAAAATACGACGAACATACATTTAGAAAATGATCACGTCGGTGTCATCACTTTTGAAGTAGATGATATGACCCCTGAAGAGCTATCGACCAGTATTGATTATCTTCGAGCAACGAACGGTGTCATTGATGTCAGTCACCATACCCAGGTTGGCAAGAAAAACAGATCACAATTCTCACTACAAATTCTTTGTAAATCAGAACTGCAAAGCCACATTGTTGATGCTTGTTTTTTGCAAACAACAACCATTGGCTTACGTACTAGCACGACATCGCGCACCATCTTAAAGCGTCATCATAGAGAGATAACTTCACACAACAAAAAATATTCAGTAAAAGAGAGCGAAAGGCCTAGCGGTGTCAGCAGTGCAAAAATTGAGGCTGATGCCTTGATAAGCAGCTCAACATTAGTTGAACGCCGCTCTATTGCCATCAAAGTTGAGCAATTAGCAGCCACACACGATGAGTAACTCTGCAACACAATCAACTGAACGGTTGTCAGATTTCCTGAGGACGCAACCGGCATTAGCCATCGCCGTCAGTGGTGGAGTTGATAGTCTTACGCTTGCCTGGGTTACACATGAAGTAACTTCAACTGCATGTCAGATAGTCCATGCGGTATCCCCCGCTGTGCCACCCGAAGCCACTAAGCTGGTAAAGCAATACGCGCATCGCGCCGGATGGGATCTGACCATCATCAATGCAAACGAATACGATGACCCTCGCTACAAAAACAACCCAGTAAATCGCTGTTACTACTGCAAAACTAATCTTTATTCGCGTATTAAAGAAGTCACGGGACGACTGATCGCTTCTGGCACCAATACTGACGACCTAGGGGACTACAGACCCGGCTTAAAAGCCGCTACTCAGCATGCGGTGATCCACCCATTTGTGGAAGTTGGCATAGACAAACAAACCATTCGCAAAATTGCAACGAACTTCGGTCTTACAGAAGTTGCAACACTGCCAGCTCAGCCTTGCCTTGCTAGTCGCGTAGAAACAGGTATCAAAATTAACGCTGACGACCTTCGATTTATTAATAAGATGGAAAGCATGCTAAGAGCACATTTGGATAATGGTGATGTCCGTTGCCGAATAACGGCCAAAGGCATAAAAATAGAGATTGAACCTCGCTTATTGGCGAATACAGATCAACATCAAGCCAGCGCACTTAGGGCTAGCATCAAACAATTGGCCAGTATTTACTGTCAGCAAGAACACCGAAATTTCATAGGCATTCACGACTATTTACGCGGCAGTGCTTTTCTTAACAAGCCAACAATTGTAATTCATCCGCAATGAGTGAAGATACTAATATCGACTGGGACCGCGAAGCGCGCACCGGTGTCGCTGAAGCGGTATTCGCCGAAAGTAAAACGGATACGCAATTAGCTGACATAGCCAATCAAGCCGTTGCTCGTTCGCATTCGATGCTTTTCACTCGTATGCTCCCGTCACAATACGATTTCGTATCTAGCCACTGCAGCGCCGAATTAGATTATGACCCTATTTCGAGAACGCTAATTCTGAATGCACACTCGTTGCAGGCATCATCAGTAAATAGAAGTGTTGGTGTTGTTGCTGCCGGAACATCAGACGTGCCAGTCGCATCCGAGGTACAGCGTTGTTTAGCTTTTTTTGGCATTCCTCATGACTTGTACACGGATGTCGGTGTTGCAGGCTTATGGCGACTCACGCAAGTGCAAGCTGAGCTGGAAAAGCACACTTTGCTTATTGCAGTAGCGGGGATGGAGGGCGCTTTGTTCAGTGTTTTAGCTGGCTTAGTGTCAGCACCACTTATCGCTGTGCCTTCATCCGTTGGTTATGGTGTTGCGGCTGGCGGCACAGTGGCACTCCATAGCGCATTGGCGAGTTGCTCTCCTGGCATCGTTACCGTAAACATCGACAATGGCTTTGGCGCAGCCTCTGCCGCTAAAAAAATTCTACTCAGCACACAACAAAAACCTGACAGTGGATAGCACCAGTAATAGGCTCACCGTACTTGCATCTAACTTCCGTCGCCCGCCTAGTTTCATGTGCGCGCTATTTAGATATTAATGTGTATCCGGTTGAACTGTTTCCGATAAAGGAGTCGCCTTTGTTTTACTGTGGTGCTGATACATTCGTAGACAAATCGCTAACTTGCTGCTGACAATAAGATTCTCTAATCGACATAACGCAAACATTCGCTGCAGCCAGAACGAGCAACAACACTATAAACCCAGTTTGATATGCCTCTGCTGGATATTGTCGAACACCCTCGAACAGACTACCTTGCCAGCGGCCGTCAAGAATCACCCCAATCAATGGCTGCAAGAGCGCACCAGACCCTACAACACACATATTGGCAAATCCGATCGCAGTTGCATTGCCCAGTGGCGTATTCCATTCACGCACCAGCCCAAAACACACGACCATACAACTGCCACCCAACCCATTAACAAAATAAAGTGTCGCTAACGTTGTACGGTCTAAGTTTGGCACAAGCACGATGACACCAAAGGTTAATAAACAGACCATTGATCCAAAGAGTATGACTGGCTTTCGCCGCTGTATTTTGTCGGACAACCAACCCGCCACGGGTGAACCAACCAACCACCCCATAAAGATGATTGAGGTTAACAAGCTTGCATCGCTAGCCGGTAGTTTATAAACCGTCATCAACCATGGCACTGACCACAAACCACCAAATGCCAGCATGACAGAACTCAAGCCAAAACCAATAGCACCACAAATCCAGGTTTGAGAGTTTGAGAAAACAGGCCAAGCAACCATCGGCCGATCAGACGCACCTGTAATCTTCGCTGAGACAGGCCTGCTTGGAATGATTAACCATGCCAGCAGTGACATCAACACAGCCCACACGGCTAACACATAGTAGCTACCACGCCAGCCTGTCGATTCAACTAGCAGTCGCATTGGAGCTTGCCCAACTAACGCGCCAGCCATACCAACCGCTAGCAATATACCGGCAAGCATGGCAAAACGCGCTGGCTTAAAAAACGTCGCTGCAATTGACAAGGTACCCACGAAAGCAAAGGCAACTGATGCACCAATAATAGCGCGACTAAAACTGGCCGCAAACACACTCGTGCTCATGGCGAAACCAAGTGAGGCGATTGCGCTCACCACCGCTGATAACGCTAAAAGCTTTCGTGGCCCGTAACGATCAATTAAAACCCCAACTGGTATTTGAATGGCAGCATAGGTATAGAAGTACATACTAGACAAGGCACCAATGGTGGTTCCATCGGCTTTAAACTCACGCATGAGTTCACCGGTCATGACACTTGGCGAAACTCGATGAACAAACGCATACAGGAAAAACGCAGTGCCGAGAATATAGGCCACTATCGCTCGTGATGAGGAAGCTGGTGCAAGTGCTGCCGAACTAGATTGGGATGTCATGCTATTCGCTAATGCGCAGTTAACTTCTTCACCAACAATATTACGTGAATTCTACCCACTGTGTTCATCCGCACCGACTAACACGCAGCTTACTTAGTCAATACTCAGCTAAAAAACCAGTATTCAAGCTTCTGTATTCGGCTGAATAAACCATCAATAACTCCAAAATCGCTTTACAACCTCGCCTAACCAAGAGATCTCACCAAGGACTACCCTGTTTAATTTCAGATTTAAAAAGCGAGAATGTCGCCATCTGCTCTCACAGATGGCTAAATTGGTTGAATTGCGGTAAAACTACCGCGCTTATCGCGTCAAAACTCACCGCTTATTGCAACGATTATCTGTCACAGTATTTCCCATATTATTAGTCTTTTTACAGTGTCGGTGTTTGCGGGGTTTGCCATGAAAAAGTTTGTATCGATCAGCCAGCGAATCGGACTAGTGTGTACGGTTGCTTTGTTAGCTGCTTGTCAGCCAGCAGCACAAACCACACCCAAATCAAATTCGCTCACCTCAGCTAATACAGTAACTGGATTTACTGACTGCTTAGCAACCGGCTGTGGCTCAACAAACATCCGGCCTGATGAATTGAATACGGGCCCGACCGACAAAGAGCGATTGGAAGAATCTCTGCGAGCCTCACTTCATGGACAATCCGGCGGCTTAGGGTTGCAGGCCTATACATTGCCAGACAGTGATGACTACGCGTCACTTCCGCAAGACCCCTCAAATCAGATTACCGCAGAAAAAGTTGAACTTGGACGAATGTTCTTTCATGATAATCGTTTTGCTTTAAACGGATTTTCTGATCAAGACCCGAGTTGGTCTTGCTCAACGTGTCATACCGTTGCAACCGGTTTTAAACCAGGCGTGTCGCAAGGTATAGGTGAAGGGGGTCAAGGAATCGGTGCCGATCGTCGTTTAGCCTTCGGTTTCGACCCACTTGCATTAGATGAGGCAGCCAATAAACCAGACATGCAACCTATCGCTGTGCCCTCAATATTAAACGTCGCTTTTCAGGAAGTCGTCTTGTGGAACGGCCAACTCGGTAATGCATCGAACGGCTTGATTAACAGCAGTGTATCAACCAACATTGTTGTGCCTCAGAACTTACCTTCAAGCGTCAACTCACACCAATTAGCAGGCATAGAATCACAAGCGATAGCCGGCCAGATAGTACACCGGCTTCGATTTACAGAAGACTCACCGCTACAAAATTTAGCGAGCTATCGCACGATGTGGAACGCTGCCTATCCAGGTGGAAGCGTCGATATACTAGAGGATGTCGGCAAGGCTATCGCAGCCTTCGAACGAACCGTATATGCAAATCAAGCCCCTTTTCAGCGTTGGTTGCGCGGCGATAGCACGGCAATGAACGAATCAGAACTTGCTGGAGCCAATTTATTTTTTGGTAAAGCCGGTTGCTCCGGCTGTCACCAAGGTCCAGCACTGAGTTCAAACCAAGGTGCGAGTGAGAGTGAACTGTTCTTTGCGCTAGGCTTTGCAGATTTCGACAGCAATAAAGTCGCTATACATGGGCACATAGAAGATAGTGCCAGATTGGGTCGAGGCGGATTCACGCAAAACTCAGATCAGAACTACCAATTTAAAGTTCCGCAGCTGTATAACCTAGCTGACTCAGATGTTTTTGGCCATGGTGCAAGCTTTACGTCTATCAAATCCGTTATTGAGTATAAGAACCAAGCAGTACCTCAGAACGCAGATGCAGCGGCTAATCTCGACTTTCGCTTTCAACCGTTAAACTTGAGTATTCGTGAAGTGAATGAACTTACTACCTTTCTTAGCAGCAGTTTGTACGATCCGAATCTTGCGCGATATCTTCCTGCACAGTTGCCACGATAACTGGTCACTAAACTTTAATAATTAAACAAGTCGATTAATAAAAGGATATTAAGCTAACGATACACGTTTACTGAGTAAGCGAATCGGTACCCAGCCTTCCCGCCTCAAGCAAACTTGCAAATTGCTCAACATCGGCTTGTATAGCTTGCTTTAGTGGTGTGTGCGGCACAGTGCCTAGGAGACCACGCAACCCTGCATCATCAAAGTCCGATGGGAAAGGTAATGGATTGTTTTGCTCAAAAGTAATCTTTGATTCTGGATAGAGTAGCTGCAGCACGGCGACATATTCAGCTACCTCAATAACATCATTGCGTAGGTTAAATATATCTGCGCCTTGATTTTCGGCCAAGGCACTGTCGATAAATATTCTCGCTACATTATTGGCATGCTGCATCGTTATCGGTCCGTCGAACCGAATGTGAAAAGGTTTATTGGCCGCAACTGCCAAACTAGCTTTGGCAATATCGGCAGTCATGCCTTGATCTCGACAAACGCCAAACACCACATAAGGACGCAAACCTACACTACCAACCTGCCAGTCTTGCCAATATACTTTGGCTGTATTTTCATTGGCGGTTTTATACACGCCATACAAGTTATTCGGGATGGGTAGATCGGCTTCGGTCAGTGCACGATCGGGGTAAAGCTCAGCTGCACCAAGCGCCCCCACTGAACTTGCATAGCTTAAACCGCGAATATTGTGCTGGCGTGCTGCTTCAAATAAATTCACTGTACCCACAACGTTAACCGCTGCACCTAATGATGGATTCGCTTTGCAAAACGGTATTTGCAAGCCAGCTAAATGCACAAGATGTGTTGGCTTGTATTTTTCAACAAGCGTATTAACTGCTTGAGCGTTAGTTACGTCAAGTTGCTCCCAAGTGATCTTTTCAAGTTCATCATCAGATAATAATAGTTTGGGCCTCGTGACCGTCATGTCTAGATCGGTGGCGATGATTTTCGCCCCATCATCAATCAAATTACGCAACACCCAACTGCCAATACAGCCCATTGTGCCGGTAACCAAAAATGTCGCATTACTTGCAGGCATATTTGCGCTCATTAATGTTCTAACTCCCGATGGTGTTCAAAGATCGAAATCCAATAATGACTTACACTACCGTCAGACCAGCTTACCGTCAACAGGATAGATTCATGCCAGACATAATCTTGCACCATTACCCACCCTCGCCCGTGTCAGAGAAAATTAGGGTGGCGATGGGTTTCAAGAAACTGGCCTGGAAATCTGTCGAACAAAACCGCTTACCAGACCGACCTGAATTGTTCGCCATGACAGGTGGATATCGACGCATACCTGTTATGCAAATCGGTGCTGATATTTTTTGTGATACCCAATGTATTTTCAGAGAACTCGAACAGCGTTTCCCCAAGCCTAGTTTTCATCCTTCTGGAGATAGTGGGGCAAGTTTTGGTCTGTCTCGTTGGATGGACTCTCAATTTTTTGAGCTCGGTGTTAGGGTTGCTTTCGCCCCTGTTGCCGACTCTCTACCACCTGATTTAATCGCTGATCGTACGCGGCTCTATTTTGGACCTGACGGTGACATGGCAGCCGAGGCGAAAGACATCCCTCACACGCTTGCGCAACTAAGGCCCCAACTGGGTTGGCTGGACGATCAGCTAAAATCTAACGGTGCGTATTTACATGGTGCTAAAGCGAGCCTAAGCGACTTACTTGCATGGCATATTGTCTGGTTTGTTAAAGGTCGTTATGGCGATGCAGAATTTTTGTTGGCCGAATTCCCACAGCTACTGGCATGGGTTTCTCGCATGGAGGCAATCGGTCACGGCACGTCGAGCGATATGACTCGCGAGGAATCGCTTTCCATAGCATTGCATGCCACCTCAGATACGCCCGAACGAACCGATGCTGCCGATCCGCAAGGTTTGCAGGTGGGCATGGATGTCAGCGTAGCTCCACTGACAAACAGCGGGGAATCTGGCGTACGCGGAAAAATTCGGTCCGTTTCACGCGATCGTATCGCATTAGCCCGAAATGATGAGCGCTGCGGAGATGTCGTCGTGCATTTTCCACGTGTAGGCTATCGTGTCAGCAAGGCGTAATTAACCAGCATTGGGCCACAAATATGCCTGAGCGCCATCCTAGTCAACAGGATGGCGCTCAAACAAACCTGAACCGTCCCTAAAAACCGGTATTATTATCAGAACGGCAACACGCTCGTGCGCGTTGGAGGTGGTCAAACTTCAGACAATGCGTTAACGTGACACGACTTTACTGGCATTCAGCTAAGAGCGCCGGAAATAACCCCCCAAGACATAAATGACTACACAGCCAACCATCGCCTTTGACGACCTCAATCTGAATCAAAACGTGCTCAAAGCGCTCAATGATGTCGGATATGAAACCCCTTCGCCAATTCAAGCGCAGACCATCCCGATGATGCTCAATGGCGTGGATATGGTTGGCCAGGCACAAACAGGTACCGGGAAAACGGCCGCATTTGCCTTACCAATCCTGTCGAACCTAGACTTAACCGTCAAACCTGTCCAAGTGCTGGTTTTAACCCCGACCCGAGAGCTTGCTATTCAGGTCGCTGAAGCCTTCCAGAAATACGCCAAACACCTAAAAGGTTTTCACGTGCTGCCTATTTACGGCGGTCAGGACTACAACACTCAGCTCCGTGCACTCAACCGCGGCGTCCATGTTGTTGTTGGCACACCGGGTCGCGTGATGGACCATATGCGTCGAGGTACGTTGAAGCTAGATGCGTTAACAACGCTGGTGCTTGATGAAGCCGATGAAATGCTGCGCATGGGCTTTATCGACGACGTTGAATGGATTCTCGAGAAAACGCCGGCCAAACGCCAGATCGCACTATTCTCGGCAACCATGCCAACGCAGATTAGACGCATTGCCACTAAATACCTTAACAGCCCAGAACACGTGACGGTTAAAAGTACAACAGCCACCGCCAGCACTATTCGACAACGTTTCTGGCCAGTAGCCGGTTCGCACAAGCTAGATGCGATTACACGCATACTCGAAGCTGAACAGTTCGACGCGATGTTGGTTTTCGTCAGAACCAAAACATCGACCGTCGATCTGTCTGAAAAACTATCTGCACGTGGCTATGCCTGCTCACCGCTTAATGGTGATATCCCACAGAATCAACGTGAACGTACCGTTGAAAATTTAAAGAAAGGCAAGATCGACATTATCGTTGCGACCGATGTTGCAGCGCGTGGGCTTGATGTCCCGCGTATAAGCCATGTTATCAACTACGATATTCCAACCGACGTTGAATCTTATATTCACCGAATCGGTCGAACGGGTCGCGCAGGCCGACACGGTGATGCCATTCTGTTTGTTGCTCCACGCGAAAAGCGTCTTCAATATGCGATCGAAAAATCGACTGGCAAAGCAATCGAACCGATGGACTTGCCTAGCAACGAAATGATCAACGAACGTCGAGTGACTCGTTTCAAGCAAAGAATTACCGACACGCTTGCCGGTGGAGACATTTCGTTCTTTGAAGAGTTAGTAGACTCATACCATAAAGAACACGATGTCTCGCACGATAAAATTGCCGCAGCACTTGCACAGCTTATGCAAGGCGACACACCGTTTCTGTTCTTGAACAAACCACCACGAAAATCTCGCGAGAGCCAGCAGCGTGAACAACGTCCTGAGCGTGACTCTAGAGCACCAGCGGCTGGTCGTCAGCGCAATCGTGGTGTGCGCGATGACACGGCTGCTATGGCTGAAGAATTTAATACACCCAGACAGCGACCAACACACCGGCCTGTTGAAAAGGGCATGGAACGTTTTCGAATGGAAGTCGGGTCGAACAATGACGTAAAGCCTGGCAACATTGTTGGCGCTATCGCTAATGAGGCCGGCATTGATAGTCAGTACATTGGGCAGATCGTGATTGAAGCAGACTACAGCATGATTGATCTTCCTGAAGGTATGCCAAAAGAGATATTCGCTGACTTGAAAAAGACACGCGTGTGCGGCGTACCACTTAAACTGTCTAAGTTGAGCGAATCAGGTAGTCGACCAGCGAAGTCTGCTAAAACGAAGAAACCGCGCACGCCTGACCCTAAAGCGAAAGGTAAGCCAAAGCATAAAAAGAAGAAAGACAAAGACGCAGCCTAACTTGTTAGCTGCACGTCGCATTGCATAGCGACAATGTCCAAAAGCCTAGTTACACTAACTCGTGTACTAGGCTTTTTGGATCTGCAAGTCATGAAAAAAAATCACCCTGTGTCTGGCAGCTGCCTTTGTGGAAAAATCAGCTTTAAAATTGATGAGCTCACCAGAGATGTGGTTGTCTGTCACTGCAAGCAATGCCGTAAACAAACCGGACACCTCGTTGCCGCAACGCGCGTGAATGATAGTGGTATGAACATCACTGGCGAAGAACACCTCACATGGTATGCAGCCAGTACAGACGCCAAACGCGGTTTCTGTAAACACTGTGCGTCTATCTTATTCTGGAAAAGAAACGACAGCACCACTACCTCTGTCATGGCAGGCTCGCTTGAAAGCCCAACTGGGCTCGAAACTACCGCACATATTTATACTGACTTCAAGGGTGACTATTACGAAATCACCGATGGTGTCCCTCAGTACAAGAGTTCTGATTGACTTGCCCTAGTTCTTGCTTGTGCGAAAGGTAACGCTCGAAGTAGTGGTAATCGGCCAGCAGAACAACTTCAGTTGCACACCTTGAAAGGTCTAATGCCGCTGTTTAGAGTAGATATGTCACCAAACTTAATAATGCAGTTCGTCATTACCGCGTTTATCTGTGTCAAAGGTTCATCTCAGTTTAATTCATTGAAGTTGTTGCGCGCGCAGCCATATCGTAATAACCTGCTCGTGCCTGGTGGAGCAAACCACCACATAACTTGAGGTTATACCTGTGAACGATACCGCTACCGGCGTCCCTGAGATGCCGCGCGTGCGTCCCGCTGACGCTCGCTTTTCATCTGGCCCGTGCAGAAAGCACCCTGGCTGGAACATCTCCTCACTCAACACTGAACACCTTGGCCGCAGCCACCGTGCCGCTCAACCAAAAGCATCTCTGAAGTCGGCAATTGATCGATCAGCTGCCCTACTCAACTTACCAAGCGATTGGAAGCTGGGTATTGTGCCCGCCTCTGATACGGGTGCGTTCGAAATGGCCATGTGGTCGTTGCTTGGTTCAAAGGCCGTCGATGCCATGGTCTGGGAGAGCTTTTCAGCAGATTGGGCAAAAGATCTGGCTACTTTGAATTTACCAGGCTTCAATGTCCACGAAGCTGAATATGGCGAGCTGCCGAACCTGACAAACGCGTCTAAACAAAACGATGTTGTATTTGTATACAACGGCACGACAAGTGGTGTGCGCGTACCCAATCTCGATTGGATAGCTGATGACAGAGACGGCATTGTGCTGTGCGACGCAACCTCTGCAGCCTATGCGATGCCAATTGACTACAACAAAGTTGATGTACTGACTTGGTCTTGGCAAAAAGCCCTTGGTGGTGAAGCTGCCCACGGCATGTTGGCCCTAAGTCCACGTGCTGTTGAACGCCTTGAATCAGTACCCGCACAGCGTGCCCTGCCAAAAATCTTCACGCTAACCAAGAAAAACGCACTCATCGAAGGCATTTTTTCTGGGGCAACCATCAATACGCCCAGTATGCTTGCTGTTGCCGATCTGCATTCCGCTCTTGATTGGGCGGACACCGTTGGTGGGTTAGATGGCTTGCACGCACGCTCGACTGCAAACTTCACTGCGATGGACAAATGGGTTGAGTCAAGTCGTTGGATAGACTGGTTAGCTTCTGATGCAAACACACGGTCAAGCACATCAATGTGCTTGCAGATTACCGCCGAATCATTCCAAGCACTTGACTTAGAGGCGCAGCAGGCAGCTGTAAAAACGATGGTGGGCTGGCTAGCAGAAGAAGGCGTTGCTTTCGATATTGCCAACTACAGAAGCGCCCCTCCAGGCTTTCGTGTTTGGGGTGGCGCCACAGTTGATGCCGGCGACATTGAAGCATTAACCGCCTGGCTTGACTGGGTTTTTAACAAATTTGAATCTACCGTTCTACAAGCTGAGGTGCACAATGTCTAAACCACGCGTATTAATATCTGACTCTATGTCTTCTTTGGCCGTAAACGTTTTTGAAGAGCGCGGCGTTGATGTGGTTAATTCTTCTAAGCTTTCCGTTGAAGAACTAATGGATATCATTGGTGATTTTGATGGCCTTGCGATGCGATCATCTACTAATGTAACACCAGAACTATTAGTGAAAGCTAAGCGTCTAAAAGTCGTTGGCCGTGCCGGAATCGGTGTGGACAATATTGATGTGCCTGCCTGCACAGCTGAAGGTGTTGTCGTAATGAACACCCCTTTCGGCAATGCGATTACCACCGCCGAACACGCGATGGCGATGATGCTTTCACTTGCTCGACACATTCCACAGGCAAGTCAATCAACCCATGAAGGCAAATGGGAAAAATCTAAGTTCATGGGTGTTGAACTCACAGGCAAACATCTCGGGATAATTGGCTCAGGCAATATCGGTTCTATCGTTGCAGCTAAGGCAATAGGATACGGTTTACATGTACTAGCTTACGACCCATTCCTGACTCAAGAACGAGCAGACACCATCGGTGTCACGAAAGTTGAATTGGATGAGCTACTGCAACGCAGTGATGTCATCTCGCTGCATGTTCCAAAAACACCCGATACAACAAATATCATCGACGCAACTGCGTTAAACAAAATGAAGAAAGGTTCAATGTTAATCAACTGCGCCCGTGGTGGCTTAGTTGATGAGCTAGCACTAAAAGTGGCTCTTGATTCTGGGCACTTACGGGGTGCCGCCTTAGACGTTTTTGCTGAAGAACCAGCCAAAGAAAATATTCTGTTCGGTATGCCTAACGTTATTTGCACACCACACCTTGGGGCATCTACATCTGAGGCACAAGAAAAGGTGGCTGTGCAAGTGGCAGAGCAAATGAGTAATTACTTACTAACTGGCGCAATAACCAATGCTTTGAACGCGCCCAACCTAAGTGCAGAAGAGGCTCGTCAGCTAAAACCATATTTGAATCTGTCTCAACAACTTGGTTCTTTTATCGGTCAGTTAACTGATGATCCAATCAAGAAACTAACCCTAACGTATGCAGGTGACGTTGCAAACTACAACACCGACCCATTAACAACCGAAGTATTAAAATCGATACTGACGCATCATAGCGCGACCGTTAACACGGTCAATGCTCGTGAAATTGCACGAGAGCGGAACATCACCGTTGTCGATGCGAAGAACGATGGTAAGGATGAATATCAATGTCGTATTACGATTGAAATTGAAACCGAGAAAATGAATCGCACTGTTGCAGGAACGTTGATTGGAGACAAACCACGCGTTATTGATGTAAAGGGTATTTCACTCGAGTCAGAACTGGGCGAACACATGCTCTACATAACTAACGATGATACCCCAGGCGTTATCGGTGCAATCGGAACCACAGCCGGTAACAGAGGCATTAACATTGCAAACTTGCATCTTGGCCGACGCAGCGACAAGCCCAGCGCTATCGCACTGCTAGAAATTGATGCGGTTGCCACTAAAGAGGATTTGGAAGCGTTGCGGGCCATACCGAGCATTACTGCGGTACAGTATCTACACTTTCCAGCGAGCTAATACGCCCTTCGATTCTTTCAGCGGCATCGGTACCTTGTATCGATGCTGCTGAATTTAAATGCCGCAGTTGTGATTCAAAACAAGAAGCACCATCACAGCGCTCATTGATTTGTTTGATTTTGTCGCGAGTCTAATTTTTCTAAAGCGACCGCTTTTTTATATTTTGTCTTTGGAATGTAGTTGAGTGTGAGTATCAGCAACTTGTTTGTACCAATGACCACTTTTCTTGATGGTGCGTACTTGAGTTTCGTAGTCCACATGCACAAGTCCAAAACGCATCTCATAACCAAAAGCCCACTCGAAATTATCCATCAAACTCCATGCGAAGTAGCCCTTGATGGGTAAGCCCGAATCTATCGCATTTGCAACATCACCAAGATGCGATTCGATGTAATCCACGCGCTGTTGATCGTCGATCACACCGTTTGCATCAGGGCCAGTGTTATAGCAAGCTCCATTTTCTGTGATGTAGCAAGGAGGCAAATTGTTATATCGATCATAAACTTGATGCAGCAAATGTGATATCCCCTCGGCCTTAATCTCCCAGCCAATATCTGTTCTTGCATCTGAATTGGTTATCGGCACTGACACTGTAGCTGGGAACACCGCATCGTCTGCCGAATCATGCTTCACGCCTAGCGGGCAATAATAATTAAAACCCCACCAGTCGAGCGGTTGATTAATGGTGTCGAGATCACCTGCCTCTATGCCCAGCTTGTCGCCTAATGCATCTAGAAGATCATCATCATAGGCACCATCGAATATAGGTCCAAAGAACACACCATTGTCAAACTGAAAGCCACGTTCAGCAGCGGCTACATCTTCTTTAGAATCACTGCCAGGATAAATAGTGACCGCATTGAGAACCACGCCCATTGAAATATCCGAGCGTTCAGCCCGCGCAGCTTGTACACCAAGACCGTGAGCAAGATTAGTCACATGCACGGCGGCCATTGCGGCATCCAAATTTTTCTCACCCGGTGCGTGCTCTCCATAGAGATGGCTTAGATAAGTGGAACACCAAGGCTCGTTAAAAGTTGCCAATGCATCAATCCGATCACCCAGCCGCGCAACAACCACCCTTGTATATTCTGCAAAGGCATCTGCAGTATCACGATCAGTCCAGCCACCATAGCCTTGCAATGCAAGCGGCAAATCCCAGTGATAAAGCGTTGGATATACTTTTATATTTCGTTCGATTAACCCATCGATCAAACGATCATAAAAATCTAAACCTGCTTCATTAACAACACCCCGCCCGTCAGGAATTACCCTTGGCCAAGCAATTGAAAAGCGATAAGCGTCGACCTTCATGCTAGCGATGAGATCTAAATCACTCTCCCAGCGATGATAGTGATCACAGGCCACATCACCAGAATGTCCCTGAAAAACGCGACCCGGCATATGAGAAAATGCATCCCAAATAGATGGCTTACGGCCACCCTCTTTTGCAGCACCTTCAATTTGATAGGCAGCCGTTGCAAAGCCAAACTCAAAGTCAGAGGGGAAACGTTTCGCCACTTTATCTGCAGAAGTCATCATTGTTCTTTTACCGCACCGGCCTTCAGACCATCATTTGTTTTGAAAAACACACAGACATCGTTATGGACAACTTGGTTACAAGCCCTTTTGCCACGTTTTTCGGTCGATAAGTACACTTATCTATGCCGTTTAGCACTGTGCGGCGAGTCACTGGAACGATTGATTTCCCGTATTATAACCATTGAATCAATCAATAACCAGAAGTTGATAACGCATTGGGGCGCTCGCTTTAACGCTGATCTGGTGCATTTCAACTGGCCACTGTTTCGCGTTCTCTTGTTTGGCCTGATTCGAGCGAGTGCTTCAATGCGCAAAACCAATTCTCTTAACCGCTAACTCAAAAGAACCGTACTGTTGATCGGCTATAATAATGCCAATCTGTTTTATGTCCTTTGCCAACAGTTCTGGTGCGTCAAGAACAGGCCTACCTCTATATTGCGCTCTGAATTGTGTGAATGGTATGTCGATGCGAGTGAAAGGTTTTACGGGAGTAAAATCGGCTTGATAATTGATACCATCTATCGTTCTGTTAGTTCTAATAGTAAAAGCAAATACAAGCTCAACGCTACTCGATTCAATCCAGATATGGTCAACCTTCTCAGGTAATGCGGTACTTATCAACGAGCGTACAGAACAAAATCCACCATTGTTATCGGGTGAAACTACGCCTCGAAAAACGGCCTGATTTTTCTGCCACGCCATTTCACTTGACGAAATACCACCCATCACATTATCGTCGACTGAAACCCAAGAGTCTGTTGTCCCCTCTTTTTCAAAATCAAACAGTGTCATGCTTGAATGTGTACTCTCACTCATTCGGATCTGCCTCAAACTTGTATTTTTAACTACTATACATCCGCACCAGCACTTGTTAATGTTGCAGGTCGATGCATTAAAATGCACACCAATATGCACTGTATAGATGAACAGCTATAGTGTATCATCGCACTTCCAGCGTCTGCCTACTTGGGATTGTCGATGACTTACATGCCAAATTTTGCACAATCTGCTATCGAAACACAACCGGAAAACCAGCAGCGTCTGGAAGCCAAGCTTCTCAGGAAACATAGCCACGAGCGCCTCAGTCGGCTGCTTACGTTACACAAGCTTGCAGCCTCTAATGCTACTTACCAGACACGTCTTGAAGCTGAGCTTCAGATTATTGAAGACTACGCATTCTGTAGCTATTTTCTTATCGTTGCTGACTATGTTCGTTGGGCAAAAGAAAATGAAATAGCAGTGGGTCCTGGTCGCGGGTCAGGTCCTTGCTCTTTGGTCGCGTACGTTTTGGGAGTAACAAACATTGATCCTATAGAACATAATTTGCCATTCGAGCGTTTTATTAATCCAAATAGAAATGCATTACCAGACTTTGATCTGGATTTTTGCAGCGAACGAAGCGCCGAAGTCACGAACTATATACAGTCTAAGTATGGCTCGGACCGAGTGGCTCAAATAAGCTCAGAGGACACGACCCCTTTGCCCTCTCGCCTAGTTATTTGCGATCGTCCTTTAGTCGAATTAACGGCACTTTACGTCAATCCAGATTCAGGATTCCCTGTCGCGCAGATGAATCTAGCGCAAATCAAAGATGCTGGTATGGTTCAATTCAATGTCATCAAACAAAAGGCGCTAACGGTAATTCAAAAAGTTATCAAAGACATTGAAAAATCCGGTGAAGTAATAGATATCAACAAAATTGCGTTAGATGATGTGAACACGTATCGTTTACTGAGTGTAGGAGAGGCGTCACACACTCCAGTGTTAGACAGTGATCTTTACGTATCTACACTTCTGGCTGTTGCACCTATCCGGTTTGAGAATTTATGCGCAGTCATTGCGCTAAGCCAAACGCGCTTACAAGATCACATCCCACTTTTTGTTGAGCGCAGCCGAAATCCAGACTCAGTTCAATACTTTCATCCAGCAATTGAGCCTATAACTGCAGAAACCTATGGCCTTATTCTTTTTCAAGAACAAGTTATGCATATTGCTCATCAAATTGCAGGGTTTTCTTTGGTGCAGAGCGATCTTTTCCGTCGCGCTATAATAAAATCCAGTCACGAAACTATGAGTCATTATAAGAAGTTGTTTATTGCTGGCACATGCGATTTTGGTCTAACACGCCTAGAGGCCGTCGGCTTGTTCGAACACGTTGCTATAGCAGGCCAACGTTATTCTAATAAATCCCATGCCGTGGCTTTTGCGATGATTGCCTATCAAGCTGCCTGGTTGAAGGCTAATTATCCGAGTGAATATATAAACGCAAGTTCAACCAAGGGGAAACTAGGCTAAAACACTCTCACGATGTGGCAGTTGCACGCACCGATACCGATACAAGAGTCCGTGTGCAGATCAACGATTACTTGAAATAACACTCAGTGTTCGTCTTCGCTCTTGGCGGAGTTACCATTATTTTTTAGCTCAGCTAAAGAGTCAGCTAAAAAATCAAAAACTACACGTATCCGCTTACTACTTTTTAACTGCCGATGAGCGACCAACCAGATTGGAAAAACGAACCCATCTGAATCTTGGAGCGCGCGCTCGACCAATGGCTCTTTATCTCCGATGGTATCCATCATTATTCCAACACCAGCACCGGTTTTCGTCAACTCCCATTGAAAAAGAAAATTCTCCGAAACAACTGGGAGACTTTCAGGTGTTAAAGACAGTCCGAGCTGCTTTAACGGTTGAAGCATTTCGTCGCTACGATTAAAGCCTATAAAATCAGCTTTGTTTAACCGTCAATTTTCAGTGGCCGACCCAATTGATCGATGTAATCAGGGGTCGCATAAAGGCGTGCGGTCACATCGCAGATTTTTTTTGCAATCAACTCTGGCTGAGTTGGCCTTACATTTCGCACTGCAATATCCGCCTCTCGGCGACTTAAATCACTAAGCTTGACCGACGCGCGTACATCGATAGTAATACTAGGATAGGTTTCACGAATTTTTTTAATGATAGGGGGTAGTAGAAAAACTGAGATGGCGTCGCTTGCCGTTATGCAAACCTCGCCATTCAACTCTTGGGATTGTCCACTTGCAGACAAAGAGACTTTTGTCGCAGCCTGTGACATCTGCCGAACATGATCGACTAACTCAAGCCCGCTCGGCGTTAATACAAGTTGCTTACCAACTCGGTCAAATAAAATAACATCAAGCTCAATTTCTAACGCAGCGACTTGACGTCCCAGAGTTGGCTGAGTCGTTCCTAAGGCCCGCGCGGCTGCAGATAACGAACCTTCTTCTGCAGTAACTAAAAAAGCCCTAGCATGATTCCAATCAAACTGCACCGTATTCCAATCCATGCATTATTGTATAACAATAGAACGTTTTTAATCACTTACATATTCAATTAAGCATGGGTAAACTGTTGTCACTTCGTCTTAAACGCAAATATTCCTATGAACATATCAACAGTCCTAAGGGCGCTTACGTCAAACGGTACAGCTGTCTTTCCACTTGGTTCAGTGTCATGGCTTACGACTGGAGGTTTTAGATGAGTGAATCCGATAAGTTCTGGGACAAGAAGGCTGAGGGTTATGCCAAGAGCTCAATTTCAGATGAAGAATCTTATAAAAGAAAACTGATCGAAACGCAGAAAGTATTTACTCCAACTATGCGGGTTTTAGAGTTTGGCTGTGGAACAGGAGCCACAGCTGTTCACCATGCTCCTCACGTACAGCACATTGATGCGATAGATATTGCTAAGAATATGATTGAAATTGGTCGTAGAAGAGCTCGTGAGTCAAATATTGAGAACATCACATTCACTCGTGGAACGCTAACTGAGTTCAACGCAGACGATGATAGTGTGGACGCAGTTTTGGGTTTAAATGTACTTCACTTACTACCCGATAGGCAGTCTGTCATCAATGAGGTGGCTAGGATTCTGAAGCCTGGCGGAGCTTTCGTTAGCAGCACTGGCTGCCTCGGTAGTTCGTACTTGCGCTTTATAAAACTTATCGTGCCGCTAGGTAAGATGCTTGGGCTTATGCCTGATGTGTTTGTACTGACGGAGTCGCAGTTGGCAAGCGAGATGACCAATGCAGGCTTTACCATTGAGACCCAGTGGCATCACGGAGTGGACGATATCAACGTTTTTATGATTGCACGCAAAAACTAGTCGATATCTGCCGTTAAAACTCAATTTCTGGCGCACCACTTTAGAAAAAGTACAGCGAGCATCAAATCAATTTACTTGCGACGGACATTTACAATATTCGTCATCTGTTTTTAAGCGAATATTCATAATCAAAGTCATTCTGATGAGTAGACATTGAATCTTATTCAAGATGATGTGTCGATTTACACGCGTGCATTATGCTTACGCTACGATAGACTCCTTCGGTTTCACGCCACATACGCCAGTGGCGCAGCCGAAAAAATCCGCGTAACGCTCAACCTCCAGCCCTTCAGCTTCTAGGGCCTTAGCGAATTCATTGCAATTTTCGAAATTTTTTGTGTAAGTACCAATCATAGAAAAATCCTGTGCACCTCTTAATGCTAAGCGCTCTATGAGGGGTAATCCATGGTCCATATAAATTCGGTACAGTGGACGCAGTTTCCAATTTTTCGGGTCACTCGCTTCAATGAAACTAAACGTACCTCCCGGTTTCAATACACGCTTTACTTGATGCGCAATTCGCTGCTGTTGTTCGATATTAAATGTTTTTAATCCAAACGTCGATATAACACAGTCAGCACTGTTCTCAATAAGATCTACGTCGAGCACATTCGCTTTTATATGAGAAACTCGCCCTGCTCTATTCGCATGGAGTTGCTTCACCGCTTCCTCATGCATCCGTTTCGATATATCGATAGCTATAATTTCGCTAAGCTCTGGATAGCGACGAATCAAATGAGGCCAAACTTCACCAGTACCAGCCATCAGATCAAAAAATACCCCTTTTGAATTTGTCGCTGGAGGGATTGAACTTACACAAACCCTTCGCCACCGACGAATCATTCCGAAAGATGCAACAGCGCTCCAACGCCGATAAGCCGACGAACATCGATCAAACAAAGCGGCCACATAAGCCGGCTCATATATTTCGTTGGGATTCATAAATCAGTACTCTGGCACATGCAACACACTCTAAGACGTCAATACTTAAAAGCACCACTGCCCATTTTAATTTCTGGTTTGCCGACATAGCATCTTCAAAAAATGCACGAATCTAACAGCTCCCACTTCTTTCCAACGTTAACAGGTATTTAGGATGCTGCACTAGACAATGGTCTAAGAATAGCCAATTTTTCTGGCTACTCAAAGACTTTAGCAATAGTATTCATCGAACCTTCGTACAGCGTAGTACGACATTTTCTCTTGCAGCTGTGTTTAAAACAGGAAAATCAATGAAACTAAGTAAAATAGTAATGGCGAGTGTTTTTGCCATGGGTGTGGTCGGGTGTAGCGGGTCTAGTAGCAGCACGCCAGTGTCAGGTACCACAGCAGGAGCAGATATAAACGAAGTCCCGTCGGGGGGATCAACTAGCGAAGGCACTACAGATTCAACGGGCACTACTGATTCAGCTGGCCCAACGGGCGGTACGAATATCGGCGCTAATCCAGGGATCCTAGTATCTCCTATATTAGGTGAGAGTACGTCTATAGCGATAGCCGATGTGGGTGGACACAAACTCTATGGCGGTCCTGACGCTGTTTATAACCTAAGTAGCTTGTACGCAAACTATCAATTCGACTGCGATGGAACCGGTAGTTTTGAAACATTCCCCACGGAAGTATTTGCTTTTCTGTTCCCGCCAGTTACCGGCACGATCACGTGGGAGGCTGATGGTGATCGCATGAATGTTGATATTGTCTCGTCATCCGATGGAGAAGATGGACTATTAGAAGATGTCTGGATAACTGAACAGTTGAATGACGGAGTCTTTGTCGTCGGCGAAAGCTCACTCGACGGCAGGCTTGTTAGCCATATCCTACAATTCGAAGAATGTACTTAAACCGACAGGCGCACTAAGGCGTTGGTTGGCTAATGGCGTGGCATAACCTGATGGAAGGTTCTTTATCCCTTCGAACTGTCAGGTTATGTTAAAGCTCTACGCCAGTTGCTTCCACATGTACAGTGCCGATGGTGTGACTCATACTCTATTTGACTTCAAAACCCTACTCCGTGTCCATCCCACACGCTTTAACACTATCTGAAACAATGGCCTCGATGTCCAAGCGGTCCGAGACTTTCGGAACTTCCAACTTTTGTACGTCCTCAACCGTGTAATCGTCGTCCATCTGAATAATGTCCAATTTCTGAAAGTACGAGATAAAGTCCGCGCCCCCACCCGCCAGAACTTTTTGATAGAAGCAAACACATTGTCCCAACTCAAGGGAATAGTCAAAATCTTCCGCAGCTTCCGCTTCGGTCAACTCGCCATCCTCAACTTCCTTTTTGATAAGTTCCGATTCATTGTCCAATAAAATTTTACAGTGCGATTCGAAATCTGAATAATCGACCGCCAAGGCGGTGACAGGTTGTATACCTATAATTATACTAACTAGGTAGAAGGATAGGCTCTTCATAGTGACTCCCTGTTCTAAGTGGTTAATACCATTGGCGTTGTACCTTGAATATAAGATCCACTGTATTTATGCAGCCTACAGTGCACGCGAAGACTCTCAAGTAATGTACAAAAAAAACCTTCTCAACTCACTTCGCAGGCCTACAGAACACTTCTCTACCATGACTTCCGGTATCCATAGCTTCGGTATAGTGCTTAAGCCCCAATGAATCTTCAGCGTAACGTTACAGATTTGGCATAGCCAAAAATAAATAGCATACCTGAAGCCAACTTCAGCTGCTGTGCACTAGAACAATAGCCGATTCTTTCGATACGTAACGCTAGCTAAAACTATGTCGACGTATTATCAATGGAAGCCATAAACCGCTCAAACTCTCCGGGTTGAATAAGAACGTCATGTTGTTCTGTCGGGTAACTCGCGGATTGAACGTCGCTAATATATTCTTTGTACGAAGCTATGCGTTCTAGTTGCAACCGATCTCGCTCTGCTGAAAACTGTCGATACACTTTAGCGTGTCTGGGTATATGGCCACGGTTCTCACCAAGTAAGTCCGCTGAGAACAAATAGGTTGCGTCGCAAGCACTTCCTGAGCCCAGGGATATTGTGAGAATAGACAAACGCTGGGTAATGGCTTCTGCAACTTGGGCGGGCACAACCTCCATCTCTATCGCAAAGGCGCCAGCTGATTCGAAATCTTTGCTTGCTTGATACACCTCGCTTGCTTGTTTTGCACTTCGCCCAACTGCTCGCATGCCACCAACCCACGTTGCTTTGGGTGGCACTAAGCCAACGTGGGCGATCACAGGCACACCTTCCCTTGCTAGTATTTCAATAATCGCTGGACTCATACCGCAGTAGATGGACTGAGCACCAGCTTCCATTGCTTGCATTGCAGTGAACAGTGCCGCTTCTGCACTGGCGTGCTGACCCCACGGCAAACCAAACTGAAAATGAGAATCGGGAACAAGCGATGCAAAGTGCTTGGTTTCAGGACGATAGCCGGTACCAATCATATCCATGCCAGCCTCCGATGCAGCGATGGCTTCGGACTCGCGGGCCACTTGAACAAAGGCTATTTGTCTTACGCCTTTTAATTCAAGCAAGTGTTTTACAGTGAGGCTAGTCATAAACCGATATAGGATTCAGGTATGTCTTTTCATTATAGAGAAATGAACCAAATAGAGTGGTCTGGAAATATTTCTAACCGCTTAAGGCATCCACAAGAATATTAATAGCTCCACGCGTATCTTCAATGATGTTTCATGACCTGCACATCATAACTCGCTTGCAACCGCACATAATTTGAGGCAATCTGTATGCATTAATTCCATTTCCCCTGATTTTCGTAAATTATGCAGGAATCTGCACTTAGCTTGGCTTTTAATCTGATCCGGAGCGCGGATCCTGATTTATACGAAATTATCGGCCTTTCACTGCGAGTAAGCCTAGTCTCAGTCCTACTCTCGTTAATATTCGGTCTGGCACTTGGAGCAACTGTTGCGACCACATCCTTTCGCGGCAGACAGGTGCTGTCCATCCTCATTAACTCATTAATGAGTTTGCCGCCGGTTGTAGTGGGCTTACTCGTCTACCTGGCTCTATCGCGCTCAGGTCCAATGGGTTGGTTGGGTTTACTGTACACACCAACAGCCATGATCATTGCTCAGACTATTTTGATAACACCACTCGTGGCAGCATTATCACGACAAGTAATCGAAGACCTCTATCTCGAGTACAAAGAACAATTTCAGTCATTTCAGCTAACTAAATTTCAACAGATCAACGCACTGCTGTGGGATTGTCGCTACTCATTGTTAACTGTTGCGTTAGCTGGCCTTGGTCGATCTTTATCAGAAGTTGGTGCCGTCATCATCGTGGGCGGTAATATTGATCACCTTACCCGCGTTATGACGACCGCTATTGCACTAGAAACATCCAAAGGTGACTTACCTCTCGCACTGGCGTTGGGCGTGATCCTTCTGACGATGGCTTTGCTCATTAACGCGCTCCTAGCGTCGCTAAATTTCAGTGCCAAGCGGCAAGCCTATGCTTAGCAAAAATACCATTCTTAGTGAGGCGACTGTTCGCGAGCAAGCGATACCGGCAAACGGATCGCTAAACGAAGAACGACGTTCAACTTTGGACAACATCCCGCGTACACAGCTTGAACTACGCACCATCTCCTATCGTGTTGGCGAGTTAACCCTACTGCACAATGTAAACCTATCTCTACCTGAGGCTGGGGTTACAGCCGTCATGGGGTTCAATGGCGCTGGTAAAAGCGTATTGCTTAAAATAATGCATGGCATTCTTACTCCCAACTCAGGGTCAGTGCTTTGGAATCAACAACCGTCTGATGCAATACACCGCCAAGCGCAAGCGATGGTTTTTCAAAAGCCCGTACTACTAAAACGTTCAACCAAAGCCAATATTGATTTCGTTTTAAAGCAACGCCGTGCTCACAATCCTACACTGCGCAATGAACTTCTAACACGCGTAGGACTTATTGACAAAGCACAACAACCTGCCCGTCTACTATCTGGCGGTGAGCAGCAACGACTCGCCTTAGCCCGCGCACTCGCGTGCAATCCTGCAGTACTGTTTCTTGATGAAGCCACGGCAAGCCTTGACCCTGCATCAACGGCTATTATAGAGCGTATTGTCAGTGAGCAATCTCAAGCCGGTACCAAGGTCATTATGGTCACACATGATTCTGCGCAAGCAGCAAGACTTGCACAGCAAATTATATTTTTAGATTCAGGAACCGTGGTAGAACAATCTGATACCACGACTTTTTTCTCAGCACCAAAAACGACCGCAGCCAAAGCTTATCTGGATGGTCGACTCTATCATCCAGAATTAACTCTCGAAGACAATCGATGAACACGATACTCAAAAAATGTCTAGCATCCTTTCTGCTCGCAATAGTCGCCGCGAACATCGGCAATGCTCACGCGGAAAAATCAACCGTACTGGTACAGTCAACAACCTCAACCGCTAATTCTGGATTATACGACTACCTACTACCACTGTTCGAGCAACAACATAATATTAAAGTCAATGTTGTCGCTGTTGGAACTGGCCAAGCTATACGCAACGCACGCAACTGCGATGCCGATGTACTGCTAGTGCATGCAAAGGATGCTGAAGATGCGTTTGTGGCTGAAGGTTTCGGCGTAGAACGTTTCGATGTTATGTATAACGACTTTGTGATCATAGGACCATTATCAGACCCAGCTGGTATTCGCGGCATTGCCACGGTTAAATCCGCTTTACAGAAAATTATGGATACTAAAACTCTTTTTGCATCTCGAGGCGATGATTCTGGCACTCATAAAAAAGAATTATCTCTGTGGCAAGCCATTAATTTAGATATTGAAAACGTCAACCCCACATGGTATCGATCAACAGGTTCTGGAATGGGCGCAACAATCAATACCGCTGTCGGCCTTGGCGCCTACACAATCACAGACAGAGCAACTTGGATAAGTTTCAAAAACAAAAGTGATTATCAAATATTGTTCGAAAGCGATCCGATTTTGTTCAATCAATACGGCGTCATTCTTGTAAACACGAAGCAATGTCCATCCGTTAATCACCAAGCTGGGCAGCAATTTATAGACTGGTTATTATCAGATGAGGCACAAACTAAAATTGCTGAATTCAATATCGCGGGCCAGCAATTGTTCTACCCAAACGCCCAACCGCAACCATTACCAATAAAAAAATAACAATGAACGGGTTTAACTTATAGTTATGTCTGATTATTTAACCACGAGCGAAGTTGCAGAACTGCTTCGAATTAAAGAGCGTAAGGTCTACGACCTAGCCTCGTCAGGACAACTACCTTGCAATAAAGCAATAGGGAAATTACTTTTCCCTCGAGACCAAATCAATGCATGGCTTGCCAGCAACGCAGAACACGCTATTGGACCTCTTGTGGCTAGACCGCCTGTTTTCCTGGGCAGCCACGACCCACTATTAGAATGGGCACTTCGAGAGTCTCGCTGCGCGCTTGCGATGCTGTTCGATGGAAGTGCCGATGGTTTGCAACGATTTATCGCTCGGGAAGGAATTGCCGCCGGATTGCATATTCATGATCATAAAAATCAAACTTGGAATATCAGCTCAGTCGAACAACATTGCGGTCAACATTCTGCCGTGCTCATTGAGTGGGCAGTGCGCCAGCGCGGATTAATCGTGTCGCCAAAGTATGTTGATAAGATTAAAACGGTTGATGATCTGAAAGGGTTACGGATAGTGCCCCGACAACCAGAAGCTGGCGCGCAGTTATTATTTGAACAACTCATTGATCAAAGTGACATCGACAAAAGCGACATCGAATTTAGTGATGCTGCAAGAGCTGAAACCGATGTGGCCGCTGCAATAAATTCTGGTGCGGCAGATGCAGGGTTTGGTTTGGCTACAGTTGCAGCCAGTTATAACCTGCATTTCGTGCCGTTAGTAGAAGAACGATTCGACTTACTGATCGATCGGCAACACTACTTTGAAGAACCGATTCAAACCTTGTTAGCATTTTGCAAAACTGAACGCTTTACAAAGCATGTCGACCAACTGGTCGGTTACGATGTATCAGAGCTTGGACGCGTACGTTTTAATAGCTTGGCCCCGTAATTGGTTTATTGCACAACGCTCAGCATTGGCCTGACTCTTCTGCATCGCGCATAACAAATAGTAAGCAGTGATTTAATTTGAAATATCACAGCTGCTCATTCAGCCACTGAGACATAACATTTAGCAGCTCGCGCTCATGGTCTGTATTATCAAAAAAATGATAAGCCTCATCAACAATCGATTGCTTATAGGCATTGTTGTGCGCTGAAGCTTGTTGGCGAGCCTCTGCCGTTTCTAACACGGTTGGAAAGTCTCTGCTACCAAAAATATCAAGTACCGGAATATTGATAACCTTCAGAGATTCAGCGCTGTTGATGGCTGCCTGCTTATATTGAGCGCTCATCCCAATAGCAACGAAAGCTTTTACGTCGTGCTCAGCACGTGCAAGATAATAACTGGCCATGGTGGCACCTTGACTGTGAGCTACAACCACAATGGTGTCCACACCTTGTTCAACTAAATATTGCGTGGCTGCACGCATGCGCGGTGGTACTTCAGGATACAGCGGTACATAGTCCTCGTAGGCCGCGCTTTTTTCCAATAAAGGCAGCTGTATTGATAACGTATTCCAACCGTGCCGTGTCATACCCACGCGAACCGGTTGCACTACTTGGTTCCAATTGGGATGAAATCCGGTACCGTGCAACACGATCATGCCTTGAGTGGACGCAGTTTCAGACTCTGTATAGATACTTAAAAAACGATGCCCGTCCGCTTCAAGGAAAACAGGTTCCCCGTCAAATACCATATCAACAGTTTGGTCCACCCAGCGCTGCTCTCTTTCAACATCTGTTGCTTGAAGAGTTGTAGAAAAAAAGACGAGAAGGCACAAAAGTAAGGCGTATTTCATAACTACCTTTGTTTATAACGAGAGTGGTTCAAACCTGATGAGAAAAGCGAAATAGCGCTAATATCCAGCCATGCCCAAGATCTAGAATGGGCATGGCTGTCTTTTGCAGCGCTACAATCAATCAATCAAGCGATCAATTACCTTAAACGAACTTGATGCCACTGTCCGTCATCGGTAACTTTGTTATCCGTTTGCCGGTAGCTGCATAAATTGCATTAGCCAACGCTGGCCCTGCTGGCGGCAGCCCTGGCTCTCCAACGCCCGTAGGTGCTTTATCAGATGGCACGATGTGTACTTCCACGTCAGGCATATCCGTTATTCGCAGCGGTTGATAGGAGGGGAAGTTACTCTGTTCTACAACACCGTCTTTCGTGGTGATTTTGTTACGCATTACCGCACCCAGGCCGTAACCGATCCCCCCTTCCATCTGTGCTCGGACCACATCAGGGTTAACAGCAATACCGCAATCAACCGCGCACACAACCTTGTCAATGGATATGGCGCCATCAGCAGTAACAGAGACATCCATAACTTCCGCAACATAAGTGCTAAATGATTTATGCACCGCAACACCACGCCCTTTACCTTCGACTTGCTTACCATCCCAACCGGCCTTTGTCGCAGCCAACCTAAGCACACCTGCAAAACGTGCTTGGTCCTCATTGGTTTCATCCAAATGTGCAAGACGAAATTCAACTGGGTCTGTGCCAGCAGCTTCTGCTGCCATGTCCATCAACACTTCCATCGTATAACCCGATTGACTGTGACCCACAGAGCGCCACCACAACACTGGCATTGGAGACTCGTAATCGGTCAAACCCAATGCCATTGGGAGCTGGTATGGGGTGTCGACGATACCTTCCACAGAAAAATGGTCAACGCCATTGTGTACCGCCATGCCTTCCATTGGACCGCCTTTGAAAATAGACTGCGCAACAGATCGATGCCCCCAGGCAGAAATTTTCCCATCATCGCCAATGCCTATATGCGCCCGCTGGGCAAACATCGGACGATAGAACCCACCCGCTAAATCATCTTCACGCGTCCAGACCAATTTCACCGCTTTGGTTTTACCCAGTGCAACAAAGGCCAATGCAGCCTGCACATGGTAGTCCGATGCACCATTTGCTCGACGACCAAATGAACCGCCAGCATAGTAAGTTTTAATCTCTACCTTTTCCATTGGAATTTGAATAATGGCAGCCAATGTTGGATGTGTAATCATTGGGAACTGACAACCATCATGCAATCGAACACCGCCATCTTCAGTGGGCTCAATAACGCAGTTCACAGGCTCCATTGGCGCATGTGCTAACAAAGGGAAGTGAAAGTCAGCTGTGACAGATTTAACGGACGCTTTGGCAGCCGCTTCTGTTTCGGCTAAATTGCCCTTGCCCGTTGCATCGTAAGTTGGCTCTGCATTTAATTTGTCGGTGTATTCTGTAAGCATCTCAGCGGAACCGCGAGTATCGGCTGCGGCGTTGTCCCATTGCGCACTCACTTCGCGTCTCGCCTTAATAGAGGCCCAAGTAGATTCAGCGTAGATAGCAACACCCGACTTATCAGGCAATGCCTTCGCCTCAACAAAGCCGTTGACTTTGTCAGCTTCGCCTAAATCAAAACTGGCTAATGTGCCGCCAAACAGCGGCGACCGTAAAATAGTGACGTAAACCATGTTCGGCACTTTTACGTCCATCGCAAACATCGCGGTACCATTCGTTTTTGCAAAACTATCTTTACGAGCAAGCTTGTTTTTACCAATCAGCTTAAAGTTCGCTGAATCCTTCAGTGCAGGCTCAGCTGCAGGTTCAAGCTTTGCCGCTTGCGCAACGAATTCGCCTATGTGTGCTTTCTTGTTTCCATCACTGCTGAGCTGACCATCATCTAGCGTAATGGCTGAAGGCTCGACATCCCATTCTGCAGCGGCGGCGCGCACCAACATGTCGCGTGCGGCAGCACCTGCCTGTCGATACTGCATATAAGAATTTGCTATGGCCGTTGAACCACCCGTGCCCTGCCCACCGAAGGCCAAGTTCTTATAATTTTCGTGTGAAGGCGCAAACTCTACTTTGACTTGACTCCATTCAACGTCCAATTCTTCGGCCACCAATGTCGTAAGACCAGTGCTTGTGCCTTGCCCCATTTCAAAATGCTTGACCAAGACTGTGACAGTGCCATCGGCATCAATTTTAACAAACGGATTAAAACCGACCGATGCGGTCGAGGCGTTTTCTGTCGTTGCGGCTAATGCACCCGAGACATTAAATCCAATGACCATTGAGCCGCCGAGTACAGCGGAGGCTTTCAAAAAACCGCGTCTGTTTATAGGTACTGTATTTGAGGTATCCATGATTAACCCTCCATGATGTCTGAAGCACGATGAATAGCCGCGCGAATACGATGATAAGTTGCGCAACGACACGCATTGCCTTGCATGTACGTGTCGATGTCGTCATCACTGGGTTTGGCATTGCTGGACAACAGTCCAATAGCCGACATTATTTGCCCTGATTGACAGTAACCACATTGCACGACATCAAGCTCTTGCCACGCAGCTTGTACCGCTTTGGCTTGTGGAGTGTCGATAACATCGATTGTTGTTACCTCACCATCACCGATCGCACTGATTGGCATAACGCAAGATCGCGTGGGTTGCCCATTAACGTGCACAGTGCAGGCTCCACATGACGCAACGCCACAACCAAATTTTGTACCCGTAAGATTAAGTTCATCGCGAATAACCCACAACAATGGTGTATCCGCATCGGCATTTATCGCGCGAGACTCCCCATTGATTTTTAATGTAATGGCCATGTACTTCGCCCCTCTTCGTATGGTGTAAAGGATTGATTCACCGCGTTACTTTAGCGTTATGCTCAGCAACACAGTAGAGTGAAAGTGGTGATGCGCTGCTTATTATTCTTTGAAGATGCAACTGCGTTATCTATGCTGACCACTTTGAGTGATTCTGAAGCAAAACGCAACGGCCCTATGGCTTAGTATCGACGTATTTCAGTCCAGATAACAGCCAGTATAGGTGATCAAAGCTCATGAAAAAATAATGAGAGGCTAAGATGATATCGGTTTTTCAGGGCTTTCCAGAGTATGCGCTGCAGCAATTCGATCCCAACGCGTACAGCTAGAAAATTCCAAAGATCTTTTTGCGCTTCTGCGGTACTGGTGCCGCTAGCAACGATTGCGCAATTTCAACCTGTCTAGCCCAGAATCGGTCTTTATCATCGAGCCTTCTTGCTTGGTCAGCAATCATCGCTCGCTGCTCGGCGAGCTGATTTGCCATTTGCCTGTTGGTTTGCTCTAGTAACTCTTTATTCCACTCAAGTTCGCGAACTAACAACTGAACAGTATCCGCTTGGCCTGCTGATTGGGCACGTGCTACCAAATCAGCCTGTTCTTCTGAAATAGCCCGAGCGTCATCGTTACTCGCTATTTCACTGCTCGCATCCTTATCTATTGTATCGACCGATTCACCAAGTGCCACATCAACAACGGTTCTTGAGACCATTGAAGCAACTTCAGATGATGGACGGCAGTCCGTCGCTTTCTTCACTTCACGAAGCTTTAAATTAGCCAGTGGCTTTAAGCTGGGATAGATGCGGATTAACTCGACAACATCAATACCTTCTGGCGTGCAAGTTAGCTCACCACGCTCAATCTGATCAATCATGGTGTGTCGCGGCACTCCTGCCATTCGCGAAGCATCCGTTACGCTCAATATAGTCATAAATTCTCTGTTTGAAGCTCACAATCTCCACCAAGAGTGAATACTTGAATAAACAAGTAAACTAACTTGGTCCACTCTACAAAGGATAGCTCTGTATCGCCGTGAGTCCAGTGCAATTGTACGAAATTATGCAATGCGCCTTTAATATTATGTTAAATAGACGCTAGACCATTAATTTTTTCAATGAATTAGGACTGATAATTAATTTAATTTCGAGCTTTTTTGCTCAAAAATTAAACTTTTTGTTTAATTTCAGACCAGATTTTCTCTTGTTGGTCTAGTGACTTAGACCAGAAATAGGCGCCTGAGTAGATGGAATTCAGCCTCTGCACCAGCGATTCAACCCACGTATCGAAGTAGAGTAAAAGAGATACAGTAATGGGTGGTTTAGCCAAAACTAAGATTATTGTTATGTGCCAGTGTCTTCACAAAACAAACGACCTAAGAATGCTCTGGCACGCACTTTATCTAATAGTTGTCTTTAATAATGAGATGTGATGTTTTTTGGGAAAATGAATACGGTACTATAAGCCTGAATCGTACTTTAATTTTACAAAATATATCTGGACCTCTTTTGAAAATTCAGGTAAATATTGAGATCGTATGGAGTTAAAATTATGGGGCCTTATACAAGGGGGGACCACGTTAGATTCAAAACTAGTGAGGGAAAGAATAGCACCGGAGAGCTGACCTTCGTTGCAAATGTCACCTGTGGTGTTAGAGACCATAAAAATCCCTGCGGTTCTGCCAGTATAGAAATTTCTCTGAGAAACGTAGTCGAACTTTTGCATCGTCCAATGAGCAGGAAAGTTCGTAAAAAGATTCAAGATAAATAACGCTGAAATTTACACATATAAGCTCTTACACTTGGGCACTTCAGACTCAGCAACTACTTTCCACCAGAAGTCACGAGCTTGGAACCCAGCATAACTCTGAACCTGTATAATTTTTTTAAGCTTGTACACTTAAGCTGCATTCGCAGCACAGGCATAGTCTTGAAGTACTATGAGGCTTTGCCCGAGCTGCAAAATCGTCTTAGTGCAAATGCTAGGTTTGAGACTTCTAGTAGTTTAGTGTTCCGTGATCTGGGACTGCCTACTCTTAGCTTTTATGGCGGCTTGCCAATCTACTTCTTGGTATTTTCCAAACGGAGAATAAATACCTTGGAGACTTTCTTCGAAGTAATATTTTGACAAATCCTGTAGCAAAGATAAAAACTCGTCTACTTGGAATGATTCACAGCGCAATCGACCTTTTAGATGTTTTTTAGGTGTTCGCTTTCGATGAAGATGGAGAGTCATGTCCATTAATTTCGATGTGTCGGATAAGCTCACTAGGTTAATTGGATATGGTCGCTTAAATCCTTCAAAAACAAGTGACGTGTGCTCAGGGTAGTAGTACCAATAGCCCTGCTTGAGTGTGGGCTCTATCCCGTGAAACTCTCCATATGTCCTAATATCAAGCCATCCTTCGGGTACCGGTGGAAGTTCTTCAAGCAAGCTTTTAGCAGCGCGTTGTGCTTCAGAGTAAGAATTAATGCCAGTTAGCTGATGGGTGCAAATATCAAGAAGATGATGACGCTTTTTCTCTGGGAGATGTTGGCGAAGGCGATTTGCAGCAGTTTTAATTTGATCAAGTGTTAGTTCTGTTATAAACATATTCATTGCTCTCATTCAACAGTTAGGAATTGTCGCCCGGAAACAGTTCCAAGTTAAATAAGACAATGGAAATGCTGTCAATTTTCTTCGTAGCGCACTAGGCTTCGCCTCTCGGGCGGAACGGATCTACAGCCGTTGTAAACAAGGCTAAATCCATTCTTTAACCATGTCAACAAGGATTTAGTGATGTGAGCTAATTCACGAGTTTAAACATGCAAAATTGGGATTCGATGTCGTTTGTTTCAGACATCCTGTAGTTTGATGATCAATGAATCTGAGACTGAACAATTCATGGCTTTTTAGTTGGGATTAATTCTACTAAATCAATGCCCGCTAGAGATTCGATTCTGCAACTAAGAGCTATCCCAGCACTCTTCTTGCCTTTAACAATTTAAAAGCAGTCCGGGCGATTCACTCAATGCTATCAAGGTACCTTTTGAGTCGCGGGTTTTTCCAAAGGCACACCATCCAAGTAAGTCATTTCGGATATTGTATACTTTAGTAATCCCGTTATGAGTCTCTGTTCTGTATAAAATTATTCCCTTACTGTTTCTGATAACTTGTTGTGACATGTTAGGCTCCTATAATTGAAATGTTAGTCGTCTAGAAACGACATATTTTCACTAAACCAGTACGCGTGCATCTCTTTTAAAAAATCATCTGTTAATGGGTACCCTTCCTCTACAGATATGAGAGCATCAACACCGCACTCACAAACTGCTGTGGAAATTTCAAGAGGTATCATGTCTCCATTTTCGTTAACGTTGCAATCGCACCACTCTATGATGTATTTGGGTGAGTCAAATGTACGAAAACAAAAAAAGCAACGAATTAATTTTGACTTATTAATTTGTGCAAAATTGTGCTTACTGCATTTGTGAGCCTCTAAGATATCGGACATAGGTGTTCCCACAAGTAATCACTCCTAAATAATTGGATGATAAGACATCAAAAATACAACACAAGATCGCTGAATGTTTTGTCAATATCGATCTGGATACATTGCTAACGGCAGAGCGATTTCAATATTCAATCGAATCAACAAAATATCGAATCCTGTCAATAGTTATTCGTCTTCCCTACCTTACCCAATCAACACCAACAAGTATCAAGACAGGCTGCCGCTTGAGTGGTCACTGGCTCCATCTAAATCAATCATCCATCGAATCACACTTGATCATTTACGGACGCCTAGAGCGCCTTACAGGGACTTCCCCACCCGCTTAGCCTCAAACAGTTTTATACCCCAAATAGAGAAATCGTAAAATGGCAAAAATCAGCACTGAAGAACTATATTTAATTCCGGAGTGTCGAATTGGAAACTCACTACTTAGATCGAAAGATGCGACGGCAGGATCCACCAATTTAGGCTAAGCTATTAATGAATTGAGTGCGTTTCAAACAATATACTTACCAGTCTTTTTGATAAGCACTACATGGTTTGATGAGCGAACCTCGTGTAATAACGTCTCCATTGCGCTACGATCAACATAATTATATTAATAATTCATATTCACTAGTATATAAACGTGCGAACCTATGACCTTGCCGATATACACAATTAGCATCAGTCGCGTTGGCACGCATGAGAACTTAAGTTTTGAAGAATAAGACAGTAGCAGAACTATCAAACGGTATAGATATTCCAACCAAATATGCTCAAAAAGAATGGCTATACGGAGATCCGTTTGCAGAAGCATCATTGCATAACAGTGAGTTCCGACAGTGGGTCATTGAACGAACGCCTCATAAAACGCTAGCAAAAAATACCACTGTTCTAGCTAACGACATGTTGAATATCAGATCAAACAACACGCAGTTTTGGTGGAGATCATTTGTTTGTTCTGAATGCGAATGCCAAGGTTGCCGTAACGGAAAGGAAACTGATTTACTTCTAATAATTGAGAATTCGGAAAACGTTCGTTTCGCAATTCATGTTGAGGTAAAACACCCGTGGGACATATTTTCAAATAGCGAGCAACCATCAAATTATTCAATTAGGGCGAATTGTTGGCTTACGAATGCGGGACTTGAACACTCACATCGACGAATACTCCGCCACGACCACAGCTCAACGTTGTTGTTATGTTCTGAGAATAGGCTAGATGAGTACGGATCAAATGCTCAATTTTTTGATTCACTAATTACGTTTCAAGAGGTAAAACGTAGCTTCCCCATGATTTACAATGACAGACTCGTTCAACTCTGACACTCTTCCAAAAATTAGATATTCTTCGATGCTTCCAAACTGTTAGTTTTCAACGATAAACGGCAACTGTGCTCAGGGTGCGTTCTGAAATACTCGCATTGTGCGCTGAACGTAATGGTCTGTGTAAAACGACCCAATAAGATGCAGGACGTTTTGGCAACAAGCACTATTATAATTGCTTTAATTAGCTACCTCATTTAAACAAGACTTTTTAAATCAATATCTGGCACTGGTCTCTCTGTAGATGCAGAAAACCTCTCCATACAGACAACACGCAAAAACAC
>ENA-ORXT01000397-ORXT01000397.1-marine-metagenome-genome-assembly--contig:-NODE-397-length-70881-cov-5.952008_pt1 | contig 70881 bp, 53 predicted proteins | sample MGYA00237868_ERZ511482 | MGnify/ENA metagenome assembly ERZ511482 | reverse complement strand
GATAGCGTCCGGTCCTACGCGCCTAAACCGGACGCTATCGCGTGGCGGCTGATTCAAATTGGCTACGCCAATGATTTCAATTCTTTAAAGTAAGTGCCATTAGGCACTAGCCCCGGTTTTGCGATGACGAAACCGAGGCTAGCGGCTAAACGGCTCACTTAATCGATAAGTCGTCTACTGAGTGGTCGAAGCCGCAATCGCATCTCACCGATCGCTCGTTACCACCTGTTCGATCACGATATTCAATGACCGAATTTTCGTCCGCAAACTTCCGCGCGTGATTCCCAGTAACTCAGCCGCCTTTGACTGATTCCCTGACGTCTGCATGAGAATCTTCCGAATTAAAGTCGACTCCATCATCGCCAGGGACTCGGCATAGATATCGGTTGAACCCGAGTCAATACGCCCTTGGACAAACGCGTCAATGCCATCCACTGCCTTGGGCGCTGACGAATCGTTCGCTTCAGAGGCGGACGCACAGGCGACCGATTTGTTCGAGCCGTTCTGTTGATCAAACTCGATCGACAGATTCTCGGGGACAATAACCGGGCCGGTCGCCATCAGCATCGAACGCCGAATCACACTTTGCAGCTCGCGTACATTCCCGGGCCACTGATAATCACGAATGATCCGCATCGCCTCTGGCGATACACCTTCCACCTTTCGGTCCAGCTTCTTCGACAGCTGACGGATAAAGTGATTTACCAGCAAGTCAATGTCGTCCCCGCGTTCACGTAGCGGAGGCAAGTGAATTTCGAACGCGTTGATCCGGTGGTACACATCCAGTCGGAACTCATTGTCCTCGATCATCTGTTCCAGATCGCGGTTGGTCGCCGAGATCAAACGCGTATCGGTTTCGATCGTCTTTGAGCCGCCGACGCGTTCAAACTTTTGCTCCTGCAACAATCGCAAGGTTTTGCTCTGTAGCAGCGGAGACATGTCACCAATTTCGTCAAGGAAAATCGTGCCATTATTGCACTGCTCAAACTTTCCAATATGCCGACGCTCGGCACCGGTGAACGCACCTTTCTCGTGGCCGAACAATTCACTTTCAAGCAATGTCTCCGACAACGCAGCACAATTCACCGCCAGATAGCACTCGTCGCGGCGATGGCTGTGTTGGTAGATGGCCCGAGCGATCAACTCCTTGCCCGTTCCGCTTTCCCCGCGGATCAGAACAGGGACTTGCTGAGCCGCAACGCGGCCGATCTGTTTGTAGACCTCCAACATCCTCGGACTTTTGCCGACCAACTGGTCGCCTTCGCCGATTGCGACTTCGGGCGTCGGTTCGAAAGTAACCGGCGAACGCATGATGCGGCGGGCATCGAGTGCTTTTTCGGTCAGGTCCTGAACTTGCTGAATGTCTAGTGGTTTCGTGATAAACTCGTACGCACCCAGCTTCATGGCTTCGATCGCGGTGTCACTGTCGTCCATCGAAGTGATGAAGATGATGGGCAGTTTCGCGTCGATCGAGCGGATTTTCTTCGCCAGCTCTAGGCCATTCATTTCTGGAAGCATGATGTCGAGTAAGCAGACGTCAACTTGACCGTCGACCAATAGTGGCAGACCTTTCTCTGCTGTGTTGCAGGTTGTCACCTGAAAGCCGGACTCGGCAAAAGCTTTCTCCACCAACCGTAACACGGTGCGGTCGTCGTCGATGGCTAGAATGTGTGGCATACAGTTTGGCTCCTTTTAAGGTATTTTAGCAGACAGTTGCCCTCGAATGAACAAGTCTGTTAGCCATGTTGGTAGGATTGTGATAATGCAATCGTCGATGGAAAGCCGGGCTGAAATCTCCGTTCTTAGCCGCCGGGCCGCATGGCTTCACTGCCGCTTCGGCGATACTCAAACATTTGGCTCTCGTTTCGTTGCAATGCGTTGGTGAGTTTCCCGGTAATCGCGGAGGGCATCGCGGACTTCGAAACCACAGAGGCCCTGACGATCGACACACGTCAGAAGAAATTTCACCAAGGTTGTGTCTTATTCAAGTTGTTCTGCAGCCTCACTAATTAGCCTCACGAGTCCCCCCGATAGCCGACTCAGCTTCCACCAGCGGCCTTAGAACGTCGTCGCAATGTTGTTCGATTCGCAATCGGGAACATATTCAGCCCCGATCTCACCGCGGATCGCGTGGTTCTCGTAGATCGAGCTCAGTATTAATCTCAGCTAATTCCGATGGTCCCCCAACCTTTGGGCGAAATGGCCTAGACAGTCGAAGTTGTTCCAAAGCACCTGTGAAATCCTGGCAAGTGTCACGGTGCTGATTTATTTCGTACGTTTTATGTTGTTCAAAGAATAACATTTATTCTAGATCCCCAATTTGACTGGGGCGTGAGTACGTCCTTGTTAATCGTTTTTTAAAAAAGTTAGCTATTTTTCGATTATTGCGACCACACCGTCAGCCTTTAATTCATCAGTATTAATTTTAACGCACGCTGAATGCCAATCGACCAATGGGTGAATGAAGGGCCAACTTTTTTCGGAAATGTGCCCAAAGCTGGACGCCGAACGAGCAAGTTGGTTGAGATGCGATCGGTCCTTGTTGCCGATGAATGCCGGGCGGCCACACTGTCGCAGTTGTTGCTTACGATTAGGTAATGACCGCCCGTCGCTGACGTTCTCGTCGCGGTTAAGCGTCTCTTACGTGCCCTTTCCGGCGTTTGCGAGAGCATTTGGCCCAACGTTTGCTTGACTCTTTTGATCTCAGCGACTGGAATTGAACCCAACCGAACATATTTACTGAAACAAACATGTCCGCCTTCAAACGGAACGTCCTGACCGATAGCCGTCAGGAATATACCGCCGCTATCCGGCAAGCGAACTTGGTCACACTTATAGACCTTACGCTGGATCTTAAACGGGCTGATTGGAATGTTGTCGGCCCCAACTTTTGCCGCTTACATTTGCAATTGAAAGAAGTCAGCGAAGACCTCATGGTCGGAACATCGTCCCAATTAGCGAAGCATCGGTGGGTGGTGCAGGCTCCGGCAGTCGAAAAGTCCGCCGATTCAGCTCACCGCCGAAGCAGCTGATGGGGTCGTAACGCTCCGCGGCACGGAGGCAGTTGCTTGTTACTGAGTGCCAAGGCTACAATTTCACTAACACGAACGAACTCAATCAACAATTAACTTTATACAAGGTCAAACCTATGGAACCCCAAGAATCAATTGACGAAGGTCAAACTGTCGAAGCCGTTATTGGAATTTTCGAGACTCCTGAGGACGCCAATCGAGCCGCGGCGTCGATGCGTGGTCCCGAGATGGAGTTGCAACGTGTTTCCCGTCGCAACCCAACCGCCACCGACGAGATGCCAAATGTCGTTTACGATTCGATCGAAGAGGTCTCCAACAATAACGTTGCCAAAGGCGTGCTCCAGGGGGGAGCGATTGGAGCAGGTTCAGGTTTGCTTTTACTTGGTGTTCCGGTTCTGAACTTGCTCGCCCCTTTTGCCGGCGCGTTGGCTGGAGCGTTCATTGGCGGCGTGGCAGGCATTGACGAGGCAAACCGTGGCATTGAGCTCCCTAACCAGGAAGATTATCGGCGTATGATAGCGGAAGGAAAATCCATCATCGTCATTAACGGTACAGAATCCGAACGCATTAAGCTTGAGAACCAAATGAAGGGACTCGGCGCAATCGAGACTCATCAACACCCTCCCGTGCTGCAGACTGTACGCGACGCTGAAAAGTAATTCGGCGGATGCTATAAACGAGGAGGCTTCGGCACTTCGTAACGCGCGATTCAGTTCGCTGCCGCAGAGCTTCAGGACCACATTTGTGGAGACGAGATGGCCTCACCCAAGCTCGTTAATCACGTCATCAACACGCGTCTTCACCATCGGGCTATCTTCCGCGTAGTGCTGGATGACGCCGAGTGAACTTTGCAGACAAATGGCGAATGGCACGGGGTCGGCGATGACGCGTAGAATGTCATCGTCGTCCACACGGTAGGCACTTGGTGTCTTGCAGGCTCGCAGTTCGTATAGCGCTGCGGAAATTCTATCGACGCAATTGATTGCCGTGAATGGATCATTAATTCCCGGCGATAATGCCCGCACCGCAACTTCCACCAACTCGTTAAATGCATAGCGAATGTCCTGAGTCGGCGTTCGGTTACTGCCGACGATCAAGCTGTTGCAAAGCTCTTCTGTAATTTCGGTCTGCGAATCTTCGTCAATTGCGTCCTTCCATTCGTTATCGGTCGATTGGTAGACCTCCGCTACAAAACTGCCTTTGTGAACAAAATCGCCCGGCCGCTGCAACAACCGAACGACCAACTTATGCTCAGTCGCCATCGCGATGACGGACTCGTTGTCGATCGCCTGAATATAGCCGACGCGATCACACCTTGCCGTCCATAACAATTCGCCAAGATTCTCTTCGCAGGACTCAACAAATTCTTTCTGATCGACCTCCTGCGAATCGACCTCCTGTCCAAATTTTTCGGGGAACAGCCGTTGCATTGCTGCGTGCAAATCCTTCGCAGACTTGTCGATGACGCTCGACGCCTGAATTGCATACGACATGTCATGAATGTAGTAGATCAGCGTCGAAAGACAGATCACCGTCAGGACAATTCCAACGCCGACGGACAGCGTCGGCACGAAGTTAAAATCATTGACCTCGCGAATGCAGGCCAGTACAAGAATACAGTAAAGACTGGTCGAGACAAAAATGCCCAGCGTGAAGTGCGTTGAACGTCGGCCACGGTAAGTTCGAATCAGTCGTGATCCAAACTGGGAAGACGCCAGCGAGAGCGCGACGATAGTCATCGAGAACACGACGCCGGTGGCGCTGATCATCGCTCCAACGATCGAGCTGAGGATGGACCGCGCTGCGGGAGGAGACATTTCAAAGATCGGATACGCCGTCAAGATCGCTTTGTCGACGCGGGAGTCGAGGTTCACCATCAGGAAGGCTCCGAGCGTCGCAGTCAGCATTAAAAGGGCGGGCACGAACCAGAAACTAGATCGGAAGTTCTCCCAATAGTTAAGTAGGCGAGTGTACATCGTGGGTTTCGCTTGAGGAATGTAAGCTTGTCAATCTTTGACAAGCGTAAGGTTTTGCTGGTCGGACCGTCGTGGCCACTTTAATCCAAATCTTTCAAAACGAAGTCGCCTTCCAATTCGTCCGTTTGGCAGTCGCCTTGTTCGTCTACTGATTCGACTTGCTCGATCGCTGCTACGATTACCGTTATGTTGTCCTTTCCACCAAGTGCATTAGCCCGTTCTATGAAGTACTCGCAGGTCTCCTTCGTCGTGCGGTCGGACATCAACGCTTTGTGCAATTCGTCTTCTTCAATATAGCTTGTTAAACCGTCCGAACAAAGCAGCAAACGATCGCCTGGGGCCAGCTGATACTTTTCGACTTGCGGTTCGAGCGTTTTATCCGAACCTCCGACCACATTCCAAAGTGCGTGCCCCATCGGATTGTGCGGCTTAGTATCATCTGACGTATCGCGCGAAGTCGAACTCTGTGCCTCGGCCTCTTTCACCAAGTTCGCGATGTTGTGATCGGTGGTCAATTGCTCGATCTTATCGCAACGAGCTGCATAGCAGCGTGTGTCGCCGACGTGGACGACATACATGGACGGCCAGATGATGTACGCCATCGTTAGCGTTGTTGCCATCCCACGCCGCTGAGGAACTTCAGCAGCTTCCTCACCAAGCACGTTCTGACTGTGAAAAATAGCTTTTTTCAATTCTTCGATCAGCTCGGGCTCATTGTCTTCGTTCAGTCGAAGAAACCAGTCCATCGCGTTGAGAATATAGTTCGCCACTCCATCCACCGCCAACGAACTGGCGCGCTCGCCCGACGCGTGGCCGCCAAGCCCGTCAGCCACCAGTAGCAGCTTGCCCTGAGATTCTCCCATCAACCTAGTTTGATGATTCAGCCCGAGGCTTGTCTGATGAATCTTCATCGACTTGTTTAGGTCAGCGATCAGAAACTGGTCCTCGTTGTCCGAACGATGACGACCGACGTGGGATTCACCGTGGCATTCGATTTTGATTGTCATGTCGTCTCTTTTCGTGGTGTAGTGATGGGTCGGGTTTTTAGATCTATTGCGTTCAATGAAAGTCAATTCGTTTGATGCAAACAACTGCCGCCGCTTCATCGCGTCGCAGCTCCTATGCCACGTCGGGTGAGTCCGACGTCCAACCCAACGACTCTTCGACGCAACTGGCTTGACCGTCGAGGCATCCAATGAATTGACTCGTTACAGGCCCCTCTCAAACGAACTGGTCGCGTCCGGACCTTGCTGGTGGCCAGGCGGTCAAGCCATTCAAGCTTCTGAGCCCGGGAATCCACTACAAGCATATAGTTGCGGCCCTTTTCCGTGCGGAAGTGAGCGATCTCGTCCCACGATATCAGTTTGGCATGGCTAGTGCATCTGCGACCATAAAATTGGAGCTTTAGCTTCCATTGGTCAACCTCAATCCTAGGAGATTCTCGTGTTACGTCTTGCAATAGCTTTGTTGATCTTGTCGCTCGTACTTGCCGTATTCGGTTTTGGTGGAATCGCCGCCAGCTTCGCAGGCGTCGCTAAAATATTATTTTACGTCTTTATCGTGCTGTTCGCGATCAGCGCTGTTGCCAGCGTTCTTGGCGGTAAATCACCTGTGATCTAAAACCTTGATGTAGCAAGTCTGTTCATGTTGCGGCCGCGAATTGATCGCCGTAGTTTGAGCAGACGTTCGTAGTTTGAATTTTATTGACCGTCGTAAAGGTGCGTTTTATGAGTGAAATCAACGATCGGCAAGAACAACTTGTCGATCAAGCGGGTGCTCTCAAGCGATTGGGCGGAGACCGCCAATTGTTTAACGAGTTCATCACGATCTATATGGAAGATAGCCCGATGCTGATGGAGGAACTCCGCAGCGGGCTGTCTTCTAACAACGCATGTCTTGTAGAAAAGAGTGCTCATTCGCTTAAAGGGCTAATGTCAAACTTTGGTGCGAAGGAATGCGTGGAACTAGCGTTGAAGATCGAACTGGCCGGTCGCGCTGGTTCAGTGACGGACTGTAAAGGCGATTTCAAGAAGCTTGAAGCGTTAAACGAGCAATTGATGGAAGAGCTAAAGACTTTACAATAGTCTTACGCCCTGTCACCAATTTTGTGGGCATGATGCTTGCTGGTGATCGGTGCCTCCGCACTTCCCTCGACGAAAAACTACCGTTATGAATAAGCAGACGCCGATTCCACCAGAGGGTTCTAACGATGATCCCCGAGGTATTGTTTTGCCGGATGGAACCCAGGTTACAGCAACGCCTGATCGTACTCGTGTGAAATTACGCAAGGAAGAAGACGAGAACTACATTCCAGTCATTATCAAACGTTCTGATGACACCGGACGTCATCCGGACGACGCGTTGGAAAACGCGATCGAGGAAGGCGTCGAGCAACTTTGTCGGCCGGTTATATCTTTGTTTTTGTCGGCAATTGCCGGCGGACTGATCGTGGGTTTTTCTGCAATGGCGGTCGCCGTAGTATTGACCGCGACGTTGGAATTACAAACACATGCTATTGTTGCCCGCATTGCCACGGCGCTCGTTTACCCGCTTGGATTTATCGTCTGTATTCTCAGCGGAGCGCAACTGTTTACAGAGCATACCGCTACGGCGATGTACCCAGTTCTGGACGGTAAAGCGAAAATTTTTCAATTACTGAGGCTTTGGGCGGTTGTGATTATTGGGAATTTGCTGGGAGCCTTCTGCAGCGCTTTTCTGCTGTACCTAGCGCGTGAGGTAATTGGTGCCGAAGCCGGTTTCACTGAGATCGGTTATCACCTGACTCACTTTTCCAACGGCTCATTATTTATCAGCTCGGTGCTGGCCGGTTGGCTAATGGCGACTGCCGCGTGGTTGGTCGCGTCAACGTCTCAAGGTCAAGCACGCATCACCGTCATCTTTGTTGTGACGTTTCTGATTGGATTGGGTGGCTTGCACCACTCCATCGCTGGATCTGTCGAGATGTTCGCTGCGGTGTTTTACGATTCGCAGTTCACCATACCCGCCGCCGCACGTTTTATCAGTATCGCTCTGTCTGGTAACGTTGTTGGAGGCGTGTTTTTTGTAGCGCTATTAAACTACGCATATATCCGCCGTACGAATCTGTAGCGCAATACGTTTACAAAGCCGCCGTGACTCTTCGCAATACGGATTCGAATTGCTGGCCACGGCGTGCCAAGCCCAAATTCACGTAACTCTGATTCGAACTAACGCCGGCCATATCGTACTTTGCCCGCGCTAGGTTTTTGGTGCAAACGCTACTTCTTGCTCGGTTGCCCAGAATCGTCGGTGACGTGATGTTTAGAATGCTTGAGGATGTTGGTCACGTAGACGGATTAACAGTTTTGCGAACTAGCAGCGGATCGACCAGCAAATCGGCGTTGCGTTGGGTTTAACTGAACCGGCCCCAAGAATGCGTTTCTTACGAATCATCGGTCAATTTTGGGAAGTGATTTCCGAGAGCCAAGAAGATTCCCATTTAAGCACCGCAATGTAATGGCCGACTTCGTTAACGAAGACTTGGACGTGAAGCTCTGCGAAAGGGAGCCTGAAAGATTTACATCTCAAAGCTATCGTCTTGCCAAGAGACCAGAATTGCCCGATCATTTGTTGGAACCAAAGCCGCCAATATGATTGATTGATGACCACCCCTTTCGTGCTGCGCGTCAAAATCTCGTCGTTTATCCAGATGTCGAGTCTCGCGAAATCGTTGGCATCAAGTCTGCTTACTTCCAAGTTGTACAGAATTAATCGTCAATACAAACCAAATGGAGAATTCATGTCCGCTTTTCTGATTACAAAAAAAGATTCAAAGGTACTCGATATGCCGGTGTACGCTGCGGATGAAACGGAGGAGATCGTAACGGTTTTTACTTGCGAGAAATCGGCTCAGCGATACATCGACGACGCGGATTGGTCAGAGGACTATACCGTGGCGACACTCGACCCAATAGCGTTTCTTGAATGGCTGCTGGAGTGCCATCGCTCGGGAGTCGACATGATCGCGACTGATCCTAATCGTTCTGAGCAAATGGCTGGGCAAAAGTTAAGCAGCCTTAGCATCGAGGCTCATTTGCAGCATGCAGGCGAGCACATCTTGACAACGGCGAATCCGGAGTTTTGAGGATCGGTATAAGCCACAGGCTTTTGCATCATGGATGCCTATGACTTTGACGAAAATGGCGATGCGATTTCCATTTGATTCTAATGACGACAGTGGATGGTCGGCCCCGTTACGGCGAGAGACGATTTCGTTGCATCTCAGGCAAGCTGGCCAACTACGACAGTAGGCAAACATCGGGTGTCTGAGCGTTGATACTAACATTACATTTCTTGACCACGTTACCATGCGAAAAGAAATTTTGCTTCATATGATCAAAATTTAAACCGACAACCGACCGACTAAGAGAATACAGAGGTGTCTCCTCTCGATGCATTGAAGAACATCCTCTCGACCGGTAAGTGCGATGAAGGTATTGCGCGAAAACTGCGATTGCTGCCAAAGTGCTCTCAAAACCTCGTACCCGTTCACGCCTGATGAACTCAATTCCAACAAAACGACACCCAGCGCAAACTGGTTCGCCGATTCACTGTCAAATGTTTTTCCATCTGATGTCAATCTATCCGGCATCGATACACTTGTCACAATCTCCGTCCATTAAATGAGTTGTGGAGGCAATGATCGGTCGTTCGAAACTCATCGTTCGCAGGCGTCGTGCCGCTGCATAGCCAATCATCACCGGCATCTGCATGTCCATCACGATCGTCTCGAAAGGCAAATCGTCCTGCGGTGCCGCTGCAACGATTTCAAATGTGTCTTGGCCGTTTACGGATGTCACCATTTTGCCGCCCGCGTCTTCGATGAAGTGCTACGCGATAAACCGGATCTTGCGGCGGTCGTCGTCCACCAAGAACCGTCTCTTTCGTCACGGTCACATTAGTAAAGTCTCCTAATTGTTTGATGGACACAACCGGTCGCTAATCTCCTGCTGCAGGTGGTCCACCATCTGGTTCGGGTTTACTGGCTTAGAAAACCAACCGGTCACGCCTCGTTCGCCTAACGGAATATTGGCCTCCAGCTGCGTCAAACCTGACACGCCAAAGATCGGCAAGTCGTTCCCCGAAAGCTCGGCGCGGATTCTTGAGATTGTTTGTGGCCCACTGAGACGTGGCATATTCATGTCCATCAACACGATGTCCGGCCGGTTATGCAGTGAAAGATAATCAATGGCTGCTTGACCGTCAGAAACTGCGATGACCTCAAACCCGGCCATCTCCAGCACACCCGCCAATAATTCGCGTTCGTTATCGTTGTCTTCCACAACCAATGCCGTCCAATTGCCCATACTCGCTGCCGTCTTTTTAGTAGGGACTTCCGCGGTCATTGTCGGAAGCTCTTTGTTACCGCCCATCGCGGTTGATTCGAACAACTGATTCAACTCGTTCAGTGCTTCGACCGCTTGTGACAAGAAAATCTCGGCTTGCTCACTCCCACCACGTTCAAGTTGCTTCTGTGCCACAGTGACCGACAGGCTGGCGGTGTTCAAGTGGTTTCGCAACTTATGACGCGTCGCCAAGTCAAGCTCGCTAAGTCGCGATTCAAGTTGCTCGAATGCGTTTAAGGCAGCTTTCGGATCGTCAAGCAATTCGCCTCTGACAATTTTGATCGAACGCGGGGCGTCAATGCCGATGCGAACGTTGTTGCCTTGGATTCGCGTGACTTCGACGCTGATTCCCAGATTCGGGAAAATGATCTTCTGATCTTCTTTACGTGACAGAACTAGCATGGGATTCTCCTCCTTGATGCGTTTGAAACGAAATGGTGTTCAAACCATTCCGATGTTTGAATTGTGGCCAACAGTCTCATGACGGCAAACGCCCGGCATCGTGCCAAGCTTAAATGCATGGGTCAAGTGAGGCGAGATTGCAGTCCGTTTCAAACAGGCTTAAAAACCTCTGACAGGCTGGAAGCCCCATCCCTCTAACAGGCTGGAAAATCTATCCCACTATGACTCGTAAGTTTCCCTCTTTACATTCGCCGAAAGAGCTAGTTTTCACATTTGAAAATGCACGTCAAGATTGATGTTGATACAATTAATCTGAGGCGTGACGAAAGTAGAACGCGATGGCTGAAAGCCGATCAGCTTGATTGCAAGGCGCCCAGCAGGATTGGTCTTCGGGCAAGCAGGCGTAGTCTGTTGGACGTTGGGGGTTCAGTTTTAGTGCCTGACACAGAGTGTCAGAGCCACTGCAGTAATGTGACCGTGACGGGCCGCAGCACGGTTGATGATTTCTTGTCACGGAGTGCCAAGTCCACCTCAGCGATCTCGTTCAACCACCCACTGCTTGAGCCGATCAACGAAATTAAAGCAACCGGCATGTGACAAGCATTCAACGCACGTGCTGCGGAACGTCAGGGCCACATTGTGTGCCTATCTACTCCGCCAACATCGCTTGAATTGTTGCCAGTGAATCCGCGTCTGCTGGTTTTTTGTCATGACGCCAGCGGCTGATTCGTGGAAATCGAACTGCGATACCTGACTTGTGACGAGTTGACTTTTGTACGTTCTCGAACGCTAACTCGAAAACGAGTTCCGGCGTCACGCTTCGCACGGGTCCGAACCTTTCGTTCGTGTTTTTTCGTACAAACGCGTCGACTTTGCGGATCTCGGCATCGGTCAAACCAGAATAAGCTTTCGCGAACGGAACTAGCGAATCTTTTTTCCACACCGCAAACGTGTAGTCTGTGTAAAGACTGGCTCGGCGACCGTGGCCGCGTTGAGCGTAGATCAAAACAGCGTCGATCGTGTAAGGCTCGACTTTCCACTTCCACCAATCGCCAATCGGACGTCCGACTTGATAAGCCGAGTCGATGCGTTTGAGCATTAGACCCTCAGTGCGAAGTTCCTTGGCGGCTTCTCTGCGCATGCTAAGTTCTGTCCAATCGGTTGGGTTGCCTGATTGTTCGACTTGCGGTGGAATGCGAATGGCGAAAACAGGCTTATTGCTAGTGTGCCCCTGACGCTCCGCGGCAAGGGTAAAAATTTGCTTGTCACGGAGCGCCAAACCCACTTTGATCATGAGTGTCTCCAATCGCGATTGTCGCTCAGACAAAGGTAACATTCTTATGTCCTCGCCGCCGTCCTCGATCAAATCAAATGCTAACAACACTACGGGAACTGCGCTAAGTAACTTTTTGCCAAGCCGTTTTCGACCAATCCGCCGTTGAAGTTGGCTGAACTCCATCGGTCCATCGGCATCAGGTTCCCAGCCCAAAATCTCGCCGTCCAGAACTGTGCCATCAGGCAGATGATCGGCAGCGGCAGCCACTTCGGGGAACTGCTCGGTCACCAGTTCTTCTCCACGCGACCAGATGAATGTTTCGCCCTCGCGCCGAATTACCTGAGCCCGAATGCCGTCCCACTTCCATTCAGCCACCCAGTCTTTGGGATCGCCCAACAGCGGGTCGGGGCCTTCCTTAAGCGGATTGGCAAGGAAAAAAGGATAGGGTTTGCTGATCGCCGTTTCGCCTTCGTCCGGATTGAAAAGCAGTTCGTAGAACGCGACGTCAGGCTTCCAATCACCCATCAGCCTATGAGCAATCGTGGCGGCGTCGACTTTTGTGTGTTCGGCCAAAGCACGCGTTACCAATTTCTTCGAGACGCCTACTCGAAAGCCACCCATCATCAGTTTACCAAGCACAAAGATTTGCTTGTGATCGAACGATCGCCAAAGCACCAGCACGCAGTCGCGCTGTTGTTCAGGATCCAGATCACGCAACGGCAGCAAATGATCTTCGATCAGCGATTTGAGCGAAACGTCGTCGCGAATGTGGGGGTGGCACTCCGTGACAGGCGATTCTTCCTTCGCAAATGTGGGCTTGGCACTCTCTGATAAGCAATCTACCTCCGTGCCGTGGAGCATCATGGCCGCATTAGAAGATTCACCGCTGCGGAGCGTCGGGGCCGCCTTAGTATTTGCAGCAGATTCTTCTGACGTTGCATCAATGACCAGCGAAATCGTCTCGGCCAAATCTCCGACCCGATCGTAACACTCTTCGAACATCCACGCCGAAATGTCAGCTTTTTCAATCGCCCATTGCCGCAATAGTTTCGTCCCGACCAACCGCTTGATCCGCTTGCCGACCAAAAAGTAGATCGTCCAAATAGCGTCTTCCGGTTTAGCAATGGCAAAATACTCCTTTAACGCCTTCACTTTGTCGAGTGTTTTGGTTGAGGAATCAAGCCGCCAGAACAAATCGCAAAAATCATTCATTGGTCGCTCCCGCCAGCACTGCCGGCGCTTGCTCCTCCGCCGTACTCGATTCCTCGACTAACTCTTCACCAACAAACTCTGTTTTTAACACCTCCGCGTTTAACCCCTGTTCTCGCAAATGCCGAACCACGATGTCGGAGTATCCGTGCGTCACCCACACGTTCTCCGCTTCGGTTTCCTTAATAGTCTTCATTAAGTCTAACCAATCGACATGATCGGACAAAATAAAGCCGCGATCCATCGCTCGCCGCCTCCGAGTGCCACGGATCTGCATCCACCCAGAAGCCATCGACACGCTAAGTTTTCCAAACCGCCGCGCCCAGGTCGTTCCTGCGGCGGCCGGCGGTGCAACAATCAGCGCTTGACGCCAATCCGTTGCCTTCGCATCGACTTCGCCCACGTAAGTAGTATCCGGTAAGGCAACACCAGCCTCGCGATAACCTGCGTTAAGTTTTTCAACAGCACCGTGAGTGTAGATTGGGCCAATCGAAGCGTCCACGCCGGCGAGTAAACGTTGAGCTTTGCCCAGCGAGTAGGCCAACAACATGCTGCACTTGCCCGCAGCCTGATTAGATCGCCACCATTCGTTGATCCCAGCGAACACCGATTCAGAACTCGGCCAACGATAGATCGGCAGCCCAAATGTGGACTCGGTGATAAACGTGTTGCAGCGGACAGGCTCGAACGGCAAGCACGTCGAATCGGCTTGCCGTTTATAGTCGCCTGACACAACGATCGACTGTCCGTCTTTCTCAATATGAATCTGTGCCGAGCCCAAGATATGCCCCGCTGGAAAGAAAGTAACCTTGACTCCGCCCACCGTGAGCGGTTTACCCAGTGGTTGAAAATCGAGCTTAGCCTTTTCGCCCATACGAATCCGCAGCACTTGCGATCCAGTATCGGCAGCGAGGTAACGCTTGTTTCCCCACCGCGCGTGATCGGCATGAGCGTGGGTTATCAGTGCTCGATCGACGGGCCGCCACGGGTCAACGTAAAAGTCACCCAGTTCGCAGTAGAGGCCATCCGGCGTCGTAGTCAGGAGTTTTTTTTGCATGTCCACCATAACCGCAAAGAAGAAAGATTTTTAATTCTAGAAGGCGTTGTGATCGCTTCGGATGTGAACTAGATACTCCGCGACATTCCCGCATGCTTCCTGTTTCAAACCTCGTAACGGCCAGATTTGCAAAATTGCCACAAAAAAAAGCGGCAGGCCAACACCTACCGCTTATCGCGATTGCATTCCGCAATTGCTGCTATTCGTTGCTGATCTCAACGTCAACATCGCCAGTCTCGGTCGATCGCTCAATCTCCAATGAGCGCCCCGGCGTTTCAATGTCAAGTACTTTCTCTTTTTGGTCACAGCCTGCTGCGCAAAATGTTCCTGCGATGAACGCCGCAACAAGGAACAGATCGCCAAAACCCTTTGGATACTTCTTCATCACTTTTCTCTCTTTTTGTCGGAATCAATTATGAATTTGCCCATGCTGTTAGCAATTTTTTTTGCAACGATCACGCAAGTCGCGGACTCGGTCATGCCCAGCTTTGACCTTGGCGTACTGTGCGGTCAACACGTCGTTAACGGCGCTACCAGCGGTATCCTTAAGCACTTCTTCGTAGGCACCCTTGATGTAGTCTTCGCCCATTTCGGCTTCGCATAGTATTGGGTAAGCGTCGCCGCCGTTGACCGCCGAACGAACAGCGATCCAAGTCCGGTGCACCGCGGCCATCACGGATCCTTCATCAACGGGATCTTCGGCGTTAAACGCGACATGCCGTTGCAATTCAGTTGCTAACTCTGACCGCTCCGCTGCCAATTCGCGAAACAACGCAGCCATGGATTCGTCTTTTACCTCTTCAGCCACGTCTTTGAAGCCATCGTAAGAATCAATGTTGTAGCGAATCAATTTTTGAATGCCAGCGATAGTCGAATCGTCTAGATTTGTCTTTGTTTCCTGATCCATGACCATTTATCTCCTGAATATATTTTCCTGTTGTGTCAAAAGCATGCGGCTCTAACCGATGCATAAGTTGCATTTTTTGACGTCTCGGCTCGGATACGTCGTTAAGACGAAAAGCCTTCAGCACCTCTGGTTTGCAACCTGCATGCCAGACGAGCAGGATTTCTCGCCATGCTGATATTTTCAAGCGGAAGCAAGGGCGACGCGTCCAACTGGTCTCCTGACTGCCAAACTTTATGAACAAATGGTCGCCGAACTACCAAATCACGAAGGTTTAGTAGTCGTGGAATGTCTTACGGTACCGCTTGGGTTGTTACTAAATGAGGCACGTTAGACAGAATGCCCCATTCGCCGCTGGCCGAATTTAAATCAGATCTAAGTCGCTCAACCGCCGAGCGTTCGCTCTCGTTCGCAAACTCGCCGCAAGGGATATGAAGAACGCTCAGTTCTACCTCTAGTCAAATACGGATGGCATGTTGGTGAAGCGATGCCAAGCCAGTTTTTTGACTTTTCAAAACCATGGTGAAACAAACCTGGTTCAGGTAGCGTGCGATGTGGCGTGGAACTGAGATCACAATCTAACCAAACGTCACCGAAAAACAATCTCGCAACACTCTGCATTCGTTACCTCAGCGTAAGCGCCCTTGCGAGAACGTTCGAGCAAATAGAGAAACTTATCTTCGAATTCAGCTTTGGCTCGCGGAGAAATATTGACTCGGAAACTCAAGAGTTCGAATCCAAAGTCAAATTGTATTTGCTTTTCATCCTGCCAAGAAAATCGCGAACCGGCTCTCCTTGTCCCGCTGCGAATTCAGCCAGACTTTGGCGAATTGATTCGTTCGCAGACGTTCGCTCTCTCTGAGCATCCCATTTTTCGGCAAGGCTCACGCAACGAAGCAGCATTGTAATTAGTCTTGATTACGCCAAGTGCGAACTGATAGAAGCTTTGAAGATCGTCGTTTGTAAGTGGCATGGTCTGGTTTCTAGACTGAATTGCCTATCGCCAATTTACAATAAAGTGTCGCTAAAGTCAGCGACGTTTTGCCTCAAATGCGTCGGTGGTTATTCCACATCGCTGATTTCGATGGCTTTGTGTTCTTCCCGTCCTAATCGAAGGATCTCGTCAAAATCCTCGTCGCCTTCGATTGATCCGGTAATGTCAGAGAAACGTCGGAGTTGTGCCTTTAAACTGTCCAGAATCCCTTAAAATATGGGAAGTCATTTAGAAGGATTTTAAAAAACCCCGATAAAATAAGCACCCCTGGCAGGAATCGAACCTGCGACACCAGCTTTAGGAAAGCTGTGCTCTATCCACTGAGCTACAGGGGCTACTAGATTTTTGAAGGGACGACACGTTATGAGTTTTGGCCCCACCCATGAGAATGCTGGATGCGACAACGTCCAACGGGTAAAAGCGACACGCGTTTATGGGAAGTCTCCATGTCCAAATTAAAGTCTACCAAAACGCGTCCAACGAAACCATACTCTGAGTATCCGCATTTTGCAGATTCTAACGGCCGATGGGCAGGGGAAATTTGGACTGAAATCTAAAGACACTTTGCCACTCATTCTACGTTGAGAAAGCCGTAATGGACAAAGCGCTGCGACACTAGCAGGACAAGGTTTCTATGCGGCGAAACTCTAGGCGTCCATCAAGAGGATAGCAGGGCAACAAATGGACCGATGTCCAAACAGCATACAGCCCCATCTTCATCGTTGTCCGGCTCAACTAGGTAGCCAGCACAGGAGAGGATTGCGATCAAGGGCGCGATGGCCAAGAAGTTCACGACTTCGTCTTGGTTAGCATCGCCTGGTGACACCTCCGGCACAAAGCGCATCAGTTTAAATCGTGCTATTAACCCGATTTCAAAACGTGCGCCCGTAGGCTCAGCGGTATCCAAATCGGTGATGGTGCCTTGAGGGTTCGTCGCTGGGTTGCACAATGAAAGACTTGATCCCTTTTCTGCGTCTGCGTCGTAGCTGTTTAAATCGCCGACAATAAGATCTCGCCAGTTGCCATTAAGCGCTAGCCCAATGGTACTTACTTTAGATTGATGCAACGCATCAACGCATCAGCCACCACGCGATGGCGTCCGGACCTACGCGCTTGAGACCGGACGCTATCGTGTGGCGGCTGACAAGATTATCTTACGAATCATCCCAGGCAAGTGCCATTGAGCCCTAGCGTCCCTGTTCGTAAAAAATTATACGGTTTGCGCCGTGACGCTAACATCAAGATGAACTTTGCAGTCTACCTAAGTGGGGATCAAGAAAAGTAGACGACGCGGTGTCCTGTGTGTAAGACTAGATTTCAATTGAGCCGTGTAAAAGCTTACTTAATGTCTTCGATGGATACACTTATGTCTCGTTCCATATTTATCAAGCTCGCAATCGCAATCGCTTTGAGCGCAATTGGCCCAGCGCAATTACATGGTCAGGACATTGATGTCTATCTCATTACAGGTCAATCCAACGCTATTAACTTTGCCAAAGAGGCCGGCTTGGAAACAGACGATCTCTGATTCACGATGCACTTTGCTCGCACTAGCGATATTTTCAATGACTTCCCAAATCACACTGCTGTCGCGCAGTCCTTCTCTTCAAGTTCCGTCAATGCAACTCGTGCTATATCCTGCTTTACCCATAAATTTGTGATTAGCTGCGGCCTCATGGTCCCTGAGTTGACCAGTCAATGTGCGCCTTCTTCGGTCTATATATCTTTCTTTGCTAATATTCTTCGGACAAGGACATTGGTGTTAACGTTGAAATGAAATTGGACCAAAATATATCTAGTACTTAATTAATAGTGCTTTCCCCCCTCTTCTTTCTCATGTTCTGCATCCATTGGTTCAATAGCCACAACCCATTGATGTGTCCGAGATCGTAATCTCCGAATGAAGGCCGTTCCGATGTTTGCAAAATTATTGACCTCCCCGATCCTACTTGCGGCAATACTTCTCTTTGGGAATTACTCGTTCACCTCGGCCCAGTCGATTAACTTCTCGGCAACGCCCCTTACGTTCGAGCTCGGATCGACCAACGAAGTCCCCATTCTCTACGACTTGCCCGGTGGAGGTATTGTTCAAATTCAACTGTTCGACGAAAGCTGGAACATCGTTGACAACGACTGGGTAGCGGTCGATGCGGGAACTAGTTCGTCAACACTTACAATCGTTGTTCCGTCGGACGCGACTGCGGGCGATGGGTATTTTTTCCAAGGCATTTTGTACAACAGCAATTGGGGAACGATCCTTCAGGATTATTCTGGCGACGTCACACTCGGACCTCCACCTTCAAGCCAGTTTGAGATGGCTGACCTTCCGCTGGGGTTCGCAAATGGAAAAACGCATTCCGTTGCTGCGGACTACGTTGCGCAGTCAGGTGGGACTGTCAACCTAAGCCTGTTTGATGCTTCGGGAAACGAAGTAGATGGCGATTCGGTCGCCGTAAATATGGGAGCTGGAAACCACACATTCTCGATCGTCGTACCGCTTTCTGAGACTGGAAACGACTATTATTGGCAAGCGAGTGTCTTTGCCAATGACGGGAGCGAAGCGTTCAATGAGGTTAGCGCAGCGGTGACTATCACCAGTTCCACTGCTCCCGAAATCGACGGTGACGATCCACTGCCGCGGGGAACTTGGTTGGTCGACTGGAACGATGAATTTGCCGGCGACCAATTTGAAGTGCCCAGCAAGTGGTACCCATTGATTGGCTATAACCCAGAGTCTTATGCCGTCAACGAAGAGAAGGGGCTAAGATGGTCCGATGGACTCGATGCTGCGACAGCACGGATGTACAGTGTCAAAGATCAACATTGGCTCGACGGTGAAGGTAATCTACTCCTGCATGTTGCCTCGGATAAAACGCAGCAAACCGTACATGGCGACAAAGTCGAGACGGCTTACCTACTTTCTGGCTATCCAGAAGCTTGGGACGATAGCGACCCTGCCACAAACGTGCGGTGGGCAGGAAAATTTGTCAGCCCCAACGAAACTCCGCTCTACATTTCCTGTCGAGTTAAATCCAATGAAGTTGTGGGCCATTCGACTTGGTTTGCGTTTTGGCTGTTCAGCAAAACTCGAGCCTACAACAGCAATCCAGTCGACGGAACCGAAGTTGATATCATCGAAATTGCGAAAGGGCCAAATTGGTTGAATGAAAGTTTCAATGTTGCCAATCACTGGAATCTTAGTGGCGGTTCGGAATCAAAACAGTTCAATGGACTATCGGATCCACCGGCACAGTTCTTTGTCGATGTTCAGGATGACCAATTTCACACGTATGGACTTGAGTGGACGACCGAAAAAATGACTTGCTACGTTGATGGTGTTCCCTGTTACACCTTCACCGAAAATGTACCCAGTGATCCTGTCGACATGATGATGTTGTTGACCATGGAGTTCCAAATCGATGCGTGGGCTGTTAACCAAGGCGACGGTCGACTCAGCGGGCCTTTTGTCTCCGATGACCCAGAGTCGCGTGTGATGTCGCGTGCGGTGGTCGACTTTGTGCGCGTCTATAAGAAAGCGCTCGTCTCGACAATCTTGGGAGATTGCAATCTGGACGGTGATGTCAACTTCTTTGATATCGCGCCGTTTATCGTCCTTTTGTCTTCAGGAGATTTTCTTGAAGAAGCGGATTGCAATCAGGATGGTGTCGTGAACTTTTCGGATATCGCTCCCCTCATCGCAATTCTCATTGGCAACTAGCCCACCGACCGACTGTCGAATCAGGTGGGGATGAGATCCAAATGTTTCCGATATCGGAATGCCGTTTTTTTTAGTGATAAGCGGTGGCTTTGCGGCGTTGGTTGAGATTGACTGAATGAAAGTCAAAGAAAGACTCCATTCTTGTGCTATAATTAGCACTTCCCGCCTAGCTACCTCATCTTGGAGCCTTTCGTCGTATGAGATTTGTCATTAAATTGTTTTCTGCAGTGGTTGCTGTTTTTGCCCTGCAAACTGGTGCAACGAGCGATGTGAGCGCCCAGAGTGTTGCAAGACAGTGGAACGAAGCGCTGTTGGACGCTATTCGGATAGATTTCCCCGCCCCAACGGTACATTCTCGCAACCTTTACCACACGTCTGCTGCGATGTATGACGCGTGGGCGACCTATGATGATATCGCAGCGGGCCTTTTCTACACTCCCAAGGAACCGGCGAGTAACGTTGAAGGTGCCAGAGATGAAGCGATCAGTTATGCAGCCTACCGGGTTCTTTCGGCGCGTTACCAGCTTGCGGTCGATGCTGCCGCTTCGCAGGCAATATTTGATACCGTGATGAACGGTCTTGGCTATGATCCGATGGTAACCACGACCGCTGGAACAGCACCGGCAGCGATCGGAAATCGCATCGCTGAACTAATTCTAACTCAAAGCTCCAGCGACGGGTCCAACGAAGCGAACAATTACGTCGACACGACTGGATACATTCCCTTCAATGAACCGATGGTTGTCGACTATCCAAGTGTGTTGCCTCCAAATTCTGCTCCGCTGGATGATTCAAATCGTTGGCAGCCACTGTTTATTTTCGCTGCTTTGACTCAGAACGCCCAGGTGGGAACTGACTTGCAGGAATATATCGGACCTCATTGGGGATCCGTCGAAACGTTTGCGATGAGCAGCGCATCGGGGCCGCATAGTTGGTCAGACATCGATCCCGGGCCACCGCCGTTTCTCAACGGAGTTGGTGATCAGGAGTACCGAGACGACACGATCGAGGTTATCGGCTACAGCAATTCACTCGATCCTAACTCGGGTCCGGGTGCGGCCACCATCAACATCTCGCCAAGGGTCAACGGTCATCGGCCGCTTGGAACGCATAACGATCAGGGATATTCAGTGAACCCCGTGACGGGGCAACCGTATGCCGACAATTTCGCGTTGACTGCGGATTACGGACGAATCTTGGCTGAATTTTGGGCGGATGGACCTAACTCGGAAACACCTCCCGGGCACTGGAATGTAATCGCTAATTCTGTTTCTGATAATCTTTTATTAGAAAAGCGCATTGGAGGTATTGGGCCGATCGTCGACGAACTTCAGTGGGACGTGAAATTATATCTGGCGATAAATGGAGCGGCACATGATTCCGCAGTTGCGGCTTGGGGAGTCAAACGAGAATACGATTACGTCAGACCGATTACGAAGATCCGATATCAAGGCAGCTTGGGACAGTCTTCCGATGCGAGCATGGATTCCTATCATCCAGATGGTTTGCCATTGATTCCCGGTGAGGTTGAATTGATTACTGCGGAAACCATCGCGTTAGGTGGCAGGCATCGCAATGTTTTCGTAAATGCCAATCAGAATCAAGATGGGAACTTTCTGCTGAACTTTTACGATTACCAATTGGTTGGCAAGGTTGCAATCAGGAGCTGGAATCATGAGCCTGCTGATACCGAGAATGATGTGAGTGGAGTCGATTGGATTCTTGCGCAGAACTGGGTGCCCTTTCAAAATGACAACTTCGTAACGCCGGCATTTTCAGCCTATGTATCGGGGCACAGCACGTTCAGTCGTGCGGCGGCTGAAGTGATGACGCTGATAACGGGTGATCCCTATTTCCCAGGAGGCTTGGGCTCAAAAGATTTCGATACTGAGTTCTTGGAATTCGAAAATGGGCCAAGTCAGACCCTCACATTGCAATGGGCTACCTATTACGATGCGGCGGATGAAGCGGGGATCTCACGCCTTTGGGGCGGGATTCACATTCCTGCTGATGACTTCGCAGGTCGAATCATGGGTTCTGCGATCGGTGCCGATGCGTATCAGTTTTCGGTAGAGAATTTGTTCGATGCTAATTTGTTTTTAGGAGACGCCAACGACGACGGCGTTGTGAACTTTATGGATATTTACCCATTCATTCAAGTATTGATTTCCGGGCAATACGAAATCAATTGCGACATTAATAGAAATGGGGTAGTCAATTTCCAAGATATACAACCATTCATTGATATCCTGGCTTTTGGTTAGGCTACAATTTTTCACCCCGCGATTGCTCAAGTGGCCTTTCGCTGGCCTTTATAGTGATTGATCAATCCGTTGGTGGAAGAATCGTGAGAGCTAATGTCGCCGGCGGATTGAAGTTCAGCGAAGATGGTTTTGGCAAGCTTCTTTCCCAGTTCTACGCCCCACTGGTCAAAGCTGTTGACGTTCCAGATGATTCCTTGAACAAATATTTTGTGTTCATACAAAGCGATCAACTGCCCCAAGGCGTGAGGCGTCAGGCGGTCCATCATAATAGATGTGGTAGGACGATTGCCAGTGAAGGTTTTGTGAGTGACCAAATCTTCGGTAAAGGTTTGCCCCGAAGCAACCAGTTCTTCTCTCACCTCGTCCGGTGTTTTACCCACCATCAGCGCTTCTGTTTGAGCGAAGTAATTGGCCAATAGAATATCATGATGATCGCCCAATGGATTTTGGCTGTGAACTGGCGCGATGAAGTCGCAAGGGATGAAACGAGTTCCCTGATGGATTAGCTGGTAGAACGCGTGTTGGCCATTGGTTCCCGGTTCCCCCCAAATGACGGGGCCGGTCGTGTAATCCTCAATACGTCGTCCCTGTCGGTCGACGCCCTTGCCGTTGCTTTCCATGTCTCCCTGCTGAAAGTAGGCGGCGAAACGATGCATGTATTGGTCGTACGGAAGGATTGCGTGGCTTTCTGCTCCGAAAAAATTGTGATACCAAATTCCTAGCAAACCCATAAGGACTGGAATGTTCTGGGACATGTCCGTGGTGGTTCGGAAGTGCTCATCGGCGTCATGGGCGCCGGCCAGTAATTCTTCAAACGCGTCAGGGCCAATGACGATGGCAATTGAAAGACCAATCGCCGACCACAGCGAATAGCGACCTCCTACCCAATCCCAAAATTCGAACATGTTCGCGGTATCGATACCGAATTTGGAAACGCCCGAAGCATTTGTCGAAAGTGCCACAAAGTGAGCCGCAACCGCATTTTCATCTTTCAGTTCATCCAGCAACCACGTACGCGCCGACGTGGCGTTGGTGATGGTTTCCTGGGTTGTGAAGGTCTTGGAAGCCACACAAAAAAGTGTCGTTTCAGGGTCGAGCTGCTTCAGCGTCTCGGTTAGGTCTGTGCCGTCGACATTGGATACGTAGTGAGGTCGGAGGCCTTCTTTCCAATATGGTTTCAGCGCCTCGGTCACCATCACGGGGCCTAGGTCAGAACCACCGATCCCAATATTAACGACATCGGTGAAGACTTTTCCCGTGAACCCTTTCTTCTCGCCCGAGCGAATCGATTCAGAGAAGGTTCTGATCTTCTTTAGCGAGGCATTGACCAGCGGCATCACATCTTCGCCGTCCACCAAGATCGGTCGATTGGAGCGGTTGCGAAGTGCGACGTGGAGCACAGCGCGGTCCTCAGTGATATTGATTTTTTCACCAGAGAACATGCTTTGGATCGCGCTGGCCAAATCACACTCAGCGGCAAGTTCGGAAAAAAGCTCGAGTGATTCTTCGGTGATGAGGTTTTTTGAGAAATCTACTAAAAGACCATCAAGCGTACGAGTCAAACTCTCGAAGCGTTTCACGTCTGCGGCAAACAGTTGCCGAAGATCGGTCTTTTGAATCGCTTCTTTGTGCTGACTCAGTTTTTGCCAACTAGCCAATTCATGTGGTTGCTTCTTAATGGATGTGTTTGACACGTTTTCTCTTTCTAACTTCTTGGTTTTTTATGAGTAGCGGGAATGTTTGAGCCAAATGTCCGAGCATCGCTGGCACGTACGTAACTTCTGTCCCGGGACATGGGAGAGATTCTAGAATAGCATTATGGGACTGGTTTACCAGCCTCCGCTGCTAGATCGGATTGAAGGATGTTGGACCCAGCGGTGGTCGCTGTAGTTGCGATAGTGCGCGAGGATCTGATATCCGTGAGGATGTTTAACGACACGCCGGCAGGCGTCGGCGTTTGGCGAGGCGAAACATGGTCACCTGCCGGCGTGTCGTTAAACGCCCGTTCATGCATAAAGTAAGTGCTGCGTAGATGTACCCCGAGGACAATGAAAGCAAAAAGTCTCGCTTGATGCTTGCCTGGACTGCTGACAGATTCAGCTTGTCTTGTAGGATGCGTTCAATGACTGCCTGGCGAACTTTGTGGTCATACTTGGCCTTGAGATCGACGCCGGCAGGATGGCTATGAAACGTCTTGCTGCGAGCACATTTAGCAACGTATTGGCCGTAGTGAATTTGCAGCCAGACGATTTACTGATAGCCCAGAGAGCGGACTTTTCGAGTGCAAAGGCGTTTGCGACGACCCAATTTGCTACGACGAGGGTAACCCATCCTTCGCGGAGAACAGCGAACTTGTATTGCTACCTCAGGTACTTTTAAGCATTCATGCCTGTTCCTTGCTGTTGCGGTCTTCAGAAAACACTTCTAGTGAGGGACAGGCCATTTTTTCGCAATAGCAATTTCAAAAGTGGTGCTGTTCACCGAGAAGTGCCAATTCTTTGTCGATTTTCACGACAATGCTTCTTGAGGTCTATAGGAGCACACGATTTCTGCTGTCTCGAAAATCGTCGATTTGAAGCTATTCAATAAGTCTAACGAAAAGCCCCCTTCCCCTACGTCGTGAAGGATTTTTTTAACCTAATTTAATTAGCGGTGCTAACGCTAACCACGGTTCTTTCGCACAACGGAACCGCGGCTAGCGTCAAACGGCTAATAGCTTACGCTTTTCAAATGAAATTCTCTTCACGGCGTTGCCTCTACCTCCGCTCGTAAAATAATCATTCAAGGATACTTCACTGATGAAACGCCTTCTTTTCGTTTTTTTTTGCATGCTAGTTCCTGTTTAACACCGTGCCAGTTAATGCTTAGCAGAATTTCGATGTGTACATCGGAGAGGGGCAATCAAATTTTGATGCACGCGGAGACGTAAGTGACCTTATGGCTGGATTGGCTTCATTTGTAACACAGCAAACTGGCACCTTGATGGCTGGCGTTCGCGCTCACGTTGGGGAACCTGATCTGCCATTCGTCATTGGCAAGTTGTCCCAAAGTCTGACATCAACATCCAATGGGGTATCTATTGCGATGCAGGCGCAGTTCGTTAGTAATCTTGAAATTGGCTTCGTCAGCTCAGTCGGTCTAGCGACACCACTGAGCACCGGAGACGGAACGGATGGAACTCATTTCGATGCGGCCGGTCAAATTGAATTGGGCTTGCGATACGCGACCGAATTGGCTGAGTTGATCAATGATGGTGTTCCTCCGCCATCGTTCGAGTTGGTCACGTTTGACCTCGACAACACCTTCACGCCGGGACAGCAACCGTTGGGGCCCAAGCTGGACACATTGGATGAGCCTGGCAACCCGATTTCTGCTTCAACGGCGACGGTTGCTGGAATCACGGTTGTTGCGACAGCCGAATCGACCTTCGTCGTTTAAGATCCGAATGATCCGGGAATCACTTTGTCGGGAGCCACGTTCAACTCAGTTAGCAATGGAGCTAAAGTAAACAGTGTCGGCCGTTTATTATCGAATCTCTGGGTTCACAATAGAATTGCAGACACTCGACGCGAGCTGTTTGTTGGGGGATGTCGACTTGAGCGGTAACGTCGATATCTTAGACATCTCTCCATACATTGCCGTTCTGTCCGGTGGAACGTATCAATGCGTAGCGTGCTGTGAACCGAGTGGCAACGGTTTACCCGCGTCGCGATATTCGGCTCAGGCAAGCGTGGTAAACTCTACCGCTCGCTAGCAGCGATTGCCTGCGCCATTTGCACCGATTCTTCTTGTCACAATAACGAGCCAGAGGGTTTTAAGTGGCGATGTTGAGTGTGCGAATCCGATGTTCCATTCATCGAAATAGATCCCGCGCTCGATATCGATTACGTCGATGATGCGGCGATCCGATGTTCAGGAGGAACAAAGATCATGATCCAACGCCGTCAATTTTTAACAACTGCAGCCGGTTTCGCGACCGCAGCAATTTTCGCTAGTCACAGCCGCGCCGATGCAGTCGGTCGAAACCTAAATTGGTATTGCGACACTATTCAAACCCTCGCCCACACCAAGTCGCATCGCCAACCAGTTGTCACGGGTGTTGCGCTGCAAAAAACGGGTGACCTTTTAGCGATCGTCGGCGACGATCATTACGTTTGCATCTATGATCTTGCAGAGGAAAAGTTCACACAGCACAGCAAACACCACCAAGATTGGGTGCGTACTTCGATGTTTTCGCCGGACGGGAAACAATTGGCGACCGCAGGGAACGATCGAAACTTGGTCATCACGGACGTCACCGATATCGATCGCCCTGTCCTTGAAAAGAGGCACCCTGAAGCCATCATTGCCATCGCGTATTCAAACGATGGGTCGAAACTTGCGACCGTTGGATTTGAGAGAAAGCTCAGGATCTACGACGCCCAATCGGGCAAGCGAATTGCCGAACAAAACTGTGATTGTACCGATAATCGTTGCGTCGCATTCTCTGCCGATGACAAAATGATTGCCGTTGGCGGTCGCAGCGGAGCGATCAAAGTCTGGTCGACCGACGACATGGCTGAAGTTTCAACCTTTAAAAAACATCGTCGACGAGTGCGGTCGGTCTCCTTCACCGCTGACAATAAGATTCTCAGCGCTGGGGAGGATCAAGTCGTTCGGCTGACTGATCCACGGAATTCGTCTACATCAAAAGAGACTGCTCGATTGGGTGCGAAACTCTTTGCGACACATATTATTGAACACGGCTTCTTTGCCACCGGCGGCAGCGATAACCACGTACACATCTGGAACACAGATACAATGGTGGCGCTAGGGTCGTTGATCGGGCACACTGGTACGGTCTCGTGCTTAGATGCGAAAGAAAACACGCTCGTCTCAGGAAGCTACGATGCTTCGGTGCGAGTTTGGAAAACAGAGATGGATTCGTCAGCAATGATCGTTCCGGTCGTTGAAGAACGTCAAACGAGGCTGCCCGAGGGATGGACCCCGACGGCTGTTAAGTAATCTCACCGCGCGTTGCTGTTTGTTCGAATCACCACGCTCTTTAACATGGAGGCAGAGAGTTGGGCCTTATCAATAAAATCTCGAATCGTATCTTGGGCAAAGAAAAAGATGTTCAGGCTGACAGAATTATCAAGCAAGCGACGTTGCGCAGGTGCCACTTCGAGCCAATGGAAGAACGAAAGGTCCTTTCGGCGGATCCCGTAGTTGCAGGAGTGACTTACCTCGAAGGCGATGAAGGTGGCGACGGTCAGCCCGATCACTTCGAAGTTGCCTACGAGGGTGGTTCGGACACCACCGAGTTAACTCAGTTCGTCATCAGCGGAGACCAAGACGGTTCTGGAACGCTCAACGACGGGGACATGTTCTTCGACGCAGATTCTGCGGCCCCTGGAACAGCCGAATTTCATGGGTTTCAGTTCGATGCGACCGGAAGTACTGGCATCAGCGCAACGGATATCAGATCTGCCACGGTATCCGCGGACGGTTTAACGTTGACCGTTGATGTCGATAACTTTGTCGCGGGCGATGTGTTAGCGTTCACGATCGACGTTGATGAAGTTGAAGGACGCCGCAACGATAGGATCGCATCCGGCGTAGAATTCGAAAGCAGCCTATTCACCGCGACCTTTGTTGACGAACACTACACCTTTGAAGGTTTGAACGTATCGGTAGACACGACGTTGATTGATGGATTTGCGCAAACGCAAAACGAGGGTCTGTTCTACGACGAGTACGACGATATCATGGCGGAAGGGGAAAATATTTCCGGCGGTCTGTTGGAACTAACACGCGATAATCAGCTAAGGCTTGAGGATCGTACCGCGGGCGGGATCGACGCCTACGAATTGGTAGAAAAACCAATCGCGATCTCGGGAACCGTGTTCCATGACGAAGATCTCGACTGTGTTCATGATGGCGACGAAGACGGCATCGCTGGCGTCAATATCGACCTGCAACGTCTCAACGAAGCAACCGGGCAGTACGAAACTGTCGCTTCCACCGTCACCGACGCCAATGGCGATTATGAGTTCGGCTTGGATCTTGGCCTGAAACCCGGAACCTACCAATTAGTTCAGACTCAGCCCGAAGGTTATTTGGATACCGGTGCTGTTGCCGGGACCGCAGGCGGTGAGGTGCGTGACGATGCGAGCGGTGATGGAAACATCATCAGCCAGATCGAGATTCCGTTGGGCAATACGGTTGCCGCAAATAACGACTTTAAAGAAGTAAAGCCTGCAACGCTCAAAGGTAACGTCTGGCACGATGAGAACAATGATGGTGTGTTCGACGACAACGAAGAGGGCATCGCCAATGTTTTGATTCAGGTGACTCGTGTCGGTGCAAAACCGGGCGTTACCGACGACCCCTTCGCCGATACCGATCCGTTCTTTGTTCGCACGGATGAAAATGGCCAATATTGTGTTGAAGCGCTTCCACCAGGGATCTACGAAATAGTTGAGATTAATAATTACCCTGAGGGGTCCGACCCGCTGGCTGACTTCATCGATGGTAAAGATTCCACAGGTAACATTCTTGGTAATGTTGTCGGTGACAAAACAAACGACATGTTCACTCAAGTCGAACTGTGCGCTGGAGACGACGGTATCGAGTACAACTTCGGTGAGATCAAACCGGCTTCGATCGGGGGGTATGTGAGCATTGACACACCCGGTCAATCGAAATTATCGCCTGATGATCCAAACTTTCGTCCCATTGAAGGCGTGACGATCCAGTTATTCGACAACGATGGCAACTTGGTTGGAGAAACACAAACCGACGCGAATGGCCACTACGAATTCGACGATCTGGCTCCTGGGGATTATTCTATCTTTCAGGTCCAGCCAGAGGACTACATTGACGGCGGTGATGTTGCAGGAACTGTTGATGGCATTGCCTCCGGTACGTCATCAAACGACCGCTTCGAAGTATCGCTTGGTTCTGGCGATGAGGGAGAAAATTTTAACTTCTGCGAAGTTGAACCCGCGTCGATCAAAGGAACCGTATATCACGACCGGAACGACAACGGCGTCCAAGATCCTGGTGACGAGGGTATCGAAGGCGTTGTAATTCAGCTGTTCGATGTTGATGGTAATGTTATCGCCGAAACGACGACCGACGCCAACGGTGATTATTGCTTCGAAGGTCTGCCTCCAGGCGAGTACAAAATTCGCGAGCAACAACCTGGCGGCTTCGACGACGGAAAAGACACCGTCGGAAACGTCGACGGGGTGACAAACGGCGAACATGGCAACGACGAGTTCTGTGCCGTCATTTTGGATGGTGGCGATGAGGGCACCGAGTACAACTTCGGTGAATTGAAATTAGCAGAGATCGCCGGCTTCGTTCATGTTGACAACGACGGTGACTGTGTCTTCGGAACCACCGAGGCTGATCGCCCATTGGCAGGCGTGACAATAGAGTTGTTGGACGCCAATGGAAACGTGTTGGCGACAACAACGACCGCCGAAGACGGTTCATACAGCTTCAAAGGCCTTGTGCCCGGCGACTATTCAATCCGCCAAACTCAACCCGACGGCTTCTTTACCGGTGGAGAGAATGTCGGCGATGGCGGTGGCGATGCTTCGGAAAACTTGATCCAAAATATCTCGATTGAATCCGGTCAAAAGTTAACGGAGTACAACTTCTGCGAACACGACGCCGCAGAGATTCACGGACGCGTCTGGGAAGATGGCCCGGCGTTTGAAACCGAAGATGGCACGTTGCCAACCAACTATCGCGATCAGCGCGATAGCGTCTACCAAGAGGGCGTCGATGCGCCGATCGAAGGCGTTCGGATGCAGCTTTACTACTTCATCGACCCCACTGGCGGCGACGAAGGCCAAATTGCACCTCGTCCCGTGACGATCAGTGAAGTCGATGCCGATGATTACCCACACATCGACGCCTCGAATGCAGACGCGCCGGTCTGGGTTGAAACGATGGATGATGGGCAGTACTGGTTTACGGGGCTTCAAGCCGGAAACTATATCGTGTTGGAGACTCAGCCTGAAGGTTTCACCGACGCGAATGATGTAGTGGGTACAACAACAGGTAATACGTATAACAGCGACAGTGAAGCACAAGCAGCATTCGCACCGCTGACACGCACCTTTTCTGACGTGCAACTGCAGGATGTTGTAGCGGGAATTCAAGTTGAAAATGGTGGCATCTCTCAACTGAATAACTTTACCGAAGTTTCGGTTGTTGTTCTGCCACCGGTTGTGCCGGATCCGCCCCAAATTATCAATCCGCCAACGCCTCAAGACCCAGCGGGTCTGGGGAATCCAATCACACCACGACCTGGCCTCACCGGTCATGGTGGGCTGATGGGGTCCGAACCTAGTGCGTTCACTCAATTTGTCGGGACAGCGCGAGGTGGTTCTTTTCAAAGCCAGCAAGCGGCGGTCGAAGATCCTTATACATGGCACTTAAGCGTCATCAATGCCGGCCAGCCTCGTGCTTTTGGTGACGACGGAGCAGCAGATTCGATCTGGCATCAAGCGGGCCATATTGATTCAAACGACTGGAATCGTTTCGACATGACTGAAGCTGTCTGGACGTTCACTTCAATGGATGAGGAGAGTAACATTTCCGTGAAGTCTGAACAATCACTATTTGGAATGTTAGGTGGAACTCCACTGGCCGGTGACTTTGATGGGAATGGCATCGACGAGATGGCAGTGTTTAAGGATGGCTATTGGCTGATCGACATCAATCATAATGGTCGCTGGGATCAAGAAGATCTATTCGCTAAATTCGGAGACGCCGAAGATCGACCGGTCGTTGGTGACTGGGATGGTGACGGGAAAGACGACATTGGCATCTTCGGTCCGATCTGGCAACGCGACGAAGAAGCCATAGATCGAGAACCCGGTTTGCCTAATCCAGACAACGATTTGGTGACGCGGCCAAAAAACGTTCCACCTGCCGATGACGATGCGGCCAACGGCGCTCGAGTTATGAAGCTTTCCAGTTACGGAGAAGACCGCGCTGACGTCGTCGACCACGTGTTTGGTATTGAAGAAGGAACCATTTTGCCTGTCACCGGCGATTGGAATGGAAACGGTATTCGGTCCATCGGCAAATTCGTTGACGGGCATTGGGAAGTTGATATCAATGGCGACGGTCGCTTCGATCACGAAGACGAAACATTCGATTTTGGACGCTCGGGCGACATTCCGTTGGTTGGAGATTTTAATGGAGATGGAATCGAGGAAATTGCCGTCTACCGCAGCGGTAAGTGGTTGATCGACACCGATGGAAATCGTGAACTGACAGCCACTGATAAAACGTTTGAGCTCGGCGGCGCTGCAGATAAACCCGTCATTGGAGACTTTAATGGCGACGGAATTGACGAACCAGGTTTGTATAGCGAGAAACCGTCCGCTGACCTCCAGTTATAGGCATAGTGACTGAAAAAGTGTCTTGTTTAGGCAATCTGGGTGGAACTTAGGAATCGGTTGGTCTATGTTTTCCTAAGGGGCTAAATCGCGTTTTGATACATGCCGGGCGGTTAGTAAAATGAACGCGAAGCTGTATACTTAGAGGCACGCAACGACTAAGCAGATTTTGAATTGTTTAAATTAATATGTCCAGCACTCAACCTGAACGTCCAATGATTTTGGGCAATTGCATTTCCTGCAATGGCCTGATGCGAGTGCCCGTGACGACGGATGTGACTCACGTTGCGCGCTGTCCTCACTGCGAGACTGGATTCCCGGTACAACAATTGATCGCTTCGGCGATTCCAGCTGCGGAAATTATTGAGGGTGAAGTTGCGGAAGACTTTACGCCTGCTGTCGATCGAGTTCGTGAAACTAACGAGGAAGACGATGGTGTCAAACCACGTACCAGGTTTGAGGTTCCTAAGCAGTTGTACAATGGTGCAAAGTTCCGTCGAAGACGTCGGCGTCGTTCACGCGAATCTGATGAGCGTAAAGAACAAGCTGTAAAGGATAAAGAGCGTGCAAGTTCATCGCGCCCGGGAATCATTCCATCTTCCGTTCCGGTTGCACCGACTCATTCGGCAACTGCCGAGGCGAGGGTGGTTGACGAAGTGCCGAAGGAGTCATCAAGATCGAGGTCTTCATCTTCAACTCCGTCGGATTCGTCGTCCTCGAGTTCACGTTCATCGCGCAGTCAATCAAGCGGACGCCGTCCCTCTTCACGGAGCGAAATAGAGGACGATCCAGATTCAGCCTTGGAATGGCTGAAGATTGCGGCGGGCGGTATAATCGCTTTTCCAACGGCATACTTGGGTCTGATGTGGATCTTAGGATTGGATCCGTTCGGATTGGCTCCGACGATACACAAAGTCGTGCCATTTGTTGTGCCGTCTTCGTTGATTGATGATGATACTTTGCCATTGTCTTCGGAGTTCGATGATTTCGAATCTGACCTTGATAACAGCCTTCCTATGCCTTCGATTGACCCCGATGATATTCGAGGCTAATTAATTTGACGTCGCCACTTTTGTGAGCGGCAAGGCGCACGCCGCCGGTCGATGGCGGGTAGAACGCGGCTAGCGCCCAATATCGCTTGCTTTAGATTTGATGCAACGCATCAACGCATCAGCCGCTGGGCGATAGCCCCCGGTCCTTGGTTGCCGTTGGTGGACCGGACGCTATGGCGTTGCGGCTGATAAGTTTAACTTCAGATGGCTCAAGTGTTGCCTTTTGCGAGTTTCTTTGCTGCGAGGCTGTGAATCTATAGCGAAGGTTCGCAGAATCTATCAGCCGCCACGCGATAGCGTCCGGTTTCAAGCGCGTAAGACCGGACGCTATCGCGTGGCGGCTGATGACGGTTGAATAAATTCATAGCCTCTGCGTGAAAGTAGCTACGGTTTGAAGCTAGTCTGGATGTAAAGCGTGGAAGATTCGACGAAGTGTCCGTCGTAAGCTGACGTCCTTCATTTTGTCAGCCGGATACTGTCAGATTCTACCCAATTACGCAGAAATTTTGCGGATTATTGTTCCCTTAAAAATGGGCCTTCATTTACAATAATGGATTCTCAAGCCAGTAGGTGTTCTGAAGATTATTTAGGGCATTTCGTTTGTGACTGGCCTCTTCCACCCATGTTTTTTCGATATTCCGTTTTGGAATGCTAAATCCATTGGTCTTTTACATGGTCCCTTAAGTAATCTGAAATGACCAAAGTTTCAAGAAATTTATTAGGAACGCTCCGTGATGAAACATCGCACGCCCGCCAAGAAGTCAAATAACCCGTCCGGTCGCCGTACGCCTCGTCGGCAGGCAAGCGGTTTGCAATATCAAACGCTAGAGCAGCGTTTGCCATTGGATGCTAGTTTCGAATTTGCTGATGGCGTTCTAACGATCAATGGCTTCACCGAGGAAACTAATTTAACGATTACCGCTGGTCCTGAACTAACAGCAACGATCGATGGAGATAATTGGGTAGGCGATGCGGTTGGCGGATTAGATTTTCCAAACATTAACGACGACGGCGACGAGTTCGGGAATGTACTTATCGCCATGAACGTAACCGATTTGGTTGTCAACTCGACTGGCTTCGGAGCTGCTCCGGCACGAGTGAGTGTCAACTTCCAAAACGGAGAGACGTTAAACACATTGTCCGTTGACACACCTGGAAATATTTTGATCAACGCGAATGGTAGCGAATATGATCTTACTGAGACTACGCTGATCTCCGATGGGGATCTCACACAATCTGATAACAGACCCGGAATCTCAACATCCAACTTTCTTGGCAACCTAAGTTTCCGAGTTGGTGGTAACGCCACCTTTGAAGACTTTGCTGCAGACTTTCTCGGCGGCGAGGTCGACGGGAACTTGAACATCATTTCTGATACTGGCAATATTACATTCGCCAATCAGTTCGATACGAATTTTACCCCAAGCAATGGAAATGACCCAGATGCTTTGTTTGTCGCTGGCGATGTAAGTATCATCGCTGGCTCAGGGAACATCGGCCAATTAGATGAGTCGCCAATCGTTGTTGGTGGTCTATTGGACATTTCAACGGATTCTGCTCTTAATGAAGACGAAGGAATTGCGACAACCGTCGACCTTAGTTTAGGCACCAACGACTTCAGTGTGGTAAACATTGAAAGTAGGAGCCGCCTTCGCAATATCGAAGTCAAAGTTTTCGACTACAACTCGTTTGAGGTTCAAAACGCAAGTTCCGGATTGATCACGCATTTGGCGGCTGGGCGCAATGACGCTGGCGATCCCGTTCGTGCAGGATTTAACGGCAGTCTGACGCTTTTAGGAGATGTAATCAGCTCTAATGTGGTCCTTCAAGCCAGTGACGGGTTCGATCAGTTGGACAGCAGCAATATCGAGGTTGAACTGTTGCAGCTTGGTGGTATAGACATTTCCGAAGGACGCGGTGACTTCATTTTCGATGGGGATGTGGAAGGTTTCATCGTAGATGGTCTGCGGGTGTTTGATTTTGCAACGCGCGTGCGAGGTAACCTCGACTTCTCCACGAACTCTGAAATAGCCTTGGTTAGCGAGCCGATCATCTACACCGACGGCCGCCTTGATGAGCTGTTTGAAGACTCTTGGGCCGACGGTAACGCACGCATCAACGCAAACAGGATCGGCTTCGATGCCAGTTTTGAGACAACCAAGTTTGTCTTAACGGTCGAATCGGATGTATTTCAAAGCGTCGACACTTCTGTGGTTTCGGAACAGTTTTATGTTTCTGGGAAGGAAATTGATCTTAGCAACGACACCAATGACACAGGTCAGCTTGCGGCCCGCGGAATTGGAGACGAATCCTTTGTTCGTTTCAGCGACGTAGGCACTTTTCGGATCGCCAGTCTTAATGGAAGCATCGATGGCGCCGATGCGGGTACTATAGCGGATCCTCCGACGATAAATGGACTCTTGACCGACCGAGTTCCTGAGATCGGGATCGGCGTAAAAAGTTTTATTGACATCAGCACAGGTCTGGGCGGAGCGGTGGACAATCCTCGTGTTGGTGTTCCTCCGGTTGAACTAGACAACGTCGAAAAGTTCGAAGTTACAAGAGATGACACCCGTGCTCAATTTGAAACAGATGAGTTCGGCGATGAGGGACGGGGCGTTTACTTTATCGAATTCATTTACGATGGCGTTTCGCCCTTTGAATTCATTGCTCAATCAAATCAATTTGATGCTGAACTGGCCCTATATGATGAAGTCGGAAGTCTTGTCTTCGTGTCGGATGACCCTGCATTGAATTTGAATTCAACCATCAATAATGAGGATATTGAAGGCGGCCTGCCTGCCGGACGATACTACCTCGCCAGTGCAGCTTTCAGTGCAACCTTCGGAGACGATTTTGATGTGCAGACTGAATTCGACGATGGTACACCAGCCCAGCCGACGGGAACATTGTTAATCACCTTGGAATCTCCCGGAGAAGATCCTGAAGAACCTTACGATGATTTGTTGGCTCGTTTGCAAACGTTCATTGCTCCTGAAGTTCGTCGAAGTTTCTTTCAGAACGACGATGCTCCAATCGATACCGAGAAGCTGTTCGTTTCGGTACTTGAAGACGGTTCGATTAATTTCCTTAGTCCTCAAAACCGAATTGACGAAATTTGTATTTTTGAAACAGACGACTTTGTCTTTCAATCGTCTACGACAATCAATGTCGGTGCGCTCAACGCGAACGGCAACGTTATGTTGTCTGCTCCCGGCGAGATCATCGTCAATGATGTGACCGCTCAAGGTAATGTGGAAATCGACACGCCTGCGAGAGTGTTCGGCCAGAACATAAACGCCGTTGGTGACCTTAATGTCTCAGGTGGTCCCGTAAATCTTGAAGATGTAGTTGCCGGCGGCGATGTTGAAATCACTGCGACCAGTGCTGCGGTGTTAACGGACTTTGATGTGGTGGGGTCAATCGCAGTCGCCTCCAGCACTGACGATGTTGTCGTAGACGGCATTCGTGCCCAGGGTGACGTTAGTTTGGCGGCAGCGGATGATGTTCGACTTGCATCCCCTAACGGAATTAATCGTTTGGAAGCGGCCAATCTGATACTTTTTGCAGACAACATCAACAATGACAACCTCAATGGAGTGTTCTTGTACACCGAGGTAGATTCGGTCACATCTCGTATTGGAAGCGGGGGCGCGATCTTCATTAACGAGGGATCGGATGTTGAGGTAGATCTGACGACTAACAGAGGCGCAATCACTCTGACTGCTAATGGGAACATTACAGGCAACGTGGGTGTCACCTTACCAGGTCACGATGTTTCACTGGTTGCCCGTGGTGATGGAGCCGACATTTCGGTTGATTCGGTTACGGTGCTTGGCAGTAACGATAATGTGCGGTTGTTTGCCAACGATGACATCACTGCGAATGTTCAGGGCGGAAATTTGCAGGCGATAGCGCGTAACTCGGTTGAAGATCAGGACGTTTCGGTAAGTCTCAATACGACCGTAAGGACTCTCAATGTCAGTGCGGGGATCATGTCCGACGCCGATGCCCATCGGGGTGACATTGTAGTGAACGAGTCCAATCCTCTGATTTTGACACGTGCGGTTGCCGCCAATGGGAGGATTTCTGTTTCCGCTAACGGCAACATGACAACCGGCAATGTTCAGTCCAATAGAATTTCCACTGGAAACGCGATTGAACTTAGCGCAGGCGGAATCGGATCCGATTTGTTGACATCGCGCGTTGTCGTCAGAGACGGGACCGGTGGGGTCTTCTTGTCGGCTGGCGATGACATCGTTGATGGCAACGTGAACGACCGATTAGCGGTTGTTGCTGACAACGTCACGTATAATGCCAGAAACAATCAGGTCGATTCATTCGATGGTGTGATTGGGCATACATACGCAGGAGAAATCTCTGTGTATATCGACAGTTTCACCGAAGCGGGTGCCTTTCTGTTCAATACGGGTAACACAACGGTTGCTGATACAGTCCTTGGAAACGGCCAATTTAGTTTGACCAATAGGAGTGGCTCTGTACGAATCGACGAAATTTCGATCGTTTCGCAACAACTTAGCAATCGCGTCTTTGTAAAGACCAGCGGGATTGGTGGCGACGTATTGGTTGGAGGTATTGACGCAGGTGTCAACGGCATTGTCACCATCGACTCTGCTGATGATGTATTTGACACGGACTTGCTGGACGACCTGTTCATTAGCGGTGAGGTGTTGAAGGTAACGGCTCGAAACAACAAGGTCGATAGTTTTGACGGCATCATCTTGAACATCGACGTTGATGAATTCTCTGACATTGTTTTCAACGGTGGGGAAACGTTTGTGCGTCGAAAAGCCTAAAACATCAAAAAAATCTATTTGAAAATGCCGCTGCGAGCTTTGTCGCAGCGGCATTTTTTGCTTACATGATGAGGCTTATTGGTAGAATCAGTTTCTTTTGATTTGTTTTGAAAGTTGAGATAGGGTCAAATGTTGGCAGGAAGCCGTTCCCTTTATTGAGGGCCGTAGTTGATCATCCATTTGCTGGCGAGCTTTTATCGTGCAGAAATTGTTTCAGCGTTTCTTAGAGATTCGTGAGCAAAGCTGAGCGATGGGGAGCTTGTCAATACTTTTCAATTCAAACCTTACTGAGGCAATCATGTCAAAACAAACCTCTGAAAAATCAACTCGCAGGAATTTCATCAGGGACAGTGCCGCATTGGGCGCAGCAGGAGCCGTTGGCGCGGGATGGACGTTCGCCTCCACTGCAAAGGCAGAAGAAAAAGCTGCGTCGAGCAATAAGTTCCGAATCGGATTTATTGGACCGGGCGGACGAGGGTTCGGCGCGCACGTAAAGTCCTTGTGCAAACTTCAGGTACAAGGCCAGCCGATTGAACTGGTTGCAGTGTGTGATGTTTACAATAAATATGTTGATCGAGCGGCAGACTACATCCAGCAGGAGACTGGCAACGCTCCCAGCAAATACGTTGACTATTTGCAGATGATTGAGAAAGAGGATCTCGATGCGGTTTGTATCGGCACGCCAGACCACTGGCATCACAAACAGGTTGTCGACGCACTCGACAGTGGGCTTCACGTTTACTGTGAAAAACCGATGACCAAGACCGTAGAAGAAGCCGTCAGTGTCCTCAAAACATGGCGTGCATCTGGGAAAGTGATGCAGGTCGGTGTGCAATCGACCAGTTTGCCCTTATGGCCTCAGGTCAACGAACTGCTGTGCTCGGGGAAGCTTGGTAAAGTGTTAATGTACCAAACTGAGTACTTTCGAAATTCATCGATGGGACAGTGGCGATACTACGGACTTGAAGAAGATATGAATCCGAAGAACATTGACTGGAGGCGGTGGCTTGGCGTCGATGAGGGACTCGTTAAATACGAAGACTTCGACCGCGAAGTTTACGCTCAGTGGAGGCGATTTTGGGCCTATGGATCAGGGATGTTCACGGATCTGTTTGTGCATCGTACGACGTCCATGTTGAAGGCCACTGGATTGAGATTTCCACGACGTGTGGTTGGCGCTGGCGGAATTTTTATTGAGTACGATGGACGCGGTGTTCCTGATGTCGCAACGGTCGTCGCAGATTTTAAGGAAGGTGTACAAGGATTGGTCACCGCCACGATGGCCTCCCAAGCGACTCCCGTTAAGCAAGTCATTCGAGGACACAATGGCTCTCTGGTGTTTGGTAATGGTGAAGGGTTTGATAGCTTTGATTTCATTCCCGAGCGGCCACAAGTAACCTTGGACAGCAGCCTGAAGAAAGAAACGATTGCAACGGAGAAGGTCGAAGATACAACCTATGCACATTTCAAAAACTGGATCGAAGCGATGGTTGCTGACGATCCTTTGCTATGTAATAACGATCCTGAATTAGGTGCGGCGGCAATTACAACTGTGATCCTTGGCGCACAAAGTTATCGGACCGGCAAAGCGTATTTCTTTGACGACGAAACCTACACAGTCCATGATGCTGATTCCTCTTGGGCAGAGGGCTGGGAAAAGATGTCAACCGATCGCTCTAAACCCAACCACATTCCTGGCTGGAAGGGAGGCGATATTGGCAGCGTGCTTCAGGAACCGGACTATATGAAGCTGGCCGGTCCTTGGATTGGCGGAAAGCCTCCAGGTAGCGATGCGGAGAATTAGGCACTGTTTTATCTGTCAATCAGCCGCCACGCGATAGCGTCCGGTTCCTCTGGATATTCGTCGAACCGGTGGCAATCGCCATGCGGCTGATACGATCTCCGGGAGATCGCGCTGACGCTCATGTTAAACAATGTCTCTTTCGTCTGTAGAAGAGCAGAAAACCGATTCGAATATGAGCTGCCCTGCCCTCCATTGCATTACCAGATCTTGATCCGCTGTTGCTGTGGCTTGTACAGCTTGTCGCCTTGCTTGACCTCGAAGGCGTCATAGAAAGCGTCGATGTTCATCACCGGCCCGTTGGCGCGGAACTGGGATGGCGAATGAGGATCAGTTAATAGACGTTTTAGCATCTCAGCCTCACGATATTTACGCTGCCAAACGCGACTCCAGCCAACGAAGAACAATTGCTCGGGTGACCAGCCGGCGATGTCATCGTCCGGTAGATTCTCATACGCCATCGCTTTGTATGCGATTGCCAGCCCAGACAGATCCGCGATGTTTTCGCCAAGCGTGAATTTTCCGTTCACGTTTTTACCAGGCAAAGGTTGGTAATCGTTGTACTGATCAACCAGTTTTGCTGTCAGCTGTTTGAATGTTGAATCGTCTTCTTCAGTCCACCAATTATTAAGATTTCCATCGCCATCGTATTGGCTGCCTTGATCATCAAACGCGTGGCTGATCTCGTGACCGATCACAGCGCCGATCCCTCCGTAATTAAGCGGCGCAGGAGCTCCAGCGTCAAAGAAGGGCGACTGCAGAATCGCTGCGGGGAAGACGATCTCGTTCTTTGACGGATTGTAGTAGGCGTTGACCGTTTGCGGCGTCATGCCCCATTCTTCGCGATCAATCGGATGGCCAAGTTTGTCGACCATGCGGCGAAATTCGACTTGATTGGACCGCATCACGTTGCCACAGAGATCTTGAGGATCAACCGTCAGACCTGAGTAGTCCCGCCATGACTTTGTATAGCCGATCTTTGTACGGATCTTTTTCAGTTTCTCCCGTGCCTTGACTTTGGTTTCGTCGGACATCCAAGTCAATCCATCGATTGAATCGTCGAACGCTTTAATTAGATTCTGCACCAGCGCATCCATCTTGGCTTTTGCTTCAGGTTTGAAGTGTTTTGCAACGTAAAGCTTGCCCACCGCATCGCCGAGGGCTCCGAATCCGCCGCGCCCGGCAACCAAATTTACACCGCGCTCCCAACGTGGCTTCTGTTGCTCAACCCCCGCAAGTGCCTTCTTGAAGAACTCAAAACCGGCGTCAACGTAATCCTGCGAAAGATATTCTTCATACGCGTTGATCAGTTTGAACTTGAGATAGGCTTTCCAGTGCTCCAATGGCGTCTCAGACAGCATCGTATCGAAGGTTTCAAAGAAGCTGGGCGTGTTGACGATCACATATTCTGGCATTTCGACGCCAATCGTTTCAAACACGACGTTGTAGTCAATCGTTGGCGTAAGCTCCTGCAAGACAGACGGTTTCTGGCTGGTGGAATTTTCTACTTTGGAGGATTCACTGATAGGCTCCTGTTTGTCCTCTGCCTTCGGTTGATAAGATTTAGGAACCTCATATTTGTTGTAGCGTTCATTCGCGTTTCGAATACGCACGCGCGGCCAGCTGGCTTGAGCTAATTCAGCTTCGATGGCCAAAACCTTTTCTGATGCGGAAGGGGGATCTTCGATGCCGCTAAGTTCAAAAACCGTTTCAATGTAGTCCAAGAACTTGATTTGATTCTCTAGTGTGTTGCGATCGTGTTTCAGGTAATAATCGCGATCGGGCATGGTCGTTCCGCTTTGTATCAAATGAACGGCGTAGACCGTGCTGTTCTTTGCATCTTGGGAAACGTAAATTCCCAGCGGGCCATCGATCCCGATCGTCATCAAATACGCCATGTGTTTGACAAGTTCTTCAACATCGTCAATGGCATCGATCGCGGACAGCTCCGCCTCAAGCGGTTCCTTACCCAACTTATCAGCACGATCAACGTCCATGAAGCTTTTATAAAAGTCCCCAACCCGTTGCGCGTCGGAGCCCGTTTCATGCTGACCGTTGGCCAACTCCTTGATCATCTCGTTGCAGCGTTCTTGCGATAGATCGGCCAGCGCTGTGAAGGAGCCGTAGTTGGATTTGTCAGCGGGGATCTCAGTCTTTTTCAGCCAATTCCCGTTAACGTATTTAAACAGGTCGTCCTGCGGGCGCACCGTATCATCAAAATTCAACCGCTCTACCGGTGGACTTTCTGAGGACGGTGATTCAGAGAAAGCAGTATGTGAAAATGAGAAGGCAAATAGGAAGGAAATCAAAAGCACCATCTTACCTGCAGTGTCATAAATAGAACGCTTGGTCATAGGTCGATCCGTCAAAAGTTTTGATAGGCCCAGGAATTGGGCTGGGTCTATAGCATATCAAATTTTCGTACGCGTTCGCATGGCAGTTATTGGCCGTCGAAGGTGACAATTTACTTTACCTCAACTTAGGCCGCCGAACTTAGCGGCTCGCAAAGTTCCTTCGTTCAACAGCCAGGCCTCAACCGCCCAGAGGTGTAGGAGCCTTTCTCGAAAGACTTAAACGCTGAAAGTCACGAAGAACCGAAAATTGGGGAGTGGATGAGGCCACTTACGCCTCGTCCTCGTCCATTTGATCCAGTTCATTCTGTCGGGCTTCTCGTTCCGCGAGCTTCTGCTTTCGAAGCTGTTCATAATGGGCTTCGGTTTCTCCATTGATAATTTTGTCTTCACCAACGGTTTGTTCAATGTGGAGTAATATCTGATCGACAGAAGGGCGGTCAAATTTAAGATCGTCCAGCATCATCTTTACCGATGCCCCGCCAGATTTGGCAGTGAGCATAACCAGCCCTTTCTTTTCCCAACGCTGTTTGTCAATCTCAACAATGTCTTTGATGTTCATTGAGTTGCCGCGTTTGTCGGAGAGGACACCGTCCTTGAGTTGCACCCACTTACCGATGGTCGTTAATCCTATGAAAAGACATCCTAGTCCGATCGACGAAAAGATTGCGCCGATGAAATAGTTATAGAGCAGCAGGTTGTCGATTTCGTCATTGAGTTTCGGAACGTCTTCGGGCCATTCATTTTCAGCTGCTAGTGCTTGCCAATTCGATTGCAGTTCGCCGTCATCCACTTCGGACTGCCCGTTCTCATCCAAAGGGCCTTGAAGGACTTCGTAAGCGTCAGCCAGCGGACGTAGATTTGGGTAGACGAACAGACCGTCTTTCACGTGCCACAGCCCAAATGCTAATGCTGCGATTCCGATAAGAAGGTATTTAAGTAAGTAGCCCCGATGAGCGTTGGCATTAATATTCATGGTGAGAATTGAGTTTGAATTGTCTGTTTATGTGTTCAGAAAAAGGACGCAAAAAACGTGCGGCTAGGTAGTATGTTCTCCGGTCTTGAGCCCGCCAAACCAAATGCTATTACAATTTTCGAAAAATGCTAAAGTCTGAGTTCGATTTTTCTAGTATTGCTCTGCCAAAACCTTTGAAAAAGCTAAGAACATGGCTCCCAAAAAATGTGGAGCGTTTTGTTGACTGAGCGCGCCTGAGCCCTCAAGGCGTGAGGTTTCTTATCGACCAAACCTGGGACTTGTTGCCACGCTGTTGTGGCACTGGAACGCTATTTTGTTTCAAAAATTTTACTCAATAATAGCGTTTTCCCATCATGGGTGAAAAAATGGGCCATCCGGGGTGAGAAAATTGTGAAATTCGGGTTATGATAGAAGCTGTTGAGTTAATTAGAGTTTGAGAAGGTAAAGACTATGGCATCTACAGAAATTACACGGGAACAATGGGTTCAAGAAACAGAAAGGCTCTGTCCCAGCGATCGGGCTTACGACGCTTACGTAGCCTTGGAAGAAGAGATCGTCGAGCATACCGATCTTGATATTTCATACCTTTTAGTCCCCCGTGGTAAGTCGGACTACGCAACGTTCGCCGGTTCGGCAGGAAAATGTGCCGTTGTTCAAATGTACAAAGGACAGTGCCAATTGAACTGGCGCTGGAAAGGTACGATGGCGGGTTTAACCGACGAAGGCAAAGAGCAAATTGATGCCGCTTACGAAACGTTCCGGTCGACTTTAGATGGCAAAGAAGATAAGGGCTGGGAGACAGTAAAGGTCCTTCGACTTGGGGAAGAAAACGTCCGAGACGCCGTCATCAAGGTATCCGAGGAACTGGTTGAGGTTGTCAAGAACGTTCCTGCTAAGAAGGCTGCAGCGAAATAGTTAGTGTACTACGAAGTTTCAACGAACTGAAAATCTCGGCCAAAGCGAATTCTTTTTGAGTTCGCTTTTTTTTTGGGGATTTTGCCGCCAGATGATCTCTCTGAGAGAGCTGATAGTAGCTAACTTGATGGCCTATTGGTATGTGCAATGCATCCTTCCATTCGGCGATGCTGAGCTCTGGCATTTTTCCACTCCACTAATAATATTTAAGAAATTGAGAAGCTATGCGTCTGGACGCAATTGAGATTGGTGATAATCCTCCCCACGATATTAATGTAATCATCGAAGTTCCCGTCGGTGGACAACCGATCAAGTACGAGATGGACAAAGCATCGGGAACGTTGTTCGTAGACAGATTTTTATACACCTCAATGGTTTACCCTGGAAACTACGGATTCGTTCCGCATACGCTGTCCGCCGATGGAGATCCAATCGATGTGTTGGTCTGTAACACGCGCGCGATCGTTCCGGGAGCCGTCATCAATTGCCGGCCTCTTGGCGTGCTTATCATGGAAGATGACGCCGGCCACGATGAGAAGATCATCGCGGTGCCATCATCGAAATTGACACGCCGGTATGAGAAACTGCAATCGTACAACGATCTTCCTGAGATTACCGTCGAACAGATTGAGCACTTTTTTGGTCACTACAAAGACCTTGAGCCGGGAAAATGGGTCAAAATTGCACAATGTTGTGAAGTCGATATAGCGAAAAAGCTGATTCTCGAAGCGATCGCCAGAGAAAATGCGAACCTCGCAGAGAAAAATTCGGTTTAGCAAACAATCGCAGATATCGCTTGGGCCGCCGGATAAATTCAAGGTACGAATGGAAAGTGTTCCAATTCGTTTGACGCCGGTTCTTTTCATTGCCGTTCTGCATCCGCTGAACTTTAATGAGCTTCCATGACGATTGCAAAAGCACATTTAGATCGAAAACGTTGGATCGCTTCAACGATCACAGCAGCCGCGCTGATTGTGAACTGCCTTGGGGCAATAGCACTCGGGCAGATGTCCAGTGCGGATCTCCAGCGCGGCCAAGCAATCTATGAACAATCTTGTGCCGACTGCCACGGTGAGAAAGCGGAAGGTGTTGAGGGCGTTTACGATTCTCCGCTTGCGGGTGATCTCCCAGTTTCAGAACTCAGCAAGTACGTCGACAAGACGATGCCCGAGGGTGCGGCTGAGGACTGTGTCGGTGCCGACGCCGAACTGGTGACAGCGTATCTCTATCAGGCATTCTATTCCAGATCAGCACAGCGGAGAAACAATCCGCCTGAAATTAAATTTTCTCGGCGGACCGTTCGCCAATTCGAGAACTCCGTGCGTGACATCGTCAAAACATTTGTGGGAACACCATGGATCGGCGAGGAGCGCGGTTTTAGAACGCAGTATTACGACTCACGAGAACTCGGGAAAGGAAAACCAGTTGTTGAACGCATCGAATCTAAAATTGATTTTGATTTTGGCGACAAAACGCCAGACGCTGAAAAGCTGAAGGATGTCACGCAATTTTCCATGTCCTTCAATGGCGGTTTGATCATTAAGGAGACGGGAACGTATGAGTTCATTGTCACTTCGAAAAATGCATTTTGGCTGTCCTGCAACGGGCAAGACCATGTCATTGACAATCGAGTCAACGTGGCAAATCAAGAAGAGTTTCGCGCGACGATGCGATTTGATGAAGGCGAAGTCTATCCGATCACGCTATCGATGATTAAGTTCAACAACGAAAAAGAAAAAGTAAAAACTGCAAACGTAAAACTTGAGTGGGTGAAACCATCGGGGATCCGCGAAGTCATTCCCGCCCGATCGGTTTCGAGCGGTTGGTTTAATCCTATGATCGTTTTGGAGACAAGGTTCCCCGCGGACGACAGCAGCATCGGTTACGCACGCGGCACAAGTATCTCAGATCAATGGGATACCGCCACGACACGCGCCGCGGTTGAAACAATGAACTTTTTTGAACTCCATCTTGAGTCCATCCTCAATGACAAATACGGTCGTGTAAGAGGCCGACGAAGTAAGGTCCCTAAGGAAGAACGTGAAGCGAAGGATCATGAGCGTCATCAAAAATTTGCTGTCGATTTTGTCGAAGCAGCTTTGGGACGCGCATTAGACAAACAAGAGAAAAAGTATTTCGTCGATCGGCAGTTTGAAATTGCGGCAAGTGACCTTGCCGCCGTCAAACGGACGATGTTGTTGACGCTAAAATCGCCTCAATTTCTTTACCTTACCTGTTATGAGAATGATGCCGACCAGCATGACATCGCAAACCGCCTTTCGATTGTTCTGTGGGATTCGATTCCCGATGAAGACCTGAACAAGTTAGCCGCGCAAGGCGAGCTGAAAAGCAGAACCAAGGTTTCCGAAGTCGCCTGGGATATGCTGTACAAGACGCGCACGCGACAAAAGTTGTCCGAGTTTTTCTATCATTGGCTTGAGATGGAGAAGGCGTCGCACGCGTCTAAGGATGAAGGAGCTTACCCCGGTTTTGGACAGGAACTGATTCAGTCGTTACGGGATTCAATTGATTTGTCATTGAATGAAATTGTCTGGTCCGACAAACCAGATTTTCGCAAGCTGATGTTGTTTGATGAAATCTACATCGATCAGGCAATGGCAAACTTCTACGGCATCGAGAAAACAAAAGAAGACCGCTTTGAAAAAGTCAGTTTTGAATCCGACAGGCGATCGGGCGTGTTGACTCATCCTTATTTGATGACGGGATTAGCATACTACAAGAACACATCGCCAATCCATCGAGGAGTCTTTGTCGCAAAAAGCCTTTTGGGTCGTTCGCTTAAGCCACCGCCGATCGATGTGGAGCCGTTGGAAGAAGCGTTTGATCCAACGATGACAACGCGCGAACGGGTGACGCATCAGACCAAGGAAATCAATTGCAGTGGCTGTCACAGCGTGATCAATCCGCTGGGCTTCAGCCTGGAAAATTACGATGCCGTTGGTCGATTTCGTGACACCGAAAAAGACAAGCCCATCGATTCTAAAACCGCCTACCTCACACCAGATTCAGAAGAGGTAGTGTTTAATGGTGCGAAGGATCTTGCCAACTATTTGGTCAAAAGTCCCGAAGCTCATCGAAACTTTATTGAGAAGCTGTTTGAACATTTTGTCAAACAACCAATCTATGCGTTCGGTCCTGACGTGCTTGATCAGATGCAAGTCAAGTTCGAACAATCGGATTTCAATGTGCAGCAACTGATTGTTGAGATTGCGATCGTGGCGGCGACGCACGATGTGACGTTTCCAGATGAGAAATCGGCCAAAAAAGAATAACTCCTAAGCGTTAAGGCAGATACGATGAACCATTTTTACCGACGTCGAGAGTTTCTTGCAAAGCTGGGTGTAGGCGCGGCCGCGCTGCCGTTTCTGACAGGGTTGCCAGAGGCATGTTTGCCAGTGGCATGTTTGCCAAAGGTAAGGGGGGATCAGCCCGCCGACGCTATTAGGGGCCATAAAAAGCAGCGCGTGATCATCATGTTTTCGCCCAACGGGGTCGTGCAAGATAATTATTGGCCCGAGACCGAAGGGTCTGAGTTTGAGATAACACCCATCCTCGAACCGTTGGCGGACTTCAAAGAGAGAATGCTGTTGCTTCATGGAGTTTCGAACAAGGTGCGTGGCGATGGCGATAGTCACATGCGCGGGATGAGTTGCTTGTTGACCGGTGCTGAACTGTTGCCGGGAAATATTCAAGGCGGTTCGGACACGCCCGCCGGTTGGGCAAGTGATATTTCTGTGGATCAAGAACTGAAGACCTTCTTGCAGTCGCAGCCAAAAACATCCACTCGTTTTGGCTCCGTTGAATTCGGCGTTGAAGTGCGCGATGAGGCCGATCCATGGACTCGTATGTGCTATGCCGGAGAAAACAGGCCAGTCGCCCCAGTTAGCGATCCTTACGCGATCTTCAAACGGATGTACGGACGCAGCAAAGATGACGATATGCTCCGCAGTGTATTGGATGACGTCAAAGACCAGCTTAAAACCGTAGGGAATCAACTTGGTCCAGAGGCGAAGGAGATGATGGAAGAGCATCAAACCTTTGTGTCGGAGATGCAACGCGATCTTCGCACAGCGGCCCAGCAGAAGCTTGACTCGCCGGCACCGAACTTAGAAGATGGCGTCGCGATACGCGAAAGCAACATGCCAAAGATTTCCAGAATGCAAATCGATTTGCTCGTCAACGGTTTTGCAAACGATATGAATCGCGTCGCTACGCTCCAGTTCTCTAACTCGGTAGGACAGATTCGGATGAAGTGGCTGGGCATCAACGAACCCCATCACCAGTTGTCCCACGATCCAGATATGAAAGAGGATTCTCAGAAGAAGCTGACCAAGATCAACCAGTGGTACGCAGGCGAAATGCATTATCTTCTTCAGAAGCTGGCCGATACCAAGGATCCGGGCACCGATGGCAGTTTGTTGGACAACACATTGGTGATTTGGACTAACGAACTGGGCAAAGGTAATTCGCATACACTTCAAAATATTCCGATGCTGCTGGCGGGTTCTGCTGGCGGGTTCAAAATGGGTAGATATTTAAAGTTGGATGATGTCGCCCACAATCGCCTGTGGATGTCGCTGGCCTCTGCCTTCGGTCATGAGTTAGAATCGTTCGGGAAGAAAGATTTATGTGAAGGTGGAAAGCTAAATTTAGCTTAAGAGACTTTCTCGATATAATCTCTGTGTTTGCTGGTTTTTGGAGGGAATGGCTTACGCAAAGGTATGAAAAATTTCACTCGTTTAACGACTAGCCGGCAGGCGTCGGCGTTTCGCCCGGCAAAACACGGTCGCCTTCCGGCTTGTCTTTAAACAACCTTCGAACGCTTTCACGAGATTCGTGACAAGTTCTAATTGTCGCACCTTCACGGCGCAGCTGTACCCACTTCTAACGTGAGTGAACATGAAAGATCGGACTTTACTAGAAACCTAATTTTGTCATCGCTCACGATCGTCACAGCGTTCTTCGCGCTCACGCAAGTAGGAAGGAGTCAGGGCGTCGACGCCGAGTCGGCTCAAGTTCACCTGCCTACCGCAGCAACGACGCAGTTCGCTATCCATCTAGAATTGGAGGCTACCTATCTTCTAGCTGGCGTTGCAAAACGCAAAGACCTTGAATTACCGCTGCGAATCTATGCGAGTAAACGGTTAGGCGAAATTCGATCCGGTGCTGGCGACATGTTGTGGTGGATCGACCAAAAAGAAGAAATCGACTCGACAATTATGCCAGCCATCAAAGCCGCACTTCATTCAGCGCCGTGGCCGGACGTAAAACAAAAGGCCGATGAACTGTTTCCGATGCCGCCGTCCAAGGACAATCGCCCGCTGCCGTCGGTCGCCGCCCTTGCTGCGCGTGAGGGTAAGGTAGATTCGGGGCAGAAGGTGTTTGCTGGCGTACGAACATGTGCGAAATGCCATGTCGTCAATCAACAGGGAATCGAAGTTGGCCCGGACCTAAGTGAAATAGGTAGTAAGCTGACCAAAACGTCCATGTATGAACCCATCCTCTTTCCATCGGCAGGTATTAGCCACAACTACGAAAACTGGATGGTGATGACGGTCGATGGTGAAATGATAACTGGAGTTCTGCTTGGCGAAAGCGAACAAGAGATCCAGCTCAAAGATGACAAAGGCATCAAGCACGTCATTGCAATGGAAGACCTCGAGCAAAAGAAACAACAATAGATGTCCCTGATGCCAGAGGATTTGCATAAGGAGATGTCAGAACAAGAGTTGGTTGATCTGGTCACTTACATGGTCAATTTGAAAAAGAAGTAACAGGAGCCGAAAGGTTTTTGACATCGGTGGGACGAAAATGATGTCAAACCGCCAGAGAAAATAGCAATCAAACCAACCAAAGCCTCATTTCAGTACTCCCACGAAGTTAAACGCTCAATCGTTATTCGCAGTCTGGCTTAATCTATGCCAACTCACGATCATCTTGGCGATAATTCATTAGAGACGAAATTGCATGTGAGTAAAACGCCATTAAACCGACGACGGTATGGCCAACGATCAATAGTACAACAAGTATTGCACCTCCCGTGTGGCCCTTTGGGATCATATCCTAAAATCCGAAGAGCCATAGGCTTTGGAACAGCGACGCGGCTATCGCTCAATGGCACTTACTTTAGACAAAACGCAGGATAATCTTATCAGCCGCCACGCGATAGCGTCCGGTCCTACGCGCTAAAAACCGGACGCTATCGCGTGGCGGCTGATGCGCAAATGCGTTGCATCAAGCTAAAGTAAGTGCCATTAGGCTATCGCTGCCGGATCCCTCTGGCAATGAGAGGGCTTGCCGTAAAATCTGATTCGAGTTTGTGCTCATATGTTGATTATAAGCTGCCAAAAACAGAAGCGTTTACCTTCCACCACCTCGTTGGCCACCGCCTCCACGGTTTCCTCCACCACCGCCGCGTTGTCCTCCACCTCCATTGGCTCCGTTGCCGCCACGCTGACGACTAAGATTGCGTAACATTTCTAATCCTGCTTGTCGCTGTTTAGAATCTGCGCTTTCTCCTGTTGCACCTTGGTCGGGTTTTCCATTGGCACCGTTGCCGGGTTGCTGATTCGCATCATATTCTGCCTGGTCCCCTCGCTCCTCGAGGATCTTTGGGCCGAAAGTCATCCTGATAATCTCCAGTGCTCCCGCTGAGAAGTATTCGGCGGGCAAAACTTCGTAGCTTTTAGGCGCTGACAATTCTGGCCTGTCGATTGATTCAACGAATTTGAGAATCTCTAAGTAGATAAATTCAGGACCTACCACCAAGAGTTGACCCGTTTCTTCATCGAGTCCGATTCTAACCTTCGGTGCTTCTTCGGTCGCAGCTGTATTTTGATTGCCACCGCCCCCGCCTCCGGCCATTCCACGCATCATTTTGGCCATTTGATTGATGCCGGCTTCACCGCCGCCGTTCTTCTCGCCCTCTCCTGCCGGGCCACCTGAAATATAGTCTGCCATCAACATATTAACTTGATCTAAAACGCCTTGAGGTGAACGGTGAAGAATTGGAATTGAATAAGATTGGCCAATCAGTTCTGGTTTATGAGGAGGAGAAGCTTGGTCGAACAGATCGATCGCATCTTGAATGTAGTCCAAGTCGGTCGATGTAGCGCCGCTGACGTATAACAGGTTCAACGGGACGCTTTGACCGATCATGACATCGCCGGACAGCTCAATCGCGCCGCCGGAGGAAGACATTGACCCTCCGCCCAGCAATCCACCTAACAGGTCGCCTGTTCCTTCGCCCGCCATGTTATCCACAATTCCGCCCATAATCCCGCCGCCACCATCACCACCACTGGATCCCGACGACAGACCGAACATCTGTTCGAGCTCGGCCTTTACAAAGGCCGCTTTTCTGAATTTAAGATAAAAGATCGTAAGCCCTTGGTCGATTCCGTCATCTTCGGCGAGTGCACGGAAGATGTCTTCGAGATCATCTAGTGCGTCGAGATCGTCAGATTCCAACAACACGCCAAAGGGAGTCGCTTTAATGGTCAAATCCGCGCCGGGAATGGAAGTTACTTCAGGTGGGGGAACGTAACGACTGCCTACCGAATCTGATTCAGATGAAGCTTCTGCAGAGTCAACGATCTGTTGATAGGCGACGGTACGAACTGTACTGCGTTGCGGAATCTTCACGCTTGTAGAGGCGTCTTTAGGAATGATCGTTTTTCTTCCATTCTTTAATTTTTCCTGCACCTTTTCATCGGGCATGATGATTCGCAGGCTGTTTTTGCGACCCTTCGAAGGCCAGCGGTCTGGGAGTGATTCAAGTAACTCATCACGCTTGTCAGGTTTCAACTCGACGATTCTGGCATTGGTGCGAATACGGTTTGGGTCTCTTCCCTGCGCCTGGTCTAACTGCGCGATCATCTCGCTGACATTGTGAATCTGCTGAGGCGTACCGTGAATCACGATGTAGTTTTGCGATGGGTTAGCCAGCAGGCGTGGTGCGTTTGAATTTTCGCTAGGCATTCCTGAGATGTTAAGCAGCTCGTTGATCGCTTCGAGGATGCTGGTTGCTGAAGCGTTTTGCAGTTCGACGATCTTTGTCGAACCCGATTCGCCCTGAATCGTCTTGATAACCTCGTCCGCGATCTTGTGTTGAGCCTCCGTTCCGCGTAGCACGATGGCTCCGGTGATTTCGTTCTGTCCAATCGTAGCTGTTGTGCCGTCGAGCTGTGTTTCGACGACCTTTCTGGCCATCTCGGGATCGGTCGTGATCGCGTAACTCTTTATGTAGACGCGCTCGGGACCCACACCGCTTTCGGTGGGTGCGACGTCTAAGAGTTCAACGACTTCGGTGAATGCTTCATGGGCGGATGGGGTCGCGTGGACGAACAAGCGACCGCTGGAGGGGTCGACGCTGATGCTGAGGGTTTTGTCGTCGCGCGAGTTGTTTTCGGGATTGATGTTTAATGGGCCGCGTGCAGCCATCAAGAACTGTTCGGGATCGTAATGCTTCAAATTGTAGATTTTATAGGTGAGTTTCTTCGCCCGCGTCAGCGACTCGATCGTTTGCCTTATGTTTTTTAAATCCTCACCTGGAGCCCTTGCAGAGAATACATTGGAAGCAGGAAGGACTTTGGTATATTTGGCGTACTTCGTGGGCACTAACGCACGAAGGTCTGCTTCCACTTCGTTGATGTCGAGAATGCCAAGATGAAATTTACAAGTGACGACCTCAAAGTTTCCACGTTCGTCAAGTTCCTCGGCGGTTACTTTTGGAACCATTACGTCCGGGATATCGGCAGTGGTCTCGATTAAGATCAACTCGTTGTTTCGTCGAATGATCGTGTAAGGCGGCTGTTGCAGACCAAGGGCGAAGTTCAACTGGTCAAGCGCTTCGAATGGCGTATACTTTTTTTGGTCCTCAAGCGTGAATGTACCTTCGGGGTACGATTTGACTTCCCCCAAAGAAAGTCCGGCCTGATCGGCGAACCAGTCTATGACGTCTTCCCAGTCAGCATTTTTAAACCCAAATTCAATGACTCTGCCTGGCACACTTTCCCCGTCAAAGGGAGCGGCTTCTTGGGCCCAAAGGGTAGATGAGGACTGGACGAGAACCCACGCCACGATCAGGGCTTTGGCAATGTTTTTGAATGTTCGCATTTGAAAGTTTCGATTCAACGTGTGTGACGTCCTTGAACAGGTGGTTTGGGAGCTATCTGGGGTCTATCTAGGGCAACTTCGTCTGGCTTATTTGACTTACTGGCTTTACGTGGCTGAAGTCTCAATATTCTACCGTATCGATAATAAATTCGGAGAATCCACGGCATTGTGAATCTTTCTTAGTCAAAGTAACTATGTTAGAGTCGCTGATTGTTCCGAAAATGCTCATCTTCGGGGTGAAATCGTATAGCATTCCCCCAGTTTTTTACACGTAGAAACGTAAATTTAAGGACAGAAGGACAGCCAAATCGGCTGCTCAATCAGATGAAAATACTGGCTATCGAGACCACCTGTGATGAAACGGCCGCAGCAATTATTGGCGACGATTTGACCATCTATTCCAGTGTCGTTGCCTCTCAAGAGGCGCTGCACGAACAATATAATGGCGTGGTACCGGAGATCGCCGCGCGGGCCCATGTCGAGCGGATGCTGCCGGTGCTTCAGGAGACGGTGCAAAAGTCCGGACTTTCACTGGAACGAGACATCGACGCGATCGCCGTGGCCAATACTCCGGGGTTGGCCGGATCGCTTTTGGTGGGTTTGACCGCCGCGAAAACACTAGCACTTTGCTTGAACAAACCATTGGTGGCGATCAATCATCTCCACGCACACGTTTACGCCTGCCGGCTGGATGCTGGGCGTGATGTGTTCCCTTGCGTTGGTATGATCGTTAGCGGCGGGCACACGCATCTTTACCACTACGCCGATGCGCTGAGCCCCGAGTACTTGGGGGGGACGATTGACGACGCGGCTGGCGAAGCGTTCGACAAAGTTGCCAGTATGTTGGGACTGCCCTACCCTGGCGGCCCCGCGATTTCAAAGATCGCCATCGCCGGTAACAGTAATACGCATAAGTACCCAAGAAGTTTTATCAAGGAAGACCGTTTGGATTTTAGCTTTAGTGGATTGAAGACGGCCGTTCGATATTCGATCACCGGTCCTGGAAATATCCCGGTTGATTCGGTGACGTTGGGCGATCAACAAAAAGCAGATATCGCAGCCAGTTTTCAACAAGCGGTTGTCGATTGCTTGGTTGCTAAGGCGCTTCAAGCGGTGAAGCGCACTTCTCTCAAGCGTATCTGTGTTGGCGGCGGCGTCGCAGCCAATCGCGTTTTTCGTCAGCAACTACAAGACGCGTGTGATGCGCAAGGGATCGAGTTGTTTATCGCGCCGTTAAAATACTGCACCGACAATGCGGTGATGGGTGCGATCGCGTTCGAGAAACTTAAGGCCGGTTTGGTCGAAGATTTATCGGTCGACATTAAACCAGGTTTAGTCCGCGCTTGAGCGCCGGGTGCGCGGTCTGGGAATCCTGCACAACGGACCTAAGCGGAGTTCGTCTTGAAGATCTTATAACCAATCAACACAAAAATCCCAGCGAAACTCTGCGGCGTCCAGCAGATGAAGATTCCCATCAGCACTTCATCAAATGGTTTTCCAAGTTGTCCGCCGACAAGTATGGCGACGAAGATCGATGAGATCGCCATGACGGTCATCATGATAACACGATGCTGCCACTTAATTTTTGGCGGCAGCATCGAAAGCCCCAACATTACCCAAGGCCCTGCGAAGAAGATCGCCGCTAAGACCTTAGGGTCAGCGCTAACGTTTAAAGCCGCTCCTAAGAATAGCGCGATGATGGAAGTCGCGATCATCATCGACTTTATGGAAAACTGAAACGATCTATCTTCCGAGTGCTGGGCATTGGCCTCCTGTTGAATCGAATGAAGCAAGATTTGATTGAGACGTGTTTGCTTCCGAGCGACAAAGGTTCCAACGACTACTGCGAAGATTAAGCCCAGCGTGCAGTCTGCGTAGAAGGCGGGAAAGTTGACCATGTTCCGTCCGTATGATTCCCCTTTTCGCCAGACCTCAAACGGGAAACCGATTGCTTCCACCTGTTCGGTCGATGCACCTATCAGGTTTGAGACGCCATCGGAGAGAAGGAAATAGGACATCGCATTGAGCGCGGCGGTCACCATCAGCCCTGCCAAGAAGCCGCGCCCAAACCAATGAAGCCAAGAGTCACCGATACCAAAATCGCTCAGTTTTGAGTTTGACGAATTAAAACTGGTGTTCTGTGAATCCATGTAAGCCAAATCAAAAAACGGGTCATCGAAGAACGGATTAATTTTATTCTCCAGGACGTTTAAAGCGTCTTCAAACGTTAATGGAAGGTTGTCATCGTTGGGCAATCATTCTACTGGTTTCAGTGCTGACAAAGCTGGCCGACCCGCATGTTTATTTTTCCAATCGCGACAGTCGTGGTGGTTTCTGGATGAAAGAAAGGAAACCCTCCATCACCAACTGCCATGAGATTGTCACGAACGTTTGGCATGACATCAGTGGAAGTAACTTTCATTAAATCTGAATTATCCAATTATTTGAATGATTGTGCTTGCGAGATTCGATAATATTGAATAACGATCCAACTTCTTTGCTCAGACACACTTACAACTTTTGAAAAGACCGGCAAACCTAGAATAACCCCGAGCGTTTTATACTTTCTGTTTATCGACTATTAGAGTAGGAGATTAGGATGGCCTCAAAACACTTCCCAAGATCACGAGCTTTCACGTTGGTGGAACTTTTAGTGGTGATCGCAATTATCGGTATTCTAATTGGCAAGTTGCTGCCAGCGGTTCAGCAGGTGCGGGAAGCCACCCGACGAACTGAGTGTGCAAACAACATGCGGCAGTGGACGTTGGATTTCACATTTTCGAATCTTCGCGGATGAAGTTCCCATCTGGTTCAACCGGTAAGAATGATGCCAATGGCACAGTTCGTCAGACTTGGGTGATATACCTGCTCCCCTTTCTTGAGCAAAGTGCTTTGTCTGCCCAAGTTGACTATCAACTGGCCTTTCACGTGGCACCCAACACTATTCAAAATACGATGGATGGAACGACCGGACAGCAAGTACCCATGTTTCTCTGTCCTTCGGATTCTGGAAATCCCAATCAAGACGATCCGAGTACACCGTATCAGCGAACGCGTGGTAACTATATTGTCAATTGGGGCAATGCAATTTATCCCAAGGGTGGCGGAGCGACCAGCTCTTTTGTTATGCCCGTAGGCGGTCTTGCTCCCTTTTCTTATGTTAATGGAAACCGCGGCACGCCAGGCAAAGTCGGGTTCGGCAGTATGAATGATGGAAGCTCAAATACGCTCATGATGTCGGAGGGTTTGCTTCCTGTAAGTGCCAAAGACGAAGATTGGCGGGGCGACATTCACAACGATGACGGCGTTTTCCGTTTTCACACCATCAACCCTCCCAACAGTAGCGTACCCGATGTAATTAACTTCAGCGTGAGTAACGGAGACCCCTTACAGCCGGTCGTGAAAGGATTGATGGGTGAGTGTTCTGCACGCAGTCGACATTCGGGCGGTGTCAATGCGTCGCGCTGTGACGGTTCGGTCGGTTTCTTCACAAGTGACACTTCACCAGATGATTGGTCAGCGTTAGGTACCATGAATGGCGGAGAGGTGGTGAATCCACTTGAGTAAGCAAGAATTTAGCATTACGAACAAGATTTTCCTTGTACTCGCTATCGCGTGTATGCCTTTGGTTGTCGGGTGCACTGGCGGCAATGGAGATGTCGGAAGAGTTATGGGAACGGTGACGGTTAATGGAGAACCGGCTGAGAGCGGCGCTCTTACGTTCGTTCCGCTTGACCGGAAATCGCCAAAAACGGGAGCAACAATACTCGAAGACGGAAAATACGAGGCGGATGTAGCGATCGGTAGATCGAAAGTCGAGATCTCAATTCCCGTTGTCGTTGGTCAGGAAAAGAGATACGACGCGCCGGACAGTCCGCTGATGGATGTCACGAGAGAATCGCTTCCATTCAAGTACAACCGCAAAACGGAACTTGAAATTGATGTCGTTAGCGGCACCAATGAAAAGGACCGGGAATTAACAACTAAAAAGAGCGAATAGAGTAGTTGACCATAACGATAGGTGCATTAAAAAGGCGGTTGAACCAAATAATAGCGTGGTACGATTCTGGGAGGCGATTCCATTAAGTCTTCACTTTACGAAGTGAAAAGTTGATTTTCGCTTCAGCGAACTGTTGTAAATGATGCAACAAGCTGTCACACTAAAACGGCACGTGGAATTCAGCTTTGGGTTTTGGTACCCGTTTTTTCTTGATTGGACAACATGCTCTCTTTGAATAAAGCTGTTGTGACTGAATCGTCTGGTCGTTTTAAAGGCCAAGATTGGCAGCAGCTGATCGATGCTGCTCGGGAAGGTTGCGACGTTGCTCTAGGCGAAATTTTCTCAAGAACAAGAGGTTATCTGTTGCTGGTCGCAAACCACCGGCTTGATAGTGGGCTGCTGCACGCCAAGTTTGGCGCATCTGATGTGGTGCAGCAAACTCAGATGGAAGCTTACGAAAAATTCGACCAGTTCTGCGGAGGGTCCGAGGCCGAGTATCGCGCTTGGATCAAGCGAATTGTGGTTAACAACGTTATCGATGCTTCAAAGCGATACACGAATACGCAATCCAGAGATTGTTGCCGTGAGGTACCTATAGAGTCCTCAGTTCATCCGTTTGATGTTTTGCAACTAACCGCCAGCACGATCATGAGCCGCCGTGAAAGTGATCATGAATTGGAACGAGCGATTCGAAAACTGTCGCCCAGGCAGCAGCAGGTGATTCGTTTGAAGCACCGTTTCGGATATGGCTACGCGGAAATCGCTATTCAGTTGCAGATCTCAGAATCGGCGGTCCGTCTGACATGGTCTCGCGCAATCAATCATTTAAAAAACCTGCTTGCCAATTCCGGTGCCTGACCGTGCAATATCCCAACGAAGAAGATAATCCCAGGCCAGCGGAGGATGAAGGTTCGGCGATTGACGAACGTTTGAGAAAGCTTTGGTCAAGCGGTTGTCTTTTTGAGCCTATCGCAGCCAGCGATAACGCCGGTCAGATGATCGCTCAATACAGGATTCGCGCACGTTTGGGTGCCGGAGCGTTTGGCGTTGTCTACCTTGCCGATGATACCGCCCACAATCGGCCCGTAGCCATTAAGTTGCCACGGCCCGAAGTTCTACTCGATGAATCTAAACGCGAACGTTTTCTGACCGAATCGAATTTGATTTCTCAATTGAGTCACCCCGGAATCACCGAAGTATTCGAAGCTGGGTTTGATGGGCCAACGCCTTTCATCGCGACTGAGTGGTGCAATGGTCCGGATTTGTCAGTCTGGCTGGCCGATCGTCAGAGTGAAGGTCTTCCATTGCCGACCTGGCAGGAGGCTGTTGAATTCGTTGCCGCTGTGGCTGACGCCGTCGATCACGCTCATCAACGCGGGATTGCACATCGAGACTTGAAACCAGCCAATATTCTGCTTTCCTATTCCGCTGCACAAGATCCAGTCGTTGCGAATCTGAGTCACTACTCGCCCAAGGTGGTCGACTTTGGCTTGGCTAAATTGACCGATCCAATGTTGAGCACCACCGCATCGAGTTTGCTGGTGGGCACGCCAATCTACATGGCTCCTGAGCTGATCGCTGACAGTGTAACGGTTCAGAAAAACTCAGATATCGCAGCTGATATTTACAGCCTTGGCGTGATTCTGTTCGAGCTGTTGACGGGGCGTCCACCGGTTGCCGGAGACACTTACTTTGAGATCCTAAAGAACATTCGCACCGCACCGCGATTGCGTCTGTCTGTGTTTCGCAAGGGGTTGCCTCGGCAACTGGAAAAGATCTGTGCTACGTGTTTGAGCCGGAACCCTGCTGCCCGTTACGCATCTTCAGAAAGTTTGGCGTTAGATTTGAGACGCATTGTTGCGGGACAACCGATGCAGGTTCGCCCGATCAGTCTGTTTAAGCGATACCAGTTCTGGCATGCGAACCAAGATTGGTTGCAAACGTCAGGCCGGTTTTCTTTGTCGTACTGCGTTTTGCCGATGGCCTGGTTTGTACCGACAGCGATTTCGTTTGCGTTTTTCGCTGTGGTTTCGAGTAAGAGCTATTCTCAAATGCTCCCAATGGCAATCGGGATTTTTGTTTTTTCTTTGTTAATCCCGGCGATCTTTGCAGCGTTTTGCTTGAAGGGAGAGCGGTGGGCCGCTTGGGCCGGCGCGTTAATCAACTTGCCTAAAGTTGTATCTGCAATCCCCGGAATGTTTGGGGCTCCACTGCCGTTTCGCGCATATTATGAAAACTACAGTCCCTATCTCTGTTTTACGGTGCATTTGTTCATTTTTGTTTGTGCCGCCAGCAAGCTGCTGTTGTATCTGTTCGCGATTCAATCGTTCTGGATACGCGGACGAAGCCGAGCTTGAATCTAAACAGGGTTGAAAATTGGCTCGACACGTTCAGCTCGATCGGTCGAAGCGCCGGCGGATACGTTGCCAGTCGCCCAACCACCAGCAAACCGCCTGTCCGGCGAAGAGGATTGCCAACAGCGAAAACGTGGTCACTCGTGCTCCCGAGTGTTTTTGATACCAGCCGGGGGCGAGCGACGGTGAAAGAGCCAGTGAAAAGCACAGTCCGATCCACACGCAAAGCATTGTCATCACGGCCCACCATGCGACACGTGGCAACGACTGCCGCGCGTTACGCCATGCTGCGAATGCAATTCCTAACTCGATCGGAGTCGTAATCATCAGATGCGATCGAGTGGCTTCCCACATTTCGGTGGGCGTCCAATCGGATTCTGACAGAATGATCATCAGTACACCGCCAAAGGCGAATGCAATCCTCAGCGCGGAGATCGCGATAACGGCCATCATCGCTTCACGGACGCGCGAGGGCTTTAACGTCCAGTTTAGTACGCTTCGAAGTCGACTAAGTCTTCTGGAGTGAATCGGCTGGCCAGCGACATACCGAGTCAACTCGTTGGCTAGCTCGTCAGAGGAATCAAAACGATCGGCCGGTGATTTTTCAAGGCACTTTAAGCAGATCGTCTCGAGGTCGCGATGAATTTCCGGCCTCTGTTTGGTGATCGAGACCGGCACATCATCTCGCAGTCGCTGTAACACGCCGGGATAGCTTTCCGCTTCAAACGGAGCGACGCCGGTCAACATTTCATACAGCACTGCCCCTAAAGAGAAAATATCCGAACGGGGCCCAACCTTACCGGAATGACCCTCCGCCTGTTCGGGGGACATGTAATTTGGCGATCCGATCAGCAAGCTGGATGTCGTCTCACGGACAGCCTGCTGCTGAAGGCGCGCGAGGCCGAAGTCCGTCAATCGCGGCGAGAATTGGTCGAGTGTTCTGTTAGGTTTTGGGTGCGTTGAAGCAATTGGATTCGTTAGTTGTGCTTCATCTTTGTTGTGGACGAGAATGATGTTGGCCGGTTTAAGGTCTCGATGGACGATTCCCTGCTGATGGGCGTAGCTGACAGCGGCTGCAATGCGACCCACCAACCGAGCGGCAGCTATCGGAGAGATTTGCGTTGCATCGTTTTGTTCCAACCATTCCATCAGATTTGGGCCATCGCAAAAGGCGGACGCAATGTAGGGAGTGCCGCCGTCAAGGTTGGCTTCGTAGACGGGAACGATCAGCGGATGGTGCAGTTTGGCGGCCAACGTCGCCTCGCTGCGGAATCGTTTGAGTTTCTCGGAATTGACCATCACTTCGGGACGAGGGACCTTGAGTGCCACGAAGCGATCAAGTTGGATATCCCGGGCGAGATAGACAACGCCAAACCCACCGCTGCCGATGGCCCGCTCGATCGAATACTGACCAATCCGAAACCCAGCCTCCATTAGTGAGTAGCTTGCCAATACCGGTGAAGCTTGGGTCGATAGGAGATTGTCCAGTCTTGTGAGCAGTTTGGCCTCTTCCGGATCGTTGGAAGAAGATTCCCAGTCGCCGTTGTTGGCATTGGGTTGGGGAGGATCTGAATTCATAGTTCAAATGCCAGATGGGATGGCGTGAGGAGTTTTGCGAATTAGGACTGTAGCACAGAACTATCGCAGTAGGGGCTTTTCACCCGAACGGATGCAGAACGCAGTGGCAGCCTTTGTGAGCCTGTCGCTAAAGAAAGTCTCTCGATTACCACTGCAAAAGTTCGCCAGAAACTCAGTTGAGACCTTAGTCGATTCGCTTTCTATACAAACTTTCAAATCATTTTATGAAAATTCTGTTTTCCTTGTTGCAGAACTCGGCTCCTTCACGCCTTGTTGGATGAGGCGATGGTCTTGTTGCAAAACGAGCGTTTCAAATCGCCTTGATGTTAACGGATGTCGAATTTTAGAAATCATCATCTTTGAGTGATTAGCGCCCGAACGTCCGGTGCCCACGTGAAGCAGATGGTTCACATTAAGTCCCTAACAAACAGGCCGCTCGATGGTGCTAATTCAGGAAGAAATAGGGCGGTGTTTGTGAATGTGATCGACAACACATGGAAGTGGCACGAAGGCCCCGGCCAGCAATTGGTTTCGGAAGCTCAATGGGAAATAGTTTCATCGCTGCTGAAGCTGTCTGATCGCGAACAGCGAGTTTGTCGCTTGTTGATGGATGGCTGCACTCGTGATTCGATTGGAGATCAGTTGGGCATCAAAGGACGCACCGTGCGTCAGTACTTGGAGCAGTTGCATGTGAAACTGCGTGTCGACAACCGCGTCAGCCTCGTGCTGCGAATCATTCAGATGCGTGATTCGATTGTGCCCTGATCGGGTGATTAGGTATGCCATCATTAGGAATCAAACAGAATAATTTTTTAAGCATATTTGAAAAACGGAGAGAAACATGTCAGATCGTAAATTGCTTGTTTGTGTTTTAGCTATCGGCATCGCCACGCTTGCCTGCCAATCAGCCGATGCCCAGTGGTGGAAAGACGTGAAAAGGGAAGCGGGTAACGTAGCATCAACGGCTAAACGGGGGGCGAGTCAGCTAAATACGAACATCAGCAAAGCCTCGCCCAATGGGATTTCAACTGGAAAAATTAGCCCTTTCAGCAAGAATGAAAATTACTCGTATTTAGGTAGAACGGATGGGTACACTAAGTCGTCTAGCAGACAACGTGAGCGAACGAAGATTTACGTAGGTGAGTCCCAACAGGTAACAATTCCTAAAACCAACGTTTTAAGCATCGAGGCTCAGAGGCGAAAACAAGAGTTAGAAAGGCAGCGGCAAAACCAACAGGCAACGATTCAGCGCAATCAACAAACGGCTCAGCTTCTCGCGGCGGGAATTGGTGCCATTGGGCAAAGTATACAGCGCAATCAGCTACGTCGCGAACGTGAGCAATTAGCCCAAGAACGTCAGCAGCTTCAACAGCAGATTAACCAGCAGCAATTTAATCAACAGACGCAATTCGTTCAGCGGCCCGTCTATCAAAATCAACAGCAGCAATCCTACCGACCTCAGCAACAGGTTTATCAGCAACAGCCGCGTTACGTCCAGCAGCAGCCCAATCGCAGCCAGCAGCGGGTCGTTCAGTACGCCAATCAGCCTCAACGAACTCAGTTTCGTTCTCAGAGACAACCGATCTTCGGTCAACCACAGCGTGTTAATCAACAACCTGTTCAGTTTAATAGGCGGTAATCGCCATGTCGTAAGCCGGTGAGGGAGAGCGCGAGTGATTGAATGGAATCAGCCTCGCGACTCCATTGGCAATCGAGAGCCTGTGATCCAATGTTTTTGAGTACCAATCTAGGAAGTGTTTGTCCCACCGATGATAACGAAAAAAAGTTACAGCAGTTTTCGAAGCAAATCCAAACGAGTTCGCAATAGCAGAGAGGAGTATTGTTCGCTTGAGGATCGGCGGTTACTGGCAACGTTCACCGTCAACACTCCGGTTGATTTTGACGACGGGGACCTTGGCAACGGTGCAACAACGCTCCGGGAAGCGGTAAATGCCGCGAACCAGAATGCGGACGCCGACCGCATTGTTTTTGATGAAGCGGTTTTCGCTGCGTCTCCACGTATTGAGCTGTCAGCAAGTCTGAGCATCACAAGCAATCTTTCTATTGAAGGATCGGAGAATTTCGACATCGTCTTAGATGCGGGCAACGGAGCAGACGGCGTTTTCGGAAACGCCGATGGCGACCGAATTTTTCTGATTCCAGGGCAAGCGGACTCCGAAATACAGGTTTCCTTTGCCGATCTGACCCTCTCGGGCGGCGACACTTCAGGCAGCGGAGGAGCTATACTCAATGCTGAATCATTAACACTAGAAAACGTTAATCTTCTCAGCAACTACTCGGCGATCCAAGGCGGCGGCCTGGCCAACGTTGGAAATGCGAAGGTTGAAATCTCCGGCGGTCAAATCAATGGAAACACCGCAGTCATTGCGGGTGGCGGGCTCTACAATACTGGCAATGCGGCTGCCACAGTCGAAGATGTACTAATCGAACAAAACGGGTCCGCCAGAGGGGCGGGAGTATTTATCGACTCGGACGCCAGTGTCAATATTACGGGTGGCGACATATCCTCAAATGCCGCAAGCGACCAAGGTGGAGGTCTATTCAGCCGTGGTGAATCTTCGCTGCAGAACGTCACACTCGAATTCAACGTCGCTGACGAAAATGGCGGTGGGATCCAAACCCTTGGTAGCTTGGGAATTTTTAATAGCCGAATTGTTTCCAATCGTAGTTCTGCAGTAGGAGGTGGGATTGCCAACGAGGGTAATATCATTCTTGAGAATGTCGTGCTTAGGTCAAATACTGCTTTAGATGCAGGCGGTGGGATATTTAATGCGTCTGGTGCCGAAGTTACCGCACGGGATGTAGCAGTCACTAGTGGGAGCACATTGCTTGGACCGGGTGGAGGAATCTTCAATTCAGCGGGTGGGGTGCTAAGTCTTCACTCTTCAAGCATTTCCTCCAATGACGCGCAAAGCGGGGGTGGAGTTGACAATCGTGGACAAGCGAGCATCACCGAAACAAGATTTTTTGGAAATGCCAGTGATTCAATCAATACGAACGGCGGCGGAGTCCGCAATTCTGGGTCGCTTAAAATAAGCGAAAGCGAATTTTTGCAAAATCAAAGCTATCTTTCGGGCGGAGGGATAGCGAACATCGGTGGCGTTCTCCAATTCGATAATAATCTAGTGAGGAATAACGTCGCTCGGCGAGGCGGTGGCTTATCAAATGATGGCAGTCCGTTGACGATTGAGGACAGCGAATTTATTTCTAATACGGCCGGTGATGGCGGTGGCGTGTATCACGTCACCAGCCAGCAAAATGCTGACCAAAACATGCTGCGCGTAACTGGTTCCACGTTTGAAAGAAACGTGGCTGATCCGGATGAAATTTCTGGTAATGTTCTAACCGGTACCGGCTTTGGTGGCGGAATATTTAGCGCGGGCCAGGTTCGAGTCGAGTTCAGTTCGTTGAATATAAACAGTGCCCGCCCCGATGAGACTGGCAGGGGAGGAGTTGGTGGAGCCATTTATATTGATCCGGAAGGAGATCTCGACATTCGCAACAGCACGATCTTTGCAAACGATGCTCAATTTGGGGGAGGAGTTGGGCTGTCCACGGATACTAACACGACGATTTATGGTTCGACTTTCTCTGGTAACTTTGCAACCGTAAGTGGTGGAGGCTTATATTCTCTGGCTGGAACTACCGGCATCGTGGTTAGCAGTACATTTTACGAGAACGCATCGGGCTCTAATTCAGACGGGATTAATCTGAGTGATTCATCTTTCGAGTTTTACAATTCGATTCTTGGCGATGAAGGTTATGTCAATTTCTCGCTCTCTGCAGGCTTCTTTCTCCCACTGACAGGTAATTTCAATCTCGTAAACAGTTCTGCACTTCCTGTCGTGGGTGTGGGAAATATTTCGCGTGCTGATGGTGATCAGCCACTGGTACAGCCGCTTCGGGATAATGGCGGGTTGAAAATCAATTTTAGCACGTTGTCTGGCAACTCAACCTTCCTGCCGAGTGGGGCCGGCGGCGCCGCAGTCATCGCTAGCGGTTCCTTAGAAATTTTCGACAGTACAATCGTCAACAATTCAACTGAAGGGGGACTGGATCTTGATCCCAGTTTCGGTCGTGGTCAGGCGGCAGGTCTGTTGGTCAGCCCAGATGTCGACCTAGCCGTCATTCGTAGGACTGTAATTGCGAACAACTTGTCTGGCCTAGAACAAGTGCCGTCAGATTTACTCGCATTGCCAAATACGATCTCAGGCGATAACAATCTCATTAAAGACACTCATTCAGCAGGTGGGTTATCCAACGGCATCGATGGGAATATCGTAGGCATCGATCCACTCTTGTCACCACTTGAGAATTTTGGAGGCCCCACGCTGACACACGTACCGCTCGCGGGCAGCCCGCTCATTACGGTTCTTCCTGGGGATATTGATATCAACGGTGTGGTCAACTTTTCGGACATCTCACCATTCATTGCTGTACTGTCCAGCGGAATATTTCAAGCCGAAGCGGATCTTGATGGCAACGGAGTCGTTAACTTCTCGGATATCTCTCCATTTGTCGCTGCGTCTGGTTCTGATCCCAGCAACAGTCTTCCCCAGTTCGATCAGCGTGGCGAAAACTTTCCGCGAGCGTTGTTTGGTAAGGCGGACATTGGTGCCGTCGAATACACAGGTATACCGACTCAAATACCTGCATCCGGTTTATTGGTCAGCACGACGTTTGACGTGATGGACAACGACTATTCCGTCGGTAATCTTTCATTGCGCGAGGCAATTTTCCTTGCTAATGTTAATACGGGACCGCAAACTATTGAGTTCTCACTCCCTGCCAGCGGACAACAAACGATTTTGCTCAACTCATCACTCCCCACGATCACCGAAGCAGTGAACATAATTGGACCGGGAGCGGATCTGTTAGTGATCGATGCCGGTCACGGCCTCGACGGATTGCCCAATACGGGAGACGGATACCGCGTTATAAAAGTAGCGTCAGATTTGGCAGGTGAACTTCAAGCGGTCCACATCTCTGGCGTTACGCTCTCCGGAGGTGATGTTAGTGAGACAAGTGGACTTGCGGATGTTGACGGGGGAGGCGTGTTGAACGAGGAAAATCTATCCCTCGTTGATATTGTTGTTGCTAACAACTCAACCACCTCCATTGGTGGCGGTATCGCCAATCGCTTTGGAAATCTCTTGGTCCAAAACAGCATCGTCGCAAGCAACAACGCAATCGAGGGCGGAGGCGTTCAAAACGGTGGAGTTGCTTCTGGCAGTGCTGGAGAGATACAGGTCGTCGATAGTACAATCGAAAATAATGTAGTCACACGAGATGTCAATAATTTTAATCTAACGAGTGAGGACGGAGGGGGGATCTCGAATCACGGAACGTTATCAGTTATTGGTAGTGTCGTCCGAAATAATCAGGCGGTCGATTCAATCGGAGGCGGCTTAGCAAATCAGCTTGGAGGCAGAGCTGAGGTTCGGGAGAGCACCTTCTCTGGCAACTCGGCTGATTTCGGAGGTGGTATTAATAATTCGGGTACTGCTGCTGTTTTCGATAGTACAGTCGATAATAATTTCTCAGAGTTTAATGGTGGAGGTTTCAATAGTGATTTCGGGTTCGTCTCAATTATCAATTCCACGTTTTCCTCAAACTCGACTGGAACTTTGGGCCGAGGTGGCGGATTAGCAAACACTTTGGCGACTGAGCTTTTTGTGATCTCCTCGACATTTACCGAGAACATTGCTGGTGCTTCGGGAGCAGGTGGTGGAGGACTGTATGTATCGAGCGACCAAGATCATGAAAGATTGCTTAGCTCAATTGTGGCCAACAATTTTCAGGGGACACAGCCATCAGATATTCTTGGAGTAATTGGTCGGTTAGGGTTGTACAATCTTATCGGAGATGCGGATACTGCGGGAAGCCTGATTGATGGAAGTCGGAGCAACATAGTTGGCGTTAATGCAAATTTAGGCCCGCTCGCGTTAAATGGCGGGCCAACTAGAACCCACGCTTTGTTATCGGGTAGCCCTGCGATTGATTCCGGCATCAATGTCTCGATATCAAATTCTCTAGCTGCACGCGTTCCAAACACAACCGATCAGCGTGGGGCAGTCCGGTCAGCTACAAGCTCCGACATCGGTTCGTTTGAAAGGTATGATGTCGATCTCGTAGCCGACATCGTTGACGTTTCGCCGGACCCGCGGACTGATACCGTTGGAATTGTCACGATCAATTTTTCCGAAGACGTGACAAGATTCGTTATAGCCGACCTGTCCTTGACGCGAGATGGATCCAGCATTGATATTAACGAATTGGTCGTAGCTCAAATTTCACCAAGTCAATACACGGTGGACCTATCAGACTTTACTGTCTCCGATGGCGATTACGAACTGAGATTGAACAGTGCTCGCTCGGGAATTGTCGGTTCGTCCGGAAATGTTATTGCGGACGAAGTTTTCGATGAATTCACTGTCGATGACTTTCAAGATGCCCTGTTGGGCGATGTCAATTTAGATGGCGTAGTTAGCTTCTTAGACATTTCGCCATTCATTTCACTTCTCTCTGCCGGGGATTTCTTGGAGGAAGCGGATGTCAATCAAGACGGCAGGGTGGACTTCTTGGATATCAATCCATTTATTACGACACTTGCATTCAGTTGAGTTGGACCACGCTCCTATCCGGCTTGCAACAGAAAGGATGTCGTGATTGAGGTCCGCACCATCAATTCGATTCTTCTGTTCTTGTGCAGCAGATTTACCACGCGTGACGCTGTTGCAGCCGCGATTTAATTCGCCAGGTTTTATTTGGCCTGTCACTTAAGAAATGCTGGAGATACCCAATCCGGAAGATCCGCAGAATCTGAATTCGTTGTTCAAACGATTCACTTACAACACGAACTTGTAAAAAAATAACGAGAAATATGTTTTTATAGGGACAAAACTTGCGTTCTACACGTCTTTTGAAGAGAGGGTTGGAGTTTGTTATGAAAAAAGGCGTTCCAGATTAATTTTGTTATCAACGGATGACGAATTTAAATTCTTCTAGTGGTGGGCGTCCTCACGTCCAGTGTCCACCTGAATTATGTAGCGTGATATTGCGATTTAGAGCAAAGTATTGGTGATTAAAAAAGTGCGGAAACGATACTGCAAACACTGCTGGAGACAAGAAGAACATACGCATGTTCGTTATCCTGTCCTGCTGGAGGGAATAATGGTTTCAATCTCGCTGGGGTTAATCGTCTTAATCTGGCCAAAACGATGCACTTGCTGCGGAAAGATCCGCATTACCTAACAGGATGACGTATTGGCGTTTGTAGCCAGAATTTTTTCACCATCGGGCAGTATCTTTTCGTGGCTTACAGCCAGTTTCTTGACAGACAATAGTCGCTGGAGTTTTAGCGCTGTGTTTTTTGGATTGAGGAGCCGTCTATCGACCTCATTTAGCAGCTTCGCACAAAATCGCTGCGTGAGAGACGTTTCGACTCAACGATGTCATTGATCTCGTCTAAGAACCGCTTTGCGTCTTGGGGATAGCCTTTGGTGGGTTTGATGCTGGGAATCTGCTCGATCCAGAAATCGTTCCAGGCGACCATGAAAACTTCGCGCACGTACTTTGACACCATGGATGCTAAAGCAACTGGTAACTGCCCTTCGCCTTTGGCCGTGAAACGAATTTCAAAGTCGCGTTTTGACTGCTTCCACTTATAGACGCTCTGCGCAGGAAACTCGGTCACAATCTCCACATGGCAATCGGTGAGTGCTTTGGTAATCATTGGCATGTAGTAGCTGCGGCCGCCATGTTTATCGCATTGAATCAAAATATCATCCGAACGATGCAGCATGAGATCTGACGCTAAACGCAATGTCCTGTCGGATAACAAAGTGGCTTTGTTGCCGTGTTGTTCTACACCTGCATTGAATTCCGGAGGAAGCAGGATCGTTGAACGAATCTGATTGAGCTTTACCCCGCACCGACTGCAAGCCTCCGAGAAACGGTCTCTCAGCTCTGACGTGATTTCATCTTGAGCATTAGAGGGCGTTAACGGCAGAGTAACGGCGCGGCCTTTTAACCAGAAATGACGTTGCAAGAAATCCTTTTCGGCGCTTGGCATCACCATTTCTACCAGTTCTGATAGTGTCTTAGGTCTCCGTCCATAGGCGGCTTCGAGTAACATCAGAACAGAGCGTTCTATATGTTCGGTCTTCCCAGAGCGACACGCGACTTTCGAATCGGCGATCAACAAACGCGGTTCATCAACGCCCCGCTTTGCGAGTTGAGGCGAATCGGTGACCACCTCGGCCAGCAGTTCAAAAAGGTCAACCTCTCGCAGGCGGCACTCCCATGCGGTGGCCGTTATCACCAACGGTCCTAGCGCAGGACCGTAGCCCGCTTCATCAGTACCAATCAAAAACGCCACTTAAAATTCCTTTTCGAAGCTTTCTGGGGTTTGTGCTCCTTTTTCCAATGTTGATTGTAGCCTAAATCAAATGGATCCTTCCGAATATGCATCGTTTCAAGAATGACCAACCGATAGTCGCCTTTCGCTATGCGAAAGTAGAGTTCGCATCCGGGGCGAAAGCAGACTTTAATTATCGGCTTCTCTCAACAGGTGAAAGTTCGGCGATGTTGCTAGATACTCAGTCAAAAACTCTCCACCGCCACCATCGGTCGGATAGATCGCGAACGATTCAAAACCGTCTTCAGTACCTAAAACATCAGTCGTTCGTGGCCCCCGACTGGCTTGATGTTCCCATGACCAAAACGTGACTGATTCGAATGTTTCACCGCGACCATCGAGAGCAGAAATAATGCTTCTAAAGATTGCTTCTTGCTCATACGGATCAAACGCATAGCGATCCTCTAATCTCTCGTCAACAAAATCACCAGGGTTAACGGCGAACGGGGCGACCGAAGCGTAATTGTTTTGCGTCGCGCCGACTTCTTGGAGAACAACCGGTAAATCAAACTCAGAGGCGGCGAGTTCAACTTCGTCCAGGAAATTGGTCCAGCTGCTGACAAATCCATCAAACACCTCTGGAGCAACCTCGTCGGTTCCCGCAACCGATTCCGCGTCGTGAGACGGAGTTAACCAGCGGTAGGCGCTGATACCGATGAAGTCAAATTCCTCTTGGCTGAAAAGGTTTCTGTGCCCGTCGTTGGCGAAGGCGTCGTGGTTGGCCGCATAACCAATTCTTCCCGTTGTGTTTTCAGCGATGGCGAAACTTGTTTCTGCAGTGTGCAAAAGGCCCTTGAAAAAATCAGCGTTGTTGGCGTTGGCGACCATTGCGTTAAGTTCGGAACCGATATTGAAGCGATCAATTCCGTCGATTCTCGCTAAGTCTGAAATCCATTGGGTGTAGTTTGACTGAAAGACGGTTCGTTCACTGCCGGTTGGATCGTAATCACCGCGCCAACCTTGAGGCGTTTCGAAGACGGGCAGGATCGTGACAGAAAGGTTCTTTTCGACGGCATACTCTACTGCTTGGGCAACGGTAGAAACGGATGGTCCCCCGGTCAGTACGCCTTGCTCAAGCTGTCGGTAAACCGCGAAGGAAACCTCGCTTGCGCCAACCGAGTGAAGTTCATCCGCCGCCGCTTTCCAACCCGTCAAAATATCGTAGCTGTCGTTGGCGTTCTCTGGGTCCTGGCTAACGAAGGCCGTCACCACCGCACCAACGACAGGATCGACGGTAGGCTGATAATTGAGAGGCGCGTCGGGCGTCATGCACCAGCCGCTGGCCAGCATGGATCGTGACTCTAAGCGTTCGAAGGTGTGAAGGCTATCGTTTTCTCGACGTGTACGTGAAGGCCTTTTGGGTCGCGTTTTTGACAATCGCTCAGAACGACGTTTAAAAAAGTTACTTAGCATAAGCCCCAAGAAAAGAAGAAAGAGCGTTTGGCCGCACTGTTGCCAACTACTGTTTGACGCAAAAATTGGCTCGGCGGAAGGCGGGTTGGTAATAGGGAAAGTAGCGAACCGAAAGCGTAGGTCATAAAATCAGGTGCCGCCGGAACATTTTTTAAAAAGATCGACTTGTGCAGCGTTTCGCGGCGGGAATAATTGTTGTGACAACCATTGAGTGCTCTGTTTTCCCGCCATGCTTGTCTCTGTTGCTAATTAAATGAGTATTAAACCGTAGATGTCTGAAGGTCAGAAGAAGAGCCGTTTGGTGAGAGGTTTTTTTCTTTCATTGAACTGTCCGGCCTGACGAAATCTCTCACACCTTATAAGGTTCTGGACGTGAAACACTCGCGCACAACAAAACGCATTGCGGTGGCACTGTTTTTCATATTG
>ENA-ORXT01000395-ORXT01000395.1-marine-metagenome-genome-assembly--contig:-NODE-395-length-71284-cov-29.652380_pt1 | contig 71284 bp, 79 predicted proteins | sample MGYA00237868_ERZ511482 | MGnify/ENA metagenome assembly ERZ511482 | reverse complement strand
GTGCGTGAACTGCTGGCCTCGCTTGGTTTGCGTTCAATCGAAGAGGCGGTAGGTCGAGTCGAGTTGCTCGACACGACTGAAGCGTCAGATCACTGGCAGGCGGCGGGGCTCGACATGTCGTCGATCCTGTACTTGCCTGAACTGGCCGAGGGTACTGCTCGCTCGTGCACGACAACTCAGGATCATGGCCTTGAAAAGGCACTCGATATGACCATCATCGAGCAGGCCCAACCCGCGATTCTGCGAGGCGAAGCGGTCAACATCAGCCTGCCGATTGCCAACGTCAACCGAACCGTCGGCACCATGACCGGCTTCGAAGTGACGACTCGTTGGGGCTCAAAGGGTTTGCCCGAAGACACGATCTCGGTGGAGCTGTTCGGTTCGGCCGGCAACAGCTTGGGTGCGTTCTTGCCCACCGGCATCACGCTTAACCTGACGGGCGACGCCAACGACTTTGTTGGCAAGGGGCTGTCGGGCGGCAAGGTCATCGTGCAGGCACCGGCCGATGCGGCCTATGAACCCGAAGACAATGTGATTGCCGGGAACGTGTGCCTCTACGGCGCAACCGGCGGCGAGGCGTACTTCCAGGGCCACGTCGGCGAACGATTCTGCGTGCGCAACTCAGGCAGCATTGCGGTCGTCGAAGGTATCGGCGACCATGGTTGTGAGTACATGACGGGCGGACGAGCCGTCGTGTTGGGTTCGGCCGGACGCAACTTCGGCGCAGGCATGTCGGGCGGAACTGCATTCGTCTACGACTCAAATGCCACCTTTGCCAGCCGGGTCAACACCGACATGGTCGACGTTGAACGGCCCACCGAGGACGATTTCGAAACAATCAAGGGCGACATCACTCGCCATGTTGAGTACACCAACAGCAGTCGTGGCAAACGCCTGCTGGCCGACTGGGACAACGAGCGGCAACGGTTCCTCAAAGTAATACCGCGGCAATACAAACGAGTGCTCGAAGCACTTGAGACCGCACAACGGCTGGGTGTCGATCCCGACGCCGCAGTTATGGCAACGGCGAACTAGAGGAGCTTGCAATGGGTGATCCAAAAGGCTTTATGCAACACGACCGTCGCTGGCCAAGCCGCCGGCCCGCAGACTTGCGGGTAGGGGACTGGCAAGAGGTCTATCTCTACAAGAACTTCGAAGACGCGGAACTCAAGCAGCAAGCCAGCCGCTGCATGGACTGTGGTATTCCGTTCTGCAACAACGGGTGCCCGCTGGGCAACATGATTCCTGACTGGAACGATCTGGTCTACAACGACAAGTGGCAAGACGCCATCGAGCGGCTGCATGCAACCAACAACTTCCCTGAATTTACCGGCCGGTTGTGTCCTGCGCCGTGCGAAGCCGCGTGTGTGCTGGGCATCAGCGACGATGCCGTCACGATCAAGCTGGTCGAGTTGACCATCGTTGAACATGCGTGGGACAACGGTTGGATCGTGCCCATCCCACCGACCCGCGAAACCGGCAAGAAGGTTGCGGTGGTTGGTTCTGGCCCCGCTGGCCTGGCCGCGGCTCAGCAGTTGCGTCGGGCTGGCCATGCTGTGGTCTGTTTCGAACGCGCCGACCGAGCCGGAGGACTACTGCGTTATGGCATCCCCGAGTTCAAGATGGAAAAGAAGTTCCTCGACCGTCGCCTCGAACAGATGGAAGCCGAAGGTGTCGAGTTTCGCCTGAGCACCGATGTCGGCGTTGACATCACCGCCGAACAGATGAACGACGAATTCGATGCGGTTGTTCTTGCTGGCGGAGCGACCCAATGGCGCGACCTGCCCATCCCTGGCCGCGAGCTTGGTGGCATCTATCAGGCAATGGAGTTTCTGCCGCCAGCGAACCGTGTGCTCGAGGGCGACCTCGACGAGCACCCATTCTCGGCTCATGACAAAAACGTGGTCATCATCGGCGGCGGCGACACTGGCGCCGACTGCCTCGGGACATCTCATCGCCACGGTGCACGATCCATCCACCAGTTCGAGATCATGCCTCGCCCGCCCGCTGACCGCGACGACTCAACGCCGTGGCCCACATGGCCGCTGCAGCACCGGATCTCATCGGCGCACGAAGAGGGCGGCGATCGCGAATACGCCATCAACACCGTCGAGTTCTTGGGCGACGACAACGGCAACGTCCGAGCGCTCAAGACGGTGCGGGTCGAGCAGAACTTCACCGATGGCCGCATGAGTTTCGATCCGGTCGAGGGTTCCGAAGAAGAGTTCCCGGCCGAGATTGTCATGCTCGCAATGGGCTTCACCGGTCCTGAGAAGTCGCCAATGCTCGAGCAGTTCGGCGTTGATCTGACCGACCGCGGCAACGTTGACCGCAACGACAACTGGGCAACCAATGTCGATGGTGTGTTTGTCTGCGGCGATATGGGCCGCGGTCAGAGCCTGATCGTATGGGCCATCGCCGAGGGCCGCGCCTGCGCAGCTTCGGTCGACGAGGCACTCACCGGCGCAACCCAACTCCCATCGCCACTCACCCCCGCAGTCCAACAACTACGCTAAACCGAGTTGCTGCACCATGAGCGCTACGTGCGCTCCAACAAGTACGAACCCGCGTGGATCGCAGCCAATCAGATGGGGCCAAATGCGCTCTGGCTGACCGAGTCTCTCGTCGAGGTCATGCCGATCAGTCCAGGGATGAAGGTTCTCGATCTCGGTTGTGGCACGGCGATGATCCACCATCCCTCGACCAGCGGGGTGATGTGGTCACTGAACCGAGCCCAGTCGCGCCAGCCATCTTCGACCAGGTCGGCTGGTCGACAGCGACCTTGCCGGTTTTGGTCCAGTGATGGCACACCAAGACCTGAGCAGCTCTGGCTTTTGCGAGATGGCGCTAGGCGTCGCCTAGATTCTCGAAGTTGCCGGCTTCTACTGCGGCTATTGCGGGGCGGACTCGTACCAAGTACCAGAGCGAGATGGCCATGCCGAAGATCATCAAGAAAACGCCGAAGCAGATGGCACCGAGCCAGTTGAGTTGGCTGCGGCCGGCGAACGACCATGCCCACGGCGGGCGGCGGGCACAATCCAGTAGCGCCCACACGCTGATGCTGATTGGCACGACCGCCACGACCAGCCAGAAGATGACAGCCATCGGCGCTAGTTGATCTGTTGCAGGAAACGGACTGCGATCACGACGGCAAAGCACAACGCAACGAGGTCGCCAGAGCGAAGCCAGCGGACAGGATGGTCAACCGCAATCGATGATCGCAAGCTCTGCACCGTCACGATCAGCGATCGCCCCAGTCCGTAACCAGCCGCTGAAGCAACCACCGCCAATGCCGCCCGGCCGAGCGTTGAAGGCAAGCACAACAACAAGACGATGGCAAGGGCATATGGCGAGGTAGCCGTGACGAAAGTGCGCACGCCGGTGCCGAGCTCGAAGGCAAACCGAAACGCTGCCAGCGGGGGAGACATAGTGAACGTCTCGCGAGGGATCTGGTGGGCGCGCTGGGGCAAATCCAGGCACAACACCCGAGTGTGATGCAGGCCAAGAAGTACGAGTGCACACATGGCACCGATGCCGCGCAGCTGTCCAGGAATCGGCGACAACAGACCACTCGCAAGGAAAACGACGGCGGCCGAGGTTGTAGCCCCGCTGATCGCTCCCATCAGGTAACTCCCGGCAACTACCGGGCCAGCGTGTCGATGCAACATCAACGCGCTATTGACGCTTCAGACAGAGCCCGACAGCGAGTAGCCAGCACCAGCACCCACGGCGAAGAACATAAGGACACCCAGCAACGAGCCAGCAGGCACTAAAGCGCCAACGATCCCGATGCCTGCGATCATGGCCACGATGGCGCCTGCGGTCAGGTTCTGAGAACGACTGCTCGCTGCTGGACCTCGAAAACGCGGCGAGACCCGAGGGCTCGAGCTCGCCGAGGATGTCATGCGATGGCGACGGTCTGGCGCCCGATAGTCACGGTTGTGCCAGCCGAGGTCACGGCGCTAACCGTCACGGGATGCACTCCGGCCGGTAATTCAAGTTCGATCTCAAAGCCACACGAGGCGTCGACGCCATAGATGCGCTGGGCCGCCAGGTTCTCAAGGCCAGTTTCACCAGAAGTGGTAACACCAGCGGCGACAGCGGAGACGACGATCACTCGGTCGCGATCATTGGGGTCAAACGACCATCCACGGACTGCGGCAGATCCATCACCTGTCTCGATGGCGTCGATGCCGCCGTACACAACAGCATCGTTCGTCGCAACCGGTCCGCTGGCCACAGGTCGTCCGTCGCTGTCACCGGCAACGTCGGCCCCATCCACGGCATCGGCTTCTGCAACGCGCAGCTTCTCGCAACCGAGCGAGCGTCGTTGTCCGTCGTCTGGGCTCACGGCCACCACACACACATCGACCGTCTTGTCAGGCAGCGGAAAGCTCACCGCAAAGCCGGTCGATGAGTGCATCTCGCCGAATGCCTTGGCGACATCAGGGCGGGGAAGATCGGTCCGGGTCGTCACGACAGATTCGTCGTCGACCAAGATGTCGATGAACACCGGTTCGTCGGTATCAGGATCGCCAGCCCAGCCGGACACGAAGCCCGTGCCGTCGTCGGCCCGACGGATCACCTGCACTGCGCCATAGGTTGGCGAGTCGCTGCCGGAGCTCTCGTCGGGCAACACGACCGCACTCGGTGTCGGGGTGGGGCCAGGGGTGGGTTCCGGCGTTGCGTCGGGGTCGGGCGCGCTGGGCGCCGCAGGCGGGGGAGCGATGGAGCCGGTCGCACCGCTGCCTCGAACCGAACCGCCACTGCCGACGTTCATGTTCACGCAGCCGATGCGGGCAGTGAGCAGTCCAGACATCGCGTCGACGCAGAATTCGTATTGCCCAGGAGCGATCGGGAAGCTAACGCCGAAGCCGGTGGTCGGACCAGCGCCGCGAACCGAAGACGCGATGTCGGGGCGGGCCAAGAACGCCTTGCCGATGTGCACGATCGCGCCGTTGGCCAAGATGCGCATGTCGACCGGCACGCCGGAGCCGTCGGCAATCCAACCGTTGATGGAAACCGTGGTGCCCTGGTCAATGGCGACTTCGAGCGCGCCCGCAGGCCGCCAATTGGTGTCGCGGGCTTGGTCGACGAGCGCCTCGCCGGGAGCTTCGCCTTCGGCCAGCGGTACGCAGTCGGTCACCTGGCGGCAGATGAACGGTGCGGGACCCAAGTCGGTCTGCACGTAACCGTCGCTGCACCGGTATTCGATCTCGGCGCAGCTGCCGCACTTGCCCTTGAATCGCCACAGCCAGCCATCGGCAATGTCGCCGTCGCCGCAGCCACCTGCGTATAGCGTGTAGCCGTTGCCGGGGTCGTTGCGGAAGTACCCGTCGGATCCGCAACAGTCGGTGCAGATCGGCGATGAACCGCACCCTGGTTGGCAGTTGTCGCCGCTGTTGTATGGCGGGCAGAACTGAAGGATGCGGCGGGGATAGGTACCCACGATGCCGCTCTGGGCTTCGACCTTGCGGGCGGGGCCAAACATGTTGACGGCGGTCACGGCCGTGGTCGCAGCCGCAGCCGCGATCGTGCCTCGCAGGAAACCACGTCGGGTGGCCTTCATGCTGGTGCTACGGCGTCGATCGGTCAATGCCGAGACGAAGCCGTTGTTTCGGGGATCGTCGTGGAGCTGATTCAGGTAACTATCGGTGTCGACGGCGGCTCGCTCGGCAGCAGCAGCCTGATCGGGACGCTTGTCAACCCGGACAAGATCAGAAAAACGCACCTGATGATCGTACTCGTGTCGAGGGTGCTATTCGGGGTCAGGCGAAGCGTTTCAGCACGTTCACCACATCTGAGCAATTCGACACGGGCTGTGCGGTGCGCACCTGATCGGCGTCGACGACAAAGAGATACGGCGTGGTTGTGATTCCGAGCGCCTCGGCATCGATATCCGCAACAGCAGTGATGGTCACCAACTCCCGGGTGGGCAGGTGCTCGATCGTGGCTGCCAAGTCGCTGTCAGGCGTGTGTTCAGCACCCACGACGACCAGCACCCCGGTGCCGATTGTTCGTGCGATTTCGCTGCGGGCATGGGCAGTGCGAAACCGTCGCTCGAACTGTTCGCGGCTCAGCCGAGTCGTCGGCGGTTCAAGACCGCCCTGCACGGAACGTTCGAGTCGTTCGAGGCGCCCGAGCAAGTGGTAACACACGAGCCCGACAACGATCGCAACGATCGCAACGATGATGAGCAGCGCGAGTTCGAAGCTCACAGCGCCTGCCGTGCTTGCATGCCAGCGTCGCGTGCGGCTTGCAGAATCTGACTCATCGCGGGCGACACACTGCGGCTGATGAGGCCGTGTGGGCCGATTGCAACAGTGAACGGCAGCGGGTCGGCGCCAGCGAGCACGCTCAAGTCGCCTTGGTCGACCTGTAGCTCGGCACCTTGGTGGGTGGCTGCTGCGGTGGCGATGGGGCGCGGCCGGTCGACGTACTGCAGAAACACATCACCGTCGACGGCGAGTTTGGTCGAGGCGAGTTCTTCGACCAGACGCTGACAGGCGTGGCAGTTGCGAGACAAGAAGACGTGCACCCCGGGGGCCATGACGTCGTGCAGCGATGCCGGGCCAGGCGACACCGGGCCAGCACCCTCGCTGGGTTGAAAGCCGGGTGGGAGGCCTTCGTTGAGCGCAAGTTCGACCAGTGCGAGCCTGGCGTAACAGTGGTTCAACGCAATGCTCAACAGGCCGAGCCCCGCAGCGACGACCAACGTCAACCCGATCGTGTTCACGGGCTTGGGGTGTGGGCATCGACGCGGGCCATCAACGCTTTGCTTGCGTCGGGCCAGCTGACGGCCTCGGGCAGCACGAAGAGTGCGGCCGAAAGCGCAGTGCCCGACGCAAAGATGGCCAGCGTCTCGGCGCTACTGCGCTCGGCAAGTGTTGCACTGTCGCTCAGCATGAATGCGACCACCAGTAGTACGCAGCAGGCACGTGCCAGTGACCAGACGCTGGTCGGTGCCTGGCTGAACGAACAAGCACAGGGCAGCGTCGACCCGCTGACCAGTAGCCGAGAGATCCATCCGACAAAGAACACGCCGACAACGACAGCAGCGCCCGCCAGGGGCATCAACAACGATCCGTTGACGAAGAGTTGTAGTGCGATACCGACCACCAGGGCGACTTCGACCAATGTCAGCAACGCAGCCGGCACTCGAGGATGATCCAGGTGCATCGCCAACAGCTCTCGCAAACGGTCGTGATGCCACAGGTGGGTCACGGCGCCCATGGCGAGCAAACCCCAGCCGATCGACCCAACGAGTTCGATCACTTAGATTGTTGTTTTCTGCCAGGTGGCTTGGAGCCCAGCGAGTACGCCGGCGACGTGGTCCTCGTCGTGGGTGGCGCCGGGCAACGCGAGCACCCGGCAGGTGGGGGTGATCAAGGTGAGGTATGCCGAGTCGTCGGTGAAGCGGCCACCGTAGAGATCTCCTCCTGCAACAGAAGTGCCTTGCCATGCCGGTAGCTGATCGATCACTTCAGAAGTCAGGGGAGTGATTTCGACTACTCCGATCGAAAGCTCGATGGCGACCCGGGCTGCGGTGGTGTATTCGACCTCGTCGTCGGGGTTCAGTGTCAGGCCCAACGCAGTTGCGGCCGGACGCAACGCTCCGATCAGTGAAAGAAGTTCGTCGACGCTGTCATAGGAATGAGCCGACAAGACGCCAGCCGGAGTGTCGACGAGAGCCTGGTACCGGTGCGATACCTGGGTCTCGACATGGTCGAGCGTTTCGAGAATGTGGCCCTGATAGTCGCCAACGCTGAACTGACCGGTCGCATTCGCGTACGAGAACGCAGCGCGATCTGCAGCAGAGAACGCTTGGTGGGTCGTGCCGCGAAAAGACACGTCGATGAACGACGTGAACGGGGCATCCAGATCAAGTGCCGGCAGGCCATCGTCGGGCTGGTGGCGCAGCGTGAAGAGATCGCCGTTGATTGCGTGGCCGCGCTTGGTTGTCGTCACAGCGACACAGGATAGAAGACAGATTCCAGATCAGAATGGCGCGGCGTCAACAAATGCCAACGCTTCTTCGAGGCACTGCATCGAGCGTGGTGTTGCGAAATGGTCGCACCGCTTAAGTTCGGTGAACTGGGCGTCGGCCAGTGCGTCGACAAGCGGGTCCGCTGGACCGGCGAAATCGTCGTCGCCCAGCAGCACCAGTACTGGCATGGTCACCGGCGCCAGCCGCGCTGGCGTGAGCTTCTCCATCGGCGACTTGAGCATCGCCCGGAGCGCCTCGGGGTCACCCTCGGGATCGTTGGCCAGGTCGGTGAAGTACCTACTGAACGGGTCGGTCGGGTCAGCCTTGCCAGCAATGGCGTCGGCGATCTTGGTGTGGTGTTCGCTGCGAGCCTCGAACAGGTTGGTGCCGACGCCGGTCAGCACCAGCCGCGAGAACCGCTCGGGTGCCACGATGGCACATTCGAGCAAGATGCGCGACCCGAGCGAGAAACCAATTGCGTCGACGGGCCCTGCCGGCATTTGATCGAGCACATGCCGGTGCATGTCTCGGTATCTTTCGGGGTCGTGCGGCTTTGGCGATGTGCCATGGCCGAGCAAATCGATTCCCAGCGCGGGGCGCCCTGCATCGGCAATGAGGTCGAGCCAACCGTTTTGTCGCCACGTTGTCGCAGCTGATCCGCCTAGCCCGTGCACGAGCACCACGGGTCGATCTGAAAGGGTTTCGCTCATCGTTGGCTTTCTGGCTCGTCGACTTGTCGGCTAGTGGCCCGGAGCCCATGCACCCCGGTTGATCAACACGTCTCGAAGGATACGTGGCTCGTCACTCATGATCCCATCGACGCCGTCGTCGAGAAGAGATTCCATCTGCGTGGCCTCGTCGATTGTCCACACATGTACCTGAATATCGAGATCATGGGCAAGGTCGATCACGGCTTGGGTAGCGATCGGAACTCCGTAATGCGTCGGTATCTGAGCGCATGCACCTCGAAGCAGCGCAGGGTCAGCAACACCGCGGCTCGCAAGGACCAGACGCATGACTTCGGCTTGACCCATCGACGTACACAATTCTGGACCGAGCTCGCGTCGACACAACTTGATGCGGCGGTCGTTGAACGAGCCAACGCATACCCGATCGATTGCTCGATGGGCGCGTAGGGTTGCGATGAGTGGCATCACCGACGCATCGGACTTGGTGTCGATGTTCACTCGGGCCCGAGGCCACATGCTGAGGACATCGTCGAGTCGAGGTATGGCCGCAACGCCATCGACGAGAAGCTGGTCGATGACGGCGGCACCCATGTCGCCGATCAGCGCGTCGACGCCGGTGCTGCGCTTGAGGCTGGCGTCGTGAAAGGCATAGAGCACGTCGTCGGCGCTGAGATGAATGTCGGTTTCGAGGTACCGATACCCGAGGTCGATCGAGTGCTGAAACGCAGGCAGCGTGTTCTCAGGAAAGTCGCCCGTGCCACCGCGATGAGCGAACGCGAGCACCCCATCGTGGTCGAGAAAGGCGTGGCGCGTGTTCACGCCCCGAGCGTAGTTGTCCCAGCTTGTTCTACCCTGACCACTGTGGAGCGGACCCGTCGAGCTTTTGCCCAACTCGTTGCACCCGGCGACGGCCGACTCGATGGCAACCTCGATCATGCGGCGCTGCTGATCGCCCAAGCCATCGACTCCACCGTGAACCTCGAGGAGCAGTTGCAACGGCTCGATGTGTTGGCCGCTGAGTTGGCGCCAACTACACCGGCTGAACTGGCACTCGGGCTTTTCGGCGGAGCCGACCATGATCCGGCGGTGCACTTCTCTGGCAACCAGCATCAGTACTACGACCCCGACAACTCACTGCTGCACCGGGTGCTCGACCGGCGGCTGGGGATCCCCATTTCTCTCGCAGTCTTGCTGATCGAGATCGGCCGGCGCCTAGGCATACACCTGCACGGCGTTGGTATGCCCGGTCACTTCTTGGTGCGATCTCGCGACGGCTTCATCGATCCTTTCAATGGGGGAGTGATGTTCGATGAGCAAGGCTGTCATGCGCTGTTCCGCCGTCTTGCGGGCCCAGGCGCAGCGCTTCCCGATGGGGCACTCGATGCAACCCCGCCAGCATTCATCGCCAAGCGTATGTTGTTCAATTTGGCTGCGATCGGAACAAATCAGCAGCAGCGCCGCGCGTTGCATGCCACTCGTTGCCTGCTCGCCACTTTTCCCGATGCGACCCATCGCGAACACGTGCAGCATGCCTACGCGGCCGCCGAGATCGGCCAGTTCCGCGAAGCTGCTACCGCGGCCGAACGAGCGCTGGAAACGATCCCCGGCGCCGTGCACGAAAAACTTCAGACGCAGATCGACCGGTGGCGCTCACGTCTGAATTAGTAGGCTCACACGATGTCTGACATTCATTTGACGCGTAGCGGCCCACCAGAAACCGTTTTGAACAGCGAGCCCCAAGATGCGCTCGATGCACTCGAAGCGGCTCTCGGCTCTGACAACCCTCGGGATGCAGTCAGCGCCGTGGTTGCGAAGTGGCCAACATTTCTTGCTGCCTGGGCCGAACTCGGCCGACTGGCACGCGATGAGATCGAGGCCTATTCGGCCTATCGCGTCGGCTATCACCGAGGTCTCGATCGTCTCCGGGCCAACGGTTGGCGTGGCAGTGGTTATGTTCGCTGGGAGCACCCGACCAATCAGGGCTTTCTTGCCGCACTACACGGACTTGCGACCACCGCACGGTCGATCGACGAAAACGACGAGGCCGATCGTTGTGATCTTTTCCTGAAGCAGCTCGACCCCACATGGCCACCGCAGGGGTAGAACGCGTGCAGTCAGCCGCCATCGTGCTGACCGGTGGGCAAAGCACCCGCATGGGCACCGACAAGGCAACGCTGATCGTCAACGGCACCTCCATGCTTGATCGTGTGCTCGATCAACTCGACCAAGCCGGCGTCACCCCGGTGGCTGTCGCTGGCTCCGACGACGTTCCAGACGAAGAGATCGGCCAAGGCCCGATGGCCGGCATCGTGTCGGGCTGGCGGTACCTGCAGACGCGCAGTGAGCTGCAGTCGGTCTCGTTCGATCCAGTGCTGGTGCTCTCCTGCGATCTACCGCGCCTCGACGCAACGGTGATCGCGGCTCTGATCTCACAGGCACCAAAGCACGAACACGGAGCGGTTGCCCACGATGGCCGTCGACCTCAGCCGCTCATTGCCGCCTACCGACCCAAGGCGCTCGATCGGGTCGATGCCGCCTACAAGACTGGTCAACGAAGCGTGAGAAGGGCCTCGGCCGGATGGGACCTTGGTGTCGTATCGGTACCTGCTGCATTACTCGCCGACGCAGACCGCCCCCAGGATCTCAAAGGATTCGACGTTCAGTGGCCCCACTGAGCAGGGCCAACGTCTAGTCTCCAACGGTGCCTGAACAACTTGGTTATCGCATCGTCGATACCGCCAAAGACCTCGACGATGTCGTCGATGCGCTCCTCGACGAGGACCGCTACGCCATCGACACCGAGTTCCACCGTGAGCGCACCTACTACCCGCAACTCGCGTTGATCCAGATCGCCTGGCGCAACGATCTTGTGCTGATCGACCCGATCGCAGTCGATCCTGAACCCTTGGGTGAGCTCTTCAGGACCGACATCGAAGCAGTGCTCCACGCCTGCTCCCAGGACCTCGAGGTTCTCGAACTGGCGACCGGCTTTGCACCTCATCGGATCTTCGACACCCAGATTGCGGCTGCCTTTGTTGGCATGCGAACACCATCGCTTGCCTCGCTGCACGACCAACTCCTGGGCGTGAAACTGCCAAAGGCGAACCGGTTGACCGACTGGTTGCGCCGCCCACTCGACCCGGCTCAGCAGGCCTACGCCGCAAGCGACGTCGAGCAACTCCTCGAGATTCAAGATCTGCTCATCGACCAACTGGAAGACAACGGCCGTCTTGGTTGGGCCGAAGACGAATGCGAACTGGCACGAGTGAAGGGCGTGTCGATCCGTAATCCTGAAGACGCATGGCTTCGTATCAAAGAGGCGCGTTCGCTGGGGGCGCGAGCCCGAACCGCTGCCCAAGAACTCGCGGCATGGCGCGAACGCACCGCACAAGACCGCAACATTCCAGTTCGACATGTACTGCCCGATCTCGGGGTCGTGGCGTTGGCTCAAAAGGCACCCACCAATCCGGCCGACGTGCTCAAGACCCGTGGCCTCGAGCGACGCAACATAAGCAAGCGTGATTCGGCCGAAATTGTCGAGATCATCGCCGCCGCCAAAGATCTTGCACCGCCGCCCGCTCAACCCCGGCGAGCTACTGGTGGACCCGACCTGCGCCCCGCAGTGACTCTCATCGCGGCATGGATGTCACAGTACGCCGATGACATGGATCTCGATCCCGCCATGCTGGGCTCGCGATCTGACATCGAAGAATTCGTTCGGTCTGGAGAATCACGGCTCGGACACGGGTGGCGCCATGATCTTGCGGGGTCGGCCATCCGAGCGTTGCTTGCTGGTGATGCCGCGGTGGCATTCGATGGTGATGGGCGCGTGATCGTCGAGAAGCGGTCCCACAAACCAATCGACGACGACGACTTCACCGCGTAGTCGAGCAAGGTCCGTAGGCTCGACCTGGGGGTAGTAGGTCCTTTGACGGCCGTCCAGGGAACAAAACTGGTCAGAGGCCGGTTCACTCCCGTGTAATTCCCCGTTCATGCCGTGGTGGCCGTGGCCATCAATGTTAGAGTCGGGAGTCTGTAGAAACACCAAGGAGCCGCCCTAGTGAAAAAGGGACGCCATCGCCGCTATGAAGAAGCTCGTGCACTCAAGCGTACGGACGACGGATTCGATGATCTGCTGAGTCCTCGCGACCTGCCGTGTGTCGAATGTGCCGGCCTTCCGGGTGAACACAAATCCTGGTGCCAACTGGCCGATGCGGTCAGCCAAAGCGAAGACAGCGATCCTGCATCGCTCTTCCCGAGCTAGTTACTCTCACCCCGCAACTCAACGCTTGTTTCGGTACCCAACGGGTACTGCTCATCGAGATAGTCACGAAGAAGTGCCACGGGCTCTGCGCCCACGAGTTCGACGAGTTCATCCATGTGATGGCGCCACGTCTGCTCGCTGGGCTGGCCCGGCAGTAGTTCGTCGGTGCACCACCAGCCGAAATCGTCGCCGCCCTCGCCCCAGTCGCTGCGTCTCCAGGCGCGCACCACAACGGTGCGGGTCCCGGCTCCGTCTTCGTATTCTTCGAGCCGAAACGGAACCTGCCAGCAGACCGCAGGTTTCCAGTCGAGAGGTCGCTCTGCGTGAGCAATCGCCCCGATGTGGAGCGCGCAGCCATGGCCACCGGCGAAGCCCGGTTGGTTCAAGAAGATGCAGGCATCGTCGACCCGTCGAGTTGTCGGGTCGCCGTCGATCTCGGCGAAGAGATCTTCGGAGACCTCGACGAGTTCGTGATTCTGCCACTGGTCTGGAGTCAGGCGGTTCGCCATAGCCACGACGAGATCCTTCTCGCCGTCGTCGAGGAGATAGGCGCCGTGGGCACAACACCCCCGAGCGCCGTTGTCGCCCGGCTCTGTTCCTTGGCACGTGGTGCCAAAGGTGCAAGTCCAATTACTGGTGAGGAAGGTGAGATCGAAGAGCCAGGTGGTGTGCTCTTGGTCGCTGAACGAGATCCAGCGAGTGGCGACCTTGCTCATTACCGGCGGGCTTGCAGAACAGTTTCTGCGGCCATGGCGGCGCCCGTGGTGAGCGACTCCCACGAAAGCTGCTCTGTCAGAGAGCCATAGGAACCAGTGGGCGGAACCAGACCAGCAAATCCGACCGGAGCGCCGAGGCCGAATGCAGACTCGCCAGCGCCCACCGCCCCACCAGCTGGTACCAGAACAGGTTGGCGACCAAAGAGTTTGGTGGCAGCTCGGATCTGCGCAGCTACTGGCAACGACTCGGTCGGCGCCCGAAATGGGCGAGCCGACGAAGTGATCTTTATCGCCGGGCGCAGATCGGCCGGGGCGTTGGAGTTAAACCAGTCGCGTAGAGACAACTCCACTTCGGCGTGCCGCTGATCCGGTACGAGATAGATGGCGAGCGTCGCAGAGACGGTTCGAGGAGTCGAGAGCCCGTCGTTTGGGTCGCTGGAGATCCCAAGCACGCTGACACCGGGCCACAGCGCGGCCCGCTCCAGACTAGAGAGTCGCCCCTTTGGTGCGGCGAGTCCGAGGTCCGTGGTCCAACCATTCGGGTCGTGGCCGCCCGCTCGCAAGGCAGCTCGCATGCCATCGTCAGGCGCGTGCGCCCGGTCATAGAACCCGTCGAGAACAATTCGTCCTCGATCGTCGCGAATGCGTCCGAGCAGTTGCGCCATGGTCGTCAGCGGATTGCGAATGGCGCCCGACACCGCGTAGTCGCCAACGGCGTCTGTACCCGACAGACTGAGCTCAGCCACCACTTGGCCGCGCGCCCCGGTGGTGATCGTGGGGTGTTGCGGACTCCATGAGGCTGCGTTGGTGAGAAAGACCGCATCGACGTTGCCGGTCAGCAGCGACGGAGCGACCGCAGCATGCGTGTCCTTTCCACCGATCGACAGAAAACTCACCGCAACCGGTAGGTCGGCCACGCTGGCGCGAGCTGCCTGAACGCCTTCGGTGAACGCAACGGTCGGACCAAGGCGGCTCGCAAGCCCGGGGCCCTGCGGAGTTTCTGAGTCGATCTCTGCGGCGCGGGACCGCAGACCATTCACGTCGTGGCGGCCGACCACCACGATGTGTAAATTCGTCGGATTCTGGATGGAGCTTCGTACATAGACCGAGTTGGTACCGACTCGGCGAGCCTCGCCAAGGCTGGCGCTTCTGAAGTAGTCCTCGACGAGAAGCGCCCGTTCGCTGGCCTCGTTGCTGTCGTAGGTACGACCCCACGCGTCGAAGAGTTCGCTGATGACGTTGCTTCGATTCGTGAGATGTTCTTGGACATCTGCTTTGGCGACCACGGCTGCGACTGTACTGTGCAAGACTAAGAGAGTGTCACCGGATGTCGAAGAGCTCGTTCAGCGACTCGAACAGCTCAATGAAGACCTTGCCGACCTCGCCATGGTGCGTATTCGCGACAGCATCGACGCAGGCGGGGACAAACTACCGGTCGATGAGAAGCTCATCACACGCGCACGGCGGGCGGTCGAGAAGGCTGCGGTGCTCTTGCGCTCAACCGGCGACGATGGCGGGTTCGACTAGTTACGGCTGCGTAGCGTCCGTTTTTGGTACAGCTTGATTGACCGCATCGATGAGTTGGCGAAGGCGTGCGAAGTGGCGACGATCGAACTCGAATGCGATGCGATGCAGGTCGAGAACATCGTCGTCGCGAATCTCGGAGGTGGTCGGTGTGGCGATCTCAAAGGCACCAGCGCGAACGATGTCGGCGAAGTCGCTGTTGAGCTGATCCAGCAATTCTGGGGTCGGCTCGTGCTGCACCCTGACGATCAGGCGTCGACCAACGAACCGGATGCTGTGATAGTTGTGGAAAAACGTGCAGATCTCGTCGACTGCCTCGTCGACCGAATCGGTGAGCTTCACCAGATTCATGTCATCGGCAGCGATCAATCCGTCGGTGAGCAGCTGCGTGGTGACGAACTCGTACCAGCCGTGCCAGTAGTCGCCGCCCGGGGCGTCGAGCAGCACGACTGGGGCCGGAATGGTCTTGCCGGTCTGCAGTAGCGTCAGCAGCTCAAAGCTCTCGTCCATGGTGCCAAAGCCACCCGGAAGCAGTGCGTACCCGTGGGACTCTTTCATAAAGGTGAGCTTGCGGGTGAAGAAGTATTTGAAGTTCATCAACTTCGGGTCTTCGGCGATTGTTGCAGCCGCCTTCTCTTCGAACGGCAGCGTTATGCCGACGCCGAAGCTGTCCTCGGTGCCTGCGCCCTCGACGCCAGCAGTCATGATCCCTGGTCCAGCACCGGTGATGACCATCCACCCACGTTTGGCGATCGCAGCGCCGAGCTGCACTGCGGCCTGGTAGTTGGGATGTTCGGGCGGCGTGCGTGCCGATCCGAAAATGGAGAGCTTTCGGGTGGCCTTGTAGGGCGCAAAGACCCCCATCGAGTAGCGAAGTTCCTTGAGCGCGGCGTTGATGAGCTTTAGGTCACCTCTGTCGTTGTTCTCGCGCGTCAGGCGCAACGACGAAACGATCATTTCGAAGAGCAGGTCTCGATGTTCGCCGACCCCAGCACTGTCGGCCAGTTCGGCAATCTGGTCATCAACACGGCGATCACCGGAGCGATAGCGGGGGAGATCGTCGGCCATTGGTCGCTAGTTCTTCATAGCTTGCATGCGGCCCTGAAGTGTTTGCAGTAGATCGTCGAACGATGCCGCGAACGAGGCGACACCGTCGGCTTCGAGCTTCGCGGCGACGGCGCCGAGATCTACGCCCACTGTCGCAAGTCCGTCGAGCACAGCCTGGGCTCCTGCCACGTCGAGATCGATCGTTCGACCGACTGTGCCGTGGTCAAGGAAGGCCTTGAGCGTGCTGTCTGGCAGGGTGTTGACCGAATCAGGACCGATTAGATCGTCGACGTATTTCGTGTCGGGGTAGTCAGGATCTTTGGTCGAGGTCGACGCCCATAGCGGGCGCTGAACACGCGCACCCCGGGCAGCAAGCGCATCCCATCGAGGACCAGCGAACTGCTTCATGGCCATGTCGTAGGCCACAACTGCGTTTGCAACCGCAACTTTGCCGCGGAGCGCAAGGGCCCCGGGGGTGCCGATCTCATCGAGTTGTTTGTCGACGGCGGCATCGACTCGACTGATGAAGAACGATGCCACGCTCGAGATCGACGACAGGTCTCCCTCTCGGGCTTCGAGTCCAGCAAGGTAGGCCTCGATGACTTCGGCGTAGCGCTCGAGCGAGAAGAGCAGCGTCACGTTGACCGAGATGCCTTCGCTGGTCACTTGCTGGATCGCCTGCAGCCCCTCGGCGGTGCCAGGAATCTTGATGTACAGGTTCGGTGCGCCGATGTCGGCGTCGAGTTCACGGGCTGCTTCGATTGTTCCCTGGGTATCGTGGGCAAGAGCAGGCGCAACCTCGACCGACACGTATCCATCTTCGCCGTTGCTGGCGGTGTGCACACCAAAGAGCACGTTGAGGGCTCCTCGGATATCGGTTTTGACGAGCCCCCAGTAGGCCTCTTCGACCGAGTCACCAGCATCGACGAAAGTCTGCAACTGGTCGTCGTAGGAGTCGCTGTTTCCGATCGCCTTTTGAAAGATCGTCGGATTCGAGGTCAGACCGCGGACTCCCTTGTCGACCCAAGCTTCGAGCTCGCCGGACGAAATCCAATCGCGGCGAAGGTTGTCGAGCCACGGGCTCTGCTGTTGTTCGTTGAACAGGTCGTGCAAACGAGTCATGGTGGTTCCTGATTTCTGGTCTTAGAGACGGGCGAGTGCTTTGTCGACGAGGTTGTTGACGTTCATACCGAGTTCGTGCATGACCGTCGCACCAGGGGCGCTGGCGCCAAACCGGCTGATGCCGACAACTTCGTCGGCGTAGCGGTACCAGCCCTGGGACACTCCTGCTTCGATCGCGAGCGAAGGAATATCGCGCCGCACAGTTTCGGCGCGGTACTCGTCGGTCTGGCCTTGAAACAAATTCATGCTCGGCATCGACACGACCCGGCAAGGTTTACCTTGTGCGGCCAATCGACGGGCCGCTTCGACACACAACTGTACTTCGCTGCCCGATCCCATCAGCGTGATGACGGCGTCATCGGCGTCGCTGAGGACGTAACCGCCGTGTGCGACCTTGGCCGCGCTGGTGGTGTCCAGAACTGGTAGGTCTTGACGCGACAGAATGAGTGCGGTGGGTCCCTGGGTGTTGAGCGCAGCCGCCCACGCGCCAGCGCTCTCGGTGGCGTCAGCGGGGCGGATCACCGACAGGTCCGGGATTGCGCGCAGGGCTGCGATTTGTTCGACGGGCTGGTGGGTCGGGCCATCTTCGCCGACGCCGACCGAGTCATGGGTGAACGAGTAGATCACTTGTAGCTTTGAAAGCGCAGCAAGTCGCACCGAGGGACGGCAGTAGTCGCTGAATACCAGGAAGGTACCGCCAACCGGTAGCGCTCCGCCGTGCAGCGCCATGCCGTTCATGACCGCAGCCATGGCGTGTTCTCTTACGCCATAGAACACCTGGTTGCCGCCGAGATCACCGGTGGCGACTGCGACACCATCGTCTAATTTGACGCCGGTGTTTCCCGTGAGGTCAGCACCGCCAGCAACCAGCGATGGCCACATGGGGGCAATCGCGTTGAGGACGGCGTTCGACGACTTGCGAGTCGCAATATTGTCGCCGGGCTCCCACGTGGGCAAGGCGGCTGACCAATCGCCGTCCGGACTTCCGGTAAGCATGGCTGGTGGCGTTGGGTTTGCAGCGGCCCAGGCTGCGGCCTTGGTCGCGCCGCGGGTGCCGGCTTGGCGGTACCACTCCAAGACTTCGTCGTCGACCTGAAAGCTCTGGGTTGGGTCAAGTCCAAGTTCGGTCTTGGTGGCTGCAATCTCTTCGTCTTTGAATGCGTAGCCGTGTGCCGAGGGCGAGTCGGTCAGTGTCGGGCTCGGCGTGCCTATGTGAGTTTGCAGCACCAGCATCGACGGCTTGTCGGTCACCTGTTTGGCGGCCAAGATCGCGGCCTCGAGCGCGTCGATGTCGTTGCCGATTTCACCGAGGCTGATGACATGCCAGCCGTATGACTCGAAGCGGGCAACTGGGTCGTCGGACAACCAGATGTCGGTCACGCCATCGATCGATACGCGGTTGTCGTCGTAGATGCAAATCAAGCGCCCAAGACCAAGGTGGCCAGCAAGCGACGCGGCTTCGTGGCTCACGCCTTCGGCGAGATCGCCATCGCTGCAGATGGTGTAAGTGAAGTGGTCGACGACCTCGGTGCCGAGGTGCGCTCGCAGCCGAGCTTCGGTCATGGCCATGCCAACCGATGTTGCAAACCCCTGCCCGAGCGGGCCGGTCGTTACTTCGACGCCCGTCGTATGGCCGACCTCGGGGTGGCCAGGTGTGGCGCTCCTCCATTGCCGAAAATCCTTGATGTCATCGAGGGTGAGCCCGAAGCCGCACAGGTACAGCAGCGAGTACTGCAAAATCGACGCATGGCCCGGGCTGAGAACAAACCGATCTCGATCTGGCCAGTCAGGCGTCGCCGCATCGAAATCCATGATGCGCGTGTACAACACGTGAGCCAGTGGCGCCAACGCCATGGCTGTTCCCTGGTGGCCCGACTTGGCTGCGTGGGGTGCGTCCATGGACAGCCCGGCAATGGTCGCGATGGCTTGGTGTTCAATGCTCGAAGCGCTCATGGCGCCACCCTATATGTCGGCCCTACCCGATGAGCGGCCATTGCAGGCTGAGTCAGCTATGTGGCGGGTGCCTCAGTCGGCTTCGGGAGCGAGCAGGGTGTAGGGCACGACTACGGTGTGGCCGTCGGTGCCGATACGGCAATGGGCTTCGATCGTGCCGTACTCGTCGAAGTCGATTTCGCCACGGACCAACCGGTAATCGAACTTGCCCTGAGGCGTGGAGAGCGGTTGAACGTTGCGAGCAATCTGCTCGTCGCCTCGTCTATAGACAACCTCGAGCACGCCCGACTCGGGGCCATCGGGCGGGTTCCGAACGAGCACCACGAGGTGCGGTGCCCAGGTCAGCGGCAGCGGAGTTGGGGCAGCGGCGGAAAACTGCACGCCGGTGAGGTCGATGTGGGTTGCAGGGCCGGCGACCTGGCGCATATTGATCTCGTCGATGAAGAGCGCAGCAATAATTTCCATGAATGCCTCCAGGTAGTGTGGCGCGGATGCCCGAAACGATACCTCCGATGAGAATCGACCAATGAGTTCTGACCAATGAGTTCCGAGTCGACAAGAACCCTGTCCGAAGCTGATTCAAAGCAGCTACTTGCTGAATATGGACTCCCGATCCTGGCCGAGTACACCGTGGCGACGGTTGGCGAAGCTGTGGTCGCTTCGGTTAAAACTGGGCTTCCTTGTGTGCTCAAATTGTGCGGCGACACGATTGCTCACAAGACCGAGCGCAACCTTGTGCGACTAGGGCTGGCCAGCAATAGCGATGTCGAACGAGCCGCCGAAGAACTGCTGGGCCAGGCGACGACTGCGGACGGCGCGGTCGCTCTACTGGTCGCTCCAATGGTTCGCGCCGCCCGCGAGTTCATCGTGGGTGCTGATCGCTCCGACGAGTTCGGTCCGGTCGTCATGATCGGGGTAGGAGGCATCTTTGCCGAGGCGCTCGAAGACGTCGCGTTTCGCTTGTTGCCGGTCGCAACGTCGGACATCGAGCAGATGATTGATGATCTCGCAACCCAGTCGATGCTCGATGAGTTTCGAGGCGAACCAGCCGTGGATCGAGCCCAGCTTATTGCGGTCGTAAAAGCCGTGGGCGATGCAATGGTTGCTCGCGATGACATCGCGTCCATCGACATCAATCCGGTTCTGATCGCCGATGGCAAGGCCGTGGCGGTCGATGCGCTGGTAGCGCTGGTATGACTATCGATCTCCTCCCGCTCTTCGAACCCGCTGGCATCGTCGTTGCCGGGGCGTCGTCGCATCCTGGCAAGTTCGGCTTTGCGGTGTTACACAACATCATCACATGCGGATACTCGGGCCGGATCTTCGCGACGAACCGCAACGGCGGCTCGTTGTTGGGAATCGACTGTCTGACCTCGGTCTCGCAGGTACCGGTGGGCCAAGCCGACATGGTGTATGTCTGCGTCCCCGCTCAGGCCGTGGCTGGCGTGTTGCGCGAGGCAGCCTCGGTCGGCATCCGGTCAGCGTTCATCGCGTCGAGCGGGTTTGGCGAAGGCGGCGATGACCAAGGCCAGGCCCACGCCCGCGGTTTGGCCGCGCTGGCCGACGAACTCGGCATGGTCATCGCAGGGCCAAACGGTCAGGGTCTCGTGTCGACACCGGCGTCGTTCTGCGCCCAGTTCGTGGGGCCGTTCCCGCCCGCAGGTGGCGTGTCGATTGTCAGCCAGTCAGGGAATCTCGCATCTGGCGCGATGAACTACGCAGCCGCAAGCGGGGTCGGTGTTGCCCGAGCTATCAGCGCAGGCAACGCCACCTGCTTGGGCGTCGACGACTACATAGAGTGGCTCGCCGACGATCCTGCGACGACGGCGATCGTCGCGTATATCGAAGGCGTGGCCGACGCTCGACGATTCTACGAAACAGTCCGCACCACCACGCTGCGTAAACCCGTCGTCGTGGTCAAAGGCGGCACGAGCGACGAAGGCGCAAAAGCGGCCGCAAGTCACACGGGCTCGCTCGCCACCAACGACCGGATCTTCGACGGCATGTTGCGCCAAGCCGGCGTTTGGCGATCGCCCGATATCGGCGCCGCATTCGGTGCTGCGGCTGCGCTGTCGGTTCATCAGCCAATGCACGGTCCAAACGTGGCTTTTCTGACCACTGCTGGTGGGTGGGGAGTCCTCACCGCCGATGCAATGTCGCGTGCGTCGGTACAGCTCATGGAACTTCCCGCCGACCTGATGGACGCGCTCGACGAAGTCATGCCGCCACGGTGGAGCAAGGGCAACCCCATCGACGTTGCGGGTGGTGAGACCCGCGACACCATTCCCGACGCCCTGCACCTCATTGCTGCGCATGAGTCGGTCGACGCCGTATTGATGCTCGGCATGGGCATCCAAAGCAACACCGCCGCGTTGATGCGTCGCGGTCAATTCAGCGGCCTCGAAGACATCGACCGCATCTGCAGCTTCCACGAGCGCCAAGACCGTCGATACGCCGAGGCGATTGTAGAGGCATCTCAAGTCACAGGTACGCCGATCCTGGCCGCCAGCGAACTCGCGCTCTCGAATCCAGAAAATCCTGGCCCGGCGACCCTTCGAGAGTATGGGCACCCGTGCTACACATCTCCAGGTGACGCCGTTGCCGCCTTTGCCGCTCTCTACGAACGAGGCCGGTACCTGGCGGCGAACCTTTAGACGAGCGCTGTGAGCCCTGACCCGTGACGCCGAAGCCGCTCGTTTCTTATCTCGGTAGATTCGTGCTGCCGCTGCTGCTGCTGCTCGCAGCTCTAGGCGCGTGGTATCTAGCGGCCGAGCTAGGTTCCACCGATCGGGCCGAAGTGGTCGCTGGCGAGGCCCAGGAACTTGCGGCGCCACTCGTTTCGGTTCGACGGCTGCCAGAGTTTGCCACTGCGAGCCTGCAGACTGACTCGGTTGCGACCGCGCTCGCACTACTTCCTGAGGCTCCGGGCGGACTCTCGTGCGTCAGTGTGCGAGTAGATGGCGTGTCTATTCTCGAGATTGCTCCTGATCTTGCACTCGTTCCGTCGTACGCCCAACTGCTGGTCACCGGCCATGCCGCCATTGAACTTCTCGGGCCAGACTTCAGATACGAAACCGTCGTTCTGGCCAGGGAGTTGCCGACCGACGACGGCACCGTCGACCGAGATCTCTATCTGGTAGGGGGAGGAGATCCGGTGCTGATGACCCGAAACTACGCGTTCGGATTCCGCCCGCCGCTGACCACCCACACTTCGATCGAGACTCTTGCACAGGCAGTCGCCGAAGCTGGTGTGCAACGGGTCAACGGAGGAGTCATCGCAGTCGAACGCCGCTACGACCAGCAACGATCGCTGCCGGGATGGCCCGAGCAATATGCGCTCGACGGACTTGTCGGGCCCCTCACGGCCCTGCAGCTCGACGACGGTTTCGTCGAACGAGCAGCAGCCAACCTGGGAGTCGCAGTGCCAGCCGCCGATCCTGCCGTCTTCGCAGGCGAACGGTTCGTCGACGAACTCGCTGAGATCGGCATTCCCATCGGGGGAGCGACCCGTTCGTTGCAACCGGACGAAGATCTGAGCGAACTCGTGCCGGTGGCGCAGGTTGCGTCAGCCCCGCTCAGCGAGATCGTGTTCCAGATGTTGGCGACCAATGATGCAACGGCAGCGGAGATGATCGTGAAGGAGCTCGGCATTGTCGACCGCGGCGAAGGCTCGACCCAAGCCGGAGGCCGAGCCATTCAGCGGGTGCTGCAGCAACAAGGTGTCGAGATACCGGTGGCATTTCGTGATGGCAGTGGACTGGATCCAATCGGCGGGGTGACGTGCAATCAGCTCATGATGACCGCTGACACGATCGCCAGCGGTCATCCGACGCTCGATGCGCTTCCGAGCTTCGATTTGCCAGGCGTCTCCGACGGGCAATTCTCAAGCGCCGAGGTGCGCGCTGACCTCAGGCTCGTTGGAGGGCAACAAGGCGATGCCAGCGGATTCGTCGCCCGTACTACAGATCAAGGCCGACGAGTGACGATTGTGTCGATTATCAATCGCCCCGGAGGACCGACCGCAGGCGACACTGCATACCAGCAGGCCCTTATTGCGATGGTCGACAACGTGCGGTCGTCGATAGGTGCCGGTGCGATCGCGGTCGGCGAGTGACAGGAGGACCTATGACCGATCTTCGAGAAGTGCCGATGTTCCCGCTCGGCTCGGTGCTCTTCCCTCAAGGTGTGCTGCCCTTGCACATCTTCGAGATCCGCTATCAACGGCTACTCAATCACGCATTGGAGAACGACCGTGTGTTCGGCGTGGTGCTGATAACGCGAGGAAGCGAGGTCGGTGGGGGCGAAGAACGTGCACCGATCGGCACCCTGGCTCGCATCGAGGAACACCAGCGATTCGACGATGGTCGTGCAGCGGTCGTCTCGACCGGAACGACCAAGTTCGAAGTCGTCAAGTGGCTAGCTGACGAACCGTTCCCGCGAGCTGTGATCCGTGAGACACCAGCTGAGATCGTGCGAGCCAAAGACCGCGAACTGTTTGCCCAAGCTCGAACGAGCTTCGAGAACCTTATCGAGCTCGGCCACAGACTCGGACGCCTCGAGTCGGTGCCAGAGTCCGACTGGCTCGACGACATCGAAGAAGCAAGCTGGCAACTCGCAGGGCGAGCGCCGTGCGCTGCTCACGACCGATATTCGATTCTGGCGGCACCAACCAGGGTTGATCGTCTGATCAAGATCGATGAGTTGCTCATCGACGTCTACACCGACCTCGAACTCATGGGTCCAGTGAGTTAGGTGTGCGACATGGTCGTTGGCCACTAAGCTTTGCCCACTCAGGAGCAGTACATGGCTGAAAAAGAACAGACCAAGGTAAAAGACTCGGGCGGCACGTTCGACGAGCTCAAGACCATGGTGATTGCGTATGCCAAACAGCAGACGGTCGAACCTCTCAAGAACCTCGGGCAGTGGGCGGCATTCGGCCTGGCTGGGGCTATATGTCTCACCATTGGCGCGTTTCTCACCGGGTTGGGAGCCCTGCGGCTCTTTCAAAAGATGGACTGGACCCAATGCGAAGTTGACATTGCGACCGGTGTGTGCGAAGGCGGCGGGTGGAGCTTCGCTCCGTACATGTTCGTCTTTGCGCTGCTCATTGCGGTCGCTGGCGCCTGCTTCTGGGCAATGACGAAGACTCCCGAGTGGATGGACGACGACGCATGAGCGATATCACTCCCCAAGACCTGCAACAAAAATTCGGTCAGCTCAAAGACGAACTCGAAAACGTTGCCGGTGCTGCCCGCAGCACGGCACAAAAGGTCGGCGTCGTCGCCGGGGTGGTCTTGGTGCTACTCGCGTTCATCTTGGGGTCGCGCCGAGGCAAGGCCGCCAAGACCGTCGTCGAAGTTCGCCGGCTCTGATTCGCTCCTGTGGCTGGCCGACGCAAACTAAAACCGGGTGTTCTGCTTCGCCGCAAGGCACTTCGCTCCGGTGTCCTTGGCGGCGATAGCAAATGGTTTCGCGTTTTCTTGGTCATCACCGCGTGGCGCAAAGCCAAAGGTCTGTTCGGCTTTGGTGATCCCGAGCCGGTGTATGTCCACGATGTCGAACCCGGTCAGAGCTTCGTCATAGCTCATCAGCCTTCAACGAGCCGACGCAAGCGTCGAAAGGCCCGCAAGAGCGAGAACAAGGCAGCGAAGAAAGCCGACAAGGCTTCGGCCAAAGCCACGAAGAAGGCGCAGAAGAAGACTGACAAGCGCAACAAGAAGGCGACGAAGATACCCGCCAAGAGCCGATCGACGTCGACCTAGTCGCGCCCCGACGAAACCCAACGAGTACATGAAGATCGAACTCCGTAATCCGACGCGTACCATCGAAGTCGATGGTGCCATGAGCGTCACCAAACTCCTTAACCGACTTGAACTGAACAGCGCGTCGGTGCTGGTGATCTGTGATGGCACGCTGGTTCCTACCGACGCGTTTTTGCCTGCCGACGCCGTGGTGGAGATCCGCAACGTGATCTCTGGTGGTGCCACATGAAGTGCCGAGTGTGTCGAGGTCCTGCAGTCATCGACCTGAAACGCCACAACGCCAATTTCTGTGGCGACCATTTTGTGCGCTTCTGCCAGCAACAGGTCGAGAAGGCAATCGGCGAGTTCGCTATGTTCGAAAAGACCGACAAGCTCTTGGTTGCAGTCAGCGGTGGTAAAGACAGCCTGGCGGTCTGGCACATTCTGCACGGGCTCGGCTACAGCGTCGACGGTCTGTACATAGGGCTTGGCATCACCGATTACAGCGACGTTTCGGGCAACTACGCCAAAGCATTCGCGGCCGAGCATGGACTTCACCTGACGGTGGTCGACATCGTCGAAGAGTACGGCTACGACGTACCCAACGGCAGTCGGGCTGCGAAACGGGCACCTTGTTCGGCGTGTGGTATGTCGAAACGGCACATCTTCGATCGGGTCGCACTCGAAGGCGACTACGACGTGTTGATCACGGGGCACAACCTCGACGACGAGGCAGCAGTGTTGTTCGGCAACGTGCTGCATTGGCAGACCGACTACTTGGCACGCCAGCATCCGGTGTTGCCGGCGCGTAACGGTCTGCCGCGCAAGGTCAAACCGCTGGTTCGGCTCGACGAACGCGAGATGGCTGCCTACTGCGTGATTCTCGGCATCGACTACATGCTCGACGAATGTCCGATGTCGGCTGGCAACAAACACTTGCGCTACAAAGACGCGTTGAACACGATCGAAGCTGCATCGCCGGGTAGCAAGCAGGCGTTCTTCCACAAGTTTCTGGGGCAAGCATCGCACTTCTTTGCTGACGCGGCCGAAGAGTTGCGTGAAGAACTGCGCCCGTGTGAGAACTGCGGTGCACCCACACCAAACGACGTGTGTGCGTTCTGCCGGCTGGTCGACCGTGCGGGCGGGAACGCCGTGCCAGTCCAACTGACTCAAGCCCCCTCGAGGACCTCATGACCACTCGTCCGCTCGAAGCTGGTGAGCTAATCATGCTCATCGACCGCAAAGAACGCCGGTATCTCACAACCCTGGTCGAAGGCGGCGAGTTTCACTCCCATGCGGGCGCTGTGCCGCACGAAGCCATGATCGGTCAAGCCGAGGGGCAAGAGTTCCGCACCGGGAGGAACGCTGCCTATCTGGTGGTGCGGCCGACGCTGTCGGACTTCATCTTGAAGATGAAGCGAGGTGCGCAGGTGATCTATCCCAAGGATCTTGGGCCGATCTTGATGATGGCCGACATCTTCCCCGGCGCCCGAGTGTTGGAGTCCGGGCTCGGGTCGGGCGCGCTGTCGATGACGCTGCTGCGGGCGGGCGCTCACATCACGGGCTACGAGGTCCGCGACGACTTTGCCGCTCAAGCGACCGCCAATGTGACCGAGTTCATGGGTCAGGACGTGCTCGAGCGCTACGACGTGCACGTGCGTAGTGCCTATGAGCCGTTCGAACATGGCGACTTCGATCGCATCGTGTTGGATCTGCCCGAGCCGTGGACTGTGGTTCCTCATGCTGCGGGCGCGCTCGCCCGAGGTGGGATCATCTTGGGCTACACACCAAGCATTATTCAGGCGACCACTTTCCGGGCCCGCCTGCAAGAACACGGTTTTGGCATGGCTGAAACCGTCGAGGTCCTGAATCGCGGCTGGCATATCGAACCCGAGCACAACGCAGTTCGACCCGACCACCGAATGGTCGCCCACACCGGCTTCTTGACCACCGCACGAAAGCTCGCCACGCCCTAACGTGTCGACCCCTGGGGGCAGGAGTCGGGGTGAGGACCTAACCGGCGTCGTGGCCGAAGGCGAGCAGGCAGTGCCACAGGTATTTATGTTGTTGCAGCGGACTCTCGGGTACGTCGCCGTCCGGCGACGGGGGAGTGAACGGGATCGTCGCTGCTGAACGGCCGATTGCTGCTGCGTCGAGCTTGTGGCCTGCGGGAGCGATCGCTCGACCGAGTTCGGCTACCGACGGCCCGCGGAAATCGTCGGGGATATCACGGGCACTCATCTCCGAACCGGTATGCCAGCTCAGGTCGAAGCCGAAGCCGAAGCCGAAGCGGTCGGCGGCGTCGGCGAGCGTTTCGTGAACGGCGCAGTCGCGGAAGCTGGGATCGAGCACGATGGCGTTCACGTCGTCTTGTAAGGACACCCCGCCATGCACTTGCGCCTCGATATAGCTGTCGAGCTCGCGAGCCGTTAGAGCTGTCCTTGGCTCGGCTTCGGTGAGTAGTCGGATGAGTTCGTCAGTGTCGATTCGACGGCCCAAAGCAGTTCCCGATGCGGCTTGCTCGAACAACCCTGCGAGGAGCCCGACGCACTCGTCGCGTGTCCCTATGTCGGTCGGACCAACATGGCTGTCACCAACACAAAGGGTCGATCGATGAGCACACGCCGGGGTCAGCACCACAAACGACGACCCGAATCTCGGCGAGCCGCCGAACTGGTCGTGCGCAAGATCCAGTGCCCCGTAGACCGGTCTCATGGTCGAAGGCGGTGCGTCGTCGTAAGCGCCGCCGAACAATGCCCGTTCCCACTGGGAGCGCCCGCCCTGGCCGGCTGCAAACCGCATTCCGTTTGATAGCCCGGTGACCGCTTGCGGCAAGTAACGGCCGGTTGCAAGCAACCCGTCGACGACCGACGTGCGATCTTTCATCAGCCGATCTGGGTGAAAATTCAGCGTAAGCCGCCGCCGAAACAACCCGGCTTCGAGTCGCTTGAGGAGCGGGGTTTCGGGCCGATATCCGAGCGCACGTTCCAACCGACCTAGATCGCTCGCACGCCGAGCGCCCGCGACATCTGAAACGGCCTGCAAGGCACGACGAGAAGGTGTCACCCCACCATGATGACATGCCCAGTATGCGCCCTCAGTGTGACGGGACGGGTTAGGAGCGACGGAGGAGCGGGACGCGGCGGAGGGACGGAGCTGCACCAAACGACCCAAGGCCATATCCGACGAACGTCGGCCCGAGCGGAGCGGCGGAAAACGGACGACCGCTGCCACAAGTGGGTAGCGAAGCGGTCCGGGACTATGGATTCAGAGGTTGCAAAACAGGATGAGCGCCAGCGAATCCGGACTACCCGACCTCGATGAAGATGCATTCGCCAGGGCATTCCTCGGCGGAGTCGACGGTAGTTTCGTAGGCGCTTTCGGGAACCGTCGCCAGGCCAGAGGGTCCTCCGGGGTTGTGAATGGTGTCGCCGTCTTTGACATAGGCGAGACCATCGTCGAGCAGAGCGAATACGTCTGGTGCAATCTCGACACAAATGCCATCGCCGGTGCATAGATCCTGGTCGATCCAAACCTTCATGAGGGGCTCCTTGGAAGAAACTCAGCGCCGGGCTTATCCGGGCGATGCGATCATACGCCAGCGGCATGGTCAAACTTTGGTCGCGACCGCAATATTCCGAAAGGGGTACGGGTTGGCCCCTTTCGGACCAGCGCGCAGGTGTAGGGTCACCCGTGGAGCTCAGGAGGTTCTGTCATCAACGAGAACGAGGAAGTAACACCAGACGTTGTCATCCTCCAGGACGAAGTAGAGATTTTGCGGCGGCGGTTGCAAGACGCACCTAAACGCGTGCGCACACTCGAGGAACGGCTGCTCGAGGTAAAGGGGCAGCTCGCCCGGGCAATGTCGCAGAACGACCGACTGGCATCGACCCTGCGCGAAGCGCGCGATCGGATAGCAGCGCTGCGAGAAGAAGTCGAAAAGTTGTCGAGCCCTCCATCGGGCTACGGCTTGGTGCTCGACACCAACGACGATGGCACGATCGACGTGTTCACTGGCGGGCGCAAGATGCGCGTCGAACGTCACCCTGATCTCGAAGAGGAGATCGACAAGGGCGCCGAAGTGGTGCTGAACGAATCGCTCAATGTGGTGATGACCCGTGACGCACAATCGACGGGTTCGATCGTGTCAGTCATCGAGGTGCTCGGCAGCGAGCGATGCGTAGTGAGCGGCCGCGCCGACGAAGAACGGGTGGTGATGCTGAGCGAGCAGCTCCAAGACGAGGTCCTGCGAGCTGGCGACGCGGTACGCGTCGACGCCTCTTACGAGGTTGCGCTAGAGAAACTGCCTCGGCCCGAGGTCGAGCATCTGATGCTCGAAGATGTGCCCGACGTCAGCTACAACGACATTGGCGGACTCACCACTCAGATCGAAGCGATCACCGATGCAGTCGAGCTGCCATTCCTGCACGCCGAGCTGTTTCTCGAACACGAACTGCCGCCGCCGAAAGGCATCTTGTTGTATGGCCCTCCCGGTTGCGGCAAGACCATGATCGCCAAGGCGGTTGCGAACTCACTGGCACAAAAGGTCAACGCCCAGCGCGGTGCAGGCGACGACGAGGTCCGTAGCTACTTCTTCAACATTAAGGGCCCCGAGCTGCTCAACAAATACGTGGGCGAGACCGAACGACAAATCCGTCTCGTATTTCAACGAGCCCGTGAAAAGAGCGAAGAAGGCTGGCCCGTCATCGTCTTCTTCGACGAGATGGAATCGCTGTTCCGCACCCGCGGCACCGGCATCTCGAGTGATGTGGAGAGCACGATCGTGCCCCAGCTTCTTGCCGAGATCGACGGCGTCGAGACCCTGAACAATGTAATCGTCATCGGCGCATCGAACCGCGAAGACCTGATCGACCCCGCCATCTTGCGCCCAGGGCGACTCGACGTGAAGATCAAGATCGAGCGCCCCGACGTCGAGGCAGCGCAAGCGATCTTCTCTCGCTACATGACCAGTGATCTTCCCCTTGCGCCCGACGTTGTCGAAAGCTTGGGCGGAGGCGATCCGGACAAGGCGGTTCGGGTCATGGTCGAACAGGCGACCGAGGAGATGTATCGCGAAGACCCTCGCAACGAATTCCTCGAAATCACCTATCAGAACGGCGATAAAGAGGTCACGTACTTCAAGGACTTCTCGTCGGGCGCGATGATCGAGAACATTGTGCGCCGGGCCAAGAAGCTCGCTATCAAGCGGCTCATCGAGACCGACGTTCGTGGCATGCGCCCCGAAGATCTCATCGAGTCGGTATTCCAAGAATTCAAGGAACACGAAGACTTGCCGAACACCACGAACCCCGACGACTGGGCTCGCATCAGTGGCCGCAAGGGCGAGCGCATCGTGTTCATTCGTACCCTGCTCGATCGCGACGATGACAACAAGGGCGGTAAGTCGATCGACGGCGTGACCACCGGTCAGTATCTCTAACTCCCACCGCACCAGCCCGCAAGCCTGCCCACCAACGAGGACATCATGGCCAGCATTAAGGTCGTCGGTCTTGAGACCGAATACGGCATCGTTCATCGCGGCGTCGATGACCCCAATCCAATCACGGCGTCTTCTCTGCTAATCAACGCCTATCTCGCTCGATGCGAGGCAACAGGCCGTCGCCCAGCAACCCAGCGAGTGTCGTGGGATTTCGAGGACGAGAGTCCGTCGATCGACGCGCGCGGTTTCACGCCGCTCGGCGCTCGCCCGCCCGAGATCGAAACGCATCTGGTCAACGCGGTTCTCACCAATGGCGCTCGGTACTACGTCGATCATGCGCATCCGGAAATGTCGACGCCCGAGTGTCTCGATGCCCGCACCGCAGTGCGTTATGACCGGGCCGGCGAGCTGGTGGTCATCGAATCGATGGACGCCGCCAAAGAGCTTCTCGGCGGTGGGCAGGAACTCATTGCCTACAAGAACAACAGCGACGGCAAGGGCAATAGCTACGGCACCCACGAGAACTACCTCATGGACCGCAACACGCCGTTCTCGCACATCGTCTCGCACGCCACCGTGCACTTCGTGACCCGCCAGATCTTCATCGGCGCTGGCAAGGTCGGCTGCGAGATCCCGGGTACTGGCATTGATCTGGTGCCTTATCAGCTGACCCAACGAGCTGATTTCTTTGAAGAAGAAGTGGGCCTTGAGACCACGCTGAAACGACCGATCATCAACACCCGCGACGAGCCTCATGCCGACGCGCAAAAGTACCGCCGACTGCATGTGATCGTGGGCGACGCCAACATGAGCGAGTTCGCCACCTGGCTCAAGGTCGGGTCCACCATGATCGTGTTGGCAATGATCGAAGACGACGAGTTCAACCCCAAGCTTGCGTTCCGGGCGCCGGTGCAGGCACTGCGCAACATCAGCTATGACCTGACCCTGTCGACGCCGGTGCGGCTGGCCGATGGCACCTCAGCGACAGCCATCGAGATCCAGGCCGCCATCATCGAGGCCGCCGAGAGCTATCTCGAGCGCTACGGCCCCGATGGCGCAGGGGGCCCCGATGCGCTCGATGTCATCAAGGCGTGGCGCGAAACTGTGGAGACCCTTGATCGCAACCCAATGGAGTTGTCTGATCGCATCGACTGGGTCGCAAAGAAGAAGTTGCTCGACGCATACCGCGACCGTGACAACCTCGACTGGGGCGACGCTCGCCTTCGAGCGCTCGACCTGCAATATCACGACATGCGGCCTGAACGTTCGGTGTTCAACAAGCTCAAGATGCACACCATCATCGACCACGATTCAGCGGTCGCTGGCGCCGACGATCCGCCCGACGACACCCGCGCCTACTTCCGCGGCGAATGCTTGCGCCGCTACCCCGACGCCATCGTGGCTGCGAACTGGGATTCCCTAGTGTTCGACAGTGGCGAACCGCCACTGCGGCGAGTGCCAATGATGGAACCAACGCGCGGCACTGCAGCTCATGTGGCGGACCTGCTCGAAGACTGCGACACTGTCAAAGAACTACTCGATCGACTCGAAAGCTAGGAAACATGGCCGAACAAGAAAAGCGTCAGGCACCGGCTCCCGCCCAGTCTGAGCAGACGACCGAGGCACCGACCTCCAAAACTAAGGACACATCGCTTGTCGATGGTCTCGATGACATGCTCGATGAGATCGACGAGGTCCTCGAGACCAACGCCGAAGAATTCGTCAAGTCCTACGTACAAAAGGGCGGTCAGTAGCTAGCGCTCTGGCCTCCAACGGTTAGTCTGCAAGGCGTGAGCTTGCCAACATTTTCATTCGGCGAAGACCCGGGACCCGACTTCTCTCGTCTTGCACGCCAAAACGGACATATCTCTGATCCTGCCGCAGGCGATGTACTCGATCTTCCCCACGGCACGACCTGCATCGCAATGCGCTACGACGAGGGTGTTCTCATCGCTGGCGATCGTCGTGCAACATCGGGCAACCTGATTAGTTACCGCACGATGCAAAAAGTGTTCCCCAGCGACCGCCACTCGGCGGTTGCGATTGCGGGCGCAGCCGGTGCGGCAGTCGAGATGGTGCGGCTGTTTCAGCTTCAGCTCGAGCACTATGAGAAGGTCGAAGGCAAAGAACTCAGCCTCGAAGGCAAAGCAGCACAACTCAGCCAAATGCTGCGCCAGAACCTCCCCGCGGCCCGGGCCGGCATGGTCGTTGTGCCGCTGTTTGCGGGATACGACCTGCGAACCAACACCGGGCGTCTTTTCCAGTTCGACATCAGCGGCGGCCGGTACGAGGAACTTGAATATGGATCCACCGGTTCTGGGAGCCTGCACGCAGCGACCGCGCTAAAACTGGGTTACCGCCGAGACCAAGGCCGTGACAGTGCAGTTGACCTAGCGATCGAGGCGCTCTACGTTGCCGCCGACGAGGACTCTGCAACCGGAGGCCCCGACTTCATCCGCAATTTGTTTCCCATCGTCGCCACCGTAACCAGCGCCGGATATGTGCAGCTCGAAGACGACGAAGTCCGCGAGCGCAGCCAGAGCCTGGTCGACGAGTTGACCAGCCGGAACACGTCGGTCTAGGGCAGAGGAACCAAAATCATGAGTACCCCCTTTTATGTAGCACCGGAACAGGTGATGAAGGACCGTGCCGACTACGCACGCAAAGGCATCGCCCGAGGCCGCTCGCTAATTGCAAGCACCTACGAAGACGGCATCGTGATCGTGGCCGAGAACCCCTCGAACACCCTGCACAAGGTGTCAGAGATCTATGACCGCATCGGCTTTGCTGGCGTTGGCCGCTACAACGAGTTCGATCAGCTTCGAATTCAAGGTATTCGCCATGCCGATCTCAAGGGCTTCAACTACAGCCGCTACGACGTCGACGCGCTGAGCCTCGCCAACCAGTACGCGCAGATTCTCGGTCAAACATTCACTAACGAGATGAAGCCAATGGAAGTCGAGATACTCGTTGCCGAAATCGCCGAGGATGGCGACGACAGCAACCAAGATCAGTTCTTCCATATCTTGTACGACGGAACTGTGTTCGACCGCGACCAGTACGCAATTCTTGGTGGCGACGCGGACGCAATCACGGCTCGGCTCGAAGATGGTTTCGAAGCCCGCCTTGCAGTTGGCGCAGCTATTCAGCAGGCCCAGGCCGCGCTTGCTGGGCCCGACCGCGCGCTGGTGGCTGATGACCTCGAGGTTGCAGTGCTTGCCCGCGGCAACGGCCGGCGTACCTTTCGCCGAATCGTCGAAGACGAACTTGCGAGCCTGGTGAGCTGACCGAATGCAACGACGCATCTACGGTCTCGAAAACGAGTATGGCGTCACGTGCACCCAGCGCGGTCACCGCCGACTGAGCCCCGACGAAGTCGCTCGGTATCTGTTTCGGCGAGTGGTGTCGTGGGGGCGGTCGAGCAACGTGTTTCTGGCCAATGGCGCCCGGCTCTACCTCGATGTAGGTTCACATCCCGAGTACGCCACGCCCGAGTGCGACGACATTCAAGAACTAGTCGCTCACGACAAGGCCGGCGAGCGCATACTCGAGCAACTCGTCACGTCGGCCGAGGAGCGGCTGCGCGAAGAAGGGATTGCTGGTGATATCTACTTGTTCAAGAACAATACCGACAGTGCCGGCAACAGCTACGGCTGCCACGAGAACTACATGACGTCGCGCAAGGACGATCTCCGCGATTACGCCGAGGTGCTTATTCCGTTCTTGGTGAGTCGACAGATCTACTCCGGTGCGGGCAAGGTCCTGCAAACCGCGCGGGGCGCAATGTACTGCGTGAGCCAGCGTGCAGAACACATCTGGGAAGGCGTGTCCAGCGCCACAACTCGATCCAGACCAATCATCAACACCCGCGACGAGCCTCATGCCGATGCCGAGAAGTATCGCCGCCTCCATGTGATAGTCGGCGACTCGAACATGAGTGAATACGCCACTTTCCTCAAGGTCGGGGCGGCGTCCCTGCTGCTGCGGATGCTCGAAGATCCGACCGTGGTGCTTCGCGACATGACACTCGACAACCCAATCCGAGCCATCCGAGAAATCAGTCACGACATCACCTGTCGTCGCCCGGTGCGACTTGCCAACGGACGAGAAGCATCAGCACTGCAGATCCAAACCGAATACCTCGAACGAGCGTTGCGTTATGCCGACCATCACGAGCTCAATCCGATCGAGAAACAGGCGCTCACCATGTGGGAGCACTGCCTGACCACGATCGCCGATGATCCGCTGCTGCTCGACACCGAAGCTGATTGGGTGATCAAATATCACCTGATCGAGAAATACCGCGAACGCCATGAACTGCCCATGACCGACGCTCGGGTGTCGCTGCTCGACCTGCAGTACCACGACATCAACCGAGACCGAGGCTTGTTCTACCGGCTACAAAAGCGTGGGCTCGTCGAACGCATGTGTACCGACGCCCAAATTGCTGCTGCGGTCGACACGCCACCGCAGACCACTCGGGCCAAGTTGCGCGGCGACTTCATTCGCAGGGCCAAAGAGCGACGACGCGACTACACCGTCGACTGGGTGCATCTCAAACTCAATGATCAGGCCCAACGCACCGTGCTCTGCAAAGATCCGTTCAAGGCACACGACGAGCGGGTCGAAAAGCTGATCGAAAGCTTGTAGAGCTAGCCCGATGGCGATTGACAAGCTCGAACGCCAGCTCGGTCTGCTCGCCGCGCTTCTCCACACCGAACGGCCGCTGCGCGCCAGCGAGATCCATGCCCAAGTCGAGGGGTATCCCGACGATCGCGTTGCGTTTCGCCGGGCGTTCGAGCGCGACAAAGACGATCTCCGTCGGCTCGGCATACCCATTGGGGTCGAACGCACCGAAGCGATCGACGGCTCGATCGATGGCTACCGGGTCAATCGTGGTGACTACTACCTGCACGACCTCGGTCTTGAACCCGACGAAGTCATTGCGCTGTCGGTGGCGCTGCGCCTGATACGACTCGAAGGTGTCGCCTCGCACGACGCGCTGTGGAAGCTCGGCGGAGCGACACCCGTCGACGAGCCTGCAGGGCCCGAACTCGCCGCCATATCGATGGGCCCGGCGGTCACGGAGATCCACCAGGCAATCACTACTCAGGCGCCTGTGACGTTTCAGTACCGAGACGAAGAACGGACGGTCGAACCGTGGCGGTTGGCCTTTCGCCGTGGCCAGTGGTACCTCAACGGCTTCGATACTGCTCGCAACGACTCTAGAAGTTTCCGGCTCGACCGGATTCAGGGCGTTGTTACGCTTGGCGAGGCCGCCACGGCGTCGACACCGCGTCCCGATGCAGCCAGCGAGCGCCAGCCGTGGCAGTTCGGCACCGAGGAAGAGCAGACGTTCACCGCGCGGGTCGCCATCGATCCCAGCCACGCTCGATGGGCGCAGCATCATCTTGGCGATGCGGTTGTGGTCGTCGAACACGACAACGGGGCGATCGAAATCGAACTCGAGGTCAACAACGTGGCTGGTTTCCGGTCGCTGGTCCTTTCGATGAGTGATGCAGCCGAGATTCTGTCGCCGCCGGAGCTACGCCACGACATGATCGTGTGGCTCGAAGGTCTGGCCGGCGAGGCAAGCTCATGAGCCGGCTGACCGCAGCTGATCGGATGCGACGGCTGCTGGCCGTCATTCCGTGGGTCAGCGGCAAGGGCGAAGTAGCGCTCTCAGAGATTGCCGAGCGATTTGATTACCCGATCGATCGGCTCCGACGCGATCTCACCGAAGTTGTGCAGTTTGTCGGAGTGCACCCTTATACCCCCGACATGCTGATCGAGGTGTACCTCGACGACGAGAACGAGCGCGTCAGCTTTGCCCTCGCTGACTACTTCACCTCTCCGCTTCGACTCACTCCCGAAGAAGGCCTCAGCTTGGTGTCGGCTGGGTTGGGTCTCCTCGGCTCGTCAGCCGGTCAGGACAGTGCACTCGAGCGAGCGCTGCACAAAGTCGCAGCGCGCTTCAACGTGGCGCTAGGAGATCAGCTCGACGTCAGTCTCGGCGGAGCCGACCCCGTGATCGTCGACCAAGCAATGGGTGCCGCTCAGAGCCTTCATCAGGTCACCATCGACTACTACAGCCTGCATCGTGGCGAAACCACTTCGCGCACGGTCGAGCCGCATCGTGTCTTCAGCGAACAAGGCGAGTGGTACATGCGGGGCTTCTGTCACCTGGCAGGCGAAGTCCGAACTTTTCGGTTGGATCGCGTGCTTGCTCTAGCCATCGAGGATGACACATTCGAAGCGGTCGAAGCCACAGCCGCGGCCACGTTTGCCGCAACCGAAGATGACATCCGAGTCACACTGAACCTGGCACCCGAGGCTGGCTGGGTGGCCGAGGCGTTCCCGGTCGAAGCGGTAGAGCGAGCCGACGACATGCTGCGGGTGACGCTCGCGGTCTCGAGCTTGACGTGGCTGCAACGATTGCTGGTGCAACTTGGCAAGCACTGCATCGTCGAGTCGGCGGAACCGCCGCTGCCCGAAGATTTCGTGGGCGAGGCTGCCGCAAAGATCTTGCGGAAGTATCGCGTGAGCGAAGCTACGTCGGGCAAGTAGCCTGCCGCAGTGAGCCTGCCTACAGATCCAGCGATCACAGATCCAGCGACCGCACACTTGGTTGACCAAGACCCGGTCGACCAATACCCGGTTGAACAAGACATGGTGAGCGAAGCCGATGCTCTAGACGAAGATCGTCGTGCTCGCACTGACTTCGTCGGTCTGGTGCGGTCGTGGGCACCGGTTGTCATCGCGTCGATCGTGATCGCAGTCGTGGTGCGCACGTTTCTCTTCCAGAGCTACCTCATTCCGTCTGACTCCATGGTCTCGACCTTGGTCGATGGAGACCGCGTGATCGTCAATCGACTCAGTTACACGTTCGGTGAGATAGAGCGAGGCCAAGTGGTGGTCTTCACCCGGCCTCCGATGCTGGCGGGCGAAGACGACGTCATCAAACGAGTCATTGGTCTGCCCCGCGAGACCGTGCGGTTCATCGACAATCAGGTGTACATCGACGGTGCCCGGGTCGTTGAGCCGTATCTTCTGCAACAAAGCAGCACTTTTCGCGACCGCATCATCCCTGGGTGCGCTCAGGAAGTGCCAGCATCTGACCTTTGCGTCGTGCCCGACGGGCATGTGTTCGTGCTGGGCGACAACCGTACCGGATCAGAAGACGGCCGAGTATTCGGCCCGATTGCGGCAGACACGATCGTTGGCCGTGCGTTCGTGCGCGTATGGCCGCTGAGTCACTTCGGCCGCCTCTGACGGCTGGTCTGCGCCGCGCTCGTTGTGGTCGCTGGTCACGGTAGTCTTGCTGGGTGACTAGGAGCGGCGAACCGCCTTCGGGTGCCGGTGGTGCCGACGAGCCCGACTGGATTGACCAGATTCTTGAGCGCGCAACCCAGCACGTCGATCGCGGTCACAACGAGCCCAGAATTCCGATCGTTCCCGAGCGTCAGCAACAGGTCGCCCAGCCAGCTAGCGGCGAACGGCCCGCAGCGAAACAGGCCCTGTGGCCAGCCGACGGCCTGGCCGAGATCCGGTGGGTCGACTCGCCTCCGGTAGCACCGCCAAGCACTACGATCGCCTCGGCACCGGCGGCGCTGCCAGCCCGACCGGTGACCGCCGAACCGGGACTCGTTCCCCAGGCCGTTGGCCGCTCGGCGTTCGAGAACGATCTTGTATCGGTTGGCAAGGCAGGTGAACCCGAAGGTTGGGACAAGCTGTCATGGCAAGATCTCGACGACCGGCCCCGTGACCGCAATCCGATCCGCGAACAGACGAGCTTCGGCCGGCTGCTGCGCGAGTGGGGCCCGGTCCTGTTCGCCGCCATCGTCATTGCACTGTTCACTCGCCTGGTACTCGTGCAGGCGTACCACATCCCGTCGGGTTCCATGATTCCAACGCTCGAGAAGGGCGACCGGGTCGTGGTCAACCGGCTGAGCTACCGGTTCGGCGAGATCGAGCGGGGTCAGGTCATTGTTCTGGAAAAGCCCCCGGGCGCGAGCGGGGACAATGATCTGATCAAGCGAGTCATCGGCCTTCCGGGCGAGACCGTGCAGTTCGTGAACAATCAGGTCTATATCGACGGCTTCCGGATCGAAGAGTCCTACCTGGCGGTGCCTGACAGCACGACCCCAAGATCAGAAATTCCAGGTTGCGCGCAGGTCGCGGTTCGTGATTCGTGCACCATTCCCGAAGGTTTCGTTTTCGTGATGGGCGACAATCGCCAGCACTCATCAGACAGCCGTGTGTTAGGGCCTATTCCCATCGACACTGTTGTGGGGCGCGCCTTCGTACGGGTCTGGCCGCTCAACAATCTAGGCCAACTCTAGCTGGGAGCTGAGCCCCGCTCGACGAGTTCCTGAGCGTTGAGCATGCGGTCGACATGGTCGCTGAAGATGGCATCGCACCCCATGTGGAGCAGTTCTGCGGCGACCCGCTCGAGATGAGCGTCCCACCCAAAACAGTAGATTCCGAACCGGTGATACATCGTGGTGAGCCCGCCTGACCAATCAGCCTGACGGAAGTTGACTGCGTCGATCTGGTGCTCGAACATGTCTGCGGCGTGGCGCTCGGGTCCACCCGCGATCTGGGCGAGTCGGGTGCTGTGCACCAGTCGCACGTCGGACCAACGGCTTCGCCAACTGGAAACGGTTTCGAAGTCGGGGTGACATAGCCAGGTCTTGGACACCATGTCGACGCCGGTCCGCTCGCTTACCTCGCGAACTGCGTTCACCGTCGCATCGATCGCTTCGACGGACTTGATGTCGAGCGAGAGGTCGAAGTCGGTGCCCTCGGCTTCGAAGAGTTCGCTCAGGGTCGGTATGTCGTCGGGGAGGTCGGCGACCAGGGTGTCAGAAACCCGCTTTCGGCGTAGCACCGACCCCACCGAGTGGTCGTGCACCAGGACGGCCTGACCGTCTTTCGATAGCCAAACGTCACTTTCGAGCCCATTGGCTCCCAATTTGAGGCCGAGATGGAAGGCTGCGAGGGTGTTCTCTGGCGCATGCGCGGCGCCGCCGCGGTGCGCAAAGAGGATGGGTTGGTCGAGTAGAGCTGCAATTCGGGGTCCCATGGCCTCAATAGTGCCCCGAAATAGGTGAAAAAGAGACAAAAAGCTTAACTCGTGGTGTCGAGGGCCGAAAGAAGCGGAGAAGGAGTAACGAGCTATGGCACGAGTACGGGCAACATGCGACCACTGTGGCGACACGGAATTGTCGATCGGTGCGGTTGCAGTCCGCATCTGCAGAGAAGATCACGACGGCACCTACGCTTTTAGGTGCCCCGAATGCTCTGCACCTCACGAGAAGGAAGCCAGTCGTCGCACGCTCGATCTGCTCGTTGCTTCTGGCGCCAAAGTGACCTTTTGGTCCGTTCCGATTGAGCGACTTGTCGACCTGGGTGTTGGACCGCTGACGCACGATCACCTGTTGGACTTTCATGACAAGTTACAAGACGATGCAGCAATGGCTGCCGCCCTTGGTGAACTGGTCGGCGACTAAGCGTTACGCGCTACGCATAGGTTCTATGACGGGGCACTAGGCTCCGAGCATGCTGAATATCGGCGGCTGGGAGCTGATGGTCATTCTGCTTGTCGGCCTCGTTGTTCTCGGTCCCCAGCGGTTGCCTGAAGTTGCCCGCCAATTAGGCCAAACCGTCTCTACATTGCGTGAGCTGGCGACTGGTTTCCAGTCAGAGATCGACGCAGCATCGAAGCCTGACATCAAGCCGGTGTCAGACTCTTCAATGATGATGCAGGGTCCAACATCGCGCGGCGACGCCATTGCGGCTACCCAAGATGCAGATGAGCTCCCGGATGAGCTGGCTGAACACCAAGCGGACGAAAGCGCCGACCCCTTTGCTGGCCGCCACACCGACCCGTACGCGATTGCGACCGCGGCGCGAGCGGTGACATACGACGACGACGACGCCGAGGACAAGGCCCAGTCCGCTGGCGGTCCAACGGATCTGCGAGACGAAGAAGAGTGAGCACCTCCGCCGAGACCAAAGAGCCCGTCGCAGGCAACATGAGCCTGGTCGAGCACTTGACCGAGCTTCGCAAACGAATCGTGATCGCAGTGGTTGCTGTGGCTGTTGGAGCAGTCGTCGCCTACATCCTGTATGAACCCATATTCGACTTTCTCATTAAGCCACACTGCGACATCAATGGTGACAGCGGGATCGAAGACCAATGCACCCTGCTGGCCACCAGCCCACTCGACGGTTTCTCGATCCGTTTGACGCTGGCCACCTACACCGGAATCGGTATCGCCATGCCGGTCATCATGTGGCAGCTGTGGAAGTTTATTTCGCCGGGGCTCTATGACCACGAGAAACGGTGGGGTCTTTCGTTTGTGGTCTTCTCGGTTTTGTTGTTCGCGCTCGGCGCTGGGCTGGCGTACTGGACGCTTCCTCGGGCGCTGCAGTTCCTCGACGATGTGGGCGGAGACAACTTTTCCAACTTCTTCACCCCCAAGGCCTACATCGGGTTCGTCGTCAAGATGATGCTCGGGTTCGGCATTGGTTTCGAGTTCCCCATCGTGCTGATCTTCTTGCAACTCATTGGTGTGGTCGACAACAAGACGCTGCGCGCTGGCCGACGATGGGCACTGGTCGGTATTGTCGTGCTGGTGGCCGTGCTGACGCCAAGCGGTGACCCCATGTCGCTCATGGCGTTGTCGGTGCCGATGTATTTGTTCTACGAGGTAGCGATCGCGTTCGGCTGGTGGCGCAGTCGCACCAAAGGCAAGAAGAACACGAAGAACAACAAAGAGACGTCGTCCGAGTGACAACAAGCCCGGCGCGCGACTTTCCACTTGATCGCTTCCAGCAAGAGGCCATCGACGCGTTCGACGCCGGTGAAAGTGTGCTGGTGTCGGCGCCGACCGGAGCCGGAAAAACGGTCATTGCCGAACATGCCATCGAGCGCATGCTCGAACAGGGCCGCCGCATGTTCTACACCTCGCCGATCAAAGCGCTCGCAAACCAGAAGTTTCGAGACTTCGGCGCCCGCTATGGTGCCGAAAATGTCGGACTGCTGACCGGCGACGTCACGATCCGGGGTGACGCTCCGGTTGTCGTGATGACCACCGAAGTGCTCCGCAACATGTTGTACGAAGGCGCAGGACGAGTCCGCGAACTCGGCTGCGTAGTGCTCGACGAGGTCCATTATCTGCAAGACAAGCAGCGAGGTCCGGTATGGGAGGAAGTGCTGCTGAACCTGCCGCTCGATGTGCGCACCGTGTCGCTCTCTGCAACCGTGTCCAACGTCGCCGAGTTCGTGGATTGGCTCAGCACCGTTCGCGGCCCGACAACCTTGGTCGAGGAGCGTGTCAGGCCAGTGCCTTTGCGTCATCTGTTCGCCGCGACGCACAAAGAGTCTCGCTACATCCATCGCGAGCCGCTTCTCAAAGGACGCCGACTTGCGGTGCAATCAGAGAAGTTTCGCCCCGAGAAACGGCGCAAGGGCTCGAGTGCACGGTCGCGAGCTGATCGCGAGCGAAATCGTCGAGGCGGCCGGGGGACCAAGCGGCGCTCGACGAGCAAATGGGCGCCACCGCGCCGCTCAGAACTGGTTGATGACCTGATCGCCGATGACGAAGGGCCAGTGATCTGGTTCATCTTCTCGCGCAACGGCTGCGACGAGGCTGTCGAACAATGTCGCCGGGCGGGCCTGCGGTACACCAACGACGACGAGGCCGACGAGCTCGCCTCGATCCTGCACGACGCGACCAGCGATATCGACGACGACGATTGGTACAGCCTGGGTTTGCACGACTGGCAGGAGTCATTCGAGGCCGGCATCGCAAGCCACCACGCCGGTCTCATCCCTGCGGTCAAAGAAGCGGTCGAGAAAGCGTTTGCTCGCGGTCTCGTCAGTGCAGTGTTCGCCACCGAGACCCTCGCACTGGGGGTCAACCTCCCGGCGCGCACGGTGGTGCTCGAACGGCTGGTCAAGTACAACGGCGAAACCCACGAAATGCTCACGCCCCTCCAATTCACCCAGCTCGCGGGCCGGGCGGGCCGTCGTGGCCTCGACGACACGGGTACCGTCGTCACGTGCTGGTCCCAGCGCGTCAATGTCGATGACGTCGCGGCGTTGGCAGCCAGCACCGACTTTCCTCTGCGGTCGGCATTTTCGCCCAACTACAACATGGTCGCGAACCTGATACGCCACGCGGATCAAGTAACTGCTCGCCAATTCGTCACTCGCTCCTTTGCTCAGTTCCAGCGAGACAAGTCGGTGGTCGCCGCCGAGGCCGTGCACTACCGACTCGAGACCGAAATCAAGGCTGCTCAGCGCGACATCGTGTGTGATCACGGCGACGTCTATGAGTGGCTCCGACGTCAAGCTAGCGAGGCTCGTGCCGACGATGACGAGCTTGGTCAACTCCGTCCTGGCTCGGTGATTGCACAAGGAGCGGGGGCAATCGTGAGCTCGGTTGCACATCGCGGTGGTGGGGTAGTGGTGCGCACGATCGATGCCCACGGCCGCCAGGCGTCGCACCGAAGTGGCGATCTCGGATCGCCGATTGCTGTGCTTGGTTTCGAAGTTCTTCCCCAAGGTATGTCGCCGTCGAGCCTCGACGCATCCGAGTGGGCCATCCGGCAGCTGCGCGAAAACTGGGCAGTGGCCGCAACGACTGGCGTCGGAGCATGCGATCAGCTGGACCGCCACCTTGCGGCAGTGAAAGAGGTCGCACGGCTGGAGCGAAAACAGGCGAAACAGCAGGCTCGCACCGAACGTCGCCAAGGTGCGCTTGTTGCCGAGTTCGACGCGGTAGCCGACATCCTGCACGATCAGGGTTTCGCGACCGACTGGTTTCTCAACGCAAAAGGCCACGTGCTCACCAATGTGCACGGCGAGGCCGAGGCGGTTCTTGCCGAAGCGCTCGACCGCGGAACCCTCGAAGGTCTCGACGGTCCTGAACTCGCAGCGGTCCTTTCCACCCTGGTCTATGAGACACGTGGTGTCGGCAGCGGCCCGTCATTTCGGTGGCCTTCGAAACCGGTTCGGCGAGCCACGGGAACGCTCGTGCAGTACGCAAATGCGCTCCGCAACGTCGAAAAGCTGCGGCTCGACGAGTGCTTGACTCGCGAGCCCGACCCGGGTCTAGTCGAGGTCGTTTTTGAATGGGCCCACGGCGAACCCCTCGACGTGGTGTTGGCCGACGAAATGACCGGCGGTGACTTCGTGCGCTCGATGCGCATGGTTGTCGACATCTGCCGTCAAGTCGCATCGGTATCTGAGGGTCCGCTTCGCGAGGCAGCCCGCGACGCCGTCTACGGGGTGCACCGTGGCGTTGTCCGAGGCGCTCGCGACCTGGTGGCTGACTCTGACGAAGAAGAATGACCACCGGGGGCATTCGCAAAGGGCACAACTGGGGCGCTCGCGGCCAGCTTCCACCATCCGCCCCGATCGCAACGTCAGACGTCGAGGCTGCAGCGCTCATTGGTGGCAAGCACCGCGTGATCGGACTCGAAAGCGGTGACCTAGCACGCACACTCGGTATCCGCAAACCGTTTACACGCGCTCGCGAGCACCAGCTTGTGCCGATCGACGGACTCCACGTCGACTTCGACGACGGCAGCAGCGTGGTGGCGATCGCGCATGTGCTCATTGGCCGCCTCGCTGTTGATCGACACGTGATCGCGGTGATGAACGCAGCGTTTGTCGGCAATCGAAATGTTGCGCCCCGGGCTCATCCTGGCGACGGCAAGGCCGATGTCGTATCGATGGATCTCTCGAGGTCGGATCGCCTCAAGGCCCGGTCGCGGATGATCACCGGTACTCATGTGCCACATCCAGGGATTTCGATCCGAAAGGTCGATGCAGCCGGCTTTGATCTAGGCCGGTCGAGGCTGGTGACCATCGACGGTCGTCGTTGCGGACGGCGCTCATGGGTGGGCTTCAAGGTTCTTCCCGGCGCCATCATCGTTGCGGTCTCCTAGAACCATTGCGTCCTATCGCAGGTCCCCGACTTTGCGATCGGTAACGCCTAAGGTCTGCACCCTGTGAGCGCCTACATCGCCGAAGAGTTCGACGACGACGAAGCCGACGTTCTCCGTCGCTACTTCACCAACTTGGACCTGCCGGTTTTTGCGTTGGTCAACCTCCCTGAGGTCGTCAAAGGCGCGCTCTTTGCCCGGTACTCTCGGTCGGCGAAATCGCTGCGGCGGCTCTTCCTCGACGAGTTCGTCGGTGACCTCGACATCGAAGGCGACGTCACCATCGACGCCACAGTCGGCCTGGAGCGCGCCGAAGAGCTGTACACCCGCATTTTTTTCGAGTACGGCGACGACTCGGTCGCCCAGCTGGGTGGCGTGCACCTGGCCTGTGAGCAGGCATCGAACCTGCTGACCAAGGTGCTTGAGTGGGGTCGGCTCATGTCCTATCTCGAACAGAGCACCCGATACATTGCCTATGACAGCCGGCTGGGCGGCCGCTACCGGTACTACCGACCGCCAGCGGTGCTCAAGTCTGAGCTGGGCACGCGCTATGTCGCCGAGATGGACCGCATGTTCTCGAACTACTCGGCGCTGATTCCGGGGCTCGTCGACTTTTTCCGCGACCAGACGCCGAAGAACGACAAAGACTCCGACTTCATCTATCGCCAGGCCATCAAGGCCAAGGCCCTCGACTCTATTCGGGGCATGTTGCCCGCCGCATCGATCTCGAACCTCGGGATCTACGGCACCGGTCAGTCGTACGAGGCGCTCTTGTTGCGCATGCGGTCCCATCCGTTGCCCGAAGCTCGGTCCTATGCCGACATGATGCTGACCGAGCTACGCAAGGTCATCCCGTCGTTCTTGAAGCGGGTTGATCTCGAAGACCGTGGCGTTGCCACCAGCAACTACTTCGAAGCGAACCACACCGCAGTGAGCGACATTGCACGCTCGCTGTTCGATGACACGGTTGTCGAGCCGGCACCGAGTGTGCGCTTGCTCGATTTCGATCCCGAAGGCGAAGCCAAGGTCGTTGCCGCGGCGCTTTACCCGCACACGACTCTTCCCGAAGACCAGATCATGCGCCGAGTGCACGCGATGTCGGCCGAAGAGCGCATTGCGGTGCTGCGGGCGTACTGCGGCGACCGTACAAATCGGCGACATCGCCCCGGTCGCGCACTCGAGCGCCCGTTCTACCGCTTCGACATACTCGCCGACTACGGCGCATTCCGCGATCTGCAGCGCCACCGCATGATGACGGTGGACTGGCAGACGTTGCGACCTGATCACGGCTACGAGATGCCCGAGGCCGTGGAGTTGGCTGGTGTCACAGGCGAATTCGAAGACGTCATGGAACGTTCCGCAGAACTGTTCGACACCTTGGTCGACCCCTTCCCGAACGAAGCCTCCTATGCCGTGTCGCTTGCGTACAAGCTGCGGTTCGTCATGGACATGAATGCCCGCCAGGCCATGCACATGCTCGAGCTTCGTACCTCGCCCCAGGGTCACCCCGCCTACCGCGTGGTGTGCCAGGACATGCACCGCCTGATCAGCGAGGAGGCCGGACACCATGCCATCGCCGAGATGATGACCTTTGTCGATCATTCGGCCGAATCGCCGCTCGAACGTCTCGATGCAGAGCGCCGAGCCGAGGCCAAGCGGCACGGGCAATCGGGCTAGAACAATCCTCGCGTGACATGCAACCTGTGCTCGGTGCACACTCTGACCCTCTGCGGTGTCTATAGTCCCGCGATACACAGATTTCGAATGGACAACTCCTGTGGCTGACGACGAAGAAGAACTCGAGACAAACGACGACGATGATGATGTCGAAGACATCGACGATGTCGACGACGACGATCTCGATGGTGACTTCGATGTCGACGATTTCGACGATGACGACGATGGCGAGTTCGCCGACGGCGATGACGACGATGACGATGACGACGACGATGACGACGAAGATGATGATGGCTCCCGACGAGCCAAAGCAAAGACTTCGGCTGCCGACGAAGACGACGACGAAGACGAACCCGATCCCGACGACGTAGAGGAAGATCTCGACGTCATCTTGAAGGATCGGTTGGCCTCCGGTGACGGTCTCGACGAAGACGAAGAAGACGACGAAGACGAGATCGTTGCACCACCGATCACGGCAACCGAGGGCGATAAAGTGGCTCCCAAGCGCGAGGGCGAGTGGACCTGTACTGGCTGCTTCTTGATCGTGTCTGCACGCCAATTCGGCAAGCGCAGCACCGCAACGTGCCCCTCTGGAGTCTCCGACTGCCCATCGCTGCTGATGCTGTGAACCCGAGCGAATCGTCATCGCGTCTTCGCCGCTTGCTTGATGTAGGGCTGTACGCACCGCTGGGGTTTCTGCTCTCCAGCGACGAAGTCGTGACGGACCTTGCGGCGGCTGGACGCAAGCAAGTCGCCTTCAGTCGTTCTCTTGGCCGGGCGGCGCTTCGAGGGCTCACCAAGCCAGCAACGCCTGCTACGACCGCCAGCGTTGGCCACAGTGCGACAAAAGTCAACCCGCAGCCAGTCGCTGGCTACGCCGAGATGTCGGCGCGCGAAGTCATTGCCCTGATAGCGACATGCTCGGACTCACAACGCACGTGGATCCGCAATGCCGAGTCGGCTGGCAAGCAGCGGGTGACCGTGATGCGAGCCATCGAGGCCCAGGAGCACTGATGGCGACGCAGGACTCGCACCCGACCGGCACCGACATGGTGAGCGCCCGAGCGGCGCAACCGGCTGACATCACGACCACGGCAGCTCTCGCAGCGCAGGCGCGCGCTAGCGTGCGCCCTGAGCGGGGCGGGCGCTGGTTGCTCGACCACGACGCCTTGGCCGATCCAGAACCGCAGGCCAAGCACGCAGCCGCCGTGTCGGCGTCTGATGAGTATTTGGTCGTCGGTTGTATCGACGACACGCCCGTGGGCTACGCAAGGGCCTACCTGAGCCCTGCCAGGTCTGGACGGCTCTGCATGATCGACGAACTGGTAGTGCACCCCGATGCGCAGGCCATCGGCGTCGGGTCGGCGATACTCGACGCGGTTCGACTATGGGCCGTGCACAACCAGTGCCAAGCGATCGAATCGCAGGTATTGCCAGGAAACCGTGCTGCCAAGAATTTTTTTGAGCGGGTAGGGATGAAGACTCGCAAGATGCGAGTCAGCGCCGACCTCTAGTTCGACGTCTTCTGGCGGCCTTTGTTGCGCTTGCGAGGCTTCACTTCGATATCAAAGAGCGCCGCAATGCCAGGCAGCAAATGCGCCAGCCGTTCAACGGTGTCCAGCAGTTCATCGTCGGTTTCTGCGTCTTCGGGTTTGGCCTCGGGAGCGATGAGGCGACGAATAGGCGAACCCGCGAGTGCTTCGAGGACCATGGTCCACCGATGCGATTCTTCTTCGGGGCCAAGCGCCTCGGTGGCGGCTGTGCTGAGCTGCTCGACCAGATCGAGGGGGAGCGGCACACCAGCCTTTACCGGCCGTCCACTTTGTCGAAGTGCCCGCACGACCCGGCCTTCGGCAAGCGCCTCGCGTAGCTCCCGCGACCACGTTCCCTGGTCTTTGTCGACCCGAGCCGAGAGTTTCGAACGCAGCAGCGCCTGCGTTTCGACGACGGACTTGTCGTTGGCGAACGCATCGCCGGCAATCACTACTTTGCGGATCTCGCGGACGTCGGCGGTGTCCATTTCGGCCATGGCCGCATCGGCGTTGTCTCGCCACTCAGCAATGGCCAGACCTGGGGCCAAGGCGTCGGCAATCTTCATTATCGGGCCGATGTCGATCGGCGCGTCACCAGCATCGGTTGCTGCCTTGTTCTGCCGTGCGAGAGCGCCCGAGACACCGTCGCGCCCCTCGTGCATCAGCTGCTCGGCGACGGGTCGCCGGCCCTCGGGAAGCGATGCGATCCAAGCTTCGCGGTTTGTTCGCTTGGCTTTGAGGCCATTGCGCCGATTGCCACCGCGCTTATTCGAGCGGTCGCCACGACCACCGCCGTCGCGACCTCGGTTGCGGTCGCCACCGCCGCCACCTCGGGGGCCGCTGTCGCGTCCGCGGCGGTTGTCACGGCCACCGCCGCGACCTTTTTTAGCGAGTTGGGTGGTGACGGCTTCGGTCGGCTGCTGGGTCCCTATGACCTCGAGCCGCTCGACCGTGTCGACTTTGGCTGCCTTTGGCGAAACCAACGAGATTATTTCTGGCCCGTCGACCGTGAATTCGGCCTCGGCGCGCAACACATCGCCTACGGAAGAGCCGGTCGGAAGGAGCGAGCCGGCGAAAACGCCCTTTGGTTGTTTGGCGCCCGCAGCGCGCCACGTAAACGTGCCGTCGCCCCGATCGCTGGTGACCTCGATATCGATGCGTGTAGACATGACGATGCAAAGCTATCCGCCGAAGAGGCAAGTGAAACGGATGGTTGTGAACAGAGCGCGGTCATTCCGGCCAGATTCTCGCCTACCATTGCGGCGTGATTAGGACCAGGGCACCACATAGAACCAGTTGCGCCAGCAGTCTCGGCCGCGTTGCCATTGCGTGCCTGGTGCTGCTAAGCCTCGTGGCAGCGTCGTGTAGCGGCGGGGGGTCCGAAGCCGCAACCCAGCTTGCGATCGATGACACTGCGGTGACCGCAGGCGGCGATGCGAGTTCCGAGAGCGATCTACCCCCAGCGGTAGGAACCACCGAACCCGTGCTTGCGCCCACCCCTGTTCCGCAGCCCACGCCACTCGAGATTCCTGAAGTCATTCCCGAGTTCGGCCCCACCGGCCGGCCGACTGCAGCCGGCGAAGTTCACGTGCTCACGGCCAAGCCGAACGTCAGCCGGCCAGTCGTCTTCGACGGACCCGATGGCGAAGTGATCCCGGTGACCTACACGTATTTGAACGGACGAGTCGACGAGACCTATGACTGGTTCATCAACCCCACCTTCTTTGGCAACGAGTTGTCAGTAATGGTGCTTGAGGGCGAACCCGGCGACGATTGGGCCAAGGTCCAGATCCCAACTCGTCCAATCATGGAGGGATGGGTCAACTCAGACGAGTTCACCTGGTCGTCATCGAACTACTACGTGCAGATCGACATTGGGACCAATCAGGTCAAGGTCTGGAACGGCGACGACGTCATAGTCGACCAGGTACCGGTCGTGACCGGCGATGTGGGTCGAGAGACGCCGCTCGCATCGACCTACATCGACGAGATCATGCCAGGACCCAGCGGTGCATATGGTCCTTGGCTGATGAGCTTGGGCGTCTTCAGCGATGCGATCAACACGTTCGGTAGCGCCGGCGGTCTACCCAAAGTGGCAATGCACGGCACGAACCAGCCCCAGTTGTTCGGTCAGTACGCCTCCAATGGATGCATACGCTTACCCAACGATGTGATTGCGATGCTGGCGGCCGAAGTGCCCGTTGGCACTCGCGTCGACCTCATTCGTAGCACGTAGTTCAGCAACACTGGCCTATCCTTGCGGCGTGAGCGCCGACATCGAAGAAAACCTCGACCTCGTGCTCGATTTCGGCAAGCTCAGCGCACTAGCTGCAACTGGTCGACGGGTCATTCCGGTGGTCCTTCAGCATGCAGACAGCGCCGAAGTGCTTTTCGTCGGCTACGCCAACAAGAGTGCTCTGCAAGCGTCACTCGACGAGGGCATTGCGGTGCTGTGGTCGACAAGTCGTAACGAGTTGTGGCGCAAAGGAGCGACTTCGGGTGACACGTTGCATCTCGTTGAGGTGCGCGTGAATTGCGAACAAAACTCGCTGCTGTACCGCGTGCTGCCGGCCACCCGCGGGGTGTGCCATACCCGTGGTGCCGATGGACAAACCCGCCCCACCTGCTACTACCGAGCAATTAGCGATGCTGAATCACTTGCGTTCGTCAGCGGCCTGTCGTAGCAACGAGGAGCGAGCAGTCGATGTCGAACTTTGACCCGCTGGCGTCGGGCGCAGCCCCGGTAGCGACCAGTCTTTCTCGGGGCCAGTTGCTGGGCGTGTTTGGCGCCGCGGTCGCGATCAGTGTTGGACTGGGCCTTGTTTCCTGGGGCGGAAAGATCATTTATCCGTTTCGGCTTTTCGCCACCTGGGCTCACGAGATGGGCCACGGCATCGGCGCCCTCATCACCGGCAACAGCTTCGAAGAGTTAGAGCTGTATCGGGGACTCGGCGGCCAGGCGGTGGTTGGTGGCGCCGACGGTATTTCGCAGGTGATCGTTTCATCACTCGGGCTCATCGGCCCCGCAATCCTGGGAGCGGTGGTCATGATCGCTGGATCGCGAGTGCGCACTGCACCATTCGTGCTCGGAGCCCTTGCCGCTGCGATCGCTATTTCTGCGCTTATCTGGATCCGAAACCCATTCGGCTTCTTCGCTATGCTTGCAATCGCAGCAGCTCTCGGACTCACAGCGCGCTTCGCTCCACCGTTGCTTCGCGTCGGCATTACTCAGCTGCTCGCAGTCCAGCTGGCGCTCGCTGCTTGGTCGAGTCGCGACTACCTCTTCATATCAGGCTTCGAACGAGACGGACGCCGGCTCGACTCCGACACCCAGAACATTGCCGACGAACTCTTCCTGCCGTATTGGTTTTGGGGTGCGCTAGTCGGCGGTATTTCAATTCTGGTGTTGATCTGGGCGTTCTGGGTTGCTTGGCTACGACCGCTCACCGACGAGAACGAGGCTGTATGACGACGAACCACGGTCAACTCGAAGCGCTCATCGTCGACGACGCCATCGAGGCGTGGCACGCTGCGGGCTTTGTGGGCGACGACGTCGTCCGTATTGGTTCGACAACCATCGTCACCACCGCTGCGGCTGAACAGCGGGGCGAAGGTCACCGCAATGGCATCGTGGGTGCTGCAATTCACGGTATTGGCGAACTCGACGGACTTGATCTTGGTCAGTGGTCTCGCTCGAACGATGCCATGTCAGATACCGACCCGCCGGAGCATCCCAACGGCGTCGTTGCGATCGACCACGTGGTGGTCATGACACCAGACAGTGATCGTACCACCGAACAATTCGGTGCTTGCGGGCTCGATGCTCGTCGAGTGCGCACGATTGAGCTGCCCACGGGCAACCGTCGGCAGACGTTCTTTTGGCTGGGCGACGTTATTTGTGAAGTCGTTGGCCCTGATCCAGCCAACGGCAATGGGCCAGCACGTTGGTGGGGATTGGCCCTTACTGTTCGCAACATCGATGCAACGGCAGCCCTGCTTGCCGACTTCGTCTCTCCGATCAAGCCAGCGGTGCAACCCGGACGGATGGTGTGCACCCTGAGACCCGACGCTGGGCTCGGCGTGCCGATCTTGTTCATCTCCGAGCACACCAAGTCGGCCGAGCACACCACGGCGCATGCGAAATCATGAGCGGGGATGGCGAGCCGCAAGGCGATCCGAATCTCGGTTTCATCGAAGGTTTGATGACGACCCGATCGATCCGTCGCTACACCGATGAACCGGTGACCGATGAGCAACTGGCCATGGTCATGCATCTGGCCAGCAGGGCGCCATCGGGTTCAAATCGGCAACCGTTTCGATTCGTGGTTCTACGCAAAGGGGAGCGAGCCACCGCAGTGCGTTCGCTGTTGGCCGAGGGCGCATCCGAAGTGTGGGAAGCAAAGCGCGCCAAGGGTGAGTTTCCCGATGCTACGCCAGGTTCGGCCACGGCAAAGATGATGGCGGCGATGGATCACTACGTCGCTACGTTCGCCCAGGCGCCGGTGGTCGTGCTTCCGTGCATGGTGCGCTACCGGCCCGCGACCCCAACCGAGGGCGCATCGGTCTATCCAGCAGTGCAGAATCTTCTTCTCGGCGCTCGGGCCGTTGGGCTCGGGGGCGCGCTGACCATGTTTCATCAGACGCGCCGCGACGAAATCCGAGCGCTGCTTCAAATACCTGATGCAGCGTTCATCGCGGCCACGATCACGATCGGTGTGCCAGCCGGCAGCCATGGTCCGGTTCGCCGCAAGCCGCTAGCGTCGCTCGTGTTCGAAGACCGATGGGACCTACCAGCCGATTGGGCGGTCGATCCCGAGGGCACACGATTCACGGGTGGTCCACGAACCTGACGCAGCGGACTTGACGCAACGAAACTAGCTCAGCGCTTGTTCGAGAGCGTCGAGGAGGAACTCGATGTCGCCAGGCGAGGTGTAGTGGACCCAGGAGAGCCGCACCACGCCGGTCGATGGGTCGACGCCGACCGCTTGGAGTAACCGAGTCGCGTAGAAATCGCCGGAACTCGCCATGACGCCGGCGCCGACAAGTGCAGCTGCTATCTCGGCGCTGCTCCGATGCTCGGCCACGAAAGCGACCGTGGGGCAGCGGTGCAGCCCAGCAGGTGCCTCGGTCGGTCCAATCAGGCGCACATCGGCCCGCGCATCAAGCCACCGAAGGACGGGTTGCAATAGTGCATCCTCGTGTTCCTGCCACGCATGTTTCGCCGCCTCGCAGGCGCGGCGAAGATCGCCCTCGTGGTTCGGCGTGGTGGCCTCGACGTAGTCAAGCACCGCCCCGGCCGATGCCACTTGGGCATGGTCTGGCCCAGCAGGCGACATTCGCTTGCGGGCGACATCGGCATTGAAGTAGTGGCTCTGATTCGGTAGCTCGTGCGCCAACTCCTCACGCAGCACCATCAGGCCCTGATGCACGCTGAACGTCTTGTACATGCTGAAGAGATAGACATCTGCTCCCATTGCACCGACGTCGCTGAAACCATGTGGCGCATACGACACGCCATCGACGATGGTACGGGCACCGGCTTGCCGAGCGAGCTGACAAATAGCAGGCACATCGTTCTCGGTGCCGACGATGTTCGAACAATGAGGGAACGTCACCAGCTTGGTCTTCGCCGAAAGCAAGCCCTCGAGCGCGTCGAGCCCAAGGAGCCCAGAGGATGGATCGACCTGCCACTCGCGCAGGGTTGCGCCGGCGGACTCGACCATTCGGCGAGTCGCTCCCGTGTTCGCCTCGTGATCTTGGTTCGTCACAATGACCTCGTCGCCCGGGCCGATGCGCTCGGCGAATGCGTGCGAGAGCACATAGGTGTTCATCGATGTCGACGGGCCAAAAATGATCTCGCTATTGGTAACGCCCAGAGCTTGGGCCCAGCGCTCATGGGAGTGATCCATGAGTTCGCCTGCGATGGCTGACATCTGGTACTTCGAGTAGGGCTGCACCTTAGTTTCGGTATAGAAGCGGTTGAGGGCGTCGGTCGTTTGCCGACACGCAAACGAACCGCCCGCATTCTCGAAGAACCGAGGTTCGCTGCCGTTGTCGAAGGCAGGAAAATGGGACCGGATACGTTCGAGATCAAGCACTACGCGATCATAGGATCGAGTCGTGGCTGACGCTCCCATCGCCCCGCGAACCAGAGAGGTCATGGTCAAGACGCCCTGATGGGTGCCCGAGGTAGGCCATGTCCAGGCACTACCCTTTGTCAGTGCTCAGGCGCCCTCTTCATGCTCTTTGTTCCATCATCGCAATGATGGCGTTGGCGACGGCTTGTACCGGCGGTGGTACCGCGCCCACCTTCCTCGCCATGGTTCCGACTGAACCAACCGCCGAGCCAACTCCGATTGCGACCACGGCGCCCGTCGAACTACCGACAGCAACTCCGGTACCGACGCCGATTCCCATCCCGACAGTAGTTCCGCCAACCGCAACCTCGGTTCCGCCAACGTCTGTGCCCGTCGCAACGGAACCAACGGTTGCGCCAACGGCCATTCCGGCGACCGCGGTTCCGGCAACGGTTGAGCCAACGGCCATTCCGGCGACCGCGGTTCCGGCAACGGTTGAGCCAACGTCGACGCCCGAGCCGGACCCAACGCCGCAAGAAGCAACGCCGCAAGAAGCAACGCCGCCTGCAGTGGACGCAGGCGGGCCGCCGGCCGAACATGTGGTGAGCGAGTACGGATACGTGACGCTTGGCCGGGCCGGCGAGGTGTGGCTGACGATCCCGTCGGCTCGGGTCGAGCTCATTGGTTTTCACCAGGCGAGCCATCCCGGCGCCCAGGAGATCAACGCAGCCGGCACAGGCCTCGAGATGATGGTGCTCGACTCTCGCGGACGCGGCACCCCTGCTCGATCCGCAGCCGACATCGTGGTGCCACCTGGTGAACCGCTTCGCTCTCCGGTCACAGGAACTGTCGTCTCGGCCACGACATATGTCTTGTACTGCGAGCACCAAGACAAGCTCGTCTACATCGAACCCGATGGACTCCCTGGCTGGCAGGTGCGCCTGTTTCACGTGCAAGGCGACACGCCAGCAGTCGGCACCCGGGTGATCGCCGGTGAAACCGTGGTGGCAACCGGGGGAGCGAATCTTCTACCGTTCGACTCGCAGGTCGATGAGTTCACCGCAGAGCCGTCATGGGCCCACGTGCACGTCGAGGTCGTCAACACAAATATCCCCGACGACCGGCCGCCCGGCGGCGGATGCTAGCCAGCGGCGGTATCGGGTGCGTCAGACCGATACGGGCAGTGGCGGCAATGACTCGCGCAACAGGTGCCTCGGCGTTCGAGATAGCCAGCCGTCATCACGAACAACCCGGTTGCAGGATCGAAATAGCCATCGAGCCCATCGGCGTTGGCGCGCTCGTGCGCCTGCTGCCATACCGGCTCGAGGCGGTGTGAATCGGTCATCGTCGAATGTGTAGCGGCATTCCTCGCCCGAGCCACGCTGCTTCGGCAATAGACTCTGACATGGTCGGGTGCGGATGGATGGTCAGGCTCATGTCATCGAGGGTCGCCGCCATCTCCACTGCAAGCGCGGCTTCGCCCGCCAACTCGCTGACATGAGGTCCTACGGCATGGACTCCGACCACTGTGCCATGGCGGTCGGCGACGACAAAGGTTGCCCCGGTCGTGCTGGTGTGGGTGTGCGCCCGTGCCGAAGCGCGGTGCGGGAACCGATGCACGGTGTAGCCGGCTGACTCGTCGGGCTCAGGAGCAAGCCCAACGGTCATGATCTCGGGATCGCCGAAGATCACCGCTGGAATCGCGGCGGGGTCGAAGGTCTCGGTTCCGCCCGCGATGGCGTGAACTGCGACTTCGGCCTCGGCGGTTGCCTTGTGGGCAAGTGCTGGACCTGCCACAAGGTCCCCAATGGCATAGATGCCGGGCGCCGCTCGCATCTGCTGGTCGACAACGACATGTCCCTCGGAATCGACCGACGTGCCGACCCGGTCAAGGCCCGCCCGGTCACTGTTGGGACGCCGGCCAACAGCAACAACAATGACATCGGCGCCGATGTCGATGCCATCGTCGAGCAGTAGGCCAGCAGCGGTTGGACTGTCTGCTCGGCGGTTGGTGAGCACCCTGATGCCCAATTCGTCGAGGCGTTGTTGGACCGGACGGGTCAGGACTGCGGGCAATTCAGGCAGGATCGAGTCTTGTGCCTCGACGATCGTCACGGTGGAGCCGAGCTTGGCCCAGGCAGTGCCTAGCTCGACACCGATATAACCACCCCCAATCACGACCATCGACGGGGGGACATCGATCAGTTCGAGCGCTCCAGTCGATGACACAACCCGTCCTCCGACGGGGAACGCTGGCAACTGAATCGGGCGCGAGCCGATGCTCACGATCGCATTGTCGAATTCGAGATGGCTTACGTGCGGCCCAGACTCGATGCTGATCCGGTCATAGCGTGCGAAATTGGCTGTTCCGTGGACGACTTCAACACCTGCATCGTCGAGCAAGGTGGTTACGCCGTTGCGCAACTGGTCACCCACAGCATGGAGATGGGCGTTGATCTGAGCTGCATCTACGCCGACCTCGGCGTGTAAACCAAGGGCTGACGCGTGCATGGCGCGATGTCTCAGGTCGGCGAGTTCGATGAGAGCCTTCGAAGGAACGCAGCCCACGTTGAGACAGGTTCCGCCTATTGGGCCTTGTTCGATCAGCGTGACTTCGAAACCAGCATCGGCGGCTCGCAAAGCTGCGACATAGCCGCCGGGACCGGCCCCGATGATGGCCAATTCGGTTCGACTGCTGACGGCTCCGACGACCACTGTCAGATCACGAGTCTTAGCGGATCTGCAAGGCTGGTCGCAATCTGGTTCAGCACAGATGTTGTGACGTCGCCATCGAGCAGTCGGTGGTCGGCTCCCGCAACAAGGTGCATGGTCTTTCGAGCCACCACTGCACCATCGATGACGAAGGGGCGATCGGCGATCGACCCGAATCCGATGATGATTGCCTCGGGCGGGCGGATGAGCGGTGTGGCCTGTTCGCCACCTAGCGAACCAAAGTTGGTGATCGTGGCGGTGCCGCCAACGAAATGTTCGCGAGCGAGAGTTCCTTGGCGAGATTCATGCACAACATGGCCGAGGGTCGAGCTCAGAGTTTCGAAGTCGATTTGGTCGGCGCCCCGTACTACGGGAACTACGAGCCCATGAGGTGCAGCGACCGCTACGCCGACGTTGATGCTGGGGTGGTAGGTGATCGTTTCGGCTTCGGTGTCGATCGAGGCGTTCGCCTCTGGATGGGCACGCAACGCATGCGCGACGGCGGCCACGAAAAAGCTCAGCGGTGTCAGCGCCTTGTATGCCGGCCGTTCGGTGGCTCGGAGACGATCGCGAAGCAACAGCAGCGGTGCGGCATCAATATGGCGGAACGCGTGAATGTGGGGGATCTCTGACCACGAGGTCGCCATGTTCTGCGCAACTGCCCGGCGCACACCGCGTAGTGGCTCAACCGTTCCTGGGGTCCCAAGCGTTACGGGTGCGGGTGCTGGGTTTGTGGGTGGGGGCGTAGGGTTTGTGGGAGCGGGCGTAGGGACCTGTGCGGCAGCATCGAGATCGGTGAGGACTATGCGTCCGCCAGGACCTGTGCCGACGATCTCGTTCAGGTCGACGCCGCGTGCCGCAGCTTCGCGTCGAGTCGACGGCGAGGCCTTGGGCCGTGGCGGATTTGCGTCGAATCCCGTGTCGGTGGCGGCTGGCACGGACACCGGCGCACTGCCATGCTGGTGCGACTCGGCGGCTTCGGGCGAACGGTCGGAGCTGTCGTCGTCGGATTCGATCACCGCAATGAGGCCGCCAACGCTGATGATGTCACCAACTGAGCCCAACAGCTCAACAACCGTGCCGCTCCGAGGGGCTGGCAGTTCAGCATTTGACTTGTCGGTCATGACCTCGATCAAGGGTTGATCACGACGTACGAGATCGCCGACCTGACAGAGCCACGAAATGATCTCGGCTTCTTCGAGCCCCTCGCCGATATCTGCCAGGCGGAACTCGTGTCTCATGCGCTTGCTCGCAAAAGAGCAGATACCGCAGCTTCGACCCGGCGGACGTCGGGAACGTAACTGTCCTCGAGCATCCCAACTGGGTACGGCGTGTCGAAGCCCGACACACGGACCGGGGGTGCCTCGAGTGAAAAGAAAGCATGTTCATTGATTGTGGCGATGATCTCGGCTGCGTACCCACTGGTCGGCGCGGACTCTTCGACCACGACAACCCGACCGGTGCGCTCGACTGCTTGCACGATGCTGGCAACATCGAGCGGTACCAGCGTGCGCAGGTCCAACACGCCGACCGAGATGCCCTGCTCGGCGAACCGACGAGCGACCCGGGTAGCGACTTCGACTTGGTAGCTCCACGCGATGATGGTGAGGTCATCTCCCGGGGCCGCCCATCGGGCCTGTCCGAACGGAACCCGGTAGTCGCCGCTTGGCACGGGGCCTTTGATGCCTCGGTAGCCACGAAGCGGCTCGAGGAACACGACCGGATCCGGATCCCGGATTGCTTCGGTCAGGAGCCCCTTAGCGTCAGCTGCGGTTGCAGGGGTCACGATTTTGAGGCCGGCGATATTACACAACTGACCCTCGAGTGAGTCGCTGTGGAGTTCGGGCGTACGCACGCCGCCGCCGAACGGGGCACGAATAGTGATTCCCATCGAGAATCGACCTTGGCTGCGGTAGCGGAAGCGAGCGACCTGCCCGGCGAGCTGATGCATGGCTTGATAGGAGAAACCGAGGAACTGGATTTCAGGAACCGGGATCATGCCGCCTGCGGCCAGGCCAGCAGCGGCCCCCACAATGGCCGCCTCGGCCAAAGGCATGTCGACGACGCGGTCAGCACCGAACCGGTCGAGCAGTCCGTCGGTTGCACGGAACACGCCACCGCTGAGCGCAACGTCTTGGCCAAAGACCATGACCCGCTCGTCGCGCTGCATTTCGTCGGCCAGTGTTTGGTTGATGGCAGCGACCATCGTCATGGTCGTTTCGTCTCGACCTGGGTCCACGCTCACTGGGCACCTTTGAGGAAGGCGTCGAGCCCATGCCGCTGTGCCTGTTGACGAGTAGTCGGCTTGGCAAAGACATGATCGAAAAGATCTGCCTGCTGCAACGGCAGGTGCGATGCCCAGTTCCACGCATCGTCGATGGCCCGTTCGCCAGCCCGCTCTGCGTCGGCTTGCGTTGAGCGGTCCCATATGCCGCGATCCTCGAGCTGGCGACGAAAGAGCTCAAGCGGATCGCGCTCCTGGGCCGCAGCTAGTTCGGCTGCCGGCACGTACCGGGTTGGATCGTCGGCGGTTGTGTGGGCTGCCAGTCGGTAGTTGACTGCCTCGATCAAGGTCGCGCCGTTTCCTGCGAGGGCTCTTTCGCGAGCGGCTGCGACGACTTCGAGGACGGCAAGGGGGTCCATGCCGTCGACCGTGACACCCGGGATCCCAAACGCTTCGGCCTTGGCCGCGAACCCGGCAGAAGCCGTCTGTCGATTCGTGGGGGTCGAGATTGCCCACTGATTGTTCTGGCAGAGAAAGATCACCGGCACCTGTAAGACACCGGCCAAGTTGCCGGCTTCGTAGAAGTCGCCTTCGCTGGTTGATCCATCGCCAAAGAACACAAGGGTGCAACCTGGCTGCTGCTGCAACTTCTGGGACCAGGCGAGCCCCACTGCGTGCAAGATCTGAGTCGCGAGCGAAATCTGGGGCGGGAAGACTTTGATCGGCTCAGGAATGTGCCCGCCAGCGGGATGCCCAATCGCCCACGCGGCGAAGCGGTTAAGCACTTCGGGACCGTAGCGCCCAAGTGCCATGGGTTCTCGGTATTGGGGCAGCACCCAATCGTGGGTCGGGTCGAGTGCCCAGGAAGCTCCGACTGTGGTTGCCTCTTGACCGTTGATTGGAGCGATGGTTCCGATGCGACCTTGTCGTTGCAGGCTCCAGAGTCGATCACTCGCAATGCGGGCTTTGATCATCTCGCAGAGCATTCCGACGAGGTCCTCGTTGTGCAGGGTCACACGGGCGACTGTAGTGCCGACACGCTCACTAAGCCGAGTGTGCGTTGGGTTGCTGCGGCTCGCTGGTCTAGCGTCGGTTCGTGACTACGAGACCCGCCCTAGCCTTCGACGACCGGGGCCGCGGACCAGCGATGCTCTTCACGCATGGATTCCTCAACGACGCATCGGTGTGGACCGGTGTGATCGATGAGATGCAGGACACGTTTCGATGCATTGCCGTCGACCTGCCCGGCCACGGTCGAAGCCAAGGATCTGGTCCCGGTAGCTTCGGTCGCAACGACGTCCTCGACGACATCCGGCGAACGCTCGATGACTTAGATATCGCCGAGGCGATTCTGGTCGGGCATTCGCTCGGCGGCTATTTGTCGCTTGCTTTGGCCATCGAGGACCCAGCACGCGTGCGTGGCTTGGGACTGGTTGGGGCCGGACCAGGATTTCGCAACCCGCTTAGCCGAGAGAAATGGAACGATTCGGTGCGGGCACTGGTCGCAGACCGAGACTTGCCCGCTGGCATGGAGGCGATCTCGATGCACGTCGATTCCATGGTGATGGACCGCATGGCCGAGATCACCGCCCCGTCGGCCGTGGTCGTAGGCGAGCGGGACAAGGGCTTCATGGCGTCGGCTGCGGTATTCGAAAAGCAACTTCAGGTGACCGAGACGACGGTTGTGCCCGACGCTGGCCATATGGTCCACGCCAAGGCAGCGACTGCGGTGGCAGCTGCCTTGAAACGTTCGTTCGGTTAGCGGCTGATCCCAGCGGCAGCTGCGGCAAAGTCAGGGCCGGTGAGCAAGTGCACATCGTCGCGACTAAGCGGTCGTGACCCAGAGGAGAGCCGAACGGCCTGGTGTTCGACTGCTGACTCGAAGAGCCGGCGAGCGAACCGGGCGTTGCCGAAGCTCGTGGTGCGCAGCGCCTGCTCGAACTCCACTCGGAGTTGCTCGGTCGCTCCTGGAGCGAGCCGATATGAGGCTTCGGTCACCATCTTGGTCGCGATGGCAACCAGTTCTGGGGCGCTGTAGTCGGGAAAGTGAATCTCGCGGGCGAATCGTGATCGCAGACCAGGGTTCGATTCGAGGAAGTGGTCCATCAGCTTGGGGTAACCGGCGGCGATCACGACCAAGTTGTCGCGATTGTCCTCCATGCGCTTGACCAACGTCTCGATCGCTTCGGAACCAAAGTCGCCCGTGCGCGGTCCGACCGGTGTGAGCGCGTATGCCTCGTCGATGAACAGCACGCCGCCGAGCGCGCGTTTGACGGCCCGACTGGTCTTGACGGCCGTGTGGCCAACGTATTGACCGACGAGTCCGGCGCGATCGACTTCGACCAGGTGGCCGACCTGCAGCAGACCCATCGCTCCGTAAAGCTCGGCAAGGAGCCGGGCAACGGTTGTCTTGCCTGTGCCGGGATTGCCAAGAAAGGCCAAGTGATGGGTGAGCGTGATGTTCTCGAAACCCTGGGCTTTTCGTTCTTTTTGGACCTCGAGAAACGCAAGGTGGGTATCAACTTGCTGTTTGACATCTCCCAAGCCAATGAGGGCGTCGAGGTCGGCTTTGATCACCGGCAATGACCGAGGTGGCCGCAGGGGATCGGGCAGGATAGGGGCCAGATGTTTCTCGACTCCCAATCTTTCGGCGGCGCCGCGCGCAAGCCTGCCACCGTCGATTGCCGCTTTGCGGAGGCGTTCTCGTGGACCCACGGTTCGTAACCGTATCGAAGCCGAGCGGTTGCGCGGGTTGGCGAGCGAGAACGGGACACTAGGTTCTCACCACGACGGAGTTTGGAGATGACAATGACCAAGAATCAGGTAGCCATCGTGACGGGAGCGAGCCGCGGGCTCGGCGCAGCGATCGTCGACCGTTTGGCCTCCGAGGGCTGGTCGGTCGGCTGCGTGGCGACCAGCAGCGCCAGCGCGTCCCCGGTGGCCGAACAGGCTGCTGCACAACACGGCGTTTCCACGTTGGCGCTCGGTGCTCTGGTCGAAGATCGGGCGCAGCTCGAGCACGCAATCGATCAGACCGAAGCCGAACTCGGACCGGTGAGGCTGATGGTCAACAACGCAGGTATTTCGCAGGTTGCATCGTTTGCTGAACTCGATCCCGACGAGTTCCGGCGAGTGGTCGATGTTAACTTGATGGGTGTCTTTCACGGCTCCCAACTTGCAGCCCAGCGCATGATTGCGTCGGGAACCGAGGGTTCCATCGTCCAGCTCGGTTCCATCGCTGGCATCGACGGCTTTCCTGACCGGGTCGGTTACTGCGGCACCAAAGCAGCGGTGCATCACATGGCCAAAGTAATGGCGATCGATCTGGCACCGAAGAAGATCCGGGTGAACGTCGTGGCACCGGGTTACATCCGTACCGACATGGTGCAGAACTTGATCGATGCCGGGACGGTCGATCAACAACGGCTAGAAAGCCGGATCCCAGCGCGCGAACTTGGTGCGCCGAAGCACATCGCGGCGTGCGTCAGCTGGTTGGCATCGAGCGATGCGGCTTATATCACCGGCGAAACAATCGCCGTCGATGGCGGCTGGTTGGCATACGGGCACGTGTAGATGAACGGGTGGGCACGAATGCCCACCCGTGTAAGACTATTGTCCCAGTCCTAATTATCTGGCCCTTATTGCCGATTGCTTCGTATGCCCCGGTCGACGATTCTCTTACTTGTCGCGTGGGTTCTTGCGTCGGTGGCTGTCGCTCCGGGCACTGCTTCTGGCTTCCAGGGGCCAGATGCTGGCGACGGCACCGAGGCGGCCCCTGCGGCATCCACAAGCTACGAGGACGCTCAGCTCGCCGCCGGGCTAAGGGCGGCCGATCTCATGGACGCATGGATAGACGCAAGTCCGGTGAGCGCTCAGGCCTCGCTGATCGATGTTGCCGGATCGAGTAAGTACCTGAGCCAACGATCGATGTTCATCGACAGCCTGCGACATATCGCCGAGCAAGCCCCGGTCGTAGTTGACCACCGCGATCGTATCGATGCGCTGCAGACTCAGTCCTCTGACTTCAACGAACACCTCGCTGCCTTGCGCGACGCCATCGTGGACCCTGAGCTATCCGCCGCTGCGCCGCTGAGCCGGTTGCAGTCTGAACTGGATCAATCCGCAGTCTCGGGCGCCGATGAGGCGGTTTGGTCACGTCTGTCGCTGAGTCCGGTTGCGCTGGCCGAGCTGCGATTCGCTGGGTGGCGAACCGAGACGGCAGGTTACGCCCGGGACATCGACCTCAACGAGATGACCAACGGTAAAGCCGCGAACACTGCGGCGTCCCAGCTTTCTGATCTTGCGTCGGAGCTTGCCGAGGTTCGCACGCTCGTCGATGCAGCTCGTAAGCAGACCAATGGGGCTGAGTTCGAACTCGTGAGCGAGCGGGCAGAGGCAATCGCTGCCATCGACGCGATGCACTCGGCTCGCATGCAGAGCCCGAGCAGCGTCGACGGTCTGCCGCTCGTCACTGTCGATACCTATATTGTCGGCGCCAGCTTGCTCGATCCGGAGTGTCCGGTGCCTTGGAACTTGCTGGCTGGGGTCGGCCGAGTCGAGTCGTTTCACGGCACGATCGGTGGCTCACGAGTTCAGGCGAGTGGAGCAGTGAGCACCAAGATTCTCGGGCCGCTGCTCGATGGCGGAGCCACTGCCCGTGAGGCCGAACAGAACGCGGCGGAAGCTGCGCTCGAGGCAGAACGACAAGTCGAACGACTGGCCGCAGAAGAACGTGCCGCAGCCGAAGAACTCGCTGCCGAAGCAGCAGCTTTCAATGCAATGGTGTGGGGAGACGACGCAGAACGCCGGGCCGAGGACATCGAGGCTGCCGAGGCTCCGGCTGAACCAGTCGGACTTGCTGCGGATCCGGTGACAACGCCCGACGTCGAACCCCCAAGATATGACCCTGCGCTGTGGGGCGATGATCTTGAGTTCAGCGAAGAAGAACTGGCAGCAGTCGACGCAGTCGAAGAGGGCGAAGTCATCGACGACGAGGACGCTCTTCCTGAGTTCAAAGGGAACGGCTTCGCGGTGATCGTCGATACCGACAACGGCCGCCTGGACGGCAACGCTCGTTGGGATCGCGCCGTGGGTCCAATGCAGTTCATTCCCGAGACATGGTCGTACTGGGGTACCGATGGCAACAGCGACGGATCTGCGGATCCGCAGAATTTGTATGACGCAGCTGCCTCGGCCGGGCGGTTCCTCTGCTACCTCAGTCGTACCCGAGGTACCTCGCCCTACAATTTTGTACTGGGGTACAACTCATCGAGCGCCTATGTGAGCGACGTCATGGACTTTGCCGACGCGTATGGGTCGAAAGCTCTGCCCACGGTTTAGGTGGTGGCAGAGAAACGGTCGGGAGCGATGGCGCTCAGATCGAGTCCAGCAGTCGTGAGCTCGGAGCGGGGTGTCCCGTGGGTCACGAGGTCCAAGAGCAACTGACCTGCACCTGGTGCTGTTTGGATGCCGGTGCCGCCTTGGCCAGCGCACCAAACAAATGACGGGCAAACCGGATCGCGACCAACGACCATCGAGCGGTCGGGTGAAAAGGTTCTCAAGCCTGCCCAGTGCGAGTTAACCGACTTGATCCCGAGGTACGTGTGGTCGTTGATCATGTCGATCGTGCGAGCGATGTCGATTTCGTCGGCGCGTGCATCGCACGGTTCACTTGGCTGTTCGTCGGCCGGGCTGCACATGAACTGTTCGCCGTCGGGCCGCAGATACCAGTCGTGGTTCACTTGGGCAACGAACGCGAATCGGGCTGATCCTTCCAAGGGGCTGTTCGTCATGAAGGCGGTCCGCTTCAGAGGTGTGAGACCAACAGGGGCGACGCCCGCTTTGATCGCCACGAGGTCCGCCCAGGCTCCGGCGGCGTTGACGATGACGTCGGCCCGAAGGGAGCCAGTACTGGTTTCGACCCGCCACCCAGAGCCTTTGGGCGTGGCGGTGTCCATCCGGCGAGCCGTCTCGATAGTGCCGCCCTGAGCTCGGATACCTCGAACGAATGCTTGATGGAGCGCCGCTACGTCGATGTCGTAGGCCTGAGCCTCCCACATGACCCGGTGCGATGGCTCGAACCGCACATGTGGCGCCAGCTCTGCGGCTTGGGCGAGATCGATCTCGACGATGGGCTGGACCGCTGCTTTGCCCGCTACGAGCTGACGGTCGAGCTCTTGGTGGGTGTCGACCGAAAAAGAAATGGTCATGATCCCGCGTCTGGTTATCAGCGGCTGGTCCACGAGATGCGGAGGAGGGTTGTGGAAGAAGTCGAGGCTGGCTGTCGTCAATGGACGAACAGGGCCAGCACCATAATTTTCGGTCAGTAGTGCTGCCGAGCGCCCGGTGGTGTGGTGTGCAAGTTGTGGTTCGGCTTCAATCAGGGTGAGACGGTCGCATCGTTGGCTCATCGCCAAGTAGTAGGCCGCACTCACGCCGGCGATCCCGCCGCCGATGACGACCACATGACCCAAGTCCGACATGTTGCGACACTAGTGCGGCCATAGGACTGCTAGCTGCGTCGGCGTCGGCGGCGGGGCGGGGCCTCCCGATCTGGCGAGGCGGGGTTGTTGGAGACGGGCGCTGCGATATCGGGCGGAGTGATCTTTGCGTCGAGCACGTTGCGCATGTAGGCGACATGCTGAGTCGCGGTGCCGCAGCACCCGCCGATGACGTCGATACCAGCCGTCATCATGCGTTTGACGTGGGCCCCCATGACCTCGGGCGTGCCGGTGTAGTGCAGTTTGTCGCCTTTGAACTCGGGGATTCCAGCGTTGGCCTTGACGACGATGGGCGTGTCAGGAGCGCCCTGTTTGAGCTGTAGCACTGCTGCCTCGGTTTCGGCGATGTTGTTGCCGCAGTTCGCTCCCAGCGCAGCGAGGCCGAGGGGAGCGAGGCGTTCTGCGGCTGCGAGGCCAGTCACGCCCATCATCGTGCGGCCAGCCGTGTCGAAACTCATGGTGACCACAACCGGCACAGCGCAAACCGAGCGGGCCCCAGCGACGGCAGCTTCGACTTCCTCGAGGCTCGACATGGTTTCGATCCAGAGAACATCGGCACCGCCGGCCGCGAGTCCTTCGGCTTGGGCAGCGAAAGCTTCGGCGGCGGTCTGAGGCGTCATGTCTCCCATGGGAACGAGAAGCTCTCCGCTCGGACCCATGGAACCAGCGACGACGATATCTCGATCAGATGAATCGGCCGCAGCTCGACCGACCTCGGCAGCAGCCTTGTTCAGCTCGAACACTCGGTCTTGCAAGTTGTGGAGCTTGAGGCGAAACGACGTGCCACCAAAGGAGTTGGTCAAGATGATGTCGGAGCCAGCCTTGATGTAACCCTTGTGAACGTCGATCACTGCATCGGGCATATCGATGTTCCACATTTCGGGCGGATCGCCCGCGGTCAAGCCTCGCGCAAAGAGCTCTGTGCCCATTGCCCCGTCGACAAGCAGGTGGGGGCGTTCGGCCAAGAGTGTGGCGAGAGAGACCATGGCAAACAGTGTGCCCAAAGTGAGGCTCAACTAGGGTCAGATCATGGTTGACTTCGGAGTTTCTATCTTCCCAACAGACAAGGCGATCGATCCCATGTCGGTCGCGGTCGAGGCCGAGAATCGCGACTTCGAGTCGATCTGGTTCCCTGAGCACAGCCACATTCCGACGAGTCGCGAGAGCCCCTGGGGGCTGCGCGAAGGTGCGCCTCCACTGCCCGAGGAGTATTGGCGTACCCACGAACAGTTCGTCGCGCTCGGCATGGCTGGCGCAGTGACCAAGAAAATCAAACTAGCTACCGGCATCACGCTTGTGGCTCAGCGCGATCCAATCTGGCTGGCGAAACAGGTGGCAACGGTAGACACGCTCACCGGTGGCCGACTGCTGTTCGGCATCGGCTACGGGTGGAACAAGGAGGAGATGGCGCACCATGGTGTGGCCTTCACCGAGCGTCGAGCCATCGTACGCGAGAGCATCCTGGCAATGAAGGAACTGTGGACGAAGGACGAAGCCGAGTATCACGGTGACCATGTCGACTTCAGCTCGAGTTGGTCGTGGCCAAAGCCAGCCCAGAAGCCACACCCGCCCGTGATTCTCGGCGGATCGGCTGGCCCCAAGACGATGGCCGACATCATCGAGTTCTGCGACGGGTTCATGCCGATCACTGGTCGCTACGACTTCGCTCACCAGATCACCACGCTCAAGCAGATGGCCGAAGACGCTGGTCGCGATCCGAACTCGTTCGAGTTTGGACAGTTCGCTACCCCGGCCAAGGCCGAAATCGTCGATGCATTGATCGAGGCTGGCATCCACCGAATCGTCTTTGCCCTGTCTCCGGCCGGCGCCGACACGGTGCTGCCTGAACTGGACAAGTACGCCGAGTTCAAGGCGCAGTACAACTGATACCCACCATCGACCTGTCGCACTCCGATGTGGCAGAACGCATCGCTGAGATCTATTCGACCGTCGGCTTTGCGTACGTAGAAAACCATGGCGTCGATCCAACGGTCATCAGCGACGCGTTCGCGGCGTCGAAGCGTTTTCATGACTTGCCGTTGGCGGACAAGATGGCGATCGAGATCAACGAACATCACCGCGGCTACATCCCGATAAACACATCGACCACCGTCACGTCGAGCATCGCCGAGGTCACCAGGCCAAACCAGAGCGCGTCGCTCATGGTCATGCACGAGATCGACGCCACGGATCCCGAAGTCGAGTCGATGCCCTTGGCGGGACCGAATCAGTGGCCAGCACGACTTCCCGACATCGTCGAGCCGATTCTTGCCTATTCGACCGCACTCGAGGTTGTCGCTCGTCGGCTCGTCGCCCTCATCGAGCAGGCGCTCGGTGCCGTGCCGGGCTCGCTCGTCGAGCACTTCGACCGGCCGACGACGTTCTTGCGCCTGTTGCACTATCCAAGCACGAGCGCTGACGAGGCCATGTCTGGCGCTTGCGGCGAGCAGTTCGGCTCGGCGCCGCACTCTGACTACGGCTTCTTGACGCTGCTTGCGCAGGACGACGTTGGTGGACTGCAGGTGCGGTCGAGGAACCGATCATGGCTCGATGTGAAACCGCGGCGGGGTACCTTGGTGCTCAATACTGCCGACATTCTGAACCGCTGGAGCAACGGTCGGCTGATCTCCACGCCGCACCGAGTGCTTCCTGCTGGTCGCAACGATCGCTACTCACTGCCGTTCTTCTTCGATCCCGATGTTCGCTCGGTGGTAGAGCCGCTACCAAGTTGTGTCGCTCCGGGTGAGCTGCCTGCGTTCGAGCCGGTTATCTATGGCGATTACCTGATGCATCGCTTGCGTAGTAACCACGCCCAACACCATGCTCGGGAGTGATTGGACGCTCTTGCCGACAGACTGGGGGAGTGAGTGATGCGATCGTCGTATCGGCGTTCTACAAGTTTGTGCGACTCGACGACTTCGAAACGTTTCGAGACCGATTGTTGAACGCCTGCGACGACAATGCGATGCGGGGATCAATTCTTCTTGCGCACGAGGGCATCAACGGAACGATCGCAGGAACGCCGGCGGGCACTGCGGCACTGTTCGAGTGGTTGCGAAGCGACGCTCGGTTGGCCGATCTCGAAGTGAAACAATCAATCAGCGAGACCATGCCGTTCCTGCGGATGAAGGTGCGGCTCAAGAAGGAGATCGTCACCTTCCGTCAACCGGTTGACCCCACCGAGCGGGTTGGCACTTATGTCGAGCCGAGTGATTGGAACAGGGTCATCTCCGACCCGGACGTGCTGGTGATCGACACTCGCAACGAAGAAGAGGTCGCGCTCGGGACGTTTGTGAATGCCGTTGACCCAGGCACGGAGTCGTTCACAGAATTCGCCGACTTCGTTGCCACGCTGAATCCTGAAGAAACGCCTCGGGTAGCGATGTTCTGTACCGGCGGCATCCGCTGTGAAAAGGCATCGGCGTACATGCTGGACCAGGGGTTTGGCGAGGTCATGCATCTCAAAGGCGGCATCTTGCAGTACCTCGAAGATGTTGACCAGACCGAGTCTCTCTGGCAAGGGGAGTGTTTTGTCTTCGACGAGCGGGTGACGGTCGATCATGAGCTTGCCCCCGGCGATTACACGTTGTGTCGTGGTTGCCGGGCTCCGCTCTCGCACGATGACCGCCAGCACGCCGACTACGAAGAAGGCGTGTCGTGCGGCCGCTGCATCGACGGTCTGACCGAGCATCGGGCAAAGCGACTGCGAGAACGCAATCGCCAGATCATGCTGGCCGAACAACGTGGCACCGAGCATCTCGCACAGCGGCTGTAGCTCTTGACCTCGCAGGCGGCGCTGGATCTTCTTTGGGCCGTCAATAGCCCGTCATTTGTGGCCGGCGAAAACGTTGCCCCGCCAATGCATCTCACGGCCAAAATGATCGACGCCGAGGCGCTTAACACGTTCGTTGCCACCAGAATGAGTCACCGGGTGGGGCACTACTTCGAGGCGCTCCTGCACTTCTGGCTCGCATACATTCGCAAGGTCGACATGGTCGGAGCTGGTATTCAGCTTCGAGACGGCAAGCGGACGATCGGCGAAATCGATTTCTTGTACCGAGACGAGGTTGGGATACTCACCCACTGCGAAGCGTCGGTCAAGTTTTTCTTGCACCATCCCCGGCCTGATACCAGCCACTTTCCAGGTCCGAACGCAACCGACAACTTCGAACGCAAGATCACCAAAGTCTTCAATCAGCAGTTGTCCGCGAGCGAGACGACGTATCCCGATGTTGTGCAGCGCCACGCATTCGTCAAGGGCATCGTCTTCTACCACCATGATGATGCCGTACCCGCAGCGTTGCCAGCGCGGATGCCGACCGATCATCAGCGCGGTCGGTGGCTGCGAGCTTGCGAACTCGACCAGCTACGTGGTCAGGAGGATGTCGTCGGTTGCATTGCCGACAAACCCCACTGGCTCGCTCCTGCAGAGGCAACGCCACTGATGGACATGCCAGACCTTTGCGACCACATGGACGAACACTTCGAGGGCCGTGCCCACCCACTCATGGTCAGTCTTCGCAACCCAGCCTCCGGCACCGAGACCGAACGACTCTTCGTAGTGTCCAACACCTGGCCGGCCACCGAGGCTTAAGCCAGTCGCCCGCTTCGCGATCGGTCGTCTATTCGGCTTTTGCCAGCAGACGCTCGGCTATCTCGAGGCGCATCTGCTGACGCACGTCGTATCTGTCTTTGCCGCACTCGTCGGATAGTTCCCCGAGGGTCAATTCGAAATCGTGGAGTTCTTCGAGTTCTTCGACCACGCCGGGTGCGTCGTCGATTCCGTTCATGCCACTGAGGACCTCATTCATTTGCCTATTGAGATCATCCCTGACTCCCGAATCGGATCCATAGAAGTAGCCACTGCGCATCATGCACTCGGACCACTCTGCGTTGGCGGCAATCAGCCGTGCGTCTTTGCTCAAGGCAGCGGCAAACTCACGCGAGAGCTGGCTGTTGAGCGGTTCATCGACGTCGATGAGTGACCGGACGGTCGCTTGTGATTGTTCCAGGCAGCTGTCGAATTGGTTGGCTCCGTCGCCGCGGAGCACCCGATGCCACTCCGAAAGCTCGTCGTCGGTCATTTCGCGAAGTCGATTGGGATCTAGCTCCCTGAGCCGGGCCGTGAGCTCGGGCTCCGCGAGCGATTCGAGTTCAAGGCCGATTCGTAGACTCGTGAGCGTTGGTTCGACCACGCCCCAGCCTCGATCGTCGTCATAGGGGCTTACCGCGGAGAAGTTCGCTCCTCCGAGGATGTTCGGATCGCGCTCAAACGCAAGCCCCTGCTCGTGCATACAGGTCTCGATCTCAGCTAGCGCAATGCGGCTATGGCGCTGATAGGCCTCGGCCGGGTCGTCAGGAACGCCAGCTATCTGCTCAATCGCCGAGGTCGGTACGAACGCTGCGTCGCCTTCGGTCGGCCCGGCGCAAACGCTTACGAACAGCAAACCAACGGCCACGAAAACAAGACCACGAAAGAGTATTGGGTTTAATGGTCCCATCGCCTGAACGTATCACGATGGCAGCGTGTCGCCCGACCGGCTAACCAGGCAGCGAGGGCCTCAGCGCGTTCCGTCGTAAGACGAGCCGTATCGCCACCGAGCAGAGGCTCGTTGTACTCACGCATTGCAACGCTCAGGTCATGGGCTGGTTCGGAGATCAGGCCCTCGACGTCGACGAACTTGAAGGCGTCGGGTCCGGCCGCCAAGGTGTTCCATCCATGAGCGTCGCCGTGGACAAGCACGGCCGTGGCCGGATCGAATGCATCAGCGCGACTGCCGCAAAACTGCACCGCTCGATCCTGCATAACTCGGCCCGATGGTCAGGCCCCGGCGGTCGGATAGTTGAGCAATAACGTCGGGAAGCGAAACAAGCCAGTCCCGTCCAGCCGCACCATTTGCGAGAGCACGCAGACGAACAAGCGCTGGAATATCAGCGGGCATGGCGAGACATTAGTTCGACCGTTCGGTGGTTGGACGCGGTCAAGCCAGCCTGACTTTTAACTCCACTGTGCGACTCGCTACCTACTCAGCTGAGGAGTCGTCGTCTGGGTCGTCGTCGGGGTCGGGGTCGGGGTTGGGGCGGCGGGTTCGGTGGTGGGGTTTGCGGCGTTTGATTGGG
>ENA-ORXT01000392-ORXT01000392.1-marine-metagenome-genome-assembly--contig:-NODE-392-length-71692-cov-4.959157_pt1 | contig 71692 bp, 76 predicted proteins | sample MGYA00237868_ERZ511482 | MGnify/ENA metagenome assembly ERZ511482 | reverse complement strand
TGAAGATAGAACTGGGCGTTATTGCTAAGGTTTAAGCTATGTAAGTCAGTGATTTGTGTTGTCGTGCTGCCGCTGACACGGTTTTGAATGACACCGGTAAATCGGTTTTGAATACTATCTTCAGCAAGCGATAAATTGTTCATGCTCAATGAGGTTTCGCTGGGGTTACCTTGCGAATCGTAGTCGTCAACAATGAGGAACATTTCTCCATCAAGTTGAATGGCTTGAGTCTGACGACAGCCCGTGAAGAAAAATGTAAACGAGCCGAGACGGGTGAGGATATTGATGTCTTCATCAATATTGACGTTGCCACCAAAATCACAGGATCGATCAAAAGAGCGCTGCTGTAATGAGCGGTGACTTGAATAAGGTATAGCAACATCGATGAGGTATTGGTGCTGCTGCAGCAAGCCTGGGAGGTTTTCAGTCTCTGCAGCTCTGCCAGATAGGTTTGCGTAACTATTGAGGTCTTCGGTTTTAAAGAGTGCGTCCGTGAAATCACGGGCTGAGCTAAGTGTCAGCGGTGCCTGATCCCGGTTTCCAGTGTAAGCCGTGTCAGCTGGATTTGTGTCGACCGATTTACTGTCACCGCCACAGGCGGTGAGTAGGGAGGCGGCCACAAGCGAGATAAATACGGAGGGTTTAAAAGCGTGAGACATAAACTTTCCTTTTGAAATAGTTGTAAGACCTGTTTGATTATTGAGACATTGATTACAGGTACTTATTTAAAAAACATGAACGTAAAGTTCAACTATAAACGGTTACGGGGTTTGTCTTCTTTTATCGATTATACACGTTGAAGTGACTAAGCAGTAATCTGGCGCGTCAACAGGTTTGTTGCCAATAAATTTTTCAGGCCCTAGATGGGCTAATAGAGAAAGGATTAAAAATATGAGTGAATCAAGACTGCCGGAACGTGCATCCGTCGTTATTATTGGGGGCGGTATCGCAGGTTGTTCGATTGCTTACCACTTGGCAAAGCGTGGCATAACCGACGTTGTGGTATTGGAACGTAAACAGCTAACGTGTGGAACGACGTGGCACGCGGCAGGTTTGGTGACCATGCTGTGGCCAACACCCACGCTGACTAATCTTGCAAAATACAGCCACGAGCTGTATGCCTCACTAGAAGAGGAGACGGGCCAAGCGACGGGATATCGACGTACGGGTAGTTTGTCTTTGGCGCGTACTGAAGAGCGTTTGGAAGAGCTGAAACGCACCGCTTCATTAACACGCGTGTTTGGTGTGGACTCTGAAATGGTCAGCATGGAGCGCGTTCACGAGCTTTACCCTGGTATCGATACAACGGGTGTTTTAGGCGCGATGTACATCAGCGGTGACGGTCAAACCAACCCTGTTGATACGACAATGGCTTTGGCAAAAGGCGCTCGCATGAATGGCGCTAAAGTGCTTGAAGAGATTAAGGTTGAAGAGATCATTGTTGAAAATGATGTGGCTAAAGGCGTAAGAACCGCCGAAGGCACCATCATGGCTGACAACGTCGTTTTAGCCGGTGGCATGTGGTCACGTGACATAGCTAAGACTGTGGGTGTTGATTTGCCTCTGTATGCCTGTGAGCATTTCTATGTGGTCACAGAGCCAATGGAAGACCTCACTAAGCGTCCTGTACTGCGTGACTTTGATAAAGGCATCTACTTCAAAGAAGACGCTGGGAAAATGCTGGTCGGTTGGTTTGAGCATGACGCAGTCGGTTGTCCAATGAGCCGCATTCCTGAGGACTTCTGTTTTGATGAATTCCCAGTGGATATGGATCATATCGAGCCGTATTTGATGGGCAGCATGGAAACCTTTCCAGCGCTGGAAGAAGCGGGTATCAATACCTTCTTTAATGGTCCTGAAAGTTTCACCAACGACAACCTGCATTTGTTAGGCCCAACTCCTGAAGTGGACAACTTCTGGGTAGCGTGTGGCATGAACTCCAAAGGTATTGGCGCTGGCGGCGGCATGGGTAAAATCATGGCGGACTGGATTATTGATGGGCATCCATCGGGTGATATTCTGGAATGTGATGTGCGTCGTAACCAACCTGTGCAGAAAACGCAAAGCTATGTGGAAGATCGTATTCCAGAAGCATTGGGGCACACTTACGACATGCATTGGCCTTTCTACCAATACAAAACGTCACGTGATTTAGTGCTATCACCTCTGCACGAAACGCTAAAAGCGCAGGGTGCGTGTTTTGGTGAGGTCGGTGGTTATGAGCGTCCTAACTGGTTCGCACGAAATGGTGCTAAAGCTGAGTACGAGTGGAGCTACAAGCGTCAGAACTGGTTTGAGTTTTACGCCGCTGAGCACATGGCAATGCGTGAAAATGTCGGTATCTATGACATTTCATCATTTGGTAAATTTGAAGTAACTGGCCCAGATGCGCAGGCTGCTTTGCAATACATTTGTGCGGGTGACTTAAATGTTGAGCCCGGTAAGTTGGTTTACACGCAGTGGCTAAACCCACAGGGTGGTATTGAAGCGGATGTGACTGTTGCAAAAATGGCTGATGACGTGTTTTTTGTCACGACCGGTGTTGCCTCAACTTACCGTGATTATTGGTACCTAAAGAAGAATTTACGTGGCGATGTGAAGCTTGTCGATACGACATCTAAGTACGCTTGTTTATCGATTCAAGGGCCAAACTCTCGCGCTGTACTGACTGAGATTACTGAAACTGACATGTCGGTTGAAGGCTTTAAGTTTGGTACGGGTCGTTTTGCGAAAGTCGGTGGTCATGACGTTTGGATTCAACGTTTATCTTATGTAGGTGAGCTAGGTTGGGAAGTGTTTGCACCTTCTGAGCATGCGGTTGCCGTATTTGCTGAAATGCAAAAAGCCGGTGCCAGCTACGAGATAGCTAACGTTGGTTTGCACGCACTTAACAGCTTACGTATGGAAAAAGGCTTCCGTCACTGGGGGCATGATATTGGCCCTGCTGACAATATGCTTGAAGCGGGTCTTGGCTTTGCGGCTAAGCCTGATGCGTCTGACTTTATTGGTCGTGATGCGTTTGTTGCTGCTAAAGCTGCTGGTGTACCTGATCGGAGAATGTTGCAGTTCAAGCTGGATGATCCTGAGCCGCTGCTTTATCACAATGAGTCGATTATTATGGATGGCGAGATTGTGGGTTATTTAACGTCTGGTATGTATGGGCATGCGGTTGGTGGGGCGTTGGGCATGGGGTATGCGGAAGTGCCTGGGTTGACGGCGGATAAGATTGCGGAAGGGACGTGGGAGATTGAGATAGCGACTGAGAGGTTTAGTGCGCAGGCTCAGTTGAGAGCGTTTTATGATCCTAAGGGGGAGAAGATGCGGAGTTAATTTTTGCGGTTATCTTCCAGCAGTTGAAAAAAGCCATTAGCGATTAAAACACTCGTGGTTGTATCAGGATATTTATCTCGCTTACTCAATTGAAGTAGTGCTATATTTGTTTAACACTGTTAAACAAATATAGTCGGGTGGTGATATGCTAGGTGTTAGATTAGATGAGCAATTAGAAAATCGTTTAAATGCTTTGGCGAAAAAGTCGCAAAGATCTAAGAGTTTCTTAGCAAAAGAGGCTTTAGTTCGTTACATAGAGGCAGAAGAACTCAAACAGCGTGAAGATGAGCTAACAGTAGCCCGATGGGAAGAGTATCAGGAAACAGGTGAAACCATCAGTCATAAGAGCATGGTCGAGTGGTTAGAAACATGGGGTACAGATCAGGAAAAACCATGCCCAGTGAAATAACTTGGTTACCTGGTGCTTCAAGGGATGTTGCTCGTTTAAGAGATTTCCTACAATCAAAAAACCCTCTTGCGGCTCAACGTGCAGCGAGTCGTATTTTAGAGGGGACGATGATCTTGGAAGATAACCCTAGTGCAGGCGTGCCGGTAGACAATATGTTGGATTATCGCGATCTTATACTAAGTTTTGGAAATGGTGAGTATATCGTCCGTTATCGAGAAGAAAGTCAGCGAGTCATAATCGTTAGGGTTCGTCATAGTAAGGAGGAAGGATTCTAGTGATACTCCTTCAGATCATGCGGCTGCCTTGTTTGCTGAAATGCAAAAAGCCGGGTCACCCTACGAGATTGCGAACGTTGGTTTGCACGCACTAAACAGCTTACGCATGGAAAAAGGCTTCCGTCACTGGGGTCATGACATTGGCCCTGCTGACAATATGCTAGAAGCTGGTCTTGGCTTTGCTGCTAAGCCTGATGCGTCTGACTTTATTGGTCGTGATGCATTTGTTGCTGCTAAAGCGGCTGGTGTGCCTGAGTTAATTGCTGATAAAATTGCGGAGGGGACGTGGGAGATTGAGATGGCGACTGAACGATTTAGTGCGCAGGCTCAATTGAGGGCGTTTTATGATCCTAGAGGGGGAGAAAATGCGGAGTTAATAGCTCTTCAATAGCTCCTTACAAAAAGCCACTAGGATTGATTTTCTAGTGGCTTTTTAGCGACCAAATACAAATAATTAGTCTTTAAGCAACGGCCAGTAATGCTTCTGGGTTATTAATCGCCACTTTGCATAGCACCAAAGCACAACCAGCAGGAGGAAAGCGGCCTTGCTCCCAGTCTCGCAAGGTTGCCACTGGTGTATCGATCAGTTCAGCAAACTTTGGCTGTGATAGATTCAGAGCTTTACGTGCTGATTGCAGCAATAGCTGCTCAGGCGTGTACTCACGGGCAAACTTGCCGTCTTTCATTTCAGTCAGGGATTCACGAAGGCCATCGACAGATTGGCCTGCATCATCTTCAATCGCTTGCGCAATACGTTCGATATCCATTTTAAAGTACCTCTTTAATTTCATTAGGTCTCATGTTTTCTTTATCCGCTTTCTTGTAGATAGCGACTAGACAAAGCATATCGGCATCCACCGTAAAATAGATCACTCTGACGCCGCCACTTTTACCGCTACCTTTAACAGTCCATCGTACTTTTCGGGCACCTTCCGCTTTTGGTATTACATCGCCCACAGTCGGATTATTTGCAAGGTAGCTTATAAACTCAAGACGTTCTTCTTCAGCCCAAATTTTATCGGCTTGGCGTTTAAATGTTTCTGTTTCACGGACTGTTTTCATAAATCAATTGTACGGGATTCCCGTATGTTGTCAACATTCATTAAAAAGACTAGAAAAATCTGGCCTCTTAACTTGCTACTACTAATGCGACTGCATCCAGTGCCTACATTGCTTTGGAACCAGCTAACGCAGGCTCAGTTGAGGGCGTTTTGTAATCTGAAAGGGGCATACTGAGAGTGGGCGAAATTACTGTTTCCGTTTAGGCTGAGTTAAACTATATTAGTTCAAAGGCAGAGGGTGTTGGTCAGCCACTCTAAATTGTTATAATTGTAAAGGATGCTTAAACGTGCCTGTTACTCTATTGATGCATAAAGTAATTATTATTGAATCTTTGCCAGAAGGTCATCGGAAAACAGGCTATGACTTAGAGGACTATCTGGATACTCAGCTTAGAAATGAAATTGAGCATCAATTGGAGATCGTTTTTAAGAGAGTAGAAGATAAAAAGTCACTATTCACGCTTTTAGACGATATTACAGAACAGTTAAAAAAAGACGGCAAAATTCCAGTATTACAGCTAGATACACACGGAGGTGTTGATGGCATAGAGTTATCAAATGGAGAGAAAATTCGCTGGAAAGAACTAAGGCCAATTTTTACCGAGATTAATAGGGTATCTAGGTGTAACTTACTTCTCGTTTTCTCGATGTGCGATGGAGCACATTTCCTATCTGAGTTGGCTAAGATAGCAGGTCAGCGGTGTCCTTGCGCAGCAATGCTGGGGGCTATCGATAGAGTTTACTATCCACAGCTGTTGCTGGCATTGCAAGTTTTTTATAAAACGTTGTTACAAACAGGGGAGTTTGAAGCATCTGTAATGACTATGAATCTTGAGACTGATAGTTCGCTTTATATACCTCTAAACGCATATGACATCTACCTTAAGCTACAGAGTGGTTTTATCCATCAAACTGTAGCCCCTCAGTTATTGGATGCACTCGCGAAGCAAGGGCTTTTTAGTAGAGAGAGTATAAAACGAGAGTTTGAAAGCCCAGGGTCTGGGTTTTGGTCATTTACCCGTGACCGATTTTTGATGCTTGATCTCTTCCCAGAAAACAAGGCTAGGTTTTTCAATTAAGTAGAGCTGATTTAAATTCCAGTAATCGCGAAATCAATTGCTGCGATAACATCCGACCCTATAGAACTTAATGAGCCAACAGGCTTTGTCAGTCGTCTTGCAGGCATAGATGTGATTTGGCTAGTCAATAAAACCAATTTCTCCCCATCATGCTCAACAATTGGCGACAATATTTTCATCTGCTCATTCTTGAAATCACTCAAACGTCCCAGAGGAATTACTATACGAGTAGAAAGCTCATCAATAACGGAGTGTTGTACATCTAAAATGTAAGGGTAGGCTTTACGCGAAGCAGCGTTTGGGTTTTTATAGACATCGAATTGAGGCACTAAAAGTTCCGATACTCATCACTGAAGCAACCTTTGTCTTCAACAAATTCGTTATAGACTTGGATGGCTGCATGGTTCTCAATTTTCCATTGTTTTTGGTGTTGCTCGGCTAGAACTTGCTTAAGCGCCGCTTCAAATGTTGAAGACAAGTTGATATCGAGTGAGCGAGCTCGATTAAGCAAATCACTATTCACACTTAGGTTTGTGGCTTTTTTTGGTGCTTGTACATCATAAAGTGCTTCCATGAGTTTCATCCTATTTCTTGTTTATGCGTATTATTATGCGCATAGCGCCAGAATCATGCAAGTTTTGATTAGGTATTCATTCTGATGATTAATCTAAAGTAATGATGGTAGAGTGGTCAGAACATGGGATAAAGACGAGGAAAAGCCATGCCCAGTCACGATATTTTATATTTACAGTCAAAAGATAAAGTCAAACTTACACTGCTTCCAGATGGCACCTTTATCAAGCGGGCAAAGCAGAGGAGTATCCTTGACCTGCATGGCTTGCTACATTATCCAGATAGAAAGCCAATCCCTCTAGTTAATATGAGTCCATGGAAATGAATCAAAATGTGCTTTTGAGAGCCAGTTTGCTTAAACCTCGCGATGCTCTTATGGAGCAGGAAGAGCTAGATTATTTAAAGGCAATTGAACAGGGCTTAATTGATGCTAAAGAAAACCGGACAGTTAGTTTGAGTGATGCCAGAAAGCGTCTAGGGCTCACCCCATCATCTTATCAATCGCTTTAAGATCCTCCTCAAGATCGTAATCGGCGATAGGAGCTCCTAAAAAGCCTAATAATGACATCGTGTCATGGTGAGACTTACCCAAAGATTTACTGAGCTGCCCAAAGCTTAAATCACCACTTTGAAAGCCTTTCAATGCATACCAAGGCTTCAAATCGTGACCCATTAAATCCTCTGAAAACGGCAGAGCAACCCCAATTGGATGTCCGTGCTTAGTTATCAATGCGTAATCATTGGCGCTAAGGGTCTTGGGTAGTTTATCTGCATCTGCTTGGAGCTCTTTTATTCCTATGACTCGCATGTTTATACCTATGTTAGAGATCTGAAATTAACGATGGATGATAGAAGCATTAGCTATTCTCTTTAGTCCTCAAAACAAAACGGATTAAATACCGCCGATCCCCACAAGCGTTTTCGCTCAACCATACTCAACTCAGCTAGATCACAGGTTTCAGTCCAATTATCCTCGATTGTAGAAACTTGCTGTTCAATTAAGTCACGCGCCTCGGCTTCGGATAACCTAAACACCCCGCAAGCTGAAATCACATTCGCCAGTTTAGATAAATTACCCTGTGTGCCACCAATTTGCATTGCTTGGCCAGCCTCTCGTCCACTACGAAGCTGCGGACAAAGATCATAGGCAGGTGTTAGCGACAAGTCTCGCCCATTCCAAAATGCTGAATGATTACGTGCATGATCATCGGTATTGCCAATCAAAATGTTAAACACCAATCGTGCATAAAGTTGGTGCAGTTCGTGCGTTGGTTCAACAAACTTTTGGCGAATGAGGTCGGCTAAGTCACGATAGCTGGCATAACGCGCTTCCATTTCATTTAGTCCCAGTAGGCTCAATCCGCTCAGCAACATGTGTCGGTGGCTTGAGTTTGCTTTATGAGAACGATCGAAACGTTCAACTAACAATATGTCTTTTCCCGCAACAGAAACTAGGCGCGTATCGGCAACATTTAAGCCTACCTTGCTGGCAAGTTGCATTGCAACATACTCAGCTTTAACGATATCGTAGTTGTCCGTTGAAGAGCTAAACTTAGCAATATACGCATGGCCATCGTCATTAATTAGCGCCTTAGGGCGTGCCCCACCCACACTCGTTCCATGCAAAAGAGCGGCATCAAGGTCCACTGGTAAAGGCTTACGCTGGTCGACTAGGTCAGCGGCTTGTAACAAGTCTTGTAGCGTCGTTCGTTCAGTATGCCTAGGTTTATATTCGGTGCTGCTAACTTGAAAGTCTAACGCACCGATACGGTCACTGCCTGATAGCAACAAGTAATCCAATTCATCGGGTGAAAAACTTGGAAATCGGTAACCAACAACACGACGTCCCCACGCATCGGGAGCTGCATCACGTAAGCAAGAGTGGAGGGTGTTCATCCCTTCCGGCTGAAATGTTGCTGACTCTAAGGGGAGTTCAAAGGGTGAAAATGCAATTGCGTCATTACGTTCGCGATAACTGCGCCCGTAAGTGAAATGATGTAAATTGCCTTGTTTGGAAATACGACCAGCAACAACGGGCTCGGTTGCTTGAGGGAGCCATACCCAAACGTATGCTTCTTTTGCTTGAGTTGGTTCAGAAGTCATCATCTATCTTGATTTTTTTAGTGCGAGTTCGTTCAGGTAATAAGCTAGCAAGTCCTGAAACCACTGTGGATAGTTGCTGTAGGCTCTGTCGGTTTTCTGCTAGCAAGGGAACCCCAACAACCATCGCTGCTTCAAAGACAGTGCCAATAGACACTTTGCTATCGCCCTTTTCAATTGCGCTGATGGTTTGACGACTCACGCCAACCCGCTCTGCCAATGATTGCTGAGATATTCGTCGTTCACGTCGAGCAATTTGAATCATCTCACCAAAAACACATAATGTTTTTTCAGTGTTTAGGGAGAGGTTTTCTGGTGGCTTATGCATTTTATGAGTAACTTAAACTTACTTAGTGTTATTTATATCATACATTTTTGTTTTCCCTCAGTGCTGTTTTGCTCTGGCAGGTTTTAGTTGGTTTTATCATTTACGATACCATACTCAATAACCAGTGATTTTTCTGATGGTATTTCTCGAAAAAAGTACTGTGCTCTCACACGTACCAGTGATGCAACAGCAACGAGGGATTTAAGTGATTTGGTGAGTAAATATGTGCTGTCACCCGTTGGAGAAGGTCTTGGGCGTCGCTATCAGTTAACTCAATCCCAATAAGGCGGACTACCATAATACTCCCAAAATAATCAATAAAGGCCCGCACCTTAGGTGCTAACAACCGCGAACTAGGATAAACCGCCCAAATAGCCGTATCTGACACCAACGGATAATCCTCTAACACCTGCACCAGCTCACCGCGCTGAAGGTGTTTATAGGCGCTCCAGATCGAACTAACCGTAATCCCCAGTCCATCGACACAAGCATCCCTTAGCGCTTCTTCATGATCAGTCCGAAAATGACCACTGGTTTTAATCGTCACCTGTCCTTTTGGCGTATCGAATGCCCAAGTTTCCAGTCCAGCTAAGTGCAAGCATGAGTGCTTATGCAATTCTTGTGGTATCGGTTAATCGTAAATCGACCGTCACGTGAGGGTAGTTCGCTAAGAACCCCTTTAAACCGGGAACGATATGCAGCCGACCAAAAGAGGCGGGTGCAGTTATTCTTAGCGTTCCCGAAGGCGAGGTATTACCTGTACCCACCGATGACCGAGCAGCCTCTATGCTAGCTAACACATCTTCTGCATGAGGTAGAAAAGCGATGCCTTCCTCTGTGAGTGAGGCTTTGCGAGTGGTCCGATGTATGAGCCGCACCCCAAGTTTGTCCTCTAGTTTATCGATGTATGAACTAGCCACAGCTGTTGATAGGTTTAACGCTTGCCCCAGCCATGCTGATGTTGTGGGTCGTCGCGATACGCACAAATAATTTGAGATGGTCGATATTAATGCTGTGCACCATTAGGTCATTGTTGATATTTGAGCCCTTTAACTATTTTAATTTTATATAATGTCGGAAAATATGACCTCGTTTGATAGTTTCCAACCGATCAATCAAGGCTTCAATGCTGCTTTTCGCCCGGACCGCTTAAGCCTAGGCTTGGTCGTTCCGATTGAAACTTATACGGACGGCCCTGTGTCAACGATGCAAGACCACTTGGAACGAGTGCAACTAGCCGAAGCGCTAGGTTTTGCTGCGTGATGTGCTTTCTAATGGTCGACTCATCCTCAGTATTGCTTCTAGCGATCGACCTGACCGATAACCCTGACACTGCCGCCAGTTCTATCCATCTAGGCTTTCGTTCCGGTGTAAAGCCGCTGCTCGCGTATTTGAAATCGCTAGAAGCCATCGGTGTGAACCATGTGGCAATCAATTTGCGGTTTAATCGGGGTAATATAGAAACTACCTTGCAACGTCTGGCAAATGAGATTCTGCCAGAATTTATACAATGAGAAATAACATGACTGCGAAAACAATTCTACTAACCGGTGCCACCGATGGCATTGGGCTAGCAACAGCAAAAATGCTGCTAGAGCAAGGTCACACCGTACTGCTGCATGGGCGTAATGCTGCCAAGCTAGACACGGTGGTCAATGATCTTAGTACATTATCAGGCGGTGGCCATATTGAAAGCTACCTCGCTGATTTATCCAATATGGCGGATGTCGAAGCGTTGGCTAAAGCCGTGACCGAAAAGCACAAGTCGCTAGACGTGCTAATTAATAATGCTGGCGTCTTAAAAGCGCCTGAAACGACAACCGCCGAGGGTTTAGATATTCGTTTTGTGGTGAATACGCTCGCGCCTTATTGGCTAACAAAACGCTTAATGCCGTTATTAGGCACTAGGGGTAGGGTGGTTAATTTGTCTTCAGCGGCGCAAGCGCCCGTGGATGTGAAAGCTATGGCCGGTGGTGCGCCAATGGACGATATGGCGGCGTATTCACAAAGCAAACTGGCCATTACCATGTGGTCACGGGCGATGGCGCAGGCGAATCCTAATGGGCCTATGGTCGTGGCAGTTAATCCCGGTTCTTTGTTGGCCAGCAAGATGGTTAAAGAAGGCTTTGGTATTGCGGGGAATGATATCAATATCGGCGCTGATATATTGGTGCGCGCTGCCTTGTCAGATGAGTTTGCCGCGGCTTCAGGTAAGTATTTTGATAACGATGCGGGACAGTTTGCACCGCCACACCCTGACGGGATAAATGATGCGAAAATTGCTGAGGTGATGAGTGCTATTGATGCGGTGTTGGTTGATATCGTTTGATAGGGAAGTCACTACTTCAAGCTCACTGAGCTTAAGTTGAATCAGGTGACCAATCCAGTCGGCTATGTGCTTGCGCATCGGGCACAATTCCCGCATACCCATGTTCACGGACTTGTCCGAGCATTTGTTTAGGTGGGACGCCAAACTCCCGTTTAAACGCCCGCGACAGACTACCCAGCGAGCTAAACCCTGAGGCCAAGGCGACTTCTGTCATTGAGCATTGGCTTTGCAGCAACATGTGGCGTGCATGCTGCAACCGTAAAATGACATAGTACCGACTGGGAGAAAGGCCTAATTCGGCTTTAAACTTTCTAAACAATCCGCGCTCTGACACGCCGAGTTGTTTGGCGAGTTGAGGGATGCTCAAGGGGTCTTCTACATGGGTGCGCATGAGCAGTGAGGCACGGCTAACAATCCCCGAATTGTTATAAACGCGGCTGGCTTTCATGCCGGTATTGGGGCTGGACAGTTCAGCGGGGTTAATGCGCATATCGTGCGCCACGGCATGCACCAGTGCCTCACCGCCATATTGCCCAACCAAATGCAGCATCATCGGCACCACGCTTAGCCCACCGGCGCAGGTTAAACGGCGTTCATCAATCAGCATTTCACCCTGTTCAATAGTGATATTGGCGCTGCGATAGCGCTCTATAAAGGAGGTCGCCCCAGTGGGGTGAAGTGTAATACTTTGATCGCGCAGCAGTTGCGCTTCGGCCAACACAAATGCCCCGCTATCGATCGAGCCCATTACGACCTTTTGCCGGCTCAAGCGTTGCAGCACTTGTTTCATCTCGACTGAAAAATCAGCTAAGGGGTCATCGCCTGCAATCGTTAACAGATAATTGGGTGTTTTGCAATCTTTAAGTGCATTTTCAACCACTACCTCATTACTGTTGCTTGCCTCAACGGGGTGACCATTTAAGCTGGTGTAGTGCCACTCAAACAGGCGCTTTCCAGCGTAACGGTTGGCTAGGCGTAGTACCTCGGTACCCAAAATCAGGCAGTAAAGGGGGAATAGCCGTACTAATAAAAATGAGACCGAAATAGGAGATTTCATAAAAACCGACAATAGTGATGGATCAGTTGAAGATGATGCTGCTTATACTGACAGGTATTGGCATTTTGAGTAAATTATCATGGTCAATGATGGCTTATTTTATGGTTTACTGAGGGTTCAAATTTTTTAAGTCGAGAAGCAAGTGATGAATTTACCTTTTTGGCAGGAGCGTGTTGATCTCGCTGCGGCCTTTCAAAGCGCCGCGCGCCTTAATTTGCACGAGGCGGTGGCTAATCATTTTTCGTTGTCGGTTAATGGCGATGGCACGCAGTTTTTGATTAACCCTAATCAGCGCCATTTTTCGTTGATCAAAGCCAGTGATATTTTGTTGCTAGATGCCAATGACCCAGCAGCAATGACTGGGCCAGAGGCGCCTGATCCGACGGCTTGGGGATTACACGGTGGAGTACACCGGCATTGTCCGCATGCACGCTGTGTTATGCACGTGCACTCAACTTATGCCACGGTGCTGTCCACACTGGCAGACAGTCGCCTATTGCCAATCGATCAAAACACGGCGATTTTTTATAATCGCTACGTGATAGATGATAGTTACGGAGGATTGGCCTTTGAGGATGAAGGGGAGCGCTGTGCACGATTATTAGGCAACCCAAAAGTGAAGGTAATGATTATGGGCAACCATGGTTTGTTGGTGTTGGGCGACAGTGTGGCGGATGCATTTAACCGGCTGTTTTACTTTGAGCGCTCTGCTGAGACTTACATTCGTGCCTTACAGACAGGCCAGCCGCTGCGAGTGTTGTCAGATGAAGTTGCTGAAAAAACAGCAAGGGAGTTAGAGGAATACCCCGACCAGTCCGGCCGACACTTTGATGATTTAAAGATTATCTTGGATCGAGCGGGAAGTAATTACAGTCAGTAAATACCTAAAAGCGGTTTAAGTTAAGGTCTTTTAGTTAGAAGGGGATTTACCTCGTTATAGGCATCATTTTAACCATGGCATAGATATGTTTTTATTTACATATCTGAAGGGATGGTGGCACAATGTTCAACTTTACGATTCAGTGTAAAAAATACCTCATGATTTCATTCAATTTTAACTGAGCGATAGTATATGAAGCCCCAAGTTAAACCGCAAAATCCCAATTTTTCTTCAGGCCCTTGCAGCAAACGTCCAGGTTATGACTTAACCAAATTACCGACTGAATCGCTAGGGCGTTCTCACCGATCATCCATCGGTAAATCGGTGCTAGGCGAGGCTTGCTCTAAAACAGCACAGCTACTTGGCCTGCCTGAAGGTTATCGAGTAGGAATCGTTGCAGGTTCTGACACGGGCGCGGTGGAAATGGCAATGTGGTCGTTACTCGGTGAGCGCGGTGTGGATGTGCTGGCGTGGGAGTCGTTTGGTAAAGGTTGGGTCACTGACATTACCAAACAGCTAAAACTAGACAATGTGCGCACCTTTGATGCAGATTACGGCGAGCTGCCTGATTTATCGGCGGTCGACTTTAACAATGACGTGGTGTTTACCTATAACGGCACCACCTCAGGTGTGAAAGTCCCCAATGGCGATTGGATTGCCGATGACCGTTCAGGCTTGACCATTTGCGATGCAACATCAGCTGTATTTGCGATGGATATGCCATGGGAAAAGCTGGATGTCATTACGTACAGCTGGCAAAAAGCGCTAGGTGGGGAGGGCGCGCATGGTGTGCTGATTTTAGGTCCAAGAGCGGTTGAACGTCTTGAAACTTATACACCACCGTGGCCGATGCCAAAATTGTTTAGAATGACAAAAAACAGCCAATTAATTGAAGGCATTTTCCGCGGTGAGACCATCAATACGCCTTCTATGCTCTGTGTGGTGGACTATCTTGATGCGCTTAACTGGGTGGAGAGTTTAGGCGGCACGGCAGCCGTTATCGAAAAGTCATTAGAAAATTTGAGTGTGATTGCCGATTTTGTTGAGTCAAATGATTGGATTCATTTTCTGGCTAAAGATAAAGCCACTTTGTCAAACACCAGTATTTGTCTCACGGTTGACGCATCGGCGGAGCAAGTTAAAGCCATGATCAAGTTACTGGACGCTGAAGGCGTGGCTTATGACATTGGTGCTTATCGCGATGCGCCTGCGGGACTTCGAATCTGGGGTGGGGCTACGGTTGAATCTTCTGATTTGGACGCGTTGATGCCTTGGTTAAGTTGGGCTTATCAAGAAGTGACCGCTGCTTAAATTTGTTAGTTAACACGCCTTATTTAAATTTTAGGAAAAAAGACACATGTTTCAAATTCGCACATACAACAAAATCGCTGATATTGGTTTAGACCGTTTTGAAAAAGAGAACTACACGGTTGGTGCTGATATAGCTGATCCTGACGGCGTCGTGCTGCGCAGTCAGAAGCTGCACGATGAAGTGCTGCCTGCGTCAGTTATTGCCGTGGCTCGCGCCGGTGCTGGCACGAATAATGTTCCGGTTGATGACTATGCCAAAAAAGGGATCGTTGTGTTTAATACGCCCGGTGCTAATGCCAATGCGGTAAAAGAGCTGGTGTTAACCGGCATGTTGCTAAGTTCGCGTGGCATTTTACAGGGCAAAGCTTTTGTTGAAACCTTAGGCGATATGGACGATTCGGATGAAATGTCTAAGCTCTTGGAAAAAGAAAAGAAGCGCTTTGCTGGCAGTGAGCTTGCCGGTAAAACCCTAGGTATTATTGGTCTAGGCGCGATTGGTTCAATGGTCGCTAACGCGGCATTGGCACTCGACATGAACGTCATTGGTTTTGACCCTGCTATTTCGATTGAGGCGGCTTGGAAATTGTCTGCTGATGTTCGCCGTATGGAGTCAATGGAAGCATTGTTAAGTGAGGTTGATTACCTTTCGCTACACGTCCCTGCGATTGCGCCCACAATGAATATGATCAACGCTGACACACTAAAATTGATGAAGCCTACCGCGGCTATTATGAATTTTGCCCGTGGCGCGATTGTCGATCAGCAAGCGGTTGTTAATGCGCTAGATGCCGGTGAACTAAAGCAGTACGTTTGTGATTTCCCAGAGCCGTGCTTAATTGGCCATGACAAAGTGATTGCCGTTCCGCATATTGGTGCTAGTACGGCGGAAGCTGAAGAGAACTGCGCTAGAATGGCGGTTGATCAGCTTAAAAGCTACCTAGAAAAAGGCAATATCGTCAATTCTGTTAACTTTCCTCATACTGAAATGACTTGGGGTGAGGCTGCGTGCCGTGTGACATTTACCAATAATAACGTGGCGGGTGTTTTAGGTGATGTGCTGTCTCAGTTTGCAAAGGCTAAGGTCAATGTTCTGGATATGGTTAATAAGAGTCGTAACGAGGTGGCTTACAATATTCTAGATTTGGAAGCGATGCCTTCAGATGCGGTCATCGATGCGCTGCGCAGTGCAGAGCATGTCACGTCGGTACGGGTGCTGACACGTTAATTAAGTCAGACCCAGTGGGGCAGCAGTGTTTCACTGGGTTTAGTCTTATTGCTGTTTTTAGGTGGCTAGTTTAGTTCCAATCGTCGGGTATATGGGCTTTTTGTAAGCCTTTGTCGTGCCATCGATTGTTTTTTTCGCAGATAATAGACTAGGATTGCTTATTCGGGGTAACATAAAAAAGATGGGCTCGTAATAATAAGAATGAGATAAAAAGTGTTTGTTCGAGAGGGCAGGTACTAATAAACAAATAGGAGAATGTTATGAGTGCGAGTCAATTCGTTCCAAAATCTGTACTGTTTGAAGAGCTGAGAACGATCATTGTAGAAAAAAATTCAGCGATGCTAACACTGCTGACGGAAACCAAAAAATCGGTATTAATGCGCTTTTCTGAAGGTAGACTAACCAGTGCGCGCTGTCGAAGCTGGAATGTTGAAGATACGATTGAGGCACTGGCCGAGACCGAAACAGTAAAATATTCCCTTATGAGCAGCAGTGCTCAAGATAAACCGACCTTAATGGAAGCGGATGCTTTTTGGGGGATGGTTAATCCTATGGGGGGACCGCTCGAAACGATGATTAAGTTAATCCCTGACGCTGAACCTGAGGATATGGCTGCGAAGGTTAATATCGATGGCAATGTGATCAAGCCAAAAGACAACACACCTGAAGAAGACGCGTTTGCTGTGGATAAGGCCCAAGCGGCCAAAATGAATTTCTTTTAAAGCAATTCTATCGATTTAAAAAGAGGGGGCCGTTATTGCTAACGGCCCCCTCTTTACAACAGAAAAAAGCTAATTACTTAACTTTAAACTCACGCTTACGCGTCTTTTCTAGTGACTCAAGGATATTGTCAAGACGATCTGGCTTAACCATGAACTCTTGGAATCCTTTCATCCCTTCTTTCGCCATACCTGGTGTGGTATCACGGTCAAAGAACTGCGCTTGACCATCTGCGTCCGCTAACATCTTAACGCCGATGTTTAGGAAGTAGTTGTCAGCAACCTTAGCATCTTTGTTAGGTGGGATTTGGTTGATTGCTTCGTTGATTTTAGTCTGTACATCCGCGCTTGCGATATAAGCTAGGAATTTACGTGCATCAGCTTTGTTCTTAGCTTTAGCAGGAATGTGTACAGTATCCATTGGAGCATCTTCACCAACGTTCATCTCAGGATTGATGATAGGGAACTGGAAGAAACCAACGTTTTCAGTCTGGTCACCCAGCTGAGGTGTAACGAAGTTACCAATCAAATACATTGCCGCTTCACCTTTTAACAAGAACGGTAATGCTTCCTGCCAAGAGTATGTTGCGTGATCTTTAATGTAGTAACCAGGCTCAACCATCTTCATCCAGTTTGCAAAAGTCGCCTTTACACGGTCATCTGTGTAAGGGATTTTTCCATCCATTAGATCAATGTGGAACTGTAGACCATTAGTACGCATGTTCATGTAGTCAAACCAGCCAGCAGCTGTCCACAGGTATTTAGTACCGATTGTGACCGGTGCAATGCCTGCTTCTTTGATTTTAGCGCTAGCGGCTAGGTACTCTTCGTAAGTCTTAGGAATTTCAATCTCTAACTTAGCGAAGATATCTTTGCGGTAATAAACACCCCATTGATAGTAAGTCGTTGGGACGCCCCACTGCTTATCATCGATGGTCATTGCTGGCATCGCGGTCTTCATTTTTTCGTTCAGACCTTCGTCTTTCCACAGGTCAGAAACATCTTCGAAAAGATCTTTGCTAACGAACTGCTTCATACGGTTTCCAGCGTACCAGAACACAACATCAGGTGGCTCAGTCGCTAGCCAGTTACGGATTGCTGTTTTATACGCTTCTTTGTCAAAGGTGTTCATCTTGACTTTAATGTCAGGATTCGCCGCTTCGAAATCTTTAACAATCTGAGCAAACGCCGCCTTAGGCGCCGGGTCAGCTTGGTCAGAATTTATCACTAATGTGCCAGCTAACGCAGATGCAGACAATGCAACGGTAGCGGCCAAAGTGATAAGAGTTTTTTGAATCATATTCATTTGATTTCCTCTTCTTAATTTAATCAATGGATCAGTTTTCAAGTTTAACAATTGCCATCTCACCTTGAGCTAACGTACGTTCGCCCAAAATCATTTGGCGGTGACTAGGTAATGACTGCTCTTCGGGCCCATAATTGAAGAAGAACTGCCATGGCCCAAGTTTCTGTTGCCTTAGTCCGTTAGGACAAGGCGATAGTGGCAGCGACTCGTTTTGAGTGAGTAACTGCTTAAACAGCTGATTAAGGCTGCATTGATCCATGCAGCCATTAATATAATGGATGTTGCCGTGTTGGTACAGGAAACCCCAGCCGTCATTTGAAGTAAATTGCGGTTTTAAATCAGTTTCGATAAATTCGCGCCATTTATTAACGGTTAAGCGGTTTGTGTCGGGTGAGTGTGTCGAGCTAACTGACGCTGACCACGCGCTATTGAGTGACTCCACTCGAACCGCTTTTAATGGAATTAGCGATTGCAGGCTGCCCGGTGCCAGTGTTTCAGGAATTTGATACTGCTGCGTTTTAGAAAAACTGCGCGGCCCTAGAATAACGTGAGCGCTAGTTTGCTCAAGTGCTTTTAACAATAACGGGTGCTCAAGCTGTTGGTTGGCCACTACAATGGTTTTGTAACCGTCTACATTGGCATGAGGCGGTAATATGTCAATATTAACACCACAGCGTCGACACGCAGTATAAAGTGACATTGCCCAGCCCAATGGGTCGTAATTATTGCCCTGGGGTTGTACACGCAAAGACCAATCACTGACATAATCAAAAATGAAAGCCACCTCTTTGTGAGGCTGCGTGGCGGTCTGCGTTGGTAACAGGCTATTGCTAATATCAGTTGCACGGTCAGAAGACAGCGCGCTAATTTCTGAGGCCGTTTCAGTCGCTTCAGCCAGTGCGATATCTGCACTGTTATCAGGGCGCTTTAACGCGCTGTGCATTTGTTCTTGGGCAAAGGGTGCTTGACGCCATCTAAAGTAGCTGACAACCTCTGCGCCATGAGAGAACGCTTCCCACGTCCAAAACCGTACCATGCCATCTAGCGGAGATGGGTTGTGAGGAGCCCAGTTAACAGGACCGGGTTGCTGCTCCATGACCCACAGTCGACCTTTGGCAGTACCGCGGTATAGGTCATGGTGAAATGCGGTGAAGTCTGGATGGCCGGTGCGCATCCACTGAAGTTTTTCAGCCTCAGAAGACTGGCTCATATCAAGAAAGCCTAATGGGTAGCTATCCCAACTTGCGATATCTAAGTCAGCTGAAACATCGTTATGGTCAAAGTCAGTGAAGTTCCCCATATAGTTATGGATGAGTTCACGGCCGGGCGATGCGTTTCGTAAGATACGTGTTTGTAGCTGATTAAAGCTCACTACTTGGTCACTGCTAAAGCGATGAAAGTCGAGCTTGTGAGCTGGGTTAGCTTCGGTGACGGTGAGATTAGGCAGTTCAATCTCGTCAAAGCCTCGGTATTCCATGCTCCAAAATACATTGCCCCAGGCTTTATTAAGCGTTTGAATGTCATCACCATAGCGTTTGGCGCACCACTTTCTGAATGCATCTCGTGCCGATAATGAGTAACTGATGATGGTATCGTGACAGCCATACTCATTGTCTGTTTGCCATGCTGCAACGGCCGGATGCTGACCAAACTGCTGCGCCATTGCTGTGACGATAGTGTCGCAGTGTTCGCGGTAGGCTGACGATGAAAAACAGTAGTGACGCCGTGAACCAAAGCCGCGTGGCTGTCCTGCCTCATCTAAAGCGATCATATCGGGATGTTGGTCTATAAGCCATTTGGGCGGTGTGGCTGTTGGCGTGCCAAGAATAACTTTTAGCCCTGCATTACCAAGAATGTCTAGCGATTGCCTTAGCCAGTCCCAATGATATTCACCCGGATTGGGTTCGTAACGGCTCCAAGCAAACTCGCCAATACGCACCCATTCAATACCCGCGGCCACCATTTCAGCAGCATCTTGTTCCCAGATGCTTTCAGGCCACTGCTCAGGGTAATAGCAAACACCTAGCTTCATGCTTCGGCCTCATGCTGAACGGCAAAAGCAACACGCAAGCGTTCAGCGGCCATTTCAGGTTGCACAGGGTTGACGATATTTGCACTGCCTGATTCATATCCTGCTAAGTATTTAAGCTTATCCGGCTCGCGCAGTGGCGGCTGCATCACAATGTGAAACTGCCAATGGGCATTGTCAGGGTGATCATCGCAAGGTGCGTTATAAAGCAGGCTAATGTTTGGGCTTTCGCGTTGAAACAGCACGTTATAGGTTTTTGCCATACCTTGATAAAGGTCGGCTAAATCGTTTAACGCGGCGTCAGTGAGCTGCCCTATATGTTGCACTGCCTGTTTGGGAATAATCCAGCACTCATAGGCGAACCGCGCAAAATAAGGAATAATCGCGATGCAGTGTTCGTTTTCAGCAATTTTTAGGCTTTGTTGATATTCTGAGCGTGCAATGAGATCAAGCAGTAGTTTGGAGTCTTTTGTCGCGGACCAGTCGGCTTGGCTTTTTCTTAAGCGACTGAACGTATCACCGACAAAACCTGTTGCGTAGATTTGCCCATGCGGATGAGGGTTTGAAACACCAATTTCTTGACCTTTATTTTCAAAAATTAGAATTTGCGCGATGTCTGGGTCTTGCTTAAGCGTTGTGTATTCTTGTTGCCATAGGCGTGCCACGGCGTGCATGTTTTCACGGCTAATGCTGGCGAGTGTTTTACTGTGATCGTCTGTCCAGCAAAGTACTCGACAGCGCCCACGGTTGGAGTCACGGCGCATGAGTGGATCGTCTTGCTCATGGTCAAACGTCGGTGCATCGGCTGAAAATGAGGCGTAATCATTGTCAAAGGCCCAAGGCTCGGCGTAATTGGGGTTTTTGACCCCGTTGGAGCGGACGTTGCTGGGGCATAGATAGCAGCTAGGATCGTGGGATGGCAGTATATTTTCACTACCGCCGACCACTGCACCATTCCACGGACGGTTGCCGGTGGTCGCAGCGACAATGACCCATTGCGATAACAAAGGATGCCAGCGGCGCTCCCAGTTGCCTTGTTGTGTATTGGGTGTGCTCATGAGTGTAGTTCCCGCATGCCATCGTCACTCAATGTGGGGTAAAAGTCTGCAGTCAGGCCGCAGGCCTCGGTGTATTGCTTACCAACCGAGTCGATAAAATGGGGTACGGCAGATTCTTTCACCAAGTTAACCGTACAGCCACCAAAACCACCGCCCGTCATGCGCGCACCGATTACTCCTTCAGCATTCAGCGCAATGTTAACCAGCTGGTCAATAATCTTTGTAGAAGCTTCAAAGTGCTGACTCATCGATTGGTGTGACTGATTCATCAGCTGACCAAAACGCTTAAGCTCATTGTTAGACAGGGCCGCGACGGCCTCATACACTCGGTTATGTTCACTAATGACGTGTTTGGCACGGTTAGCAACCGTGTCACTGCTAAAGTGATTAAGATGGGCGTTTAATTGCTCTGGTGTCACCTCGCAAAGCTGAGTAATATCGAGGTGCTTTTGCATGTCGCGGGTTGCTTGCTGGCATTCTTCAAAGCGCTCGTTATATTTAGAGTCCACAAGGTCGCGTCGTTGATTGGAGTTCACAATAACGATTTGGTGGCCATCCAGCGTTAATGGCACTTGCTTACAGTCCAGTGTGTTGCAATCCAGCATCATCGCGTGGCCCTTTTTAGCCATGGCAACCGCGTACTGGTCCATAATGCCGCAGTTCAAACCAACAAAATCATTCTCAGCAGCTAATGCCATTTTGACTAACTCAATGTCACTAAAGCCTGCATCAAACACTTGGTTTAACGCAAAGGCGGTAACGACTTCTAACGACGCAGACGATGAAAGCCCGCCGCCATTGGGAATATTGCCACTAAACAAGCACTCAAAACCGGTGGTCTCGATATCCCGCTGGCGAAATTGGTCGATCACGCCGAGTACGTAGTTAATCCAGTTGTCGCCATACTTTTGATTCAACTCATCCGGTTGCAACGAGGCCATCAGTTCAAAGTTCATAGACGCTAGTTTGACTTTGTCATCATCGCGTTTACGAATCAGCATCGTCGTCCCGCTATCGATCGCGCAAGGAAACACCAAGCCGCCGCTATAGTCGGTATGATCACCAATTAAGTTAACTCTGCCGGGTGCATAGAACACGCGGATAGGGTTGGCGCTTTCTGCGAAGCGATCAATAAAAGGTTGTTGTAATGGGTTCATGCTCATAATTTCGTGGTTGCGGTTTTTTAACTGATTAATCTAAGTGTCTTAGTTAAGTGAGTTAACTATTGCTCAGGCTCTACCATTTGGCAGCTAAGTAATACGGCTGTTTGAGGCGGCATGTAAGGCAATAAAAAGCCAAGTTGCATGAGTAACTCACCGCTTAGTTTTAATGAATTCTCATCCATCCAAAGTGGCAGTGCCTTACCAAAATGTGCAAGGTACGGTAGATTATCATTGAGGCAAACAACTTTATAAATAGCTTCCGGCACCAAACCGTACAAAGTGAGCTTGCCAGGGGTTGCTTGTAAGTGGCTGCCATCACTGGCAACAGTCCACAGCGATTGCGTTTTGTCTTGAGAAACCATACCGCTGGCATGCAGACAGTCTTGTATTAAAGGAAGACGCCACAATGAGGATTCGGCAATCCAATCACGGTTTTGCTTGTAAATGTCGGTGTAGTGTTTAACCGTTTTTCGCTCATCAGCGTCAAGCTTGCGGCTGTCAAACTCAAAGCCTGTTTGCCCTTGTAGCGCGATGATGGCGCGCGTGTCTAGCGTGGTTTGCCGGCCTGTTAAGTGAGCGATTTTAGAGCCAATGTGCGCACCCATAATCTCAGGAGGGAAAAACAGACTAAAACCTCGTTGAATGCTAATGCGCTCGATAGGGTCGATATTGTCTGACGTCCAAATTCTACCGGTGTGTTTTAGCACACCAAAGTCAGCACGAGCACCACCGGAGGCACAGCTTTCTATCTCAAGTCCGGGGTGTTTTTCATTCAGTGCATCCATGAGTCGATAAACTGCGTGAATTTGTTTGTGCTGAGAGGCCAGCTGATCGGCACCTGCATTGATCGTGTCGCGGTTCATATCCCATTTTATGTACTCAATCTGGTATTCCTCAATCAGGCTCGACATAGAGTGAAACAGGTATTCAAAGAGCTCCGGCTGGCTAAGGTCTAGTACTTCTTGGTTTCTTGCTGGCACCAACGGGTAGGGCGCGTATTTTAACGGCCACTCGGGGTGGGCACGAAACAGCGTGCTGTCTGAATTAACCATTTCCGGTTCAAACCAAAGACCAAACTGCATTCCTTTGGATCTGACGTGATCCACTAACGGGTGTAAGCCGTCGGGATAGATACCCTCATCGACCTGCCAATCGCCTAACCCTGCATTGTCTGAGCGCCGCCCGGCAAACCAGCCGTCATCTAAGATAAAGCGTTCCGCACCCGTGGCGTGAGCAGCATCCACTAGTGCGATTAGCTTATCCATGTCGTGATCAAAATACAGCGCTTCCCAGCTATTTGAATGAACCGGTCTTGTTGAGCGCGTCCACTCAGGTAGCAAGTGATTTCTAGCGTACTGATGGAACTGTTGAGAAATTTTCGATAGGCCCGAACAGGTTTGCGTCGTATATAAGACAGGCGTTTCGTAAGACTGGTTTTGCTTAAGAAGAATTTCGCCAGGCAGCAGCAGCTCACCGCATTGAAGGTAGCGCTGGTGTTCACTAATGCTATCGATAAGCAGGCGGTAATTACCACTCCACCCCAAGTGAGTCGCAATGGCGTTCCCTGCTAGCTCCCCCGTGGTTGACTTTGAAACGATCATACCCGGGAAGTGTTCGTGACTGGTTCTGCCACGTCGATTGTCTATCTGATACTTACCGGCTTCAAGCTCAATGGTCTGTTCTTGAAACTCTTTACCCCAGCGCCCGTGAAGGGTGGTCAACTTGCCCATCGACAGTGGCATGGGTAGCGTCGGGCAGGCTAGATAGTCAAGCGTATAAGGCGTTTCATCTAAATTAATAAGTTTGTGTTTCCAGCAAAAAACATTGCTGGAAGTATCAAACGTTACTGATATTTCTAACTGCAAACCTGCATCGCTATCACTGGCAAATATACAAAGTTTCTCTTCGCTTTGCTGAACGTTATCTACCGCAAAACGATGCGTAAAATTACGTCCGTTGCGATGGCCGCGCAGGCCAGGCTCACCAAAAAATCCGTGACTATTTTCAGGTAGCAGTGAGAGCTGTGTTCTATTGTCTAATTTAGAATTAGGAATAGCGTCGCCGGATAGCGCAAAGACTGATTCGGCATCTATCTCCGTGTTGAGCCGGGTGCCGTAGTAGGCAACTGCCGGTATTGCACGGTCGATACTAAGCAACAGCAGTGTAGAATCACTGCTGTCTAATCTGAAAAGTTGTGGATTCATCCCTTATTGGCTCCGAGGGTTAGACCTGCGACAAAGTGTTTCTGCATTAGGAAGAACAGCATCACCGGAGGGATGGCTGCAATAATCGAACCGGCACTAATTAAGTGCCATGACGCAAGCCATTGCCCTTTTAAAGCACTCAAGCCTGCGGTTATTGGTCGAACCTCATCGCTCTGCACTAAGATGAGCGCCCAGAAAAAGTCGTTCCAAATAAAAGTGAAAATCAATACGGCCAATGCAGCTAGAGCAGGGCGCACTAATGGCAAGATAATATAAGTAAATATCTGCCAGTCTTTGACGCCTTCAGAGCGCGCCGATTCCATCAGTTCGTTGGGTAGCTGGGCAATAAAGTTACGCATAAATAGTGTGCAAAAGCCGGTTTGGAAGGCCACATGGAACAGCACCAGACCAATCGTTGTATCGTACAAGCCCATGTCAATGGTCAAGTCGCGCACCGGAATCATCAAGATCTGAAACGGTACGAAGTTTCCAGCAATAAATAGTGCAAACAATACGGTGTTGCCGCGAAACTTATATTTAGCCAACGCAAAGCCTGCCAGTGTTGCCAGCGTAATGCTGCCAATCACGGTAGGAATAGTGATTTTTAGGGTGTTTAGCAAGTACTGCCACATTGGTGTTGCAGTGAACACCTCAGTATAATTTTCTACCATATTCCACGAGGTTGGCATGCCCCAGTAATTACCCTGATTGATATCTTCAATCGAGCGGATAGAAGTTAATGCCACGGCAATAAGCGGTAACAGCCAAATCAGCAGCGTAATAGGTAGGGCTAACCGATAACTAATATTGGCTGCTGTTGAACGATGTTTTAGGGGTGTTGGAAACATGTTATCGCTCCTCCGCCTTGAGCATTCTCCACAAGAAGAAAGCTATATAGACATTCATAATCATAAACAATACGGTGGCTATTGCTGCGCCGTAACCCATGCGGTAGCTACTGATGCTTTGCTCGTACATATAATAGGCGAGTACTGAACTGCTGCCATAAGGCCCGCCGTCGGTCATAATGGCGATGAGGTCAAAACTTCGCAGTGCCCCAATAATTGTGACCACAATGGCTATAAACGTAGCTGGTCTTAGCTGCGGCAAGATAACGTACCAAAGCATTTTGAACCCGCTGGCATTGTCCAATCGCGCAGCCTCAATTTGTTCTGGGTTCAAGCTATTAAGACCTGTTAGATACAAAATCATACAGTAAGCAATTTGTGGCCATAGCCCTGCTACGATGATCGCGTAGGTGACCGTTTTCTCCTCGCCTAGTAAGGAGAACGGCTCCATCCCAATGAAGTTCATGAGATGGCCCATCAAGCCAAAACCAGGGTCGTAGAACCAGGCAAATACTAAACCAACAACAACTTGTGAAATAACAAATGGAAAGAAGAAAAGTGATTTAGCGAGTCGTACACCGGCAACTTCTTGGTTAAGAAACAATGCAATAGCTAAGCCAATGACCGGTGCCAGCATAAAAAATACTAGCCATATAATGTTGTTTTTTAATGACGTCCAAAAGTTGTCATCATCAAATAATTCAATGTAATTATTCCAACCGACCCAAACCTTGTCGCCTAGACCGTCCCACTCATAGAAGCTAAGCGAAATACTTTGGATGATCGGGTACACCACGTAGAGGGCGAACATTATCATCGCTGGCAATAAGAATAGCCATGGTGTCATATTGAAGCGTCGTTGATTTAGCGATTGACTCATGATCACTCCCCGGAAGTCATTTTCAAAAATCGGAACATTGTTCCAAAATGCAGTATATGGATTTTTTGTGACAACTGTCAATCACCCAACTAACAATAGATTTATTTGTTAAAACTTGGCTATTGTTTTTTGATTGGGTTAATGGAACAATGTTCCAGAATTTTTGTAAATAGAAATTTACAAACCATCAATAAATGGGGTCTCATGGCCAAAGCAAGTGGTATGAAGGTGGAAAACAGCGGCTTGATACGAGGACTTAATGTCGTGTCTGCGGTTGCTGAGTCCAAAACGCCGCTTAGGTTTGCTGATTTGCAATCCAGCCTTGAGGTGCCAAAAGCGACATTACACCGTCTGCTTGCAAGCCTACAGTTAGAAGGCATGGTTCGATTTGACGAGAGCAGCCAAACCTACCGCGTAGGTTACCGCTTGCTTGAACTGGCTAATATGGCGTGGAAGCAATCTGATGTAAGAGAGCTGGCTTATCCTCTCATGCTGGATTTGGCCGAGGTGTCTGGCGAATCCGTTCAGTTGGCAGTACTTGTTGATTCAAACGCTGTGTACTTATCACAGGTTGAGTCTGGTCAAAGTATTCGCTATACCGTGAGCGTTGGCGATAAGTCGCCAGCTTATTGCAGCGGCGTGGGTAAGGCGATGTTAGCAATGCTGCCTAAACAACAGCGCGACGCATTGATTCAGTCGCTAGAATTTAAGCGTTATACACAGCAAACCATTACCTCGCCAACGCTATTAGTTCGGCAATTAAGTGAGATTAGAAAGAGTGGTTTTGCGGTAGATAATGAGGAACATCAGCACGGTGTGTGCTGCGTGGCTTCTGCAATTGTTGATAGTCTGGGCATGCCTGTTGCTGCCATTAGCGTGACGGCGCCAACGTTTAGAGTAACCGAAAATAATCTTCAGGACTGGGGTAGGCGGGTAGCGAAAGCATCTGCTGCAATCGCTCAGCGACTACAGCCTGAAACCACATTGAGTTTAGAGGTGAGATACAATGGCTGATGTAAAGTTAAGTAAATTAGTTAAGGCTTTTGGCAAAGTAGAAATCATTCACGGCATTGATTTGGCTATTTCATCCGGTGAGTTCACGGTGTTTGTTGGGCCCTCAGGTTGTGGTAAATCAACGCTACTTAGGCTGATCGCTGGATTAGAAGAGGCAACCACTGGAATCGTTGAGATTGGTGGTAAGGATGTCACTAACGTTGAGCCTGCAAATCGCGGTATTGCAATGGTGTTTCAATCCTATGCGCTTTATCCGCACATGACGGTTGAAGAAAATTTAGGCTTTGGTTTGAAAATGAATGGCGTCGACAAAGCCATCGTTAAAGAAAAAACTAAACATGCCTCTGAAATTCTCCAGCTAGACAAATATATGTCTCGCAAACCTAAAGAGCTGTCGGGTGGCCAACGTCAACGTGTAGCGATCGGGCGCGCTATTGTGCGTAACCCAGACGTTTTTCTTTTCGACGAGCCGCTGTCTAACTTGGATGCCGAACTTAGGGTGGAGATGCGCTTAGAAATTGGCAAATTGCATCAGCAGCTTGGCAATACGATGATTTACGTGACCCATGATCAGGTAGAAGCAATGACCATGGCGGACAAAATCGTTGTACTTAAAGACGGTTATGTAGAGCAACACGGGTCGCCCTTAGAGCTATACACGCATCCAGATAATCTATTTGTAGCAGGGTTCATTGGCTCGCCACGTATGAATTTCATGCCGGTGACACTTGAAGCAAATGGTGCTGAAACAACGGTTGTCAAGCTACCCGATGGACAGCTAGTTAATCTTGACTTTGACACTAGCGCTGCCAGTGTTGGTGACTCTCTAACATTAGGTTTACGACCAGAAGATCTCTCTGGGCTAAGTGGAGATTTCAGTTTTGACCTCAAAGTGGCGCTATCTGAGCACCTCGGTGGGACATCATTTCTATATGGTGAGTACGGTGGCAATGATAATTTTGTCGTTGAGCGCTCTGGTAGCGATCGTACTAAATCTGGCGACTCTGTGGCTGTCTCTGTTAATGCAAAGAGTGCTTATCTATTTAGCAAAGATGAGCAAGCATTTAAGCGGCGTGTCGAGATTTAATAATTTAATTTAGCGTTAAGTTATTAATTAGCCTGTAAATATAATTGTTTTGTAAAGTTGCAGATAGCTATCCGTGTGTTAGTGTTAGTGCGGATAACTTATGTCCACTGAAAAATACACAATCATACTAACAATTATTTAGACTTACCGCTTATGGCACAACTACCGCCTCTCAACTCACTTCGTGTGTTTGAATCCGCCGCACGTCACCTCAGCTTTAGCAAAGCTGCCAATGAGCTATTTGTGACTAAAGCGGCGGTAAGTCATCAGATTAAAGCGTTGGAAGACCATCTCGGTTTCTCCTTATTTGATCGAAAAAATAGAGCTATCGAACTCACTGAGGCTGCTAAGGTCGCACTACCAAAACTGCGTGAAGCCTTCAGTTCTTTATCAGAAGCGGTGCAGTTGATGCGTCGCTATACCGAACCTGCCAGCGTTAATGTGTGCATGGCGCCATCGTTTGCAGCTAAATGGCTGGTCCCAAGATTGCACAAGTTCTCAGGGGCGCACCCTGAAATTGATATGCAAATTACGGGTGACGATACCCTTATTGGCAGCCGCGATTCTTCATCTAATATGGACAGCTGGTTTCGCAATGACAAGATTGATGTCGTTATTCGTTTTGGCAGTGGAAACTATCCGGGATATCGTGCAGACAAGCTGTTTGATGTCTCCGCAGTGCCGCTTTGCAGTCCTAAGCTACTCACCGAAGGTGAGCACCCTTTAAAAACCCCTGATGACCTTAGGCACCATACGTTACTTCATGATGCTACAGGCTACGCTGGGCGTCCGAGTTGGGCCAGTTGGTTGGCGCTTGCCGGCGTTGAGGGAGTGAATGCCAAACGTGGCCTACATTTTAATCACGTCTTGCTTGTATTGGGCGGCGCAATTGATGAGCAGGGCATTGGCCTTAGCATGGAGCCGCTCGCGCAGTACGATATAGATGCAGGGCGCTTATGCATTCCGTTTGATTTGAAAATGCCGCTGGAAAATGCCTATCACGTGATCAGGCCTGAGCAAGAAAGTGCCAATGAATCGGTTGAGGCTTTTGTTACTTGGATACTGCAAGAAGCTGAAAGCGAAGCGGGCAAATAATTGCCCGTCAACGGTATTTCTCTTTAGCTAACGGTATAAAGACTCCCCGTTAGCGATCCAGTTTGCAATTACGCTTCATGCTCTTGAAGCAGCATTGCCGGCGCTACTTGTAGCAGTGGCCTTAGGTTCATATAACCTGCAATGCCAACCAGTAAAGCGCCGCTAATCACACCCAATAAAATTAAGTAAAGGTTAAAAGTGGGCTCAAGGTCAAATAATGCATAAGCCGCTATATTGCTGCTTATCATGGCAAATGTGCCGGCTAAGAACCCTGCAATCCCCCCAACCACAGCAAACTCTAATAAGATGCTTTTCTTAAGCTGTTTACGACTAGCGCCAATCGTTTTTAAAATGGCCAATTCACGTCGACGTTCTGCTTTTTGCGATTGGAGTGCGGCGAATAAAACAATGATTCCAGCGATCAACGTAAATCCAAAAATCGCTTGAATAGCCATGGCTGCTTTTGAAATCAAGTCTTTAATTTGCATCATAATTGCAGTGATATCAATCGCGCTAACGCTTGGGTGTTGCTTGACCAGCTGTGGAATTAGTTTGCTGTTTTCAGGCGGTACATAGAGACTTGTAATAAGAGTTTGCGGGAGCTGACTCATTGAGTTGGGCGCAGCCAATACAAAGAAATTAGGCGTTAAGTTATCCCAATTAACGCGCCTAGTGCTGGTGATAGCCTGCGTGACCTTTTGCCCACCAATATCAAATGTCAGCGTGTCGCCGATGGCTAAAGCGAATCGCTCCATAACACTTTCTTCTACCGAGAATCCTTGAGTTGCACCCGTTGCAAACCACTCACCCTCAAGCATGATGTTAGCTTCAGGCAACGATTCGACAGATGAAATATTAAATTCACGTTGCAACAAGCGTTTGCTTCGAGGTTCCTCGTAGTCATCAGGTGTGACGACCACTCCCTTTATTTCAACTAAACGCCCGCGAATCAGCGGATATAAATCAGGATTGATTTGGTTGCTACTGAGGTAAGCCTTAAGTTCAGTCACTTCATCCGGTTGGATATTAATTAAGAAGTGATTGGGGGCTTTGTCAGGAATGCTATTTTGCCAACGCTCCAATAAGTCACTTTGCAGTGCAGTTAGTAATAATAAGCTAAACAGTCCAATACCAAACACTACAATTAGCAGCTGTAGTCGTTGACCTGCGTTACTAAGCGAGCGCAGTGTGTATTGGCTGTTTTGAGAAAAGCGTTTGAGTAAAGACAGCAATAGGGTGGCGACAATCCAAAAAACAACGACCGCAGCGAGTACCCCTAAAAAGATAAAAAGACTCAGCTTGATATCGCGGGTTTGCATCCACATCAATGCAAAAATGCCAGTTAAGATGGTGGCAAAGAGAAACTTCCAAAGATTGCCACGTGCCGTGCTTTGTCTTTGAAAAATTTGAACGGGCGCTGTATTGACAAGCTGTATCAGTTGCGGAGCAGAAAAGCTCAATACCATAATCCAAGCGGTGAGGAGCCCTGTGACTGCGGGCATGATACTAGTTGCAGGCAAGTCCTGTTTAAGTAGATCTTTTAAAAAATACGCAACGGTGCTTTGTATGATAAAGCCGATTAAGATGCCAAGAAATGCTGCTGCAGTGGATGTTAGAAGCAGCTGGCTTAAATAGCGATAAAGAATACGCCGACGTGAGGCCCCCATTGTTTTAAGAACGGCGACCGTGTGCGTTTCATGGCGGCTAAAACTGTAACTAGTTAGCGCAATGGCCGCGCCTGCCAAAATGACACTCAACAGGGCAGCGGTGTTCAGAAATCGTTGAGCGCGCTGTAACGCGGTGTTGACCGCCGGTGCGCCGTCATTTAATGTTTCTAGTCTTTCCCCTGTTTTTAACTCTTCTTTTAACCAGTCACGCATGGCGACGACTTGGTCTTCAGTGCCAGCGAAAAGGTAGCTAAACCTAGCTCTACTGCCTGGCGTCAATAGGCCTGTTTGGGGTAGATCAGCCAGAGGCATTAGTACGGGAGGGGAGAACTGAAAAACGTTAGAGCCTTGGTCTGGCGTTTTGATCAGTGCTTTGCTCAAGTTAAACAAGCTGCGCCCGATCCTCACTTCGCTGCCCGGTTGCAGATTGAGCGAGGAAAACAGCGCGGGTGCTGCCCATACTTGTCCTGACTTTAAACTGTCTACGCTATCTATCTCACCTGTTCGTGCCAGAGTTGTATTAGTTTCGATCGTGCCACGAAGCGGAAAGCTTGGACTGACGGCTTTTACTTGCGCCAGTTTTAGGCTATCGCCCACCGATACCATGCTGCTAAAGCTCACCATTTCGGCCTGTTTCAGGCCCAATGTTTCTGCTTGGGTTAGGTAGGCTTTATTAAGTGGGCGCGATGACCTTACAATGAGGTCTGCCCCTAACAGTTTGGTTGCCTGCATTGTCATGGAGCGTTCGGTGCGATCAGTAAAGAAATTCACTGAGGTCACTGCGGTGACTGAAACAACTAAAGCCAAAAATAACAGTCGCATTTCTGCAATGCGCCATGCTTGGCGCCAGACTTTCAACAAATTCATGCCAGCTTACCTGCAACGATACGGTGATGTATCTGACATTGATTAGCCAAGTCATCGTCATGGGTGACTAAGATTAGAGTGCTTTGATTATCCTTTTGCAGTTTAAATAGCAGCTGTTCGATATCGCCGCTGGTTGCTTGGTCAAGGTTACCCGTTGGCTCGTCAGCAAATAGTACTTTAGGTTTATTAACAAAAGCACGAGCTAGTGCAACCCGCTGCTGTTCACCGCCAGATAGTTGAGTCGGTAGATGATGTGAGCGTTCGATAAGCCCTACCTGCTGTAAGGCTTCTTCAGCCATTTTTTGAGGGTCTTCATGAGATTGTTCTAATTCAAGTGGCAGCATGATATTTTCAAGTGCACTTAAGTTGTTCATAAGATGAAACGATTGGAATACAAAGCCCACCTGACCTAAACGTACGGCTGCGCGCTGGTCTTCATCGAGGTTGACCATCGACTTTCCTAATAACTTAACATCTCCAGATGAAGGTGCATCCAAACCTGCCAATAGCCCTAATAGCGTTGTTTTTCCCGAGCCTGAGGCACCGGTGATCGCAACCGAGCTACCTTGGGGAATTTGCAGCGTGATATCATCAAGTATAGATAGCGCCTGATTATTTTTTAATTGGATCTTTTTGGCCATATTGATGGTCTCAATAGCGTAACTGATCTCTTTTTCTGACATGGTATTAGGACTTTATTAGAATGATAAAAACATTATACGCATTCGTTTACACACTTGCAGTGAGTCTATTGTTAATTTCTGGAGAGGTTGCCGCTCAGCGCGCGCCTGATTTGGAAATGCCCAATAAAATCAAAGTATTAGTGTGGGGTGACAGCTTGAGTGCAGCTTACGGAATACCCGTAGAGAAAGGCTGGGTGAGCTTGCTACAAACGCAGTATAAAAACGAGCTAGACGTCGTTAATGCAAGCATAAGCGGTGAGACAACGCAGGGTGGATTGTCGCGGCTGCCTGACGCTTTAGCGCTACACAAACCTTCCTTGTTGTTGCTGGAGTTGGGTGCTAACGATGGTTTGCGGGGCATCCAGACAGAAACGATGCAAGAAAACTTGAGTCAGATGATCGAAATGTCGCAAGCTGCCGGTATCAAAGTGGTACTGCTCGGGATTCGTATTCCGCTAAACTACGGATTTACCTACACAGAAAAGTTTGAAAAGGTGTATGTGGATCTTGCTGAAAAATACGAGCTGCCACTGCTGCCGTTTTTACTTGAGCCGGTCGCTTTGGATTATGACCTAATGCAGGCAGACGGTTTACACCCTACCGCTGAGGCGCAACCTAAAATACTAGAGCACGTGTTAAGCGTGTTCAAGCCTGCGGTCGATGAATTTAACAAAGTTAAGGAAGATGACGCAAATTAGTCGCTTTTAGCTTGAGAAAGCTGAAGTCGTAAGGTGCTAACGAGTTCATCAGCAATCTGCGATAGAGGATTGCTGATACCTAGGTCGCTGCACTGCGTGATTTCAAGGTTTTCGTAGCCGCAAGGATTAATGCGCGTAAACGGCAATAAGTCCATGTCGACATTTAAGCTCAACCCATGAGTGGTGTAGCCTCTGGAAACTCGAAGTCCTAATGCCGCAATTTTCTTTTGATCGATATAGACACCAGGTGCTTTGGGGTCGCTGTGGGCGATTACCTTATATTTCGCCAATAGCTCTATGATTGAATCTTCTATGATTGAAACAAGCCTTCTAACGCCGATTTTACGTCGATGAAGATTTAGCAGCAGGTAGATAACGAGCTGCCCCGGACCGTGGTAAGTGACCTGCCCACCCCTATCAATATTAACAATAGGTACGTCGCCGGCGTTTAGTATGTGGCTTTGTTTGCCGTTAGTGCCTAGGGTAAATACGGGCTTATGCTCTAGTACCCAAAGCTCGTCGGGTGTTTCAATGGCGCGGTTTTTGGTGAAATCCTTCATGGCCTCCCAGATTTGAGTGTATTCTGACAAGCCCAATTTTTTAATGACTAAATTGTCGCTTACATCGACCACAGAACGTGTTCGCTATCGGTAAGGTTTTGGTAAATTGCGTCTAAATCCGGTTTATTTTCTACGTAAACATGAAAGGTGACGCTAACAAACGTGCCTTTCTTGCTTTCACGAGTGACAATCTTATCTGTTGTAAATGTTTCATCATGCTGTTGAACGATAGACACGACCGCTTGATGAAACTCAGGGTTAGATTTGCCCATGGCTTTGATCATAAAATCGCATGGAAACTCAACCAGCGTCTCTTGTTGTTCAGTCACCCCGCTCACTCCACAAATATCTTTTTAACACTGTCTGAAATATTGGTCCAAGTACCGCCTGCATCAACATTATCCATTGCCACTAACGGTTTTTGCAAGACGACTCTATCGATGTCCTTGATAATGGCCATTCCGATGACATCGCCACGCTTAACCGGTGCATCGATGGATTTGTTTATTTCCATTAAGCCTTTTAGCTGTGAATAGTGCCCTTTTGGTATGGTCACGTAGAAGTCTTCAAGGATGCCTGTAGGTACCTGCGACTGTGTGCCTTTCCAAATGCGCGCCTCTGTCAACACTGAGTTAGCATCGTATAATTTATGTGTTTCAAAAAAACGGAACCCATATTCTAGAAGCTGCTGGCTATAATTGGTGCGTGTCTTATCGGAGTCTGCACCAAGCACGACAGAAATCAGGCGCATTGAGCCGCGTTGTGCTGACGCTAGCAAGCAATATCCAGCACTTTCCGTATGGCCTGTTTTCACGCCGTCAACTGTCTTGTCGTGCCACAGTAGCTTATTGCGGTTGTATTGTTTTATGCCGTTATAGCTGTATTCTTTTTCCTTATACATTTCATAATGCTCAGGATATTCAGAAATAACCGTCCGAGTCAGTGTGGCTATGTCCCGAGCACTCATGTAATGACGCGCGTTAGGCCAGCCGGTCACATTGACAAAATTCGTGTTAGTCATGCCGAGGCGCAGCGCTTCCTCGTTCATTTTCCTAACAAAGTTCTCTTCGCTGCCCGCGATGTGTTCGGCTAGCGCGATGGCAGCGTCATTACCAGACTGTATAATCAGTCCACTAATCATGCGACCTAGTGGCACTTTTTTCCCAGCCTCCAAGAACATTCTAGAGCCTTCCATTTTCCAAGCTTTTTGACTGACGATTACTCTATCGTCAACGCTGATATTGCCTTTTTCAAGTTCTTGGTAAAGGATATAAGCAGTCATTAGCTTGGTAATGCTGGCAGGCTCAATTCTCTTGTCAGGGTCTTTAGCTGCAAGCTCGGTGCCACTTAGAAAGTCTATGAGTAGGTATTGGGTCGCCTCTAGTTTAGGAGGCTCAGGGAGACTGCTATCTGCACGGCTAGTATTAATAGAAAATACTATTAGGCAAAGAAAAATAGGTATAATTCGAACAAACATACTTGTATAAAGCCTCGACAAACTCGTTAAGGTAGCTCCTGCTAAATTTTCGAACTACAGCGCTGCTATTATAAACGGTGTGGCTAGACCTTACAGCCTCTTTTACATTAATTCCAGAGAATTTACAGACTGATAAGATTGCCACTGAGCCTATGACGAGTTTGATAAAAATTCGCCATAAAAATTCATGCTCTGTGTGAGTAGTTCTGCTTTGCCCAAAGCGTCAGTCAATACTTGAAAATAACCCATTCTTAATGAACGGGCTATTTTTATCGTAATTTAGCTTTCAACAACCTTAAATTGAGTAAGGCCGTCACTCATCAAGCTCTCCTTAACCTTGTCAATCTGTGCTTGACGCTTGAAGGGGCCAAGTCTGACCATGTGTAAGCTTTTGCCCGCTTTGGTGACTCGAGATTCCATTGTGGCATTGGGTAAACCGATGGATGAGAGGCGAATGAAAGTGTCCATTGCTTGTTCTGAATCTGGATAGGTACCTACAACCACGTAGTAGTTTTTATTACTAGATAAGGTCGAAGGTTGTCTTTGGCCCGTCTGTGGTTGTCTAGATTGCATCGCACTAGGGCGGGTGTTGTTAGTTTGATAGCTATTTGTAGATGAAACGCCAGGTGGTAGTGCTAGCGCTGGTGGAACAACTAAACCAGATTGTCCGCTGTCGCTGTATGACTCTTCTTGACTGCCAAATTTAGTAACACTTTTGATAGACTTACTGACTTGACTGCAGCTGGCAAGAACACTTGCGGCAGCTAAAATGGCTAAGGTGGTTCTTATTTTCATTGTTATCCCCTGAAACAGGTTTTATTGTTATTTTTGGTTGTGATGCCAAGCCCATGACAACATCCCTGATGATAACATAAAGTATTTTATTTGGCCGAGCCTGTCCAGAGAGATAAATGAGGGCTTAGGAGGCACCATAGCCAATTTTGCGCTTCTTTAAGCCCATTAATAAGCCAAAAGCGGCCATTAGAGTCACTAAAGAGGTACCACCATAACTGATTAATGGCAGAGGAACTCCGACTACTGGAAGCAGTCCGCTGACCATCCCCGTATTCACCAAGAGATAAACAAAGAAAGTTAAACTCAAACTGCCACCTAGAAGGCGCGAAAAAGTATCCGTGCCGCAGGTGGCAAGATAGAGGCCTCGCCAAATAATGAAGACGTAAATCCCCAGTAATATTAAATTACCCAAAAGACCAAACTCTTCGCCAAATATTGCAAAAATAAAATCAGTATGGCGTTCTGGGAGAAAGTCTAATCGCGACTGATCGCCATTAAGCCAGCCTTTGCCATAAACGCCACCTGAGCCAATAGCAATGGTGGATTGGTAAATTTGATAACCACTGCCTAGCTTGTCGCTACTTGGATCTAGCAGTGTTAACACACGCTGCCGTTGGTAATCTTGCATCCCGTAATAGAACAATAAGGGAGCGGCCCCAGCAATCGCAATAAATGTTGCAATCAACCATTTCCAAGCAATGCCCGCAAAGTAGATAACGAAAAAGCCAGCGCTACCGACCAGTAGAGCAGTGCCTAAATCTGGCTGTCTGGCGATCAGTAGCATTGGAACCAATACCAAAATAGCAGCGAAGACGATATGAAGGAATTTTGGCGGTAGGGTCTTATTGGAAAAATAACTAGCCACCATGATGGGTACGGCCAGTTTCATTATTTCTGAGGGCTGAAAACGAAATGCACCAAATTCGAGCCAGCGCTGCGCGCCTCCACCGCTAGATCCTTGAAATAACACTAGAACCAGCAACACAATACCCACCGCATACACCCATATCGACCATTGACTGAGGATGTGACTTGGTAGCTGCGCGGCAATTAACATTGTGACTGCGGCAATAGCGAGGTGAATGAAATGACGTTGCATCATGTTAGCGTTTTCACCACTCGCGCTGTGCAGGGTGATGCCGCCTAAGGTAAGGAGGACGATAAGGCTTATCAACAATACAAGGTCCAGTTTCGATAGAGCGTCCCAGATGTGCCTGAAAATGCCTAATGACTCATTCATGAGGGAATTTTCCCGGTACGCTTAAACATTGTCATTCAGCTTTTTTAATAACTCTTTGTTATCAACCTTGATAGGTTGAGTGTCCTCTTTTAATTCAGGTTTAGGTTTCGGAAGGAGATAGGAGTCTAATAGTTCTCTGGCCAATGGCGCTGCAACGGCGCTACCGCTTCCGCCATTCTCAACAATAATCGAGATGGCAATGCGTGGCTTTGCCAGCGGTGCAAAGGCTACAAATAACGAGTGGTCGTGTAGGCGTTTAGCGAGTTTAGAGGCATTGTAGGTTTTATTTTGGGCGATACCGAAAACCTGCGCAGTGCCTGTTTTACCTGCATAGCGATATTTTGCGCCTGCGCCCGACCCTCTGGCCGTGCCCATGGGGCCATGCACCACGTTTACCATGCCCTGTATTACCGCATCCCATTGACTTTGTTTAACATTCACACTGGGCAACGCAATAGGGCTGACGAGTTTTTCAGGGAGGTTTCTAGAGACCCTTACCGCGCGTAGTACATGCGGCATCATGCGGCGACCGCGCATGGCAATTGCGGCTGTTGCGTGAGCAAGCTGTATCGGTGAGGCCGTCCAATAGCCTTGGCCAATGCCGACATTAACCGTATCACCGGGGTACCAGTTAGTTTTATGACGACGTTGTTTCCATTCAGGGTCTGGCATAAGGCCAGAGCGCTCATGAGGTAAATCTATACCTGTCTTTTGGCCAAACCCAAATTTGCTCATCGCTTTTGAGTAACGCTCAATACCCATGCGATAAGCTAGGTCATAAAAATAAACATCGCAGGACTGGTAAATGGCTCGGTTAAGCGATACATGACCGTGACCGCTCTTTTTCCAGCAGCGATAGTGACGTTTAGTGCCCGGAATCTGAAAAAATCCTTTTCCATAAACGCTGCGCTTAGTGGTCACCACGCCAGCATCTAGGCCCGCAATTCCCGCAACGGGTTTAATGGTTGAGCCGGGAGGATAGGCCCCTTGAAGTGCCCTGTTAAAAAGCGGGCGGTCCATATTGTCTCTTAAGGCATTGTAGTCTTTATAGGAAATGCCATTCACAAATAGATTGGAATCGAACATTGGAACGCTGGCCATCGCGAGGATTTCACCGTTGCGTGGGTCCATAGCGACAATGGCTCCGCGTTTGCCTTCAAGTAGCTGCTCAGCTTTAATTTGCAATTCAAGGTCGATACTTAAAAAGAGGTCCTCGCCTGAGATAGGTGACTCTTCTGCCAGTGTGCGCTGTGGCTCACTGTGAGCGTCCATCTCAACTTTTTTAAAGCCGGCTTTACCGTGCAGGCGCTCTTCGTAAAAGCGCTCAATACCCGTTTTACCGACATGGGTCGAGCCTTTGTACTCATTTTTTCCAAGCCGCTCTAAGTCTCGTGTATCAATACGCCCCACGTAGCCGATGACATGTGAGGCAACCGACCCCAAAGGATAGACCCTTTCTGTGCGAATATTGACGGCAAAGCCTGGGAACCGATAGCGATTAACCGAAAATATTGCGATCTCTTCTTCTGTTAAAGCCGAGCGTAATATAACCGGTTGAAACTTACTATTGACCCTAAGCTGTTGTTTAAATTTGCCGATTTCTTTTTCACTAATGGGGATGAGCTGTTTTAAGATGGCAATGTTTTTATCCATGCCTTTGGCAATATCACGCACCACTTCTAAAACGTACTCAATCTTATTATCCGCTAATACGATGCCGTTTCGATCGTAAATTTGTCCACGAACCGGCGGAATCGGGATACGTTTTTGATAGTTTTCCTGAGCGAGCTGGGTGAGGTGTTCATGGTTGGATATCTGCAAATAGAATAGGCGGACGCCTATTACGCAGAGCAGTAATAAAACAACCAAGCCTGCAACAATCGCACGGGATCGGAACAGGTGATATTCTTCTTTTTCGTCTTTTAGGATTCTTGCTTCCGACATTGTACTCGGCGTCTATTAGTATTATTAAAATGGATTGTGGCAAATTAGCACAATCCATTCTTTATTGTTATTACTATCACGCAATAATTAAACGTCTAAGGCGCTTAACTTATTTATTGTAAGCCTCGACACTCTCTTGTATCGCTTTGCGCGCTTCAGCAGCATCTGCCCAGTCGTCAATCTTGACCCACTTGCCTTTTTCAAGCTGCTTGTAATGCTCGAAAAAGTGCTCAATCTGCTGAACGAGCAGTGCAGGTAAATCGGTATAGTTTTCGACGTGATCGTATTCTGTTGAAAGTTTTCCTGCTGGAACAGCAACAATCTTTACGTCTCCGCCACCTTCGTCAGACATATTTAATACGCCAACAGGGCGGGCAGGAATCACGCAACCATGAACCAATGGCTGAGGCGTAACCACTAGCACGTCAATCGGGTCGCCATCATCAGCTAGCGTATGAGGAACAAAACCGTAGTTGGCAGGGTAAAACATGGGCGCCGTCATAAAACGATCAACCATTAGAGCTCCGCTGTCCTTGTCAACTTCATATTTAACAGGGGCCGCATTAGCTGGGATTTCGATAATAACATTGACGTTATTGGGTACATCTTTTCCAACAGAAAGGTTGTCGATAATCATATATGTGATTCCTATGTGGATTACAAAAGGCTTAGAAAAAATGGGCATATTATAGCGTTTACCACATTAAAGGACTATGGCTAAATCTTGAAGGGTCGTTATTGGAGGGTAAAGGGTGAGGATAAAGTGATTTGAGGGAATCAAATTGGTCTGTTTTCATGTGACAACGTCGTAGGCAGGCGATATCATCTTTAAAATATTTTCAGAAGACTAGTCAGGTTGCTATGGCTTAATTTAAGTCAATTAGATGACTAAATAGGTATTAAAAAATGAGTTCGATTAGAGATCAATTGTTAAAAGCAGGTTTAGTGACCGAAGCACAGGTGAAGGAGGCTGAAACTAAGCCAAAACCACCAGTAAACAAGAAGCGGCAGTCACGCGCGAGCGATTCGAGTCAGCGCAAAAATGCAGCAAGCTTGGCTAAAAAGCCTCAAAAGAAAAAGCGTGAGCTAACCGACCTTGAGCGCTTTTACCAAGAGCGAGATACGACCGACAAGGCAGAAAAGGCCGAGCAAGATAAGCAGCGTAAAGAGGCGACCAGAATACGTAAAGAGAAGCGTGCGAAGATAGGTACACTAATAAAAACCAATATGGTAAATGAGGAGTCCGCTGAGCACCGTTACAATTTTGTTGTCGGAAGCTCAGTAAAGTACCTCTTTGTTACAGAGGCTCAGCAGGAAAAACTCTCAAGTGGTGAACTAGCCATTGTCTTTTTGGGTGAAAAACGCTGTCTCATTCCTTCAGAAATTGGTAGGCAAATCAAAGAAATTGAAGCGTCGAGACTTGTAATTGTGTGTGAACCCGATAGTCGCGATTAGCAACTAATAATAGAGCTTTTGCTTAGATCAATTTCACTAGGCGAACGATTTTTGCAGAGCAAATTGAAGAACGCAAGCTAAGTGCATTTATAATTAATACTAAAAATAGAGAGCAAAATACATGAGTATAGTTTCTGAGTTTAAAGAATTTGCTATGAAAGGCAATCTTATCGATATGGCGACCGGCATTATAATCGGTGTCGCAATTGGTAAGGTCGTATCGTCGCTTGTTGCGGATGTGATTATGCCGCCTGTGGGGATGCTGATGGGCGGTGTAGATTTTTCTAATTTAGGCTATACGCTACAAGCGGCCGTGGGCGATGCGCCTGCCGTGGTGCTAAAATGGGGAGCGTTCCTTCAAACAACGATCGACTTTATTATTGTGGCGCTTTGTGTCTTTTTTATCATCAAGCTGATGAATAAAGCAAAGCCACCGGTCGAAGAAAAGCCGGCGGCGCCTACAAGTGAAGCGCTTTTAATAGAAATTCGCGATTTGCTTAAAAAGCAGAACAGCTAATCCCAAAAGACCAACTTATCGCACAGTTGACTATGGGTTGGTCACTGCGGTTCGGTAAGCGTTGCTAGTAATTGATCGTGCTTGAGCGCTACCTTTGTGAGTTGGGTTCTTTTACATTGAAAGATGCTACTCAGCGCTTGAAGGGCCGTATCAAAATCATCGTTTACAATAATGTAGTCGTATTCATTAAAATGTCGTGCATCGTCTCTTGCTTGTGAAACACGTTTTGCGATGACCGCTTCAGCATCCTGATTGCGAGCGGTTAGACGACGCTCAAGCTCATCAATAGACGGTGGGAGTATAAAAATACTGTTGTTATCGGGCATCAGCTGGCGAATCTGCTGTGCGCCTTGCCAATCGATTTCAAGTATCACATCGACGCCTTCTTCTAAGCGCTGCTGAACAGTAGATCGCGAGGTGCCGTAGTAATTTTCGAAAACACTCGCATGCTCAAGAAACAGGCCGCTGGCTATTCCTGACTCAAAAGTGGCTGTGTCTACAAAGTGATAATGCTGCCCGTCTGATTCGCCCTCTCTCATGGGGCGGGTCGTGTGGGATACCGAAACTTCGATGCCGTCCAACGACTCAAGTAAGGCATTAATTAGGCTTGTTTTTCCTGCTCCAGAAGGAGCTGAGACAATGTATAGACTACCTAGTGTCATTGTTATTCCCAGAGACCTTATTTAATAGTAAAGACTGATTATACCTTGAGCCGTTTTAAGGTCTACTATTTATACTGCCTCGCGCCTGAATTGCCCATTTGATAAGCCATCTATCGTCCAAGAGCCTACGCGGTAGCGGACTAAGCGCAAGGTTGGAAGCCCAACGGCTGCTGTCATTCTTCTGACCTGTCTATTGCGCCCTTCTTTTATGGTGATTTCTATCCAATGATCGGGTATCGACTTTCGAACTCTAACCGGAGGTGTCCTTTCCCATAATAGGTAAGGTGGGTCTATCAATCTTGCCTTTGCAGGCAGCGTTAAGCCGTCTTTTAGTAATAATCCTTCGCGAATTTGCTGTAGCGCCTCCTCATTAGGTTCACCCTCAACTTGCACCCAATAGCACTTCGACATTTTTTTCTTAGGGTTGGCTATTTTGTGCTGCAGTTGGCCGTCGTTGGTGAGTAAAAGTAAACCCTCACTGTCTTTGTCTAACCTACCTGCTGGATAGAACTCAGGGTGGTCAATGTAGTTCGCTAGTGTTGGTGAGCTGTCGTTAGTTGTAAATTGAGAAAGCACACCGAAAGGTTTATTAAATAAGATAAGATCAGTCATTTGCTAAAAGAAACTCTCAAAATCGCATCATTTAAGAAAGGGAACTGTGGGTAGCGTCGTACAAGGTTTATTTTTGCACTGCGGGCTAAATACTTAGAGCCGAAAGGGCCCATTTGTACTTGGTAATAGGATTGCTTTTGTTCTTCCTGAATTCTAATGAAAGCCGGGTAGCCTTGTATTTGTAATGTATTTTTCATGCCTTCAGCTTTTGTTGCATTAACACTGGAAAACACTTGTACAAAATGTGAGGCGGTTTCAATCTGGTTTATTAACTCATGAGAGGCCCTTGTGTTAATTGGCTTTGAAACCGACCATTTTGCTTTGGCGAATGCGCTCGTTGTCAGTAGGCTTACAAAAACTACAGTTGTCATTATTCTCAACAACAATGTCATAACTAGGATCCTATATCTTATAAATGATCGGGCACGCTTGGTGTCTCCAATTAACGGATTTTCACTCAGCGGGAATTATTATATGAGTCGTTTATACAGCTATGTTCAGCTGGGAGTAAGTTAGCGATTGATTTTACTAGTAACATGGTCATAATTATCGATGAGTTAGCAACCACAGAGCAATGAATTTAAGCCTCGCTGTCTACGCTTATACAATGTGGTAGCTTCAATTTACTAAATGATAGGCGTATGAGTTGATGAGGAATGGATGCCCATAAATGATTATGAACTGTCAAAGGAATTAGAGTACTTATTCGCCTCTTATTTGTTTCAAAATAAGCTGCAAATGAAGCGTTTACTTGGCTACCTGATTCAGCACGCCAATTCAACGTCGGACTCAGCCTTTGATCAAAAAGTGATTGCCATGAAATGCTTAGGGCGTGGTGCAGACTTTGACCCCGCTGAAAACCCTGTGGTTAGAATAGAAATAGGTCGGCTAAGGAAGCTGCTAAATCGGTTTTACGATGAAGAATTAACAAGGCCCTATAAAATAACTATACCTCTTGGACAATACCGGCCTGTGCTTTCCATAGAGGCGACTTTAAATAAACATAAATATCTACCTGAGCTTAGTCCATCGCCTGCAAATCCAGAAAGGCTTTCAGTGCTGCTGCAGTTTACAACTGAAGGTGTGGACAGCCCTGAGCTGTACTTGCTAAGACATCGGATTCGCATTGGCATAACCATAACACTGGGCAAGCAAGAAGCGGTAAGACTGCTGGTTGCTATTCCCGGGGAGAACGGAAAAGTCGCTGCCGACTCAATTGATTTTGTGATGCGTGTTTCATTGGCCGCGGTTGACGCTGAATTTACGTTGTCTTCTGAGGTGTGTTCAGCGCAATCTAACGAGGTGTTTTTTTCAGATGAAAGAAATCTGGAAATTGATTACCAGCCTGCCGATATCGAGGTGTTGTTAAGTCATCTGGTCTCTGAGCTTTTCGATCATGAAATTGGAGTGCTGTGGCGAAGATGGGTAGACAGTAGAAGCGATTACAAAAATGTGGGCGCGTTAAAAGTAGCCGCGTTAGTTCAGTATCAACGATACCTATTTGATGAAAATGAGGAAAATATCAGGCAGGCTTTTTATGCAATAGAAAGTGCATTGGAGTTTCATCCCGGTGACAAAATTATCAATTTGGCGCTTGCAGATGTCTACTATCGTGCTGTGATTCATAACTTTGATGTGGTTGCCGATCCTATTGAAAAAGGACTGACACATATCAGGGAGGCGTTACGCTTTTCTCCTGCGTCAGATAATTTGCATACCCTACATGCACTCTTAGCGATGTTTCAGCAAGAATATGATTATGCGATCGCGTCGTTGTTAATGGACGAAATGAACGCTGGGGAGGCATGTTTTGCGCCTAAATTTCATTACCACGTGTTGACGTGCCTGATGTCAGATTGGAAAGGCGGCTTTTATAAATTGGACGAGTTGTGCAATGATTTTGCCAGCTACCCAAAGTTGCACGCGGTGCTAGCGTATATATATTATTTTCTTCTAGAAGATAAAACACAAACGTTAAAATGGAAACAAACGATTCAAATACAAGGTTCAGTAGCCACTGTTCAGCAATGCATAAAGTTGATGAAATTGCCGGATAGTTGGTCTGTGAAGGCTAGTCGCGATGATTTGTGGTTATTAATCAACAGTGATTTAGGAGCGATGGATGATTGATGAAACCGTCACGCACACCGAATCTATAATTCTCGAGAGTTGCCTGTTTCGGTCAAAGCCTCAAATGAAACGGTTGCTGAGTTACTTAATAAAGCACACCTACGAAAACAATAATGACGCGCTTCAACAGCGTTCTATCGCCGTCAATTGCTTAGGGAGGAACCATTTATTTGACTCAGCTAAAGACCCTATTGTTCGTATAGAAGCTGCCAGACTGCGTAAACTGCTCGAAGAATATTATGACTCTGTTGAAGCACATCAGGCCCCTTTGAGAGTCAGTATGCCCAAAGGCTCGTATCACGTACTCTTTTCAAGAAATATAGAACACAGATTAAGTCGGGGCTATAGCTTATTACTGCTATGTCAAAGTCCTGTCGCCACTAATGTGGATGAGCTGTGGCTTATGATCAGGATACGCCAAGGACTTTCCTATCGACTCAATCATTTTGACCATCTGGATTTAGTGGTTAACTTTCATCCTGAGCATGAAATTGCACAGCGCGGCTCTGTTTATTTTCTTGCAGAAGAGCAGCATGACTATGTAATGCGTTTGGAAGTGGTGCAAGACCGCGAAGGTGATTTTTTAGTCAGCAGCATCGTTATTCATCGGCTGACTCAAGAAATATTGTGGAGTCATTCGATTGCCCTGCCTGAAAAGTACACAGCGGAAGGGCTAAATGAATTCTATATGAAACTCATTAGCCCTTTAGTGGCAGATTCATATGGGATATTAGGTTCGCATTGGGCCAAATCCCTTCTTGAGCAGGGCTTAGGCTATGTTGAAGATCAGCACTTAGCGGCAGTACAGTTCATCAATTTATGTAATAACCCTAGTAAATTGGCTTGTGAGGCGGTTATTGAGTTTTTAAAAGGTAGATTAAATAAATACCCCGATGACTTTAAGGCACAAAGCAGTTACCTAGCGATCGGTTTTTTTGATCACTTTCTGGGTTACAATTTAATAGAAGCGAGTCTAGAAGATAGGCTTGAGCGCTGTTTCTTAGTCGCAAAACATGCTCCACACGATGCTAGTGTTTCAATACTTATCGGATTTTATTATTTTGCACTGGGTCGTTACGATGAGTCACAGATGCATCTAAAAAACGCGCTGACTCTAAATCCTTACAACACCATGTGGCACTTCATCTATGGAGGTCTGCTTTTTTTTATGGGGAAAAAAGAGGAGGGCTTTCAAGTCATCTCTAGCCTCTATCAATATAATAAAACACCTCCAGGATACTACTTTATACCGGTGTTTTTTTATTACATAGGTGAGGAGCAATGGGATAAGGCATTTAGTGTGGGTTCAAAAGTTGCTTTCGCTGATGGTTTGGAGTGTTTAGTCGATGCATTGGCTCACTTAGCGATAGGGGCTCAAGAGCAAGCCCAAAAAGAGATACTAAAAATAGAAAATAACAAAGTCTTACAGAACAATTTACACTGGGTTGAAAATACGCTTTTAGTTAACCACCCAGACCTTGTTGATCAATACAGAATCGTGATGAACCGCCTGAGTCTAAATAAACCCAGGCGATAGGATATCAAGTGTGGAAAGGTTGGCGGTAGGTGTTACAACGAATTGTCCAGCCGCGCATCCATCGGGATTCTCCTCTACTTGGGTTTGAGTTGCGAACTCTGCGTTCAAGGATTTGTATGGCTGAATCTGCGAAATTATTGAGTGCCATTTGCCCTGGTTGACTAGGGCGCATATTTTCCAAGACCTGCAAAAGCCCCCAGTTTTGACCTTTGTAGCCGCCTTTGCGACTCAAGCCTTCACCCTTGAAATTCACATAATCAATCAGGGCATACCAACCACCGGGTGTATTTGCAATAGCATTTAAATTCTGGCCAACGTGAGCTCTAAGGTGCGGTGGTGTTGCTTTAATTAGACGAGGCATAGCACGTTTGGCCCGTTCGAAAATATACTCAGCTTGTAAATATCGAGTCTCATAAAGTAGATTCTGAAGTGCTTTTACCCGAGGAGAATTTTTTGCATATTTCAATTCATTTTTAGTGCGCCATGGGGCTCCTGAATGCCTTGCCTGTTGAACCCACGCAGGAAGTCTTACGCCTTTGTTTCGAAGATGATCAAGTAGGCCTGGGAAGGTGTTTCCATAACGATTACGACGCCCTGCTGGATACCATGTGAAGTGTCCAATTCCCATTGAAGCAAAATTTTCACCCACGTTCCAATGCACTAGCTTATCAACATCGCCACCGCTTTCATTGCGAAATATTTTGTCACCAATGGTCCTAATTTCTGCAGGTGCGAGGTTTGCTATACCGCCTTGTGGCGTGCCTCTTGGTGTGTTTCGGTTTTGGTTTTGCTGTGGCTGTGTCTGTTGAAGTAGCGCTAAGTACTGCGAATGTTGACTTAGTTGTCGTGGCGCTTGCATTTTGGGTTGCTGTTGTTGTCTGACTTGCCGAGGTGCTTGCATTCGCTGGGGTCTGACTGATCTATTTGAGACGTATTGAGATTGTTTTTGCATTTGCTGCGCAGCATAGAGGCGGGCGAGGCGACTCTGTTCTTGTGTGTACTGTTGGTTTTTCCGCTGCTGTTCTAGATGTTGACGGTTGCGATGTTCATTTGACTGCTGTGTTAAGCGGCTGCGTTCTTGCTTGATCAGGAGTGCTTGTTTTTGTTGCCAGCTATGTCGTGCTTGTGCCTCGCTGATGGACGGAGGGCTATTTTTTTGTATGAGCTGTTGTTGCTGCCAAGTGTAATTATAGGCTAAGCGCTCTTGCTCTTTTTGATCCGCAGCTTGTAATTGATTTTTATAGGTGGTGTTTTGATTGGATGAGGGTCGTATTGAAGCTGAGCTGTTGTTATTCGTTACATTATTAGTGCTTTTTTTTGCAACGTGTTTGGGCTTCTGAGTAGATGTACTGCAGGCCGATACACCAAACAATATAAGTAAAGAAAAGCTGATCAGGGCTTTATTTTTCATTAATAGCTGCCGATTGTTAGTTATTATTATTTTTATAGTCAGCACAAGCAGTTAATTTAGGGTTTTGTTTTTTTATTGTTTAACCAACGCCACGCCCTCTCTAGTAAAATAACTGAAGTGACCAATGCATACACAACGGGTTCGCCAACATCTGCTTTTACCGACCACCAAAAGTGTACCACGCACAATATGACTGCAAGATAAACAAACCGGTGTAATGGTTTCCAATGCTTGCCCATTTGTCGCATTTTAGTGCGCGTTGAGGTAATGGCCAGCGGAAGTAGTGTCAGAAACGCAGCGAAGCCTACTGCAATAAAAGGTCGCTCCCATAGATCGTTTATTATTGAGCTGATCTCAAGTGCTTGTTCAAAAATGAGGTAGCCAAGCAAATGGAGTAGGGCATAAAAAAAAGCAAATAAGCCAACCATGCGCCGCAATTGTAGAACTTGAATCCACTTAGTCAAGCGGCTCAAGGGGGATAAAATCAAACCTAGTATCAATATTCTAAGAGACCATATGCCCACATCGCGCAGTATATATTCAATAGGATTGGCACCAAGGGAGCCAAAATAAAATTCAAAGATTAAAATGCCGACAGGAAGTAACAGCAATAAAAAAACGATTGGCCTAAGAACGCTATCAAAAAATCGAGGGTTTATCTTCACAACGATGCCTAAAAGTATCGCTTCAGATCCATGTCACTGTAAAGTGCTGCCACTTCAGATTCATAACCGTTAAATAATTGTGTTTTTCTTTTTGTAAACTCGCCTATTCGCCTCTCTTTACTTTGACTCCAGCGAGGGTGCGGTACGTTGGGATTCACATTTGAATAAAAACCATACTCAGAGGGGCTAGAATGTTGCCAAGAGTTGTAAGGTTGAGTTTCTGTGAAGCTAATGTTGACGATACTTTTAATACTTTTAAATCCGTACTTCCAAGGCACGACTAATCTGAGCGGTGCCCCGTTTTGGTTCAGAAGGTCTTTTCCATAGATGCCTGTGGCAATCATAGTCAGAGGATGCATGGCCTCATCCATCCTTAAGCCCTCAACGTAAGGCCACTCCAATATGTCGCTACGCTGACCTGGCATATTTTCAGGGTCGTAAAGTGTCTGAAATTTGACGTACTTAGCGTTTGCATTGGGTTGCATACGTTTGATGAGCTCTGCCAAAGGAAACCCCATCCAAGGGATAACCATAGACCAGCCTTCAACACATCTAAATCGATATATTCTCTCCTCAATGCTAACGGGCTTTAGTATATCTTCAAGATCATATGTGCCGGGGTTGTCGCATTCACCGTCAACGTCGATCGTCCAAGGGGAGGTAACTAACGTGTGTGCGTTTTTAGCAGGGTCAGTTTTGCCTGTTCCAAATTCATAATAATTGCAGTAACGAATAATATCTTTGTAGTCTGTTTTTTCTTCGTCTGTAGTGAAGGATTTTTTGTCAGATTGACTAAAAAGAGGCGTTATGGCAGCGCCGGTGGTGGCAACAATACCTAGGCCTGCCGCTGTTTTCATGAATTGACGGCGTTTTTTGTATATTTTATAGTCGGTAACGTCGTTTTCAGTGATTTCGGGTTTGTTCTTAATAATCATAATAGCTCCCGATCTTAGTAATTCCTAACCTTTATGTTAGGAATAGTGACTAGACCCCATTTGCAGATTATACTGCGTCGTTAGTTTACTCAGGCTTAAGTGTTCTGATTATTATTCTTAAACGAAAGCTTCTTATATGTCTTCTAAGTTAATACGAACCATTACATCGATACTGCCTGTACAAAAAGACCGTAAAGGGACTTGTAACGGTTGTGGTGCATGCTGCAAACTGCCTGTTAAGTGCACGTTTCTGACCACGGACGACGAAGGCTTGTTCCGCTGTTCGATATATAAATATCGCCCGCCCAACTGCAGAAAATTTCCACGAACCCCGTCTCAGCTAGCACTGGTAAAGAATGATTGTAGTTACACATTCTCCACCATAGATGCCAGCAAAATCGGTAAAGCCACACCTTCTGCGTAGTTATTTTGCTGTCTCAGGCTCCGCTGGGGAGATGAGACTAATGACTACGAGTAAGACCGCTCCCATAGTAATCGCAATGTCTGCAATATTAAATATCGCAAAGTGGCCATTAGTCAGGAAGAATAGGTCAAAATTGACGTAAACATCGATGAAGTCGGTGACCCGACCACTGACCAGTCTATCGATGCCGTTACCGAATGCGCCGCCCAATACCAGCGCCAGCGCAATCGCCGTCCAGCGCTCGTCTCGACTCAACTTTCTTAGCCAATAAACAATATAGGCGCTCACTATAAAAGAGAGCGCCACGAAAAACCAACGCTGCCAACCACCTTGGTTAGATAAAAAGCTAAATGCAGCCCCATAGTTGTATGCAAGCGTGAAGTTCAAGTGCGGAATTATTGCTTCGGGCACTCTTTCTTCAAGGTTGGCAACGGCCATCCATTTACTCAGCTGATCTAATATAACGATAACAATTGAGACCCAAACCCATTTAAGCATGGTGTCTTGCCTCACCCGAACCCATAATATTTTCCACGCAGCGACCGCACAGCTCAGGATGATCAGGATGACTGCCAATGTCAGGCTGATGATGCCAACAGCGCGTGCATTTATCGTCGCTTGAAGCCTCGGCGATTATCCAAACACCTTTAAGATCATCGGTCATTGCAGCCTCTTTTGGCGCCGCCTCGGCGGCATGTATTTCAGCACTTGAAGTGATCATGACAAAACGCAGCTCTTTACCAAGCTTCTCAAGAGCTTTGTGCGTGTCACCTGAGCAATAAATGTGGACGCTTGCATCTAATGAGGAGCCGATTTTTTTATCGCCACGCAGCACTTCTAGCTGTTTACTCACCGCATCTCTTACGGCAAAGACAGTGGTCCACTCCTGATCGCTGAATTGATCGGAATCATCGTGTGAGAATAATTGATCAGACCATTCACAAAACTGCACATAAGAAAGCGATTTGTCAGCAGACGCTTTGGGGATTTCTTGCCAAATTTCTTCTGCAGTGAAGGTTAAGATAGGAGTCATCCAGCGAACTAATGCATGCAGTATCAGGTATGCAGCTGACTGTGCAGAGCGTCTAGCCGTTGAGTTAGCTGGCATGGTGTACTGCCTGTCCTTGGTGATATCCAAAAACAAACTGCCCATCTCAATCGAGCAAAAGTGCAACATCTCCTGATAAACCAAATGAAATTGCATTTTTTCATATGCATCCACGATGCGTGATTGTACTTGGCTAGTTTTATTAACAGCCCAGCGGTCCAATGCCAACATTTCAGACGGCTCTAATAAGTCTGTTTCTGGATTAAAGTCACTCAAGTTCGACAACAGGTAGCGAGACGTGTTGCGAATTCTACGGTAAGCATCAGCCGTCCGATTGATGATTTCATTTGACACTGTGATTTCGCGGCTATAATCCGATGAGGAGACCCATAGACGTAATATATCCGCGCCAAGCTTATTGATGACACTTTGCGGAGCAATCGTATTACCAATTGATTTGGACATTTTTTTGCCTTTAGCATCGACCGTGAAGCCATGCGTTAAGACATTTTTATAAGGGGGGACACCGTTCATTGCCATTGAGGTTAGCAATGACGATTGGAACCAGCCACGATGTTGATCAGAGCCTTCAAGGTACATATCCGCTTGAAAATGCAGCTCGTCGCGGGTCCTTAATACAGATTGATGAGTTGTGCCAGAGTCAAACCATACGTCTAGCGTATCCATCGCTTTTTCGTAATGTTCAGCGTCATCACCAATCAGCTCTTTTGCATCAACACTGTGCCAATACTCAATTCCTTCTTTTTCCATACCCAACGCGACTTTTTCCATAATAGCGGTCGTCTCGGGATGAAGCTCCTGCGTGTCTTTATGAACGAACAAAGAAATCGGTACGCCCCAATAGCGCTGACGTGAAATGCACCAGTCGGGCCGAGTCTCGATCATCTTGTAGATGCGATCAATGCCCCAGCCTGGGATCCATTTTACGTCTTTGATGGCCTCAAGTGTTGCCTCGCGTAATCCTTGCTTTTCCATGCTGATAAACCACTGTGGTGTGGCGCGGAAAATAATCGGCGTTTTGTGGCGCCAGCAGTGTGGATAGCTATGACGAATCTTCTCTGTTTTAAGTAATTGACCATTCTCCTCAAGCAAGGCGATAAGTGCCTTGTTAGCCTGATAGACGTCTAAGCCTGCAACAAAAGGCGTGCCTTCAAGAAAAACACCATCATTTCCAACGGGGTTATAAACTTCCAGCCCGTATTTTTGGCCTACGATGTAGTCATCCGTTCCATGAGCGGGTGCTGTATGAACGGCGCCAGTCCCCCCTTCTGTGGTGACATGGTCGCCTAAAATGACAGGCAAGGTTCGATCACAAAAGGGGTGTTGCAGTTGAATGTGTTCTAGCTCGCTACCCAAGCAGCTGCCGACAACTTCAAAGTCCTCTAATCCATATCGCTTCAATGCACTTTCTTGCAGTGTGGGTTCAAGAACGATATAGCCACGGTCTGTTTTAACTAGGTTGTAAGTAAATTCTGCATTGACGGTCACCGCCATACTAGCGGGCAAGGTCCAAGGTGTTGTTGTCCAGATAACAAATGCAATAGCTTCTAGGTTGTCCACCCCAAATGTTGAAGCCACACTGGCAACATCGATTACCTGATATTTAACATCAACCGTTGGCGAGGTCTTATCTTCGTAATCAACTTCTGCTTCGGCTAACGAGGAGCCGCAATCTAGGCACCAATTGACGGGTTTCTTGCCCTTCATCAGGTGGCCTTGATCAATGATTTTTGCCAGTGAGCGCACGATGTTTGCTTCAGTGTGAAAGTTCATTGTTAGGTAAGGATTATCCCAATCACCTAATACTCCCATCCTCTTAAAGTCTAATCGTTGTGCATCGATTTGAGTGGCTGCAAACTCTCGGCACAGCTGTCTAAATTTCTTTGCGTCAACGTTAACGCCTACTTTTCCTACCTTTTGCTCTACTTTTTGTTCAATCGGCAAGCCATGACAATCCCACCCTGGCACATAAGCTGCATCAAAACCTGCAAGGTTTTTGCTTTTGGTAATCATGTCCTTTAGAACTTTGTTAACAGCATGACCAATGTGCAAGTCACCATTGGCGTAAGGAGGGCCATCGTGCAATACATATCGAGGTCTTCCAGCGGCCTGTTCGCGCATTGCTTGATAGAGCTTGTCGGACTCCCATTTTTCTAACATGCCAGGCTCACGCTTAGCCATATTGCCGCGCATCGGAAAGTCAGTGCTGGGTAGGTTCAGCGTTGCTTTATAGTCGCTTGTTGATTCTGTCACCGTGATTACCTGAATGAACTTTTTATAGACAGTGGAGAATATCAAGTTTTTATGCAAAAACCGACAGGTATTAAGTTAATGAGGATTAGTGTGGGTCATTATTCCCCGATTCTATCGTTAGTGGTCTCTTATTTGCGATCAAAGGCTGCAAAGCAGGGGGGTGAATCATCGTAAGGTGGTGTCACAACTAGTGTGAATTCAGTGATTAGGATGATCCTGAATTATTTAGGCTTTGAATGAAATCAATGCATCTTCCTAAATCTAGTCAATCGCTTAAAAGGAATTAACGATGAAAAAGCAAAATAATAAACGAACTAAGACGATTTCTACGCTTGCTGCGTTAGTGATCGGCCTTACGATAATGCCTGCGGCCTTCAGTAGCTCAGAAGTCTTTACCAAAACTAAGGACATTGTAATTAACGATCGGCTGCAAGAGGCAAAGCCCATCGCAGGGAGAAACCGTCGGCGGGCTAAGTCTACGACGTCTATCTCTTTATATCCAAAGGCCAATTTGGATAGGGTAAGAGCTTCCCGTCAATTTAACAAACTACGGATTAATGTGCTGTCTAACGATAACGGTTATAAATTACGGGTGATAGACATTAATCCGCGCTCGGCGGTTGGTGCTAAAGTCTCTGTGAAAAATGGTATGGCGGTTTATCAGGTTCCTGAGCATTTTGTGGGTAAAGATAGCTTTTGGTACACCATGCAAGATAAATCAGGACGACAGCATTCTGCCAAAGTCATCGTTTGCATCTGTGATAAATAATAATCAGATAAAATAAGCGGTATATTTGAATCGATAAAATAGCGTTGTGGATTAAAAAATCAGATGAGTGGGATACGGTTCGTTGAATGGAATAAGGATAATAGAGTGGCTGGTGAGTGATGGCTGACAACCATGATTCAAGAAAAGGACTTTAACAATAAAGCCAACCCTAGGACTTAAGGGCCTCGGCTTAGTAAACTAACAAGGATAGATAAAATATGCCCACATTTACAAAAAAAATCAGAATCGAGTCATTGGTTGCCATACCGCTCGTACTAACTTCAACGATGTTGCTCGCACCGCAAGCATTTGCAGCGCCTTCAGCTAACGCAGACAACTATACAACGACCAAAGGCAAAAGTATTACCGTTAGCCCGTTGAGCAACGATCGAGCTGATAACGGCACGACTTTGTTTATTGAGACCGTCAACTCACCGTCACCGTTTGGTACGGGTACGGCTAAACTTATTAGCGGTAATAAAGTAACGTACACGCCACCGGCAAATTTCACTGGCACCACCACGTTTTGGTATGGGATTAAAGACTCTAGAGGTCAGATAACGAGCGCCCCTATAAAAGTGACTGTCACAGGGACTCCTAGTGGTATTCCACAAACGACACCTCCGCCACAGGCTTATGGTGACTATGGGGTAACGACATCGGGTCAAAAAATCACTATTGACGCCGTAAAAAATGATGCGGGAAAAGGTTTATTTATCACCAAGGTAAATAACCCAGCTAATGGTTCTACGACCATCGTTAATAACAAGGTTATCTATACTGCGCCGGCTAATTTTGTGGGTAACAGTACGTTTTGGTACCAGATTAAAGACTCAGTTGGTCGTTTAACGAGTAATAAAATTGTAGTGAGAGTTGATCCGGCAACGGCAAGCTCTATCAGGCCCGTTGCGAACAACGATACTGCACAAACGACTCGGGGCAATCCCATTACAATTGCACCGCTTTGGAATGATACGGGTAGCGTAATAAGAATTACAGGCGTTGATGGAACAACTACTCAAGGCAGTAAGGCGAAGATCGTTGCAGCCAACAAAATTGAGTACACGCCATCAATCTGGTCAAAAGCAGGTGACACGTTCTGGTACGTTATTACAGATAAGTTTGGGCGAAAAAGTGCCGCAAAGATAGTGGTTGCTGTCACTGGCTCTAATTCAGGCTCTTACCCTACAGCAGGGTCTGATAACTATACGGTCAATAAAAATTCGACAGGTACTGTGTTTAACGTGCTTAGCAATGACACCGGTTCTGGTTTGTCATTTAGCCAACTGTATGCATACACTCAGAAAGGCGGAAAAACGTTCAATAACGGTGGAAGCGTAAGATATGACGCGCCGGCGGGTTTTGTAGGTACGGATCAGTTCTGGTACTCCATGAAGGATTCGCAAGGTCGCACTAACTCAGCTAAGGTTACCATTACTGTTAAAGATACCAATGACGGCGGTGGCGATGGTGGTGCAAATCAAGCGCCTGATGCGGTCGAAGATATCCTTCGCTCTACAGTTAATGCCGCTGAGTTTGAAATCAATGTGCTAGCAAATGACACTGATCCAAATAACGACACGCTGACGGTTCAAAGCGTAGAGCCTGCAAGATCCGGTTCTGTCAGATTGGTAAATGGTCGCGTTCTGTACACTCCACCTAGCTCACCAACAAGTGATACTTTCCGCTACACTGTTTCAGATGGACGTGGTGGTACCGACTCAACGGCTGCAACTATCGGGGTGCGTGATCCAAACAACCCAACAAACAATCCAACGATAACTAATGAGTTTGTTACGGTTTCACCAGGAGAGACGGTTATTATTCGAGTGCTAGACAACGATTTTGATCCTGACGGTGATACATTGATTCTTGATCAGGTTACGAGTGGTACACAGGGTTCAACGACTAAAGTAGTCGATGGTAACGGGAACTTAAACTGGGTTGAGTACAAGGCGCTAAATAATGCATCAGGTACTGATAGGTTCTTCTACGGTGTTGCCGATGGTCTTGGTGGGAACGGTTCTGGTACGGTAAATATTACCTTCAGATAATCACTTACCAGCAATTGCTGTAAATTAAAAACCGCAGTTAGTTCAGATTTTCTGAATTAGCTGCGGTTTTTTTGCGTGTCAGCATTTGTCTATTTCGTGATAGCATCACCTCCTATTAGCCGTATGAATGCTGTCACCTAGAGAGACCTAATACCCATGAGCCAAGTTGTTGTAAAAAAACGCAAGCGCAGTTGGATGCGGCTGCTGTTTGAAGTGATACTCATTTTGACTATCGTTTTTGGCGCTCGCATGTGGTTTCAGCGGGACCTCCCTTCAGGTGCTGCACCTGATTTTCAAGCGGTATTGATGGATGGTAAACTGGTCAATATTAAAGATTATCGAGGAGAGCCTTTGCTGCTGCATTTTTGGGCCAGCTGGTGTAAGTTTTGCAAAATTTCAGAAAACAGCATTACCAATATTGATAAAGATTGGCAGGTGCTCAGTGTCGCTTTCCAGTCAGGGAACAAAGATGAAGTGAGTCAACACATGAAAGCACGCAATATCGAGTCGTGGGCTGTGGTGCCTGACGAGGATGGTCGTTTAGCAGAGTTGTTTGGCGTAAGAGCCGTGCCTGCAAGCTACGTTATTGACGGTAAAGGTGACATAAGAGTTAAGGAGGTAGGTATCACTACCACATGGGGATTACGCATGCGGCTCTGGTATGTGAAAAACTTTGATAGCCTCGCTGACCTATTAGGCTTCTCTAGCGCTCAAGCAGGCACTAATGCCATGGGTAGCCGTTAGTCGATGCAAGCAAGTAGAACTAAGTTAGATGCCGATTACATTATAGGTCGCTGCGGCTCAGTCTGGCCGCATATACAAGTGCTGAATGAGGTGGGCTCGACGAATGATTGGGTAAGACAACAAAACACTCGTTCAGCTGTTTGTTTGGCAGAATCCCAAACACAGGGACGTGGGCGCAACGGCAATTCTTGGCTGTCGCCGGATGCTGAAAATATTTATCTTTCGTACAATTGGGTCTTTGAATCCGCACCAAGGCATTTGCCGCTGCTAAGTTTAAGGGTGGGTATTGCCGTCGCGCAAGTTATGCAGCTGTTTGGCGTCCGTGATCACGGAATTAAGTGGCCCAACGATCTGTACTGGCAGCATAAGAAGTTAGGTGGAATTTTAATTGAGACAAGCAGTGCTTCTTCTGAGGTTATCGTTGGTATTGGATTAAATATCAATGCCTCTGACATAAAAGGTGTTGACCAACCTTGGGCGAGTTTAGGCGAAATACTTAATAAGAAAGTTGATAGAAACGAGTTTGTAGTTCAGCTATTGAGTATTTTATACCGTGCAATGGCGTCATTTGAAGTGCTCCAACCTGAAGCGTTATTATCATCTTGGGCCGAGTGGGATTTGATTAAGGGAAAATCAGTGTCGTTTCTCCACGGTGGTAATCAGCATGAGGGTGTAGCTCGTGGAATTGATCATTTTGGGCATTTGTTAGTAGAGGTTCAGCCAGGTCAAATACGTGCCTTTAACACGTCCATAAGTAAGGTAAGGTGGTAGTGAAGCTGCTTCTAGATATGGGTAATAGTCGCCTTAAATCGGCACTAGTTGATGATAAGGGTTTGCTGTCACAGTTCGCCTACTACACTTACGATAAACACGACCCTATTGCTGTATTAAGAAAGTGCTTAAATCAGAGCGGTGAATTAGACGCTGTGATTATGGTTTCAGTACTTGGAAAGCGTTTTCATGAAAGCGTTATGGCGCTATTTTCAGATAGTAATATTCTCTTAAAGTGGGTTACTTCAGAACCGTTTGCACACGACGTCGTAAACCGTTACAAGCCGCCAGAGCAATTAGGGAGCGACCGTTTCGTTGCACTAGTGGCCGCGCGGCAGATGTACTCTGATCGGGCTTGCATTGTGGTTGATTGTGGCACCGCAGTAACGGTAGATACGCTAACCTGTCGGGGTGAGTTTTGTGGCGGTGTAATCATGCCTGGTTTGACATTATGGGGTGAAAGTTTGATTGGCAGAACGGGCCAATTAACTGAGCACCAACTGACAGAGGCTGAGCTTTTTGCAACGAACACGGCGCAAGCGATCGGCAGCGGAAGCTTGTTTGGGCTAGCGAGTGCCATTGAGGGCGTTTGCACTAGAATGAGCGAGGCGTTAAAAAAGAAAGCCAATGATACATTGGCCCCAAAGTTGCTAATTTGTGGCGGAGACTCCCAATTAATTGCACAGTATTCAAAGTTTGAATTTGAATTGATGCCAAATCTGGTTTTAATGGGCTTAGCCGAATATACTTGAAACCAATGCGTATTCTGATAATTGCCCTAACGACCTTGAATATACTCTACTTTATTGGAGTGTATCTTTTTAGTGTGGCTTTCGACAGGCCGCCCCCGCTCAAAGAGCCGAATATACCAACGATCAAGCTGTTATCGATGAGTGCTTCAAAAGGCTTGGGTGGCAATGCCGACAAAATCGATGGTGCTTGTTATACAGTAGGACCTTACAACGTGGAGCAAACCGCTCGACTGATGGCTGAAAAGCTATCTCAAGCAGGGCTGGCCGTTAGAGTAAAGCGTCAGCAAACCGATCGTATTCAAAAATACCTTGTTTTTTTGCCGCAGTTGCCAACACGTGCCGCGGCGGAAAAAGTAGTTGCCGATATTAAGAAACACAAAATTAAAGAATATGAAATCATAGCGTCAGGGCCCTACGAGAATGCCATTGCGTTAGGTGTATTTAGTGATCTGGACAAGGCGCGAAGGCATGCTGAGTACGTGCGTTTTCTTGGTTACGATGCAAAGCACACCGCCCAACAGCAACGAGCTACCGTGTACTGGGTGAGTTACGATGATACGTTCGAGACGTCGTCCCCCGTCCTTGCATGGAGCCAATCAATTGATTCAAATGCCGTTGTACAAAAAATACCAGAGACTTGCGAGTATTAATAAATGAGAGCACTTTTGCTGGTTGCCCATGGCAGCCGTGTGGCATCGTCCAATAACACTGTCGTTGAATTAGTTGAGAAATTACGTCCAAAGCTTTCGCAGCATGGTTTTGATGCTATCACCCATGCTTTTTTGGAGTTAACCGCGCCGGATATTCCTAGTGGCGTGCAGAGCCTAGTTGGTTTGGGGGCTAATCAGATCGTAGTGCTACCCTATTTTCTGGCGCCGGGGACTCATGTTATCGACGATGTGCCTGAGTTGATTGGCCTGGCAAAAATCAATTACCCTGAGGTGTTGTTTACCGTAATGCCACACCTAGGCGGTGTCGATGGGATTGTTGATCTAATTTTACAGAGCGCTGGGAAGACGCAGTAGTGGTATAAAAAAGTAGAGGATGAAAACCAAATTGCCGTGGTAATCATTGACCTTGAACCAAGGGTTCAAGTGGGAAAAATGAGAATGAGATAAGGCTTCCCGAGTGAACGGTCATGCGCACAGTCATTCCACAAATATTCCCGGGTAAAGTAAATAGGCTCAAGGGATAACCCGAATACTCACAAACAACCCAGTAAACATCCATACGTATAATATAGAACAAAGCGGTGAGTTTGTTAAGTGCTTAATGATTATTCAGATAGTTGGTTTATTTTAAATAGGCCGTCTAAAACCTTGCAAGTTTTCTTTTTGTTCGCTATAACGATGAGTGGTGAAACCAAAAGGAAACTACGATGTTGACGGTTAAACAAAACAACGTTTTAAACGCTATCCGTGAATTTATTCGGAGTAATCAGCGCCAGCCAACGTTAGAAGAAGTTGGCTACAAGCTCGGTATTGGGCGCAGTACGGTTCATAAGCATGTTCAAGCATTGATTAAAGCAGGCTTATTGTTTGAGTCTTCAGGAAAATTTGCTTACGAGTATATTGACGAAAATGATGAGCTTGGCAGTCTCCCATATCTTGGGCGAATTGCTGCAGGTAAGCCGTTAGAGGCGTTGCCTGATCCACGTCAGATTAATTTGGCTAGGTTCTTCTGTGGTGCGGGGCGCTATGTATTAAAGATCAGTGGTGACTCAATGATCGACGCAGGGATTTTTGATGGTGACTATGTGGTTATTCGTAAGCAAGAAGTCGCTAAACCTGGCAGCATTGTGGTCGCGTTAGTTGATCATCGCGAAGCAACACTGAAATATTACCACCCGCACTCAACAGGGGTCATCGAGTTAAAGCCTGCTAACGAGGCGCTAGAGCCTATGTACTATCAAGCTGACAGTGTCGTTATACAGGGTGTTTTGATCGGCGTTTTCCGAGACTTTCAGTCCGTTGCGTAATGATTTAAACAGAAGCTTTGCAGTAACACTGGAGACATGAGTGTTGCTGCGTTTTATTGGGCACAACCTAATAGGACATCTAAAGTGTAACGTTTTTGGCATACAAAAAAGAAACGATACGAGAGGTCAAATGTTTTGAAGCTGCCGCGTTAAACAGTATTAATTATAAATAATCTTCAAATCATTTCGGTGCTAGTCGTCCATTCCGTTTTGCAGCGCATTTAATACAGCGGGGTGTACAAACCGTGAAACGTCCCCTCCTAAAGAGGCCACTTCTTTTACCAATGAGGAGGAAATAAAAGCATATTTTTCTTCAGGCATTAGGTAAACAGACTCAATTTCAGGTCGCAGATTGCGGTTCATGCTGGCTAATTGAAACTCATACTCAAAATCAGAAACAGCCCGCAGCCCGCGAATGAGTACTCCAGCGCCTTGTTCATGTGCAAAGTCGGTCAGTAGCGTGCTAAACCCCGTAATGGACAGATTATCCACTTTATTTCCGTAGACCTCTTCTGCTAACTGAATGCGCTGATCTAGAGTGAATTTGGGGTTTTTCTTTGAGTTGGATGCGATCGCTAAGATCACATGGTCAAAAAGATCACAGGCCCGTCTTATTAGGTCAGTATGGCCATTAGTAATAGGGTCAAATGTGCCGGCGTAAATTGCGGTGATAGGCTTTGTTGATTTAGAAGTCATGAGCGTATGGCTACCGTTAGGGTCATTAATGGGGGCGCGACACTGACAGGACGAATTCAAGCTCCTGTAGTTTTTGAGCAACGCTCAATAGGTGATCAGTATCCAAAACATCAAGCGTAATGGCAAAGGTTTTAGTGTCTTCATCACCATGAATGTGCATTTCTTCGATATTGATATTGAGGTTGTGTAAGGTGTTGCTGATGCTTGAAAGGCAGCCTACTCGATTACTCGCCTCTATTGTCAGCTTGGCGTGATAAGCCTGTTCACTATCGTTTGCCCACGAAATTTTCAAGGGTTTGTTTTCGATATTGCTGTTGTTCAGGTTTTGACAATTACTTCGATGTATCGCCATGCCTTTATCTTTGATTAATTGCGCAACGATAATATCACCAGGAATAGGGCAGCAACATGATTGTAATTCAACCGCCAGTCCCTCCGTGCCCTTGATCAGTATGGGTTGATCGGTATCTGTCTGGTCAATTTTTAGCAGGCTATCTTCATCAATTAAGCGTTTAGCAATGAGTTTTGCGCAATGATCGCCGTGCGCAATATGTGTGTATAAGGATTCAGGGGATTCGATTTTTAGCAGCTTGAGTGTTTTATTGAGTTGATGTTCAGGTAGCTTTTGTATGGTGGTTTGGTAGGGTTGCAGTGCTTGATCTAGTAATTGCTCACCTAAGGCTAAGAACTCTTTGTCTTTGCGGTTGTTGACCCACTGCCTGATGGCGGCGCGCGCCTTGCCCGTTGCGACATAATTTAGCCATGAAGGCTGTGGCCTTGCGTGCTCGTCGGTGTAGATTCTAACAAGCGAGCCGTTCTTTAACTCAGTGCTAAGCGGCACTCGGCGATGATCAACAAAGGCTCTGCTGCAGCGGTTTCCAAGGTCGGTGTGAATCTCATAAGCAAAGTCAATGGGAGTGGAGCCGCTAGGTAGCGTTTTAATGTCGCCCCGAGGGGTATAGACCTGTATCTCGTTGAGTATTAAGTCGCAGCGAATATCCTCCATGAACTCAGAGGGGCTGCCATTGGTTCGTTGAATATCCGCAACCTGCTTAATCCATCGGTCAAGGTAGGTCTTTGAAAAATCAGAAGCCGTCATTGAGTTTGGATAGCGAAAATGAGAGGTCACACCATACTGCGAGACTTGGTACATCTGCTTTGTTTGAATTTCAATTTTAAGCAGTAACCGCTCATAAGTGATCAGCTCTGTCTGTAGCGCTTGGTAGCCATAGGCTTTCCTAGCGGCGATAAAGTCGCGAAATTTACCAATCTTAGGGCTGTACAACTGATGGACGGCACCAAGTGCTAGGTAACACTCCGGCATCTTATTAACTAAAATACGTATCTCAAGCCCATCAGCTTTGTTACTAAGATATTTATTAGCCCTAAATTTTTGTGCTTCCTCGTAACTTCGGTAGAGGTTTTTCTCCCAAATGAACACTGAACTTTCAACGCGATAGTTTTTTATAGTTTCTGTAATGTCGTTGAGTATTCGGTCAAAAGTACCTTGGTTGTGGCTTAGATTGGCGGCAACTGATTTGACTAATATTTGATAGCGCCAAGGGTGTAAGTGCATCAAGCATAAATTCTGAAGCTCTTTGCGAAACTTATTCATCCCCATTTTGCGAGCAAGCGGGGCGTGTATTGTCAGTGTTTCGTTGGCAATACGGCGTTTTTTTTCTGCGGGCATTGAGCCCAGTGTTCGCATGTTGTGTAGACGATCAGCGAGTTTGATCAGGACGACACGATAGTCCTGAGTCATGGCGATCATCATCTTCTGAAAGCTGGCTTCAGCCGCTTGTGTTCTTGAGGTGAAGTGATTGCCTGCAAGTTTAGTTACACCATCGACCAATTCTGCTACGACGTCACCAAAAAGATCAGCGATATCGCTTTTGCTATAATCAGTATCCTCGACAACGTCGTGCAGTAGTGCAGCACATAATGTGTCGACGTCCATGTGTAAATCAGCAAGGATTCTAGACACTTCAAGCGGGTGATGGATGTAGAGCTCGCCAGATTTTCGGCGAACATCTGCATGGGCTTTTGCAGCAAAGTTGTAGGCGTTGCAGGTTGTTTCAATTTCCGCAGACGTTTGGTACCGTTGAACAATACGATACAAGTCAGTGGACTCAAAGTCCGGCGCTGCCCCCGCCGCTGTCATTTTGCTAGGCTTCGATATTGATTTCGAGCGGATCTTGCTCGGACGGGATAAGCACTTCCTGAGGCGCGGCGGCTTCAGCTACAACGTTATCCGCTATTTCTCTTAGTGCAATCACGCAAGGCTTGTCATTGTCGCGATCAACTAACGGCTCGGCGCCATCAGCGATTTTACGGGCACGTTTAGAGGCTTGTAGTACTAATGCGTAGTTACTATCAACGTACTTCAAACAGTCTTCGACCGTGACTCTGGCCATATTTAATACCTAAGCTTGTGTTGTAAGGGATGTTAATTATAGACCGCTACTAATTAAATGCCACCTTAAAGACTTGTAAAATATTAAAAAACAATCACAAAAAGGATAATGTCGGTGAATTTAATTAATATGATACTCTTCGGCCCAAGGGCTTAGTCCAAATAGCCTACTGTAATATACAAGCATACGAGAGTGTAAATGAGTCGATTCAGTCACGATGAGCAGTTTTTTCATGGGAAGTCAGAAAGCCTTGGGGTTCTAATTGTTAACCTTGGCACGCCCGATGAGCCAACGACAAAAGCTGTCAGGCGATATCTAAAGCAATTTCTTTCCGACGGGCGTGTTGTGGAGATCCCAAAAGCTATTTGGTGGTTGATACTCAACGGAATTATCCTTCGGACTCGGCCGGCTAAAAGTGCCGCGCTGTATGCATCTGTGTGGGAAGAGGCCGGTTCGCCACTGTTAAAATATGGCAAGCTGCAACAGCAAGCCTTGCAGGCCGAAATGGCGGTACGTTTTAATGGCCCCGTTCATGTTGAACTTGCCATGCGCTATGGTAATCCCTCAATTCTTCAAGGGCTTAGAAATTTACGCAGTAAGGGTGCAAGGCGACTATTGGTATTGCCACTTTATCCGCAGTATTCTGCAGCAACGACCGCCACAACTTACGATGCGGTCAGTTTAGAAATGAAGCGTTGGAGATGGTTGCCAGAAATTCGTTACATCAATCAGTATCATGATGACCCACAATACATAAAGGCACTAGCAAAAAGCGTCAAAGCGCATTGGTCAACGCACGGTCAGCAAGAAAAATTGATGATGTCTTTTCATGGGTTGCCTAAGCGTAATCTTGAGCTGGGTGACCCCTATCATTGCCAATGTCATAAAACAGGCCGCTTGCTAGCAGAGGCTCTTGGTCTGTCACCCGCGCAGTGGTTGGTCACTTTCCAGTCGCGCTTCGGTAAAGCGGAGTGGTTAAAGCCTTATACCGACAAAACATTAGAAAAATTAGCAACTGAAGGCGTTAAAGGGATAGACGTTGTATGCCCGGGCTTTTCTAGTGATTGCCTTGAGACGCTTGAAGAAATTGCCGTTGAAAACAGGGACGTCTTTGTTGAGGCGGGCGGGGAAAGTTATTCATATATTCCTGCTTTAAATGACGATGCTGAGCATATTCAGGTATTAGCGGATCTCATCCAAAAACATACGCAAGGTTGGCCAGAAACAAGCCCAGAATGGACAGAAGCGGTTGCACAAGGTCAAGAGCACGAGACTCAAACATTAGCCAAGGGTATGGGCGCTAAGCGTTGAACTAGTTGATGAAGGATGACGTAGCAGTGCCTGATAACAAGTTGCGATTTAAAAAAGAGCTACTTCACCCAAGGCATTTGGGTAGTTGGGTAGTTTTGTTCATGGCGGCCATCATTAGCTTATTGCCACAGCGCCAACGTCATTGCTTGGGTCGTTTGATTGGTGGTTACCTGTACCGCAATAACGCAAAACGTCGTACCACGGTGCAGAGCAATCTTCGGCAGGTTTTTCCTGATATTAGCGAAGATAAACTGCAGCAGATGGTTAGGGATAACTTAAACTGGTACGGGAATGCGTTGGTTGATTACGGCCTGTTTTTCTTTGCTAGTAAAAAAAGACTGCAAAAACAGACGTCTATTATTGGTGAGGCGCTATTAGAGCAAGTGCGTCAACATGAGCAGCCAATTATTTTATTGCTCGCGCACAGTGCCATGCTTGAGTTTGCGGTTATCGCACTGTCGGCTAACTTTAAAAGTTTTGGTTCTTATAAAGCATCATCTGATCCAGTGCTTGATTGGATGATTGCTAGAAGTCGATGCCGCTTTGCAGATTTTGTCGTTTCGCGCGATGATGGATTAAGGCCGCTGATTAGAGCGATTAAAAGCCAGCGGATTATGATTTTTTTACCCGATGAAGATTTGGGGTTAGAAAACTCTGTGTTCGCAGCGTTTTTTGGTCGGCAAAAAGCCACGTTGACTACTCCTGCCAGATTAACTCGAATGAGCGGAGCAACCGCCGTTGCAGGTTTTGTCGCATTTGATGAAAGTATCAAGCAATATCAGCTAAGATTAAAAGAGATGCCGATTGACTATCCAAAAGGGGAGTCTGAGGCAGACGCACTTGCGCTGAATCAGGCCCTTGAGTCTTTAATTGTGCAAAGCCCTGAGCAGTATTTGTGGGTGATGAAGTGCTACAGAACCATTTCGCCTGAAGACCAGAAGCTCTATTAATGCAAGGGCTAGTTAAGGTTTGATACATTGACGAAGGGTCAGTATGAAGCTAGGCTTAGTCTGTACAGTCGTAAAAATAAAAAAAATAGCAATCGGTGAAGCGTCCAATGTCTGAATTTTTTTCAAATACCGCTCAAAAGAGCCCCATGTTTGCCAGCATGCCTGTGGCCGTTTTTCTGCACGCAGTATTAATCTTTGCGACGGGTTTTATGACGCCTGAGCCAAACCCTGTGAGAAAGAGCACGTTGCTAGATATAACCCTAGTTAACACTTATTCTGACATTGCGCCCAAAGAGGCTGATTTTATCGCTCAAGCAAACCAGCAAGGCGGCGGTACGCTAGATAAAAAAAGCCGGATAACTAGCCCGTTTGCTTCAGAGAACCCAAACACAACCGATGGTGATCAGAATTTTGCGAGCGAGGAGTCAGCGCCTCAGGTCACGCCCAAACCTAAGCCACAGGTTCTGACCACTAAAGGTAATACAAGAAAGACAATTAATAAGCAGATTGTTGAAGAAGAAGTTAAAGAGCCGATGGTTGTAGATACCGAAGTGTCGGAGAAAGCAGAAGAGATCGCGCTGTTGATGGCTGAAATGAATAAAGAGGAGCAGCGCTATGCAAAGCGCCCACGCATTCATTTTGTTGACTCTATTAGTGCTAAAAGCTCAGTGGAAGCGCGTTACATAAATAACTGGGCAAAAAAGCTAGAGCGTATCGGTAATATTAATTTCCCAAATGAGGCGATACGTTTGAGTTTGAGTGGCACATTAATTTTGAACGCCACGCTAGATCGTGCTGGTCGTGTTGTTGAGATGCAGATTGATGTATCATCGGGTAGTCGAGTGTTAGATAAGGCGGCGCTGCGGATTGTCAAATTGGCGGCACCTTATCAACCGTTGCCTTCTGAAATACGAAAAAAATACGATCGACTAAATATCACTCGCTCTATGGTTTTCCATAAGGAAAATGGTAGGACTTCCTTTACGACCAACTGATTTGTGAGATGACAACCCCTACATGTTGCTGACATCGTCAAACTTAAGTAATCAACTTCTTATCGCGATGCCTGCGATGGATGACCCTAACTTTGCGCGCACTGTCACGCTCATCTGCGAGCATAACGACGATGGCTGCTTTGGCGTTACTATTAATCGGCCTATTGAAATCACGATTGGGGATTTGTTTCAGCAGCTAGAAATTAATTCTATTGAGCAAAAAGTCTTGGATTCAACGGCAGTCAACGGGGGGCCGGTTCAGCCAAGTCAAGGGTTTGTGCTGCACGACACTTCGCGAACTTGGGAAGGCACGCTTGAGATTAGTGATAATTTAGCCATTACTTCTTCACGAGATATTCTTGATGCCATTGCGCTTGGCGATGGACCTGATAACTTCCTGCTTGCGCTGGGTTGTTCAAGCTGGTCGCCTGGTCAAGTGGAGGATGAGCTAAAGCAAAATGCTTGGCTGACCTGCCCCGTCGATCATCGCATCCTATTTGACACCCCCTATGAGGAGCGCTGGGTTAGCGCGGCCAATACGTTAGGGATTGATGTAAACCTCATTAGCGACACCATAGGCCACGCCTAAGCTATGTCAACGGTTTTGATTTTTGACTTTGGTCTAAAGCGCACGGGCGTCGCAGTTGGTAATACGATCGTCGGCACGGCATCTCCTGAAGAAACCCTCCTTGGTGTTAACGGCAAACCTGACTGGGAAGGTATCACCCGCCTGATAAAAAAATGGGCGCCAACGCAGGTAGTGGTTGGCATGCCAAAACAGCTAAATGGCGACGATACCGAGCTTTCAGCACCGATCGAGAAATTTTGTAATCAGCTCAATGGCCGTTACAATCTACCCGTTGCGCAGGCTAATGAGCAATACAGCTCAATAGAGGCGGGGCGTCGCTTAAAGCAGGTTAGACAGGCTGGCAGAAAGCAAAAAGTAAAAAAAGAAGAGGTTGACCGTGTTGCAGCGGTTATCATTTTTGAAAATTGGTACCAAAATCAATAAGCATTCAAGCTCACTCTCGGAATTTCCCTATGATATTCGATAATCAACGAATCGATGCCATGCTGATTAGCATGCAGTCTGATTTATCCCATTACATTCAGCAAGCGGATATTGACTCCCCCGTGATGGTGGGGATACATTCTGGCGGGGTGTTGGTGGCGCGCAGGCTGCATGCGGCAATGGCGATTGATGAGCCATTGGGCGAGTTAAATAGTGGCTTTTACCGTGATGATTTTTCCAGTCATGGTCTGAAGGCTCAGCTAAAACCGTCAGTCATGCCATTAACCATTGAAGGTAGGCACATCATTTTGGTTGATGATGTATTATACTCTGGCCGCACCGTGCGAGCAGCCATGAATGAGCTGTTTGACTACGGTCGCCCTGCCTCGATTACGTTAGTTGTGTTAATCGATCGCGGTCATCGCGAGCTGCCTATTGACGCGCAGGTAGTTGGCGTAAAGCATGTGCTTGAGCCTGATGAATATTTACAGGTTACAGGTCCGGATCAACTCGAAATGAGCATTATTCGACGTGAGCATAATTAATGAAAACCTAGTTCCCGGTCCGCTACCGGCTTCACTTCAGCTCACAAAAGATGGGCAGCTAAAACATTTTTTAGATATTGAAGGGTTACCCAAACACCTTCTCACCGAAATCCTTGATCGCGCAGAGCAGTTCGTTACCCTCCCTAATGGTGGCCAAAAGAAGTTTCCTCTGCTAAGAGGGCGCACGGTAATGAACCTGTTTTTCGAAAACTCCACCCGCACGCGAATTACGTTTGAGCTTGCAGCGCAGCGATTATCAGCGGATATTGTTAATTTGGATATCCGCAATTCTTCTGCCTCAAAAGGGGAGAGCCTGCTCGATACGATTCGTAATCTTGAGGCCATGAACTGTGACATGTTTGTGGTGAGGCATCATCACAGCAGTGCGCCACATTTCATTGCCCGTTATTGTGCGCCACATATTAGCGTGCTCAATGCAGGGGATGGCTACCATGCGCATCCTACTCAAGCGATGCTGGATATGCTGACGATTCGCCAACACAAGTCTGATTTTTCTGAACTGGTAGTCGCTATCAATGGTGATATACGGCATTCGCGCGTTGCACGCTCACAAATCCATGCCTTGAACACGCTAGGTGTTAAAGAGGTGCGTGTCATTGCACCTGGCACGCTAATGCCGGTGGGTATTGAGGAGATGGGAGTGAAGGTATTCACCTCGATGGATGAAGGCCTAAGAGAGGTTGATGTCATCGTGATGTTGCGTTTGCAAAAAGAGCGCATGCAAGGGGCTATGTTGCCTTCAGAAAAAGAATATTTCTCGTTGTATGGCTTAACCGAAAAGCGGCTAAAACTGGCAAAGCCCGATGCAATTGTCATGCACCCTGGGCCTGTCAATCGGGGGGTGGAGATCGACTCGTCGGTAGCCGACGGGCCACAGTCCGTGATTATGCAGCAGGTAACAAATGGTATTGCCGTTCGGATGGCGGTTATGTCGATGGTGATGGGGACGCGTTCGATGGAGCAACATGCACATGGCTAAGCTTTTATTTAAACAAGGTCGAATTATTGACCCTGCTAATGGCATCGATCAAATTGCAGACCTTTTGATTGAAGAGGGGAAGATAGCGCAGATAGCCAAGACACTGTTAAGTGAGGATGGCGCGACCGTCATCGACGCATCAGGCAAATGGTTGCTACCGGGTATTATTGATTTGGGTGCGTATGTCAGGCATCAAGAGCTAAAAGCGACGGTTGAGTCAGAGTCTGCCGCCGCTGCGAACGCTGGCATTACCCGTCTTTGCTGTATGCCAGAGTATGCAAAGCCTACCGACTCGACCGCTGAGGTTAATCTCATTAAGGAGAAAGCGTTAAGCAGCGGTAGCGTTCGCTTTGAAGTGATTGGTGCGATGACGCTTGGGCTTAAAGGTGAGCAGTTAGCCAATATGGGCGGGTTGAAAAAAGCGGGCTGTGTGGCAGTTAGTCAAGGTCATCATAAATTTGCAAGCTTGGATATTATGCGCAAAGCCATGGAGTATGCGGGAACGTGTGATCTACGCTTATTTTTACATCCGTTGGAATATGGGCTAATTGGTAAAGGGTGCGTGCATGAGGGTGCCATGGCAACACGGCTAGGTTTGCCGGGGATACCGGTCACTTCAGAAACCATTGCTTTATCCAATATTCTTTTGATGGCAGAGCAGACACACGTTGGTGTACATGTTTGCCGTTTATCCAGTGCCGCAGGCGTTGACATGGTGAGGCAGGCAAAAGCGCGAGGCGTCGCGGTGACTTCAGACGTTGCTGCTCACCAGCTGCACCTCAGTGAGCTTGATATCAAAGATTACAATCCACTTTGCCATACCTCGCCACCGCTGAGAGCTCTTTCAGATCAAGCCGCGCTGCGAGAAGGACTGCAAGACGGCACGATAGATGCAATCTGCTCAGATCATCAGCCACATAATATCGATGCAAAATTAGCACCTTTTCAGGAAGCTAGTCCCGGTATCTCGGCATTGGAAACCTTATTGCCGTTGACCCTGCAGCTCGTGGAGCAAGGCAGCCTAAATATTAACGCGGCGCTATCGTGCTTAACAGCAAGTCCTGCGAATATCATAGATAAACCTACAGGCGATTTAGCGGTTGGGCGTGAGGCAGATATGTTGATGTATGACCCAAGGGTGAAGTGGACATTGGACGCCTCACAAATTTACAGTAATGGAAAAAATACGCCTTTTTTAGGGCGAGAATTTTCTGGGAAATTGCTTCAGACCTATGTGTCTGGTCAGCGCATAGATACGCTTATTTAGCGTTCCGTTTTCATCTTTATGCAAGATTTAGGAGGTAGGATGATACAAAGTATGACCGCTTTTGCTCGCACGGATAGTGTCGTTGATAAGGGGGCGCTAAGTTGGGAAATCCGCACAGTTAACCATCGGTATCTAGACGTGACACTGAGATTGCCAGACGGTTTTCGTAGTCAGGAAAACGATCTTAAAGAGCTTGTCAGGTCATATCTATCACGCGGCAAAGTGGACGCGACGCTGCGCTTTGATCCAGCAGGTGCTGATGCACCTGCCTCAATTAACCTGGACCATGCGCTGATAAAGCATTTATTAATCGCTCAAAATGAAATTCACGGGACCGCTATCAATGCGGCCCCTTTGTCTGTGGCTGAGATATTAAGCTGGTCTGGCGTTGTTCGCCCTGAGGTGTTTGACTATGAAGGATTGTTTAAGCCGGTCGCCACTTTACTTGAATCTACACTAGAGAGCTTGGCCGATGCTCGTGCTCGAGAAGGTGGGCGATTGGTTGGCTTTATTGAGCAGCGCTGTAGTCAGATTGAGGACATTATTGAAGTAGTGACCAAACGACGTGACATTGTCGTGGACAAGTCGCGGATGCGCTTAATGCAAAAAATTGAAGGCTTGGACTTGGAGTTTGATCCTGCTCGGTTGGAGCAAGAGCTGGCTATTCAAGCACAGCGCCTTGATGTGAGTGAGGAGTTAGACAGGCTTGTCATACATGTTCAGGAGCTGCGAGAAATTCTTCAAAACGGCAAAGCCGTTGGGCGACGATTAGATTTTTTAATGCAAGAATTAAATCGTGAAGCTAACACGCTAGGTTCTAAATCTAACGATGCACCAACGACAAGTCATTCAATGGACTTGAAAGTGTTAATTGAACAGATGCGCGAGCAGATCCAGAATATTGAGTAAAAACTTGAATTAGCAAAAAAAAACGCCACCTTAGAGGGTAGTGCGGCTTCGTCAAGTCGTAGCGTTTGCAATTAAGCGGTCACAGGTGCATGGAATATAAAGATTACTATAAGATATTAAGTCTTGAGAAAACCGCTGATAAAGAGCAAATCCGTAAAAGCTACCGCAAGTTAGCTAAAAAATATCATCCAGATGTCAGCAAAGAGGCCAATGCTGAGGCGCGCTTCAAAGAAGTTAAAGAAGCTTATGAGGTGCTGAGCGACCCTGCTAAGCGCAGTGAATACGACAGAATGGAAAGCGGCGGATTCCGAGGAGGCGATCCTTTTGGCCGGCCAGCGGGACAAGGCTATTCCTCCGGTGGCTTTGATAATAACTCAGGTTTTAGTGATTTCTTCGATACCTTCTTTGGCCGTGGTCAAGGTGGTGGCGGGCATCGATATCAAAAGCCCGCGCCTCAATCGGCGACAATTACGTTGAGTTTAGAGGATGTTTTTGAGGGGGCGAGTAAGCGTATTCGCATCCCCGGTGGGGAAAGTGTCCAGGTAAAAATTCCGAAGGGGATTG
>ENA-ORXT01000391-ORXT01000391.1-marine-metagenome-genome-assembly--contig:-NODE-391-length-71723-cov-8.513734_pt1 | contig 71723 bp, 59 predicted proteins | sample MGYA00237868_ERZ511482 | MGnify/ENA metagenome assembly ERZ511482 | reverse complement strand
CGACCTCAGAGAAATGCTTGGAGAGTCTGATCTACCGCCAGGCATCGAGCCAGTAAACGGTATCTTGATGTAATAGACAAAAAATAAGAACTAATTTACCCACTTAGAATCATGCTTTGCATTTACTTCATTCCCGACCTTGTAGCGATTGATTCCTAGTAACTCGGCATTACATATGGGTAATACCATTACTGTGCTCAAAAATTAAGCATATGGTGTTCTACTCGATTCAATTTTCGCTTAAAAGCCAAAATTAAAGTCTTGTTATTTGGACTCCCTAATCGTCGTCAATTTCAGTACATACCATAGGCGACGACGAAAATTTAGGTGGGGTCCAATACAAATATCTTACATAATTAAGGTTTTACTTTTCTTAACAAAAAGGAAATAATATTAACTCCTAGTAGGGTGAAATCCTGTTGATCTGTTTTAAATATGAACTATCACATCAATGGAAGATGAACTATCATAAAAAAAGTATTACTCAAATCATCCCTATTTTTATTGATGATTTTGCAGATAAAGTCAATTATTCAAAAAATATTTTATCTGTTCACTAGGGTCAGCGAATAATTAGACTACTTATAAGTGAACGAACATCTCTAATGAGATCCAAAGCAAGAAAAGTTAAAGAATTACAGATATGAAAAATAAGAAGAAAGATAAAAGTGCAATTCAAACATTATTTAGAACTGCGTCTAAAAATCACTATACGCTAATACAAACAAATGATCGGAAAGCTAGTATTGTATTAACTATAAATTCTATACTAATATCACTAATACTAGGATCTATATACCTAACGCCTACCTATGACAGAGGTTCTATCAACTTGATCGCCCATGTGACTATTTACTCATGTCTTTTGTCCATGATATTTGCGCTATTGTCAATACTGCCGCACAAGTATGGAAAGCAAAAGTCACTGATATATGCTGGTGCAACACCTGACCTTTCCAAAGAAGATTTCAGAACACAATTTAACGATTTGATCAGTAGCGGACAGTCAATTTACGACACGATGATAGATGATCTATATCATATAGGAAAATGTATCAGACACAGACAGTTCTTAGTAAGGTGTTCCGTTGCTGTTATTATCATTGGCACTTCATTAAATTTATTTTTATCAATATTCATCATGAAAGGGCACTTTGCAGAACAACTGGTTTCTTTCTAATGCAGAATATCCAAATAATAAATAAGACTATTTCAATAAAATCATTAATGATGAATCTTTGTCTTGGCAAGGATTCATCATTTTGATATAAGCACAAAGTACTCAGCGTTGATGGTTTACATTGTTTAGATTTGTATTTAATTACAGTCTATTATCTTATGAAGAACCACTTAAAAAAAGCTGTGGTTTTATTTTTTATGTGTTTATCTGGATTCCATGCTTTGACTCAGGTGGATTCTCATTACTGGACAAACCAGTATGGCTCTAAAGGGCTTCTGCTCAATGGTGCCGTGATAGCATCTCCGGATGGGGAGACCTCATCATATTACAATCCTGGAGCTATCGGGATGGATGATGATCTTGGGTTTTTGTTTTCATTTATCACGCCCACATACTTCGACTTAAATACTGAAAATATACTTGGCGACGGGAACTCCATTAGAGATAGAAGCGTAAGTTTTGCTCCAGGATTTTTTGGCCTGAGGTTGAGGCCATTTAAGAATAAAAAAATAACCATAGCCATATCTAATTTTGAGCGGTATGATTCTAACATAAGGCTAGAAGATCGAGTCGTATCAAAAATTACAGGATCACCTGACCTGATCTACAGAGTTGACCTAGACCTTTATCGAAAGGTATCTGAGGACTGGAGAGGCATAGGCTTAGCTTATAATCTAAATGAGAATATCGGAATCGGTTTATCTCAATTTTCCGTTTGGCATAGTCAAAGATTTCTTTTGGATATAACTAGTGAGATCAATTCTATTAACCCCCTTGGCTCATTAAGACAATTCAATAGACAAGAAGTAAATTATAAATTTAATCTGAACAGTGCCTTCGTCACTAAATTAGGCTTTTCTTATAAGTCCGAAAAGGTATGCTTTGGGATGACCTATACAAGTCCACTTTATGGTGCGATAGATAAGCGAGGGTCGTATAGTATAGAAGATCAAGTCATAGACACAGTTAATGATATATCATCATCAAGTTCCAATAGAAATAATACCACTTCCATAACCTATAGATCTCCACATTCATTTGGGATGGGATTAGATTATCATACAGCTGGCACTTCTATTTCGATTTCTTCAGAATACTTTTTAGGTATCAATAAATATACTATCCTTGATGAGAATGACGATAGTTTTGACGGCATGACGGGGATGCCTAATGAGACTACACTCTTAGTAAATAATGAAAACAAATCTGTACTAAACTTTGCGGTCGGTATTCAACGAGAGATTACTGAGAAAACATCTTTAGTGTTTGGCTTTAGGTCTGATCTTAATCAGCAAAGCACCCTGGGCATAAATGAAATACCTAGTTACCGTGGAGTGGTCGGAGATGTATATCATTTCTCAGGAGGAAGTATGATCAATTTTAAGAATAATGAATTTTCTTGTGGTTTTGACTTTGGATTTGGTAAGCGAAGTGGTAACAAACAAATAGTCGATCTAGCTACTGTAAGTCCAGACACATTTCCAGATCTTAATGGGAAACAAAACGTAAGCAGTAGATTTAATTCATTTATGATATTCATCACTTATGACTTCATATTCAAGAGATTTAAAAAAGATGAACAATAATTATTCATTTATAAGCTCTAGGTATTTGATCATTTCGTCAACAACTTCTAAGAAACTGTATGTATAGATTCCTATTCTATTTTTTTGTGACCCTTGTAGCTTTCTTAAGCAGTTGTGGCACTTCTTCTAAGCCCTATTTGGCTAACCCCTCAACGAATGAAAAGAACACTCAACTACCTACTGACGAACTAGACCATAGAATATATCTAGTAGGTGATGCCGGTGGCCTCAATGGTATATCAAAAAATAAAAATGAAGTCTTGCAGACAGTGCAACAACAATTGGAGCGGGATGATGCAGATAAGTCGGTGATATTCTTAGGTGATAATATCTACAACTATGGCCTTGGACCGGCAGATGATGTAGATAGACCGAGACAAGAAAGCATCCTGAAAGCTCATCTCGATGTCGCCAAGGGCAATGATTCCAAAATGTATTTTATACCAGGTAATCATGACTGGAATGATAATAAGCCAGAAGGGCTAGCAGCTATCAATCGGCAGAGTGAATTTGTAAAGAAAAATAGGATAGCAAAAAAGAGGATAAAATTCTACCCACAAGATGGTTGTGGTGATCCTAAAGTCGTGAAAGTAAATAAAGACCTTGTCTATATCTTCATAGATTCTCAGTGGTGGGTACATGACTGGTCTAAAGAGACGAAAATAAATAAAGGGTGCGAGGTCAAGTCAAGAAGAGAATTCCTAGACAAGATGAAAGACATTATCATCGATCACAAGAACGATAAGATCATGATCTTCCTCCACCACCCTATGGTATCCAATGGAAATCACGGCGGTAATTTCAGCCTCAAGAATCATCTATTCCCACTTACGAGGATCAATAAAAATCTACTTATCCCTGTTCCATTTTTAGGTTCGATATATCCAATGTACAGACAACTCGGAGGAACTAATCAGGACAACTCTTATACCTTACTCAAAGAACTACGTAAAAGCTTAGAGGGAGTCATCAGAACTTATGATGTATCGCAAGCGATGTTTATATCTGGGCATGAGCATCTTATGCAGCATAGCGTGGAGCAATTTCTTTTTCAAAAATCTCCTATCCACTACATCGTCAGCGGCTCCGGATATAAAACCTCCTATACAGCAAAAGGAAATAATGCTAACTACGCCCAAGCTGCTAATGGATACGCCATACTGCATGTTTACAAAAATGGTAGAACATGGTTAGACTTTTATAGTGTCTCGGATATAGGTAAGCAAAAGCTAGAATACAGGACTCAGATCTATGAAGCAAAGCCCGGTAAGCTAAAGTCGAACATCACCACATCTTCTCCTGTAGCGGAGAGGATAATTACTAAAGCACCTAATCCTGATTTCTCAAAAGGAGGCTTGTATAGATTTGTCATGGGTGATCAATATCGTAATGCATGGACGACTGAGATCAGCACGCCTACTTTTGAGCTTAGTGAATTTTATGGTGGCCTTAGCCCAATCAAAAAAGGGGGTGGTCTATTCTCTAGAACGCTGAGACTAGAAAATGGAAATGGTAAGCAATTCGCTTTACGCTCTATCAATAAGGATTTTTTCAAAGCAGTACCCGAGAACTTGAGGCACTTGGAGATCATGAAATTATATGCTGATCAGAATACAGCAGCAATACCTTATGGCGCTCTGTATATTTCTGAACTTTCTAAAGCTGTGGATGTGTACCACACTAGCCCTCAGGTCGTATACCTAGATAACCCCGAAGCGCTTGGAGCATTTGAGCCCTATTTTCCGAAAGGCCACTATCTACTAGAAGAAAGGCCATCTGGTGATTGGAGTGATACTTCGCAGTTCGGAAGTAGTAAAAAGATAATTGGATACAACGACCTATTGCAAATATTAAGAAAGAAGACTACTCATCTAGTAGATCAAGAATGGGTACTTAAGAGTAGACTTCTGGATATCCTTATCCATGACAGAGATAGGCATGACGATCAGTGGAGATGGGCTGTATTCGAAGAAGATGATAAAACGATTTATAGACCAATACCTAGAGACAGGGATTGGGCATTTTTTAAATATGGCGGCGTGATACCATGGGTCCTTGGCAATGTGGTGGATAAGAAACTTAAATCCTTTGGTGCTAACAGTATAGATGTCAAAGCACTAGCGACCAATGCGAATAATTTTGATAGGTACTTTCTGAATGAGCTGAGCTGGCCAGAGTGGGAAGTGGTAATCGACGAGTTCGTAGCGAATATTACTGATGAGGCAATAGAAAAATCTATCCTTGCCCTACCAAAAGAATCAAGATCTTATCTATTCGCCGAAATAGTACCCAAGCTAAAATCTAGAAGGAAGATCCTTAAAAGGGAAGTCAAAAAGTACTATGACTTTATAACTGAAGAAGTAGAGGTGACGGGTACTGACGAGGAAGATATATTTGATATAACTCAACTCGAGAATGGAGACCTACATCTAGTCGTCTACCGAGACAGTAAAAAAAACGGAAAGGTAAAAAAATATAACCGACGAATTAGTGTTAAAGAGACACAAGAAGTAAGAGTATATGGCCTTGCAGGGAAAGATAAATTTAATATCAAAATTACTGGTAATAGTCCAATTAGCTTGCGAGTTATCGGCGGAATCGGGGATGACGTCTTGGATGTGGTCAATGTAAATAATCACCAATCGAAAATTAAAGTTTATGACGACCCCAAGGGAATTACAATATCAGACCTTGCCCTAATAAGCACAGAACTTAATGATGACTTACAAACAAATGAATATGACCGAAGAGGATTTCTATATGATACTGGATTACCATGGCCCAATATAGGCTACACGCAAGATAATCGTATGACGGTGGGTTTTGGTATGAAGAAGATAAAGCATGGCTGGCGACGATCACCATATCGATCAAGTCAATTGTTCAATATCAACGTGACACTAGGTGGCAGGCTTAGCTACAACCTATCTTACGAAGGTGACTTTCCTGGTCTGTTTGGCAAAGGCTTAGATTTTTCGCCTTCCTTGTTCGTACAGGTTCCAGAAAATATCAACTACTTTGGTCTTGGTGATAATGAATTTTACGACGCTGAAGATCAAGATTTTAATTGGGTAGAATTATCAAGTTATGGTTTTCGTCCTCAAATTAAACATAGTGCTGCTGAAGGAAAGATCAACTTAGGTATATCTCCTACATATGAAAGTTATAAAGTAGATGATGAAGATGACGATCGTAATATTACCAATGTGTCTCCCGAATTTACTTCTACCTCTTTTGACAGAAGTCATTTCTTAGGCGTTCAAGCTGACCTTCAGATTCATACATTAAACAGTTTGATCAGACCTACAAAGGGCATACAAATAAAAAGTCAAATAAAATATCAGCATGAACTCGGCATAGCTAATAATACACTGAACTTGGGTGGAAGCTTTGCATGGTTTACGCCCCTCTCAGTTGACCACGATATTACGCTAGCAGCTAAGACAGGATATGAGCATATATTAGGCAGTCCTCGGTTTTACCAATATCCTAGTATGGGTAATAACACTTACCTGAGACCATATAGAAATGACCGTCACAGAGGTACAAGTATAGCCTACCAACAGGTAGATATTAGATTCAAAATACTGTCTTGGAATAATTCCATTGTTCCTGTTACAATAGGTGGCATAGCGGGTTATGATCTTGGAAGATCTTACTTCAATGATGAAAATACTGGTGGTATCAAACACGGATGGACGAGCGGATTATGGTTTGATGTTTTGGGAGCGTTTGTTTTTAGGGCTGCCTACTCGAGAGCTGACGAAGGCGGATACTTTGCATTTCAAGGTGGCTTTGCTTTTTAATCTCTTGACTCTCCCCAAGCCTTTCTTCAAAGAGAGGAGTCTTCCGCGCAAAGCGCATGATGGTGCGTGCATCTAGTTCTTCTAATTTAAGGGAGGATTTTCTGTAAGAATCTCATCAAAATATATATGATTCATTCCCTAAAATATTTCTGTTAGATTAAAAATGATACTAATACTTCAATATAAATTAGCCTTTGCAGTCTAATTGACAAATGATCAAATCGTAATCTCATTCTTAATCAAAGTCTCTGGCGAATGAACATAATAAATTGATTTACCGATAATTTCCTCGTTTAATGATGGTGGTAACTCAGCTAAAGTAGTGTCTACTTAAAAAGACACCTCTATACAATGTATTGCGCCAAACACCTACTCTTACTTGCTATCTGCGTGGTTACCCTCGGCTCCGCCAGCGAATCACAATTTCTCGACTACTCTCTAGAATCATTAGATGCCCAAGAAATACTAGACCGTCAATCTGATAGAAACGATAAAGGATTCCAATTAGAAACAGAGATAAATTCCTTTCATTTCAATACTGATGAAATAAAAGAGCTTAAAGAGGCAGCTGACTTTTACCGTAAAGGTCGCCACTCCTACTCACGCAAGAGTGCTTATTACTAATCAGCATTGTTTTTACCTAGATAATATCCTAGTATCGCTGCAGGAATATAACTGAGTAGGTCTAGCAAAACAAACCACATAGGCGTCTCTGGAATCATATAGATCATCGTCGCACCACCGATGATAAAAAATCCACCAGCCAAAATAGAAATCACCTTGTTATTTGAGATCTTCGCCGCTACAAATGCTGCTACCAATGAACCCATCGCGTGTGCTAGATATGGGACTACAAAGTGCTTAGGACCATAAAGGTGCATATGTGATCTTATACTTGCTAGATCATTAGGGTCGACTCCAGCAGGCGGTGGAAAAAGATTAGCTCCGAAGGCGACTATTCCTCCGTTTACAAGACCTCCTAAAACTATTCCCGTAATCAGTGCAAGTATATTTTTTATAACTGGATTCATAAGGCATTAAGTTTGTATCACATACAAGCTACAAAATCAAAAAGAAATAAATATTTCTAGCATAAAATTTGCACTTATTTAATCGTGAGACCTAATAACACAGCTACGCTATTAGTGCACTGTCCTGATAAAAAAGGAATAGTGGCAATAGTCACAGATTTTCTCCTTGATAATAATGCAAATGTAATCAGCCTTGATCAGCATGTCGATCATGAAGAAAATCAATTCTTCATGCGTGTAGAGTGGCAGCTAGATGGTTTTGTAATTCCCAAAGAAAAGATCGGCGAATACTTTGATACGCTGATAGCGAAGAAGCTGGATATGAATTGGGATCTTAAGTTCTATGAGCGTAAGCCGAGAATAGCGCTATTCGTATCTAAGTATGCTCATTGTTTTCTGGATATTTTATCTAGATATGAAGCTGGTGAGTGGAAAGTAGAGATACCAATGATCATCAGTAACCATGAGAAATTTAAATACGTGGCAGACAGGTACGATATTCCTTATCACTACCTGCCGATCACAAAAGCAAACAAGCAAGAGCAAGAAAAGAAGCAAATAGAAATACTCAAGGAAAATGACATCGACCTGATCATTTTAGCTAGATACATGCAAATATTATCTAGCACGATCATAGATGTATATCCCAATCAGATCATAAACATACACCACTCGAGTCTTCCTGCTTTCGCTGGTGCAAATCCGTACAAAGCGGCATATACAAGGGGTGTAAAGTTTATGGGAGCAACAGCCCATTACGTGACAGCTGATCTAGACGAGGGACCTATCATCGCTCAAGATGTAATCCCTATATCACATCGTGACTCTATCTCTGAGCTCAAGCGAAAAGGAAAGGATATTGAAAAGATGGTTTTAGCGAAAGCCGTATGGTCTCATATTACTTCAAACGTACTTACTTATAAGAATAAGACGGTTGTGTTTGATTCGTAATGTTAAACCATCTTATTATTAAGTCTAATAACGTCAATGCATAGCCTATCATTTTTTAATAAGTCTACATTTATTGCTCCAAAAGAACTAACGGCATCCTGTGGTTTTTCCCACTCTTGGGCTTTAAGAATTGTATACCATGTCCTTAAACTATTCTTAGTAGTTGCATGATTCTCATAAAATTCCCTGATAGCACGAAAAGCAACTATATTCAATTAACTACAAAAATTAAACGATTGTTTCTTTTAACGAAACTTGCATACATGCCAAGTGTTAACAACTTATAGCCAACTGATATTCCTTAAGTCCAAGTTCCAAACAATCCATTGCCTGATTAAGCTTCTCCTCATTGAGTATGAAGGCAATTCTCACTTGCTTCTTACCTAGCTCCTGATTAAAATAAAATCCATCTGCTGGCGAGAACATCACTGTCCTCCCTTCATGACGGAAATCAGTCAGCATCCACTTACAAAATTTAGCGGCATCATCGATAGGTAGCTCAGCCATGTTGTAAAATGCTGCTGATGGGTAGTAACACTTCACCCCTTCTATGTTAGATAATCTGCTGTAGAGTACTTTTCTTCTTTTGTTATATTCTTCCTTGGCTTCATTCACGTAGGGTCTGTAGTCTGTGTAGCACGCTTCAGCCATGATCTGACCGAGCGCAGGTGGACATAGTCTTAACTGTGCATACTTGTCTATTACCTTTCGTAACTCTTCACTTCTCGTGATCAGATACCCTACCCTAGCGCCGCAAGAGCTAAATACTTTGGAGATAGAATCTATCACAATAACGTTCTCACTTATCTCATCAAACTGTAGGACAGAAGTAAATTCACTATCATAACAAAACTCTCTATACACCTCATCGACTATGAGATAAAGATCATGCTTTTTAACAACCGCTACCAATGCAGTGAGCTCCTCTTTAGAATAAAGTTGCCCAGTTGGGTTACCAGGGTTACACAGAAATATAGCTTTAGTATTTTCAGTAATCAATCTATCGAACTTCTCTGAGGCAGGTAGTGCAAACTGTTTATCAAAGTCTGACGTGATAGGAATAATATTTACCTGACTGATCTGTGCGTAACCCAAGTAGTTAGCATAAAATGGCTCTGGGATAATTATCTCATCTCCAGGATCAAAGCATGAGAACAATGCAAATTGTATCGCCTCAGATGCTCCTGTTGTTACATAAACATTTTCTGAAACAATTGAGATGTTAATTTCATTATAGTATTCAGCTACTTTTTTTCTTAAACTCGATTCTCCTGCTGATGCACCGTATTTTATTATATCGGTATCTAGGTTCTTGATCTTGTCAAGTGCTGCTGCTGGTGTCAGGATATCCGGTTGTCCTATATTGAGATGCAATATCTCTACACCATCCGCTTTCGCTTTATCCGCGAATGGGACCAAGCTTCTGATCGGTGATTGTGCCTGGACTTCTCCTCTTTTCGATACTTTTGGCATTTCTGTTTTTTATTCGTGTTGAAGTGGGGACGCTTCAACAAACCCTTTACTACATCTGCTTTTTCTTTAAGTATCCTAGCTTAAAGTTGCTTTATGCGTCCCCGCTTGAAGCAAAAAGCATAAAAAAAGCTCCACCAAAATAATCAGTAGAGCTCTCTATTTTATTTTGAAGCGGAGATGAATCAAAACCACCTCGTACTTTGATATTAATTCTTGCATCCTCAATAGAATTTTGAAGCGGAGACGCTTCAAAAAACCTGTATGTTTTTTGCGGTTGATTCGTGCGTCTTCGCTTGAATCAGCAAGCAAAGCTCTATCCTCCCAATGCTGCCGCTCCTCCTACGATCTCTGATAATTCTTTAGTGATGGCTTCTTGTCGAGCTTTATTGTAACTGATCTTAAGTTCTTTGACTATGTCTTCCGCATTCTCTGTCGCCTTGTCCATCGCAGTCATCCTCGCACCATGCTCTGAGGCATGTGTGTCCAATACAAATTTTTGGAAAGTAGTCTGTAGGATACTTGGTATCAAGTAATCCAATAATTCTTCTTTGCTTGGCTCAAATATGTAATCAGCCTTAAGCTTATCATCATTTTTTCCTTCCCCTACTATCTTCTCTACTGGCAAAAACTGTACTACTTCAGGAAATTGCATCCCTGCATTTTTGAACCTACCGTAAGATACATCCACTGCATCATAAGACCCATCTTCAAATTTGTCCATCACAAACTGAGCAACTCTTGACGTATTATCAAAACTCAAATCAGCATATAGATCACCAAATTCATTAACGATGTTACACTTGCTATATCGCTTGCGGAAAAAGTCAAATCCTTTCTTTCCTACACAGATTATCGATAAGTTTTCGCTATTGTTAAGATGTGCGTACTTCTCTTCGATCCTTGCTACTGCACCCTTTATGACATTGGTATTAAATGCCCCACAGAGTCCTCTATTAGAGGTTACTACTATAACTGCCGCTCTATTAATTTCTCTCTCCGTACCAAAACTAGAATTGACATCACCATCTAGATTAGACAAAATATTTTTAAGCATTTTGTTGAGACCATTAGCGTAAGGACGCATCTGTACAATAGCATCTTGCGCTCGTCTAAGCTTCGCAGCAGAAACCATTTTCATGGCTCTGGTGATCTGCTGTGTAGACTTTACAGATTTGATTCTATCTCTTACTTCTTTTAACTGTCCAGACATGCTTTACTAGTCTTATTTTTGATTAGTTCTCTCCGTTATTTAGAAAATTGTGGTACTAGATCAGCTGCTACTTTCCTAACTGCATTAGTCGCTTCATCTGTCAATTTACCTGCTCTTAGATCATCAAGCGCAGCTTGATTAGTAGCCTCTAGTGTTGTGTAAAACAATTCTTCGAACTCGCTTACTTTGTTTACAGGCACATCTTTTAGCAAACCTTTTGTTCCTAGATAGATCATAGCAACTTGCTTCTCTACAGATACTGGAGAGTACTGTGGTTGCTTAAGCATTTCCACGTTTCGCTTTCCTTTCTCTAAGATCTGCAACGTCGCAGCATCTAGATCCGATCCGAACTTAGAAAATGCTTCTAACTCTCTATACTGTGCCTGATCCAACTTAAGTGTTCCAGATACTTTTTTCATTGATTTGATCTGCGCATTTCCTCCCACTCTTGATACGGAGATACCCACGTTGATCGCTGGCTTCACCCCTGCATTAAACAAGTTAGACTCCAAAAATATCTGACCGTCGGTGATCGAGATCACGTTAGTAGGTATATACGCAGATACATCACCCGCTTGTGTTTCGATTATTGGTAGTGCCGTAAGCGAACCTCCACCTTTTACGATTCCTGCATCCTTCAGACTTGCAGGTAGATCATTCATACTCTGAGCGATCGCATCATCATTAATAACTTTCGCTGCTCTCTCTAGCAATCTTGAGTGTAGGTAAAATACATCACCCGGATACGCCTCTCTTCCTGGAGGTCTTCTAAGTAGTAATGATACTTCTCTATATGCTACTGCCTGCTTAGATAGATCATCAAAAACGATCAATGCAGGTCTTCCTGTATCTCTAAAAAATTCTCCTATCGCCGCTCCAGTAAACGGTGCATAAAATTGTAATGGCGCAGGATCAGCTGCAGATGCAGACACTATGGTAGTATAAGCCATTGCTCCACCTTCTTCTAGTGCTTGAGCAACTCCTGCTACTGTCGATGCTTTTTGTCCAGATGCTACATAGATGCAGTATACAGGCTCTCCTCTGTCAAAAAATTCTTTCTGATTAAGAATCGTATCGATTGCAATCGCCGTCTTACCTGTCTGTCTATCTCCAATGATCAACTCTCTCTGACCTCTACCAATAGGGATCATAGAATCTATCGCCTTGATACCTGTCTGCAATGGCTCAGATACTGGTTGTCTGTAGATTACCCCAGGAGCTTTACGCTCGATAGGCATCTCGTACAACTTACCTGCTATAGGCCCTTTACCATCTATCGGCGCTCCAAGTGTATTCACTACTCTTCCTACCATTCCTTCTCCTACATTTACTGAGGCGATCTTCCTTGTTCTTCTTACAGTAGCACCTTCCTTGATTCCGTCACTCTCTCCTAATAGTACTACCCCTACGTTATCTTCCTCAAGGTTAAGTACGATTGCCTGTACTCCTGTCTCAAATTCTACGAGCTCACCCGCCTGTGCCTTACTAAGACCATATACTCTAGCGATACCATCACCTACCTGAAGCACAGAACCTACTTCTTCGAGTTCAGATTCTGTTTTGAATCCTGATAATTGTTGTTTGAGTATTGCGGATATTTCGTCTGGTTTAACATCAACCATAGCTAAAATTTTTATTGAAGTTTAAATTTCTCTCTTAGCAACTTAGTAAGCTTTCACATACTTGTTATCAGAGAATTCCTTTTTAAGTTTATTTAATTTGAAAGCTATACTATCGTCGTATAACTTGTCTCCTATTTCTAATACGTAACCTCCGATGAGATCAGGGTTTACTGCTGTCTCTAATTCTATGTTTTCGTCAGTCGCATTACTTGTTAGCAGCTTAGCCTCTATTTGCTTTATCGCCTCTGAGGTAAGAGGAGAAGCCGTTGTCAATTTTACTTTAGATATGTGATTTAATATTTTATACTGGATATCAAATTCACTTGCTATCTCTGGGATAATATCTTCTCTACTTTTAGTAAGAATGATATTGAAAAAAGTATTAGTTGTTTTACTCAAGTTCTCACCAAATATCGCATCGAAAACATCTTTCTTCTTACTCTTACTTACGATCGGGCTCTTAAGTAGATTCAATAGATCTTTACTCTTCACCGCTTCGAGAAACCATTTCATATCAGTAGCGATGGTCTCTAACTGACCTTCCTCTTTCCCAAAGTCTATTAACGACTTGGCATATCTGGCTGCGATTCTGCTTGCTGACATTTAGTTTAATTCTATTCCTTTTACTAGGTCGTTTACATATGACTCATGCTCACTACTACCTTTTAATTCTCTCTTCATCACTTTCTCTGCGATCTCTATAGCCATCATCCCTACTTTATTCTTTACTTCTATGATCGCGGCACTCTTTTGGTTATCTATTTCTAGTTGAGCATTACCCATGATCTTTTGAGCTTCTAGCTTAGCTGTATCTTTTGCTTCTCCTATTATAGAGTTCTTAGCATCTTTGGCCTCTTTGAGTATCATCGCTCTTTCTTCTCTTGCTTGCGCGAGTAGTGCTTCATTTTCAGCTTTCATCATAGCCATCTCTTCTTTTGCTTTCTTAGCTTCATCTAGCGCATCTTGTATGCTTTGTTCCCTAGACTTCAAGGCATCTTTGATAGGTCTGAATGCATTCTTACCTATCAACCACCAGAAGAGACAGAAAAATACCGTAGTCCAAAAAATAAGACCTAGGTCTGGCTTTATAGGATTGAAATCTAATAGTACTATTAGTGACATTGTTATTGATTTTAAAAAAGGCTGATACACCAACAACCAACCGTTGTCGGCGTATCAACTTAATAAATTTATTACGCTACAAGGAATGCCATAACGATCGCTATAAGTGCCGCACCTTCTATAAGTGCCGCAGTCAAGATCATGTTAGCTCTAATATCACCAACAGCTTCTGGCTGTCTGGCAATAGCTTCCATTGCTCTTGATCCGATCATACCGATACCGATGCCTGCACCGATAACTGCTAATCCCATTCCTAAGGCTGCAACTGAACCTCCCATAATTATTTGGTTTTATGATTAAAAAAAATAAACTCTATTAATGATGCTCTTCAGCATGATGGTGCTCCTCTACTGCAGCACCTATATAACTCGCAGTCAATATCGTAAATACAAACGCCTGTATGAATGCTACCAATAACTCGATAGCCATCATGAACATCGTTAGCAATCCGGAAGCAATAGATGTACCATAACCGCCGATATAAGATGTACCATTTTTACTAAATACAAATATCAAACTCACAAAAATCACCATTACCATATGACCTGCAGTTATGTTAGCGAACAATCGCAACATAAGCGTCAATGGTTTTATGAATACGCCTAGAACCTCCACTGGAGTCAATATAGTCTTGACCCATGCTGGCACTCCTGGCATCCAAAAAACATGTTCCCAGTAATGCTTATTTCCATTTAAGTTAGTTACTAAGAATACGATTATCGCCAGTACCATAGTTACAGAAAGACTTCCTGTAACGTTAGACCCTCCTAAAAATGGAATCTGACCCCACAAGTTCAATCCAAGAATAAAAAAGAAGATCGTCAATAAGAGTGGCAAGAATTTTTCCCACTTATGCCCAATGAATGGTTTAGCAACTTCATCTTGTATGAATACAATTATAGTCTCAAATAAACCTTGAGCTCCGGAAGGCGCCATACCTTCTCTCTCTTTATATTTTTTAGCGATGGATAAGAATAACCAACTCATCAATAAGACCATAATGATCATAGACAACACATTCTTGGTAATTGAGAAATCTGTGAAAGAAGTCAATCCTCCACCAAATAATCCACCATCTAGTGTGCTCTTATTATCACATGCTACCTTTGTTCCATTATGGCAGAGGTAGACAACATCTTTCGTACCGTCTTCTACTTGTTTCCCATCTTCTTCTTTGTATACTGTTTCTTCAATTACTCCCAGCGCATCATGCCCTATCTCAACAAGGCCTGAAGGAAAATCGCCTTGGATTCTTCTTACCATTCCTTCGTAAAGCACGTATTTGTTATAAGCATATGTACCTGTCCCATGGTAATCCGCATGAAACTTTCCTGATGAAAAGAACTCAACTCCAGCATCCTTAGAATATAGAATACATGGGAGAGGCAATTGGAGTGTACCAATATTATAGACATTCTGGTCACTGATGTGATGAAAGGCTAACGCGCCTGGATCAAATTCTTCGCTATGTGTAACCATCCCACAAGCGTTTGGGCCATGATGAGCTACATGCTCCGCTCCATGGCTATGATCGTGATCATCTCCATGGCTGTGGTCGTGACTGCCATGATCGTGTCCATCGTGGTCAGAATGGTCATGACCTTCATGATGTTCTCCCTGATGATCGTGAGCATGATTATCCTGCTGAGTATTGGCTACAATAGCAAGAGAAAAAATAAGTAAGAATATGGATAGTAATTTTTTCATCTAAAGCCCTTTTTAGCAGGTCTTAATTTTGCTGCAAAAGTAGCTTTAAATAGGCTCAATTAATAACTAAGCTTAGAGTTTTTTAGCTATAAAAACTGCTATATCCCGACCGAACTAAATTCTATGAAGTTATTAAAACAAGAATGGCTCAGACTTTAATTTCGTCTGAGCCATTTATTCGGTGATTAGTTCTTGTTTAGTATTTATCTAGCAAATGATGTTGCTCTTTTCTCTCTTATTACAGTTACTTTCACCTGTCCAGGATATTGCATTTCGTCCTGTATTTTTTGAGATATCATGAACGAAAGATCATCTACAGACTGATCCGTCACCTTCTCACTCTCTACAATTACCCGTAATTCTCTACCGGCTTGCAGAGCATATGCCTTTTGGACACCTTCATAACCCATCGCCAACTCTTCTAGATCTCCGATTCTCTTAAGGTAACTATCCATTATCTCTCTCCTCGCACCTGGTCTAGCACCTGATATCGCATCACATGCTTGTACTATCGGAGATACTATGTTATTCATCTCTATCTCATCGTGGTGAGCACCTACTGCATTGAGGACCACTGCGTGTTCTCCTGCTTTCTTACACATCTCCATACCTAGTAGTGCGTGTGGCAATTCTGACTCTTCGTCTGCTACTTTACCTATATCATGTAGAAGTCCTGCTCGCTTCGCTACTTTTATTTGCTTCGCGCTGAGTCCTAGTTCTGCCGCCATCACGGCGCACAGATTAGCCGTCTCGATAGAGTGCTTAAGAAGATTCTGACCATATGATGATCTAAATCTCATTCTACCTATCATCCTGATAATATCAGGCTTAAAGCCATGAATATCTAGATCTATTACAGTACGTTCCCCTATTTCTACTATCTGTTCGTGGAGCTGCTTACGTGTCTTCTCTACAGTCTCTTCTATTTTAGCTGGATGGATTCTTCCATCTGCTACTAATCGCTTAAGAGATAATCTACAAACCTCTCTTCTGATCGGATCAAAACTAGAAATGACGATTGCTTCTGGCGTATCGTCTACTACGATCTCTGCTCCAGTCGCTGCTTCCAGTGCTCGTATGTTTCTTCCTTCTCTACCGATTATCTGCCCCTTGATATCGTCTGACTCCAGATTAAATACTGATACCGTATTCTCGATAGTATACTCCGCACACATTCTCTGGATACTTTGTATGACTATCTTCTTAGCTTCTTTGTTTGCATTTTGCTTTGCAGTGGTAATCGCTTCTTTCTCGATAGCCATTGCATCTGTTGCAGCTTTAGCCTTGACAGCATCTAGTAGTTGTTCTTTAGCTTCTCCTTGAGACATTTGAGCTATAGTCTCTAGCTGATTGATTATTTTGTCATTTGCACTTTCTAACTCCTCTTTCCGCTTAGTTACTATTTTGATCTGCTTATCTAAATTTTCTCTGATCGCTGTTACTTCGGATTCTCTATGCTCGATAGACTCTAGTTGCTCTGTGAAGGTCGATTTCTTCAGGTCCAATTCTTTCTCCAATGCTTTCACATTCATCTCACGCTCTTTGAGCTCTACTTTGTGGTCAGCCTTTTTACTTTCAAAGTCAGACTTTAGCTTAGCGAATTTATCTTTGGCTTCGTTGATCTTCTTCTGCTTTATCTTTTCATTCTTGCTTTCTGCGCCTCCGATTATCTTATCTGCTTTGTGAGTTGCTTCATCAGTGATTCGCTTTGCTGATATCCTTGCTTCTTCTAACTGTAAGTCAGCTTTTTTATTAGCATCCTCGACTTTGGCAAGGTTACCCTTCTTTAGGAACATGGAGACAGCCCCAAAAGCTACAATTGCTCCTGCTACGAGTCCTCCAATTAATCCAAATATCGTTTCCATTTTTATTAAATAATTTAATTAAAACAATTGGTGCACTCTTTAGAGCCACCATCTATTAAATAAACCAAATCAGGAATGAAGCCAGTTAAGAAAGTGCTTTCTCTAGCTCTGCTTCTAGTTGAGTGAGTTGTTGATCCAGTAAGTTATTCTTAGTCACTAGATCTTGATCGTTGAGGTCGGATGCGTAAGCTATCAAAGTCATCGAGAGCGCATCTATATCATCTATATCTGCGTAGTTCTGCTTAAACGACTGGATCTTGTCATTGATTTGTTTCTCAACGACTACCAATGACGATTTCTCATCTTGATCTACTTTGACTGGATAAGTCCTGCTGCCAACTTTTATATTGATATTCTCCAGATTCTTATCCATTATTAAGCTTTCAATAATTCTATACAGTCATCTATCTCCACTATATGCTTTTCTATCTCTAGTTTTATTTTGTCTAGAGCTTGCTGACTTGTTGATTCTACTTGTAAATTATCGCTTGATCGCTTGACCTCTATATCTTCCTCTACTCTATTAATTTGGTTGTGGTATTCCTTTAGTTTTACGTTTTCTGCTATTAACGTCCTGTTTTCTTCTTTAAGAAAATTCATCTTCTGCAAAACTTGCTTCAATTTACGCTCTATATTCTTTATTCTTTCTAAATGGTCTTGCATTTGACTAATATAACTCTAAATCAATAAATGTTATTCTAATACGTACTATTTCCTTAGATGGAAGCTAGAAATCTTAGATCACTTCCTTATCACAGCTCCTAGTTTACTCTCAAAGCCACTGATCAACTTACCCATGATCTTATCCACTTCCTTGTCCTTAAGTGTCTTTTCCTTGTTTTCAAAGGTAAAACTTACTGCATAGGACTTTTTATCCTCGCCTAGCTGCTCCTTATTTTTATATACATCAAAGAGATCAATACCCGTTATCAGCTTCTTATCTACCGATCTAGTGATAGACTCTATTTCTTGAAAGCTAACGCTTTCTTCCAAAACTAGCGCTAAGTCCCTACGCATACTCGGAAACTTGCTAGGCATCTGAATATCCACCTTCTGCTTTTTCTGAGACTTATAGATAGGCTTAAGATCAAATTCTGCATAATAGACCTGACCCTTCACATCCATACTTTTGAGGAGACCACTCTTGACTGCTCCAAAGCTCACAATACTCTGCGGTCCTCTGTGATAATGCAACCCATAGCCAAATCGAGCATCTACTAATTCTTCCGACTGATAAGTAGAGATATTAAAGCGTTCTAGCAATTCATTGACGATCTGCTTCAACGCATAAAAATCTGAATCAGCATTGTGCAACCAATTAGGCTTGCCATCCTTTCCTTTTATGATAATGGCTAGATGTTCTTTCTCTTTTATTCCTTCCTCTACTTTCTGATAAGACCTCCCTACCTCGAATAGCTTGAGATCGTTCTGCTGCCGATTCTGATTGTAAGACGCTGTATCCAAAATAGGAAGCAACATCTCAGGGCGCATGATATCCAGATTGATATTTGAGGTATTATTTATCTCTACAAAACTACTTTCCATACCTGGCAAAGCGGCTTTGTATTTTGCCGATTGTGTGATCGACAGATTCATCATCTCGAAGAATCCTTTGGAGACAAGCATATCGGCCAGCAGGTTCTTGATATAATTCTTGTCAGGGTGACCGCTATGTACTATCGTAGACTTGAGGGTAGTCGGCGTCGGCACATTATTGAATCCGTATATTCTCAGTATCTCTTCTATCACATCTGACTCTCTAGTCACATCTGCCTTATCGGTCGGCACCTTGACCGTGAAAGATTCTTCGTCCTTGTTAACGATATCCATATTCAGCGCAGAGAGGATACCCTCTATTTTATCGTTAGGTATTTCTGCTCCTATCAAAGTCCTGACACGCTGGTATTTTACTATGATTTCTTTAGGTTCGATCTTCTCTGGATAGACATCCACGACTTCTGATGCAATCTCTCCTTCGCCTAACTCGGTGATCAGCATCGCTGCTCGCTTGAGAGCAGTCGCTGCGATATTAGGGTCAGATCCTTTCTCAAAACAAATAGCCGCATCTGTACGGAGCAAGTGCCTAGTACTGGTGCGTCTGATCGTCTTTGCATCCCAGTGCGCAGCCTCCAGAAATATATTCTGGGTGCTACCTGTAACTCCACTATCTAATCCACCAAACACACCTGCGATACACATTCCTTTGCCAGTAGCATCGCAAACCATCATGTCCTCGGCTGATAATTTCCGGTCTTGCTCATCTAGAGATTTGAAGACAGTACCTTCAGGTAGATTTTTTACGAGTATAGCTCCACCTTCTATTTTATCTAGGTCATAAGCGTGTAGCGGTTGTCCAAATTCGTGCATCACAAAATTCGTGATGTCGACAACATTACTGATCGGCCTGACTCCTATAGCATTCAATCTTGTCTTGAGCCATTCAGGTGATTCTTTCACCTTTACGCCAGCTATGGACACTCCTGTAAATCGTGGGCATCCTTTAGTGTTTTCTACGGTCACCGGTACCGCCATATCATTTCTAGCTACGCTAAAGTTAGCAGAGTCTGGAAGTTTTAATTTACCATCAGATATATTATTGGCTTTGAAATATGCGGCAAGATCTTTTGCTACCCCGATATGAGAGGTGGCATCTGAGCGGTTAGGTGTGAGGCCTATGTCGTAGACCGTATCATTTTCTATTTTGTAATGTTCTGTAGCTAACATGCCAGCCTTAAGGTCTTCTGGTAAGACTACTATTCCATCATGATCATTTCCTAATCCTAGCTCATCTTCTGCGCAGATCATCCCTTGCGATACCTCCCCTCTTATCTTTCCTTTCTTTATCTTCCATGGCTCACCTGCTTTGTCATAGAGTGTTGTGCCTACTGTTGCTATGAGTACCTTCTGGCCTGCAGCCACATTAGGCGCGCCACATACTACTTGCAATAGTTCTTCTTCTCCTATATCCACTTTGGTTACTGATAACTTATCTGCATTGGGGTGTTTGCCACACTCCTTCACATGACCCACTACGATTCCCTTGAGTCCTCCCTTGATACTTTCTATCTCTTCTTCCCCTTCTACCTCTAGACCAAGGTCTGTCAAAATAGTAGAAAGCTCGGCTGGTGACAGTGGGATATCGATATATTCTTTGAGCCAATTAAGAGAAATTTTCATAGGATAAGCTAGTTAAACTTTTGAATCGGCAAAGATAGTTTTTTATTGATTTATTGAGAATGCTTATGCGTTGACTTACCTAGCAGCAGATTAAATGTTCCTTATCCTAACTTGTTTTTGGATTAGAGCTGATTATTTATTGAGAGTTCTTAAAAATTTGATTTTCTTTTAGACGTCTTCTGAAATCTTCAATTGCTTTTAGCATTATTCTATGATCTTTGTAATGAAGTAAAACATTAGACCATTTTATTAATCTTATTTTCACTTTTCAAAGGCAGCGGAAATAATGTTATATGTCAACAATTTGTGAACAATTGAGACTATTTAATTAACGGAATCGTTTTGTCTTTCTTGATTTGATTGCTATAAAAGAAGGTCTAAATTTCGCCACCAGAAGCAAGATATTTACTTTCAGGAATCATTAAATAGAACATTCTTATTTTAACTCAATTAGAAACCACTGCCTCTTCCACAGTTTGCAATATGATTTTCTCACCTCCCTCACGGTCAGAGATGAAAACTACTACATTCATATTATCAGCCACCCAAGATCCATCCTCTGCAGGGATCGTCACACTATAAGACGTATTAATGAGTTCATTAGCAACCAATTCAGATTCGAATGGATCTCCATCAAATGCAGTTAGCATCATCCGCATAACATGATCGTGCTCATAGGCTTCGATCAGCTCTCCTACATTGGCCTGTCTGTCTATGATATGATCTTCGGTAAGCATTACATGTATTCTATACTCACCACTCAGGTCGACTAGTGGAATCACACCTAGATTAACTTCTAAGGTCCTAGACGATTCGTCATAGTCCGTACTCATGCTTATCTCTAACTGATGCGGTTCGTTAAGCTCTTGTGCTACATAGGTAGCTAACAAGTCAAACTCAGGAACAGAGCGTAGTGGCTCATTCTCGAATTTTTTTCTGTTGACGAATGCTGCTGGCTTACCTTCCCATGGCTTCAGGTAGTTTTCTAGCTCTCGCGCAGCTTCATGTCTGAAGTCATATTTACTTTCGGCATAGGGCGATGTCAGGAATGATCCATGGATAGCTACCGCCACCACCTGGCCTGGGAACTGCTCTATCAAGCTTGCAATCTTTGCACTACCCGAAGGGCAGTTAGGACAGCGGACGCCAGTGACCTCTTCTACTAGGACCACTCGATCTGATATGATCGGTTCAAAGGGCGGAATGATAATCTCTTTCTCCGTACATGAGCATAGCAAAAGGAATATCACCAAGAAATAGCTAGTTGTTATCTTCCTCAAAATGTAGAATTTAATGTAAATCTGGCTCCGCTAAAGGCAGGTTCTAATCGACAAATACCTCCTGCACAAACTATACCTTCGACCTGCTTGACATATCTGATGCCTACTCTATGCGTTTTGTAATTGTATACTGCTCCCAGCGTGGGATAGAATATCTTATCTCCTCCTTTTGCAGGATCTATATTGTACATCCCCGACAGCTCAAACAACCAATGAGGAGCTAAGCCTACCTCCGCCAAACCATACACCCAACTCCCTAGATCTTCATCTGTGTTCAAGTATTGGATTTCTGTCTTTAAGGATCGCTTATTAGTAAATCTATACAGAAATTCTGCGAATGGCGTGATCGTTTTGACCAGTGGTACATTTGGCTTTACCTCGAATACTTCTTGATTATAATTTACCGATTGGATACCTGCAGTTAGCAGCCATTTCCGTTTTTGCTTGTATTGAAACTGTAAGAAATACTCTCTATACAACAGCTCATCCTTCAGATCAGTGATCCTCGCAAAATTTGCTAATGCACTTAATTTTTTATTATGCCGGTATCTGATCTCGGTCTGAATTGCGCGCTCACTCAAGTCTTGCGTGGTTGGCGTATATCGGGAAGTCAGTCGATAAGTATTCTCCCTAGACATAGGCGGCAAGAAACCGACTAGGCCCATTGCGCCAGTAAGCGTAGGGTCTGATTTGAAATTAAAATTCTGGGTTCTCTTGAGCTCTACCGTTACGCCTAATTTGGCATCTCCAAAATTTAATGAGGTGTACAATACGCTTCCTGGTTCATTCACAAACTTCCCGAAGGTCTGCTGACCTGTCAACTCTGTCCTAGTCGATATAGGATCCCTGAATGCTTCAGCACTTTTGTAGGCATACTCGATGTACAGTGTAAGGTCTTGATAATTCAGACTATTATATATACTTGTGAGATAAGTATTGTACTTGAGACCTATTCGCTCATCACCTATATATTGTTTTACAATATTGACAAGCCTATCTACTGTCTGCTGACTGTGTGTCCTATTGACCAATCCTATGCCAGGGCTAAAACTGAGTGGCGCATCATCCGAACCCGTAGCATAAAAACCCTCTATGGATCCTCCTTTGATCAATCCTTCATTAAGAGAAAATTGATTTTTTTGCTTACCTACAAAACCACTTGCCGACCAATTATCTGTGATGTCATATCTGGCCTTTACCCCTACCAAGGCGTTGTCGATCAGCAATGGCCTTTCTTCATACGCTCTAAATATAATTCCAGACCCTATCTGCCCATACACATACCCTAACTCTACATACAGCTTATCAAATCTTTTGTTGATGAATGCCTTACCTAATCCTTGATCTGAATAGGCTGCCGTGGGTATTAGCAGATTTGAATTTTTGAAATAATCCAATCTTACACCAGCATTGTATCCCTTGAAACTATAACTTAAATTAAGCCATGTATCCACACCGATAAGCCCTTGATCATATTGTGGAATATTGATAGCTCCGATCGCAGCATCTTTTATGAAGTAATTAACAGAAGTCTGTAGTGCACCTGAAAACGCCCCTTTGTCTTGTGCCACTAGGCATAATGAGCTACACAGTAAAACTAAAAGAAGCCAGTTCCTTAGAAGCATAAAAAATGTGGAGTGATATTGTAACTAAATGCGGTTAAAGATACGTTAATCAGTAATATGGGCTATTCGTATAGTCTAACTTTGTCTTCAACAAAACTATAAAAAGTGAATATAGGTCTCATCGTATTATTAATTATTAACGGAATATTTGCTAACCCTGATGCGATGGTAAGCCAGACCCTACCTGATCTAAATCTTAAAACGCTAGATGGTAAGTCGGTCAACATCAAAGAGCATGTCAAGAAAAACAAATTCACTGTACTTAGTTTTTGGGCGACTTGGTGTGGACCATGTAAGAAAGAACTGGATATATTAACTGATTATCACGAAGCATGGGAAGATGATATGGGAGTAGAGTTAGTTGCGATCACAGTCGACAACACAAGAGGCCTATCCAAGGTCAAACCTATGGTCAACACAAAAGGTTGGGAGTTTACAATACTCTCAGATAGTAAGCAAGAACTTCAGAGAGCCTTGAATTTCCAAACTATACCACAAACATTCATCGTAGATAGCGAAGGTAATGTAGTATACTCCCATAGCGGATATAACCCTGGTGATGAGATAGAACTAGAGGAAAAACTCAAGGAGCTGACAAAGTAGCTAATGAGTATTTTCGTCTGAAAGGCTGTAATTAACTACAAAGGTTTTTGCTGATAATATGAATTCTATTTAGGGGAAACCTAAGCAAATTCAGACAACTCCAGCCACCTGTTCTCTTTGTCATCTATTTCGTTCTTGATCTCTCCTAGCCTGATGGACATCTCAGTGATCTTCTCTGGAGAAAGCGTTGTATCGCTGAATTGAGTTTCCAGTTTTGTCTTCTCTTTTTCCAGCTTTTTTACTAGCCCTTCTATCTCATTGAATTCCTTTTTTTCAAAGTAGCTTAGCTTTCTTACTTCTGATGCTTCGGCTTCTGCAGTAACTTTTGGTTTCTCAGCTTTAGAGGATTCATTACCCTTTTCTTTTTGGGCAGTCTTTACGGATTGTTTATACTCTGAGTAAGTACCATTAAAATCTTTGATCTGGCCATCTCCCTTCATTACGAAGATGTGGTCTACTAGCTTATCCATAAAGTACCTATCGTGAGAGACGATCAACAGACAACCTGGGAAGGTCATCAAGTAATCTTCCATCACATTAAGTGTAAGGATATCCAGATCATTAGTGGGCTCATCCAGAATCAAGAAATTAGGATTCTTGATGAGGACCGTTATAAGGTGCAGCCTCCGCTTCTCTCCACCACTTAGCTTCGACACGTATACTTGCTGCTGCTCTCTTGGGAACAGGAATCTCTCCAGCAAAGCCTCAGCACTTAGCTTAAGACCCTTCTTGAGTGGAATGTAATCGGCAATATCTCTGATGACATCTATCACTCGCTTGTCATCTCTGATATCTAGGTTGGACTGTGTATAGTGTCCAAATACCACCGTTTCGCCAAGAACCACTTTCCCAGTATCAGGCTTTATCTCTTGGGTCAGTAACTGTATCAAAGTAGACTTCCCTACACCATTAGACCCCGCTATACCGACTCGCTCTCGCTTCTTAAACTTGTAGGAGAAATTTTGTACGATATTAATATCATCAAAAGACTTAGAGATATCTTTTACTTCTATGATCTTGCTACCTAGCCTACTAGAATCAATCTCTATGGCCGCTAACATACTGTCTCCTTCCTTATGTGCAGCTTCTTTGATCGCATCAAATTTATCTACTCTCGATTTAGCTTTCGTCCCTCTTGCTTTGGGTTGTCGTCTTATCCAGTCCAGTTCCTTTTTATAAAGGCGCTTTGTTTTATCGAGTACGGTTTTTTGATTTACTATTCTCGCCGCCTTCTTTTCTAGGTAGTCAGAATAGTTACCTCTGTAAGCATGAAGCTCCGTACCATCTAGCTCTACCATCTCATTGCAAACTCGCTCTAAGAAATACCTATCGTGCGTGATCATGAATAGTGTAAGATTCTTACTACTCAAATACTTCTCTAACCACTCTATCATTTCTATATCAAGATGATTAGTAGGCTCATCCAGGATATAAAAATCTGGCTCGTCTATTAGCATTTTAGCTAGGGCGACTCTCTTTTGCTGACCTCCAGAGAGGTTAGACACCTTTTTAGTAAGATCCTTAATATTTAATTTGCCTAATATTTCTTTGATTCTCACCTCTATATCCCACGCCTTGAGATCTTCCAACTTAGAGGCCCATTTCTGGATTTCATTGGTATCTCCTTTTAATGTTGCCGACTCGTATGCTTTGATCGCTTGTATACTCTCATTCTCAGAATCCAAGGCTGCTTCTAGTACCGTCATCTGAGGATCAAAGTGTGGCTCTTGCTTCAGGTATCCTATACGTATACCTTTTGCTATCAATATCCTTGCTGATGAACCATCTACTGATTCTTCACCAGCAATTAGTCTCAGCAGACTGGTTTTTCCACTGCCGTTCCTTGCTATCAAGGCGATTTTCTGACCTTTACTTATGGTTAGGTTGATATTGTCAAAGAGGACTTTATCTCCGTAGGACTTGGATATGTTTTCTAGTGTGAGGTAATTCAAGGGTGGTATTTAATTGCAAATATAAGCGGGCAAACTTTAATAAAAGAGCCTTCTGATCTTAGCGACCAGAAGGCTCTTTTTAAAAAGTATTCACGGGGTGAATTAAAGTCACCCCGTGAATTATTCCATCTATATTTCTTTGATCAGGTCTTTCATGATCTTCATGGTCTCTTCTAGATAAACATCTTTAGATATCTGCTCCATAAACTCTTCGTTCTTAGCGATCTTGACCGAATCAGCTTGTATGGTTTGTATATCCATAGTCAGATTCTTTGATGCCATTCTATCTATCTTCTCTTTCATCAGATCAGTGTACTTATCTGCTTCTGCTTGTCTAGCCTCCATCATTGTGGCATACTTGTCTAGATGAAGTGGAAATTCTGAGACGTCCCTAATTTGCTTAAGTCTCTTAGCATTATCATTGATCAATTGGAGTGTTTTATTTTCACTGACCCTTGCATTACTCTTTGCTTCTATCGTTGATAGATCAGGTAGTTGCAATACATTTTGATCATAGTCTACTGGGCTTATCTCAGACCATTCCATAGGGTAGTCATATTCCTTCTCACCTACATCTATGAATGAGAATCTATCTGGGAATACTATATCAGGCACTACTCCTCTTAACTGAGTAGATCCCCCATTGATCCTGTAGTACTTCTGCATAGTAAGCTTTACCTGACCTAGTGGCTTAAATTCATCATTACCCCTGATCGCTCTATCCAGATCAAAGAATCTCTGTACTGTCCCTTTGCCAAAAGTAGAGTTACTCCCTACGATGACCGCACGATTATAATCTTGAAGTGCAGCTGCTAATATCTCAGAAGCTGATGCACTGTAAGAATTTACCATAACGATCAACGGTCCGTCCCAAGTTACACCTGAGTCCTCATCATCATACACATATGGTTTTCTACCTCTAGGCTTTACCTGTACAATAGGCCCTTCCTCGATAAACAAACCACTCATAGTAATCACATCCCTCAAAGATCCTCCACCATTATATCTTAGATCCAGGATAACGCCTTCTACGTTCTGAGCTTTTAACTTTTCTAGCTCTTTTCTTACATCTTCTGCACAGCTAATACCTTTCTTACCTTCGAAATCTGAGTAGAATGATGGTAATCTGATGTATCCAATATTCTCTATACCCCCGTCCATTTCTGCTTTATCTTCTACGCCATCGTATAAATCAATTATTAATGACTTTGCTTTTGCATCATCTAGATTTACAACATCTCTTGTAATCTCTATTTCTACTTCTGTTTCGTCTTTCTTTAGCACGGTAAGTATAACGGTCGTTCCTTTCTTACCTCTGACCATTTGCACTACATCATCTATACGCATCCCTAGGATATCTACCCCTTCCTCTCCTTTCTGAGTAACTTTGGTGATCATATCTCCTACTTCCAGGTCTTTACCCTTCCATGCTGGCCCTCCTGTTACTATGGATACTACCTTGATATAATTCTTGTCTTGTGACAATCTAGCTCCGATACCTTCTACTTTATTTCCCATCCTGATATCAAAATCCTGCTTCTCCTTAGGATTATAATAATCCGAGTGAGGATCATTCATATGCGTGAAAGTATTTAAGAATACTTCGAACCTATCTGACCTTCTAAACCTTGCCCGGTTCTCGAAGAAATCACTAAAGATATCTTTTACCTCTTCTCTTGATTCTTCTATTAGTTCATCTGTTGTTTTGATGATAGGTGCTTCATCACTGTCAATTGATGAAGTGTTACTATCTTGATTTCTATTATTTACCTTCTTTGGAGGCTTGACCTTTACTGCAGCTAAGTCTTGAGAAGAATTACCTGATGAATTTAGCATCTTAGACCCATCCACTTTGACGTCTGTGACAGTTAAACCCCCATCCATTTTTTCTCTTTGGCTTTTGAGCTTAGCATTCACCTTGCCTACGATTTCATATTTTAGATATTTCCTCCACAGATTCTTTAACTCTATTTCATTCTTTGCATGACCTTTCTTATCACCATCTAGCTCTATGGTCTCATCTATACTCAAATCAAATTCTTGATCTATGAGTTCTTGATAAATAGTCTTAGCTCTTTTATCAGCATTGTCTATTAAGGTAGCAGATAGATCAAAGAACTCTAAAGTCCTATTCTTTGCCTGGTCATCGATATCCGACTGATATACTTTTAATTGATCTACTTCTTCTTGGGTAAGAAATCTCTTGTAAGGATCTATAGCATCCAGATAAAGATCAAACGCCTTATTAGAAAACTCATCATCCATCTCTGCAGGATCAAAATGAACTTGGTCCATAACACTTAATAAAGCATGCATGATCATGCTCTCTTTCTCTTTAAAATCTACCCTTGGATATAGCGCTCCTAAACAGACCGTTGCTGCCAGAACAAATAATGCGATCGAACTCTTAAATTTCATCTACTTCAATTTTGACCCTAAAGGTCATTTTAAACATGTTGATTATTCAAAAAATGAGCTTAACTCACTCTCTTTAAAGATAAACGAATTTGAAATAGGTTGTTTCAAATTCAAATAGTCAGATTGGCTTATTTAACCTTAGTATAACGTATATCAGACTTTATATAATATATTTTATGATAGAAGCTGATATTTCTTGCCAAGCAACCATGAATTAAACCTGTTTTCTTGAATTTAGTTGATTCATTTCGTTATTAATTCATTACCCAAAAAAGTGCAGTGCTTCTAACGAAGCCTTCTAAAATCCCTAAATTTCAATCATTCATCTGTACATCACCAACCATTAATTTATGTCTAGCTGTCTTAAAAATAAAGACTGAATATGAAATACCCCTTTTTATTGATTAGCCTAATTTTCTTTGCCTGTGGCAAACAAGACTCTGAAACTATTACTTGTCTAAATGAAAATTGCAAGTTCTTATGTGACTACGGTCTCAATGTCAACAGAGAAAATAATGCCGTTAATTTTGAGATCGGGAAAGGAAAGATCATTGATGCGATCGGTAAAATTTGTGATCCAGATGCCTTAGACTTTTACATATCCGAGGATAATATCGCTTTCACTAAAGCAGGTAGGATATCCTCTACTCAATCCGATTTCAGAATAGGTGGTCTCGATAATGATAAATCATATTATTTCAAAATGGTTAATCTTCATTGCAGTCTAGACTCGATTACCTCTTCTACTTTAGTAATCAGCCCTGGAGAAAGTGATCTTCCTACTATAAGTAATAATCCACTATCAGTAAGTATTGATGAATTCCAAATATCAACTGACAAACAACAATTACTATATCGGACAGTTAGTGACTCTTGGAATCTGACCTCGTTTAATAATCCTGGAGTTGGGACTACTCTTTTTGGTAAAAGCTTTGATGCCATTTGGCTTAATGAAGAATCTAAAATAGCTTATGTCTCCTTGCTGAAGGATGGCAACTTCTTAAGATCGCATAAGCTGATCATACTTGACCCTGTCTCAAATGAAGAAGAAATTCTACATACTATTGATAACACAGAAGAGTATTGGATTCACTCCATCGTAGCTTCTTTAGATGGCTCATCTATCTATTTCAAATCAAACAAAGACAACGGTGCCTCTACCAGTCAGGAGAAAGCCGTGTATGATAATATTTGGAAGATCAATCTTGAAACAAAAGAGCTAGAACAGCTTTCCAATTTTTTGCCACTAGACTTTGATCTAAACGATTTTCAAGAAGACCCATTAAGACCAAATAACTTTTACGTACTTGGTGGAGTATACAGTGACATAAGCTCTGAAAGGAATTTTGATCTTTACTATTGGAACAGTAATGACAAAACGCTCAACCCTTTACTTGAAGATGAATTCAGAGAATATTCTATTAACATCAATCCTGATGGCACGAAATTATTACTGACAAGTGGAAGAACTGGGACTAGCGAATTGTGGGTATACGATGTTAACACCACAGCGTTAAGCCAGATAAGCGATAAAAGCAAATATGGTAAAAATGCAAAATGGAAGAATGTGATTTGGAAAGATAATAACACACTTCTTACCTATTTATACTTCGAAGAGATATGGCAATTTGTAGAATTTGAGGTCGAGTAAACTCAACTATTTTTTATTGACCAACACTCGGCTGGAGCGGTAATTTAATTAGTGTATTCGACTAACAACACAAACCCTAATTTAGGGTGAATTACTCAGCTTAATTTTTTATTGAAAGAAAACAGGAAATAACAAATAAAGGAAAACCCTAAGAACCCTATCAACAAACTGCTGTTCCAGAAATCATCTTCTACTTGCTCTATCTCTGCTGACCCATAGTAACTATAGCCAGCCCAAAAATAAGGGTGAGATTGTACTTGAGAACAATTTTGAAGATAGTGAAGCTTTGCATTTTGCAGTGCGATCGCGGGTGGCTCTTCTTCATTGATTCTTTTAAAAAAGTAGGGTATAATACTCGATGAGCTTTTGTCATCTACCAACCAGTTAGTAAGAACAATATTGGGACAAGAAGCTATCTGAAACGCCCGAGCAATTCCTAATATTGATTCACCGATAATTTCCTCTCCCACATTAGTCTCACAAGCACTGAGTACAGCAAGATTATTGTTTAGATCTAACCGAGCAATTTCGTCAAGATATAATCTCCCATCCTCCTGCGAAGAGGTTCTGGGTTCAAATTGTAAATAAGAATCAAAAGCTTGGTTACTACCTACCTGTGTGTGCATAGCTAGATGCAATATGTTACTTTGAGCTGCCTTAGCTTTAAATTTTGACTCAGTGGCTGCTTCCGCTACATAATGTTCACCATCGAATAGCGCACTTGACTCCATGACTTCCGGCATATTGTATTGTAACGGCACTATGATATTTTCTCTTGTAGATAAACTTGTGTCGCGAGATGTCATCGAAGTATATGAAGGAGCAAATCCGACGTAATCCTTATTACTGTCATATCCCTGATGCTGCTTAAGGGTATAGTAATGACTCATGGAACCACAATATTGAATAGCGCTGCTTTTGAGTAAATAAGGAAGTGACCTATAGTCTAATGCCAGCTCTACATCTTTAGATAATAAGACTCCAAAGGGTAAATTGACCAACTTATTATCTGCAACTATTGTCAATTCTTTTGGCAATACGGAGGGTTCACCAATAAGCTGTTGAAAGATAATTCTACTTAACTGAATGAAGTCCTGTTTTTCACTTTTGTAATTAGACTCAGAGACTTTAGAAATTGGCGTCTTAATAAGTTTTTTTAACCTTAGTACCTGGCTTTCAATATCAAAAATTGAAATTTCACTATACCGTGTTCCTTCTGAGTCTATTTCTAATTTATGAATCAGAGAATCTCCCCAATGATACACTAGAAACATACGATCTTCCTCTGTAGCAAGATCTTGACACGCCTCTAGACTTATAAATTTTTGACTATATCTGCTTTCGTAATAACTTGGGTAATGTTCTTTAAGAGAATCTATAAATGTTTCTTTTTGCTTTTGAATTTTATAGAGAACCTGTAGGTTCATATTTGTAATACTACCTGAGCTTTGTGATTGGCTTTTAAAATCATTATAGTTTTCCTCATACGCGAAAATTAGATCTTTCTCTTTATCTATTACGCTTTGGGGAATATCCGTTTTTGATAAGGCAACTTCTCTTATTTGTTGTCTATCTATGATCAGTGACTTGCTTCTTTCTATACACTCATATAAAAGATCAAGGTATTTCTCATCATTCGTTTGCCTGTATTGTTTACCTAAATTCTCAATGGACCAGTTATAGAATTCTCTAACACTTTTCTGCAATTCCTTTTCCGAAGATTCATAAAAATATTCTGATCTCAATTTCTTAATTATTAATATGCCATACTTTACTTTTTCTATCAGCAAAGTTTGCTCATCATTAATTTCAGCTTCTAGCTTTAGGTAGCTAAAAAAACAATTATAACTTAACCATGAATTACCTTGTACTAACGCTATCTCCTCAGGCTTCGAATTAATATCATTTGTGAATCCTGAGATATCCAATAGTTCTGATAACAATTTTTTACAGGCATCTATGTTTCCCATTTTATGATGTACTGAAAACAATTGTTTTACGACTGCAATTCTAGATGAGTAATCAAAGCTCATTTCACTATTGTAAGATATCAGTGCATGCTTGAGGCTCTTATCGTATTCGCATTTTTCTTCATACAGTTTTGACAATAATCTATTGTTGTTGACAAAAGTCAGTTTATCCAATATGGAATCATTCTTTAGAATCGCAGAAGCTTTATTTAAATATTTTTCAGCCTTATCATAGTCTTTGGTTCCTAGCAGAAAATATCCATATGAGCTATATTGGGTAGCTATCAATCGGTTGTCATGACCTACGTATTTATGCGAAGTCTCGATTGCTTTATTGTGGTAAAGATCGGCCTCGTCTCTCATACCTAAATTCTCATAATTACTTGCTAAAAGCGTATAGGTATCTGGCAGATCACAGCCTGACCTATCAATGTGTTTTTCTTTTATTTCTTTGGTCTTAAGATAGTAGTTCAGAGCCGTCTGTCTATCTCCTTTCCTTTCATAGTACGATCCTAGATCGGTCAGAAAAATAGGAAGGTTTATCTGAGTACACCACGTATCTTTTTTACAATATTCTATTGCGTTATTTAGGTAGTACAATTCATCGTTCATATCCTTAGCTAGTAGAGCTTTCATATTATATGCTCTAGCGATATCACCATATTTATCATATCGAATAACAATATTATATGATGAGTCTATATAGGTCTGGGCAAGTTTGTATTTCCCCATTTTACTATATTCATACGAGATAGCATGAAACAGATCTCCCATATACGAACCTCCATCTTCCTTACCTTCTCTCAAAGTACTCAGAGCAGCAAAGGCATACTCTAGTGCCTTTTTGCTATCTCCTTTTTGATTATAAAATATAGAAACTAGGTCTAGAGAACGATAAATCACGAAATGACCTTTGTCAAAATACTTAGGAGCTTCTTTTACCACCTCCAAGGCCAATTGTAGCCCTTTGTCAAATTTTAATTGGTTTAGATACACTCCTGATAAACGGTATTGACAATTCAACAAAAGTTTTTGAACAGGAGGTTCTATCTTTTTTATTACTTCCAAAGACTTTAAATAATAGCTCTCTGCTTTACCATAATCCAAAACCTGCCTATATCCAATACCTATCTCTAAAAACTCACTTGCTATTTGATCAAGACAAGGAGATCCATGCTGTTTATAAATATCTATGGATTTATTACTGTAAGTAATGGATGCATTAAGGTCAGAGAGCACTACCCTCATGGATTCAGCTAAAGCAGAATAATAATATGCGATCACTATATTGCTACTGGTAAGTTTCTCTTTTAAACTACTCTCGAGTCTCCGGAAAACATTAATATCCTCTGCCGTAAGCGTCTCCAGTCTTCTTTCTATTCGATGCTGCTTAGCCTTAATGAAGTAATAATTCTGATAAGTCTCCTCATCTGGTTTTGACTCTATGATATTCTTCCACTCTACCTCAAGACTGTCAAAACCAAGGGCTGCTGTTTTATAATCAGACTGGTCATAGAGCTTGCTTGCCCTTGCAAATGAGCTATCAATGGCAGCGCTAGCAATACCTTCTATATAAAAATCCTGACCATAACTAGTACAATAGATCAAAACAAATAAGAAGGCATTTATGGCTTTCATTCCTCTAGTTTTAGATACTCATCAAACATCTACTCTTTAAAATTTAAATTTTATTGATCTTTATATTTCTAATATATGGGAAAGTACCATAGTACAAGACTAGCGCCACAATGTAAATCATCACAAAAATTAATTAATCATAAATCCAATTTTAAACTGCTAGATAATTATCAATGTTTTTGAAAACTTTACTGGCTTTGACCGTTTAATTGAATCTAAGTGTATGATGGTGAAAAGGTCTGATCATAATAAAGAAAAAGCTTAATAAAAATGCCATGATTCATGAAATCACCAAGAGTCATGAAAGTCTGCGCTTAGCTCATTTAGAAAATTAGGTTGCGGAGCTTATAATACTTTCAGAATAAAAATGCCTTCTATGAAAATCATAGAAGGCATTTTTATTTTTTCCCTGTGATAGTTGGAGGCGAGGACGCATCCAACAACTCCACAACTTTTATCTTTTAGATGAAAGGTGCGATTGTCAAAGCAACCACAGTCATCAACTTCAATAAGATATTAAGCGATGGTCCTGAAGTATCCTTGAATGGATCTCCTACTGTATCACCTACTACTGTTGCCTTGTGCGGCTCAGAACCTTTGTAATACATCTTTCCTTTTATCTCTACTCCTTCTTCAAACATTTTCTTAGCGTTATCCCAAGCCCCACCAGCATTTGACTGAAAGATAGCCATCAATACACCACATACTGTTACTCCAGCAAGTAATCCTCCAAGCATCTCAGCACCACCAGTAAAGCCAATTAATACTGGTGACAATACAGCTATCAATCCAGGCAAGATCATCTCTCTAATAGATGCCTTTGTAGATATATCTACACACTTACTATATTCTGGTTTGCCATCTGCTGCTTCAAAAGTTGCTACATCTGCAGCATTCCACTCGCTCATTTCTTTGCCATCATTCTTTTTCATAACCCCTAGTGCTGCTTTTAATTCTGGGATCTCCTTGAATTGTCTTCTTACCTCTTGGATCATATCCATCGCTGCTCTTCCTACCGCATTCATAGATAATGCAGAAAATAAAAATGGAAGCATACCACCAAGTAATAATCCTGATAATACTAGTGGCTTAGAAATATCAATAGAGGTGATACCTGCTGTCGTCATAAATGCCGCAAACAATGCTAGAGCAGTCAATGCTGCAGAACCTATCGCAAATCCTTTTCCTATGGCTGCAGTCGTGTTTCCTACTGCATCTAGTTTATCTGTTCTTTGTCTTACTTCTTTTGGAAGATCTGCCATCTCTGCTATCCCTCCTGCATTATCTGATACTGGTCCGTATGCATCGATAGCTAACTGGATACCAGTGTTAGACAACATCCCTACTGCTGCGATCGCGATACCGTATAATCCTGCAAAATGATGTGCGCCTACAATGGCACAACACAAGATGATGATCGGAATACATGTCGAGATCATACCCACACCTAGACCAGCTATAATGTTGGTTGCTGACCCAGTCAATGATTGCTCCACTATACTCATCACTGGCTTAGTACCCGTCCCTGTGTAATATTCTGTGATCATTCCTATTAATAACCCTGCTGCTAACCCAAATAATACCGCAACAAAAACTCCAGTAGGACCATAAGTCGCTCCATCTACTGTCCATGATCCTGGCAACATCTGTTGCACCACAAACCAGGTAACTACAAGCATCAGTGCAAAGGCGATATACTCTCCTTTGTTAAGTGCTTTTTTAGGATCTCCACCATCTTTTACTTTCACAAAGAAAGTACCAATGATAGATGTTACGATTCCTATACATGCCAACACCAACGGCAACAAGATAGCACTCATACCTCCATATCCATCAGACCATCCTTGTGTACCCATAAGCGCTGCTCCTAATACTAGCGTTCCGATGATAGATCCTACATAGGACTCGAAAAGATCGGCTCCCATACCTGCAACATCTCCTACGTTGTCACCAACGTTATCTGCGATCGTCGCTGGATTAAGCGGGTGATCCTCTGGTATACCTGCTTCTACTTTACCTACAAGGTCAGCTCCTACATCTGCCGCCTTAGTATAAATACCTCCACCTACTCTTGCAAACAATGCGATAGATGATGCCCCAAATGAGAATCCAGTTAGTACCGTGATTACTTTAGTAATATCTGTCACACCGCTAGCATCTACAAACATTCCGCTATATAGTATGAACAAGCTACCTAATCCTAAAACTCCAAGTCCTACAACTCCTAGCCCCATAACTGCTCCACCTGCAAATGCTACTTCTAGTGCTTTGCCTAGACTTGTTCTAGCTGCTTGGGTAGTTCTTACATTTGCTTTGGTCGCTACCTTCATACCGATAAATCCTGCAAGCGCAGAACAGATCGCACCGAGTACAAATGACAGACCCACCAATGGTGATGAACCTTCAGACATTCCACTCCAGACCATTAAGGCTGCTACTATGAGCACGAATATGGATAGTACTTTGTATTCTGCTTTCAAAAACGCCATCGCCCCGTCGGCGATATCATCGGCTATTCTTGCCATTTTAGGTGATCCAACTTCTTGCTTAGATACCCAAGCCGATTTCCAAAAGGTAAATATCAATGCTATCACCCCGAAAACTGGTATTATATAAATTAAGTTGCTACTCATCTTGTGTATAGTTTTTCGTAGTTATTATAAAATATTATATGTCGTATTAATGCTTATCTGATATTAAAGTGGGCAAATTTAACCTTATTATCCTGATTGACAAATTGATATAAACGTAAGATCATTCCCGTATCCATTGAATTTTATCCTTGATTTTACCTCTTTGGGCTTCTATTGATTCTCTAGACCAATATCCCATGTAAAAAAGACCGTAGCAAGACTCTCCTTCAGCGAGGTCCATGACATCGTTTTTCCCAGTTATCAAGGATGGAGTTGACCAGTATGAACCGATTCCCAAGGCAGTACAGCTGAGCCACATATTCTGGACAGCACACGCTAGCGCTGCTACTTCTTCCCATTCTGGAACGGACGCCGACGGATCACGCTGCATGCATAGGCCTATGATCACTGCACATTGGAGTGGTTTCTTGACTGTCTTTTTGTGTTTGAATTCAGAATAACTATCGCCTTTAAATTTCTCAACATACCTGTCACCTAGGTAATCACTAAGTACCTGTAAGCCTTTTTCTTTGAATACCTTAAATCGCCAAGGCTCCGTATTCCTATGGTTAGGTGCCCAGTTAGCATTTTCTAGTATCTGCAAGATCACCTCATCAGGTATCTCTTTATCAATGTATTGTTTAGGAAATACTGACCTCCTACTCTGCATCAATGAACTGAGTGCTTTGATATCCATCATTTTATAGTTTATTGAAATATATTTTTAGACTTATCTAAAATAAAGTAATTTTATAAGGTAATCGTAACATATATGATAACTCATACTGAAGAAAATTATCTCAAGGCCATCTACAAGATCAGCGAGAAAGATAAGAAAGCTGTAAGTACCAATGCCATATCTGGAAAGATAAAAACCTCAGCAGCTTCTGTGACGGATATGATAAAGCGGCTATCCACAAAGGGTTTGGTCAACTACGAAAAATATAAGGGTGTAACGCTAACTGACATCGGAAACAAGCATGCAACCAATCTGATAAGAAAACATAGACTCTGGGAAGTGTTCCTAGTCGAAAAATTAAAATTCGATTGGCAGGAAGTCCATGATATCGCAGAAGAGATGGAGCATATCCAATCCCCTGAACTAGTGAATCGGCTTGATGATTACCTGAGTAATCCAAAATTTGATCCTCATGGTGACCCTATCCCAAATGCGGACGGAAGGTATACGCTGAGAAACCAGATAGCGCTATCAGATTTTTCTGTAGGCGAAGCAGGGACCCTTATAGGAGTGAAAGTACATGACAGACCTTTCTTAGAACATCTCAATAGCCTCAACATAAAACTAGGTTCGGAGATATCCTTGACAGAAAAAAATATTTATGATGGCGCAGTTACTATTTTACTAGATAGTAAGGATCAAAAAATGTTGTCTAATAAGGTCTGTATCAATTTACTATTAAGAAAAAATCAATAGATGAAAACTAGATATTTTATTTTTCTGACATTTTCACTTTGGTTGATAACTGATGGACTTGTCGCACAAAAACCAGTTGTAGTATCATCCGCGAGTATGTTCACCGATATGGTAGAAAATATAGCTGGCGACCTAGTAGAGACCGAGACCATAGTACCTATAGGTGGTGACCCACACTTGCACACACCTACCCCGCGAGATGCCAAACTAGTAGGGCGAGCAGACCTACTGCTTTTAAACGGACTGACATTCGAAGGATGGATCAACGAACTCGTAGAAAACTCTGGGACAAAAGCCAAGACAATATTGATAACAGAAGGAGTAGAACCGATATCCAGCGACACTTATAAAAACTCTACCGATCCTCACGCATGGATGGACCTAGCCAATGGCAGAATATATATCAAGAACATTACTAATGCTCTAAAAGAATTAGATCCGTCTAACGCGGTGATCTATGAATCAAATTATCAGTCTTATGATAAAAAACTAGAAGAACTTGATAGATATATTTTTGGTAAAATAAAGGAAATACCAGAGGAGAAAAGAATTCTGATCACTTCTCATGACGCCTTTAAATACTATGGTAAACGCTATGGTGTAAAACTCGAAGCCATCCAAGGCATTTCTACAGACTCTGATGTACAGACTTCGGATATCAAGAGAGTAAGCTACACGATAAATAGATATAAGGTGCCCGCCTTATTCGTTGAGAGTACTATCAATCCTAAACTCTTAAAACAGATAGCTAGTGATAACGATGTAAAGATCGGTGGTAAGCTATACGCTGATTCACTAGGAGATAAAGAAAGTGCTGCGGCTACTTATCTGAGTATGATCAGGTCAAATACTAACACGATAGTAGAAGGATTAAAAGGAGGTGCTGCAGATAGATCAGATGAAGTATCGTTAGATGATTCTAATGTAGGATCAAACATGATCATGTATGGAATCATGGGTTTACTTCTCTTAGGAGGTATGCTTTTATTGATAAAAAAGCTAAGCTAATTGGCAGGAGAAAAAACCATATCAGTCGAAGGCCTTTCTGTTTCTTATGAAAGAAAAAGAGTACTCTACAACATTTATCTTGAACTAGAAGCAGGAAATATTTATGGTGTGGTCGGACCTAATGGTGCTGGTAAATCTACACTATTCAAATCCATACTGGAGCTCATAGATACTAGCTCTGGAGACATAAGCGTATTCGGCAAAGATGTCAATGAAGTCCGGAAACGACTAGCGTATGTTCCGCAGAAAGACGAAGTGGATTGGAACTTCCCTGCGACAGTAAGAGACATAGTACTCATGGGTCGATATCCACACAAAAAAATACTGCAGCGCTTAAACAAAGAAGATAATGAAATAGCCCTGCAGGCGATGGAAGATATAGGAATTGCTGATCTAGCCAATAGACAGATCGGAGAATTATCAGGAGGTCAGCAGCAGCGAGTTTTTATTGCGAGAGCATTGTGCCAGCAAGCTGATATATTTTTTCTGGATGAGCCCTTTGTTGGAGTAGATATTACTACTGAGGAGAAAATAATCTCTATCCTTAAAGAGCTTGCTAGTCAAAATAAGACCTTACTAGTCGTTCATCATGATCTCTCCTCCGTTGAAGAATATTTTAATAAAGTGATTCTACTCAATCAGCGATTAATTGCTTACGGTGATACGGCTACTACTTTTACTAAAGAGAATATTGCGAAGGCTTACGGTCCACAGTTGACTATTCTGCATAAGACTGGTTTGTTTGAGTAGGGAATATTTCGCTCTTCTGTCGGAATCCTGATTAGTAATATCTGTTGATTTTCTTGATTACCCTGCGGCGTTGCTTGATGCTTACCTCTTTTTGCATTGGTCTAGTGTGTTGAATCTTAAAAAAGGATAATGTATTTAGAAATTTTAAGAGCAAATCTAAGAATTCATGAATTAGAGAATCAAGGTTCAACCAGTTAAGCTTAGCGCGCTATTGTTGACCTGAAAATAGTAGACTATTATTCATACACAGTCAAAAGATATATTATCATCTCATCTTTGCATTACCTCAAAAATATGTACGTTTGCATTATTTAGACGACATCTAAATAATGCAACTGACCGACCTCAAGAAAAATCAGAAAGCCTTTATCACAGATATAAAGAATGAATTCAATTTCATAAAGCGTCTGACCTCATTAGGCATCGGTATAAACCACCAAATAGAACTAAAATTCAAAGCCCCACTCAATGGTCCTTACTACATCTGCACTAACAACAGGCAAGTGATCATGAGAAAGTCCGACACTAAACTCATAGAAGTAACCCCGATCAACTAAAACTAATTCAAGTATTGAAGACTTCCTTTAAAATAGCGCTTATAGGTAACCCTAACTCAGGCAAGACCACCATCTTCAATGGTATCACTGGGCTTAATCAAAAGGTGGGTAATTATCCGGGCATAACTGTTTCAAAGAAATCTGGGAAATTACTTCGTAATAATCAAGTAGAAGTTTTAGATATTCCTGGTTTGTACGACCTATACCCAAACTCATATGACGAGGCCGTAGTCGTCGAAGAATTACTTCACCAAAAAGAAGACTTATCGGGAGTGGTATTCATTGCTGATGCAACCCAGCTAGACAAATCACTTTTGCTTTTCTCTCAGGTTGTAGATCTTGGATTTCCAGTTTTATTTGTTATCAATATGATAGACAAAGCGGAAGCCAATGAAGTGAAGATCGATCTAGAAAAACTAAGGAGCCTTACTGGAGCAAAGATCTTTACCGCTAGCGCAAAGTCAAAGGAATCACTAAAACACTTATCCGACCAAATAACGGAGCAAAACTTTACCTATCCTCATTCTTACTTAAGAAGCTACTATGATGGATTGGCGGCGCCAGAAGATCATGGGAAAGGATATATCAATTGGATAAAAGAAGTCTACGATGCCTACAAATTAAACATTGCTCAGAGCAATGGTCATAGCGAATTCCACGAGTCTAGCATGATCATAGATCTCAAAAATAGGCGCAGATTTCTCAACAGTATCACAGAACAGGTCATGCAAAAACCTGCTAATCTAAACCTAAATGAACGTACCAAGTGGCTAGACAATATAATCTTGCATCCAATTTTCGGTAGTTTAATTTTTGTTTCTATTCTGTTTTTGATCTTTCAATCTATCTATGCTTGGTCTGCTTGGCCTATGGATCTTTTGGATTCTTCGTTTGCCTTCCTGAGTGAGCAGGCGCAGAATATATTTGGTATAGGAATATTAGGTCGATTGATATCCGAGGGAATCATCCCAGGACTTGGAGGGGTATTAATTTTTATTCCTCAGATTGCCTTGCTCTTTATTTTCATTGCTTTCTTAGAAGGTACTGGGTATATGTCGCGGGTAGTTTTTCTAACTGATAGGATCATGCAAAAGTTTGGACTTAATGGTCGAAGTGTTGTACCCCTAATATCTGGAGTCGCTTGCTCTATACCCGGGATCATGGCAGCAAGGACAATCGATAATGCTAAAGAAAGATTGATCACAATTCTGGTAACGCCATTTATGACTTGTAGTGCGAGGCTTCCTGTCTATGTGATATTCATAGCCATTGCCATTCCTGATAAAGAAGTGTTCGGATTTATGAATCTCAAAGGGGTTACACTTTTTGGTCTCTATGCGCTGGGTACACTTGCTGCATTGTTTGGCTCATTAGCATTGAGTAAAATATTTAAGAGTGAAGGGAGTAAATCCATGCTGATGGAAATTCCAGATTACTCACTTCCTAAGTTTAGGGAGATATTTATAATGACCTATGAAAAGGTGAAGACTTTTGTAGTGGAGGCTGGAAAAGTTATCTTTTTTATCTCAATCATCCTATGGTTTCTTGCTTCTTTTGGCCCAGGCAACTATCAAGAAAAAATAGATGAGTTTAGATTTGCAAAAGTGAACGAAGGAATCGTAGATGAAGGTATAATAGATGATGAGATCAATGCATACAAACTAGAAGAATCCTATGCAGGGAAAATAGGTAAGGTAATGGAGCCCCTGGTCAAACCACTTGGCTATGATTGGAAGATCAGTATTGCCTTGCTTAGTTCATTTGCTGCGCGAGAAGTTTTCGTAGGTACGCTAGCTACCATTTATAGTGTCAATGCTGACTTTAGTGAGCAGACGCTCATCGAAAAACTTAAAGCGGAGACAAACCCGCATACGCTCAAGCCACAGTTTAATGTCGCAACCTCGATGTCCCTGCTTATCTTCTATGTATTCGCCATGCAGTGTATGAGTACATTGGCTATTGTCAAGCGGGAAACTGGAACATGGAAGTGGCCCATATTACAATTCGTAGTTATGACAGCTATCGCATACTTGGCAGCGTTTGGGACCTATAAATTTTTTAGCTAGTCATTCTTTCAGGGTATAGCAAATGAGATAGTTTTACAGAATTATTTCTAAAACCATTTTGATGTGTACCCTAACTTATTTTTTACGTGCAGCTAAAGTGACCCCACCTATAAGACTAACTACTGCCAAACCTAGATATATGAATCCTGTAGTTTTCTTACTATCATCTGATACAGATAATTCTACACCAACTACCTCTACCGACTCACCACTATTGCTAATCATATTAACACCCGTATACCCCAAACCCATTGCTACGACAAGTAATAAAATTGCTATTATGTTTCTCATGATTTAGTATTTGGGTATTAAACTTATGACTTATGCCGATGTTCGTTTTAATACTATTATTTATCGAAAGTATTAGAACTAAGTACGATATACCCAGATAAAATATAGCGGCAATATCCTAAGATGGAATAAATAAAATTATCTTCTTAGCGAACTTACCTATTACATAATTTGGAGTAACTTGATATAGAAGTGCAAATAGCGATATACATTTTTTCCATTTTAACCATAGTAGGCACTCTGCTACCACTTAATAAGAGTAAGCTGTGGTTTGTTAGAGATCAAGTAAATTTCAGAGCTTATTATCTGGTAGGAAATATTTTTTTGCTTGTTGGTATTTGTATACTCAATAATATACTGAGCATACCCACCTTAATATTACTTGCGGGGCATGCGTTTTGCATCTTTATATGTATAAGATCTATCAAGCCTTACTTATTCTTTTCACCTACCTCTATTCAAAGTGCTACACACTCGGATAGTGGCATACCACTGAAGATCCTCATCTTCAATGTACTGCAGGATAATGATGAATATGATAAATTCCTAAAGCTTGCTGATACTGAAAACCCACATATCATCCTACTCTTAGAGACAGATGAAGCATGGGAAAATGCTCTATCTCCCCTAGAGAATGAATATCCCCATACGATCAAGGAAATCAGGGATGATACGTATGGTATTTACTTTATGAGTCGAGTTCCATTTATTGAAAAAAAACTTAATCACTTTGTATCAGATGACATTCCATCTATAGAAGCATTGATAAAGGTAGGTGCTCATAATTTGAGAATATTCGGGTTGCATCCTGAACCACCACTACCTGGAGAAGCATGGACAAGCATGCCTAAGAATCTGGAGATGCTAAGCGCTGCAAATAGGATCACAGCAGAGCCTCGAGCAGAATTAGATATTGTCATCGGTGACCTAAATGATGTTGGCTGGAGCCTTAGTGCTAAAAAATTCAAAGAGATCACTGGCCTGAAAGACCCTAGAGAAGGCAGAGGATTCTATGCTACATTTCCTACTTATCTTCCCTTTCGTATTCCTATTGACCACGTGTTTTGTAGTCCAAAGTTAAAGCTCATTGATTTTAGAACATTAGAGAATATCGGTTCTGATCATTTTCCAGTTTGCGTTACGTTTTCTATTCCTGATCAATAGTGATTTCGTTTATACCGATATTCTCAAGGTATACATCATTTAAAACCCCATTCAATTACACTGTATCGAACAATTTGTAAATCCGTTAGTATTACTTGTATAATATATTACTAACTAAAAATTTTAAAATAGAAATGGATAACGAAAAAATTAAAAATTCTTTACAAGACCTAATTTATAGATTACAAGATGCTGAAAAAGGATATCGAGAAATCATCTTGGCATCATCTAATGAAACACTCAATAGTTGGCTAGATAAGTACGCGACAGAAAGACATCATATGCATCGCAAACTAGAATCCTTCATAGTAGAACTCGGTGGAAAGCCAGAAGTTGATACAACTATCTTAGGAGAATTACACCGAATGTTCATAGATATAAAAATCAGTAACACAAGCGCACACAATGAATTTGATGCGATTGTGAATGAGATTAATCGAGGAGCCACATTATTGATATCGGACTATGAAAAAGTGCTTACTGATGTCAAGCTTCCAGCTAACTATGTAACCACTCTGAATTTACAAAAAGTACATATTGAAACAGAGTTAGAAGCGTTGTTACAATTACAAGAAGAGTTAACTGCAGAGACTGCATAGACCCTATTACCAATCAACTACAACAACCCATAACCATGTCTGCAAGTAAAATGATAACCTCATTAAATCCAGCTACTAATAAGCCAATTAATGAATATGTCATGCATACCAAACAAGAAGTCTTAGAAATTCTTGATGATATGCATGACACCTTTAAGACTTATCGCCGCACTAGTTATGCCGAACGTGCGAAGATGATGCATAAAGCTGCAGATCTATTAGAAGCTAAGGTAGATGAGTATGCTGAGACGATGACCTTAGAGATGGGGAAGACACTTCATTCATCAAAGGCGGAAGTCAAGAAGTGTGCGTGGGTATGTAGATATTATGCGGACAACGCAGAGGATTTTTTAGCAGATGAGATAGTTACAACAGACGCAACTAAAAGTTTTATTACTTATCAACCATTAGGTATCGTGTTGGCAGTGATGCCTTGGAATTATCCCTTTTGGCAAGTTTTTAGATTTGCAGCACCTGCTTTGATGGCGGGTAATGTTGCTATACTAAAACACGCATCTAATGTACCGCAGAGTGCCCTAAATATAGAAGAGGTGTTTCGGGAAGCAGGATTTCCGACCAATGCATTTAGAACGCTAATAGTCAAAAGTGAAATGGTGGAAATGATATTAGACCATCAGCATGTCAAGGCGGCTACACTTACTGGTAGCACACCTGCTGGTTCTGCAGTAGCATCTAAGGCTGGCTCTAACATTAAGAAAACAGTTCTAGAACTTGGTGGTAGTGACCCTTATCTGATCTTACATGATGCAGACCTTGATCTTGCGGCTGAGCAATGCACCGAATCAAGATTGCTCAATGTAGGGCAGAGTTGTATTGGTGCTAAGCGGTTTATTGCAGTTGATAAAGTGCACGATGCATTTCTAGTAAAATTTAAAACCAAAATGGAAGCAGCTATAGTCGGTGATCCGATGACAGCAGTTACCATAGGCCCAATGGCTAGACACGACCTAAGGGATGAGGTCCATCAGCAGACTATGCAGAGTATAAGTGCAGGGGCTAGACTCCTCCTTGGCGGAAAAATACCAGAGCATGATGGGGCATATTACCCTCCTACCATCCTTACAGATGTAGTTCCAGGTATGCCTGCTTATGATGATGAAATATTCGGACCAGTAGCCTCCGTTATAAGAGCAACCGATGAAAAGGATGCTATCAGAATTGCCAATGATACTAAGTTTGGTTTAGGAGCATGTGTATTCACCGAGGATGTAGAACGGGGTGAAGATATTGCAAAGCACAAACTAGAAGCTGGATGTTGTTTTGTTAATCAATATGTCAAATCCGACCCTAGACTTCCATTTGGAGGTATCAAAACAAGTGGTTATGGAAGGGAGCTAAGTTATTATGGTATTAGAGAATTTACCAATGTTAAAACAGTCTACGTTAAGTAGACTGTTTTTCTTATTTGAGACTTACTTATAATACTCTATGCATTCTAATTTTAAAACTAGTGTTGGATTTAAATTGATATTATAGAGTAGGTTACTAATTTTTCGAATATTACTACTTTAACCTTTACATAATTCCATACTGACTATTTCTTTCCTTCATTCTTACCCGATGAATACAGTATATGCTAACACCATTCTCTTCCATCTTATAGTTTATAAATGAGATTTAATAATTGCCCGATCTTTGTTCTGAAACGTGATAAGACATCGAGCTAAAAGCTAGAAAAACCCATTGTATATACTCAGACCCATTGGGGAGGCTTGACTCAAATTATATGGGTGGGTTTCCTTAAATCAAGGTAGACTTTTGTAGTCTCTCTTGTTTTCATCATCTTGTTTTATCTACCGATCTCAAAACGAACGTCTTATCTAGTGATAATCCCATTATCCTCCACTATGGTATATTACTTATTTCTACCCTGCTTAGTGCAGTGCTGATATGGAATCAAGATTAAAAGTTGGGTATTGGCAAGTTGTTCTTTTCTCTAACACAAAGATCTTTCATTATTCAAAAAAGCAATCTCTTGACTCTCCCCAACCTCTCTTTAAAGAGAGAAGTCATCCGCACACAGCAAATAATGTCAGCAGGAACTACAGGGCGTACATTTACGAAAACTGATGATGAGAAATTATCCGCTAATGCTAATAAAAATAAGCGCGTTAAATTCATCTCTGAAATTTTTATTAGCGTTGATTAGAATTACGTCAACGGTGTAAAATCTAATTATTATAGAACTGAATCTTCATGTTGGCATAACTTGCATAACCCATTCTAATTATTAAAGCGAGATAGAGCATCTTAAATATCTTATGCCCTTAGATAAATAACTTCCAATCAGAAGACAGCGAACAATCAGGTTTACTTTTTGGAAAATCAACTTGCTAATAACTTAAGCAAGCAATAGTTTTCTAATATCCCCAATTTCATAAGAAAGTTACCCCTTAATATCGCTGATTATAGTTAATGAAAATAGCCCTATATAAAATTATCGATTATCCCCGATGTTACACTAACGACAGCTGCAAGTCCCAAGGCCCACCAGAAATTCCTCACTTTGAAATCAGGTAGAAACCAATCAGCAACTTGTATCAAAATAGCATTAAGTAACCAGTTAAAAACACCTAGTGATAAAATTCCTAAAGAGACTATCTTAAGAACATTCCCCAAAGTAACATCTAGTAATGCTACTACTACTGCTACTATAAAAGCTTGAGGTATACTTTTGATGGTTACCCCAGATAGTAACTTTGCTCCGACTATAAAGGCCAATCCTGCGATTATGAAATTAATGATCATGGTTTTTGTTTTTGTTTTTTATTGATTTACGATACGTTCTGTAACACACCATCCATTAAGTTAGAACTTACATTTTGTAAACTTAACTTTTCGGAAGCAACTTGTAGTTGAAGATAGTTCATAATGGCATCAATACCTACATCTGTAGCGTCGCCTCCGTTTTTGAAGTGCAGGTCGTATAACTCGCCAATAGCGGCAGTAGATATACCTACTAACGATGCCTTGATCATCGCCTCTCCAAAGAGCTTATTAATACCTACCCGATGACTCAGAGCATTCATCACTTCTAATAATAATTTTGTAATGACCGTAGAGATCACTGATGAAATCAAAACTCCCTGCTTATCATTGATAACAATATTATGCGCTTTGGCAATTTTCTCTATCAATTGCATTTGGATATAGACCACACCAACCACATCAACTATAGGAATCGGTAGTGCAGCAATCGTTGAAGCTTTGGCTACGCTTGAAGCTATTATTTTTTGGATATTATTTTCTTTTGATAATTTATTAGTCATTCATTTGCTTTAAATAGTATACTATTTACTCAGTGTATTGTTCGGTTTTATCAATTAATAATTTATAGTTATTCACTAAGGCCGCACAGAGTATTTTTGGCTTCGAGATTTACAGTGTGCATGTCTTCTCTTTTAGGAGGACGTTTAGGATTTCGTGATTTAGCGAGTAGTCTATGGATAGGTCTATGACATGCACTCCCTTATTAGCTAAGCAATGAGACAGCGTGTCTTTAACATCGGCGTCACTGGTAGGTTTATATCCGTTGGCTCCGTAAGATTCTGCATATTTTTTGAAGTCAGGATTTTTATAACTTAGTCCATACGGCTCAAAACCCATATCCTCTTGCTTCCACTGGATCATCCCATACCCGTTATCATTGAGTATTATGACGGTAATATCTAAGTCTAATCTTACTGCTGTCTCTAGTTCTTGAGAGTTCATCATGAATCCTCCATCACCACATACTGCTACTACCTTTCGGTCTGGGTAAACGAGCTTTGCCGCCATCGCTGCTGCTAACCCTGCTCCCATGGTGGCCAGCGCATTATCCAGCAGTAATGTATTGGGCTCATAGCATTTATAATTCCTCGCAAACCATATTTTGTACATACCATTGTCGAGCGTGATAATATCTTTTTCTTCAAGCTCAGACCGCATAATATTGACTAGTCTCTGAGGTAAAATGGGAAAGCGAGTATCTTCAAAATATTTTGTTAAGTGGTCGTCAACTTCTATTTTGATTCTTTCAAAATAACTATTATCCCATCTATCACAACCTGAAAATTCCTCGCCAAGAATTTCCATAGTGTTTCCGATATCTCCAATGATATTTAACTGGGGAAAATATACTTCATCGATTTCCCCTGCATAATGGTTTACATGGATAACCTTCGCACTGTCCGACTTCATAATAAAAGGTGGCTTCTCTACGACATCATGCCCGACATTGATTATCAGATCAGCTTTGTCTATCGCACAGTGCAAAAAATCATGCTCTGATAATGCAGCAGTTCCTAGAAAATAAGGTGACCGCTCATCGACAACACCTTTGCCCATCTGTGTCGTAATGAAATACATACCTGTCAAATCAACAAACTGCCTGAGCGCTGCGGAATTATCACCACGGTTAGCTCCAGCCCCGATCAATAATAAGGGCCGCTTAGCAGCTTTTATCATTCCGATGGCCGCATTGATCGAATACTCACTGGCCACTGGTAAGTGTGGCGTATTAATAGCAAATAAAATTTCATCGCAATCTTCTGTAGCAACATCTTCTGGCAATTCTAGATGAACTGTCCCTGGTCTTTCTTCACTCGCTATCCTGAATGCGTCGCGTACCATGCTCGGAATCTTATTGCCGATATTTATCTGTCGAGTAGACTTGGTAAGCGGTTGCATCAGGTCTATGATATCCAATATCTGGAATTCCCCCTGCTGTGAAGATTTGATGGGCTTCTGACCCGTGATCAGGCACAATGGCATCGCTCCCAAATTAGCAAAAGCTGCTGGTGTAGTAAGGTTAGTAGCCCCTGGCCCTAACGTCGACATACATACTCCTGGCTTACCGGTTAACCGACCATAGGTGGCTGCCATAAATCCGGCAGCCTGCTCATGTCGAGTTAGGATAAGCTTAATAGGTGATGTGCGTAATGATTCTAAAAAATCAAGATTTTCCTCACCCGGGATTCCAAAAATATATTCTACCCCTTCATTTTCGAGGGCTTTGATCAATATTTTAGATGCTTTCATTTTTCTACTATTTAATATCTTCTTATGGCGTGTAATGTCTTACAGTCATGATCTTCAGTATCAGTAATTATTATTTTACCTCCTTGGTCATAGACTAAGAATAAAGTCTCATCAAGATCTTGCTTCTCCCTCTTAGTCATACTATCCCAGTATTGTTGACAGATCAGAAGTTGATCTATGTTTTTATTATTTGCGTTTTCTTTTATGGAATGAAGACCACTTATTGATAGATTATTATTTGAATTAGTATTATATAATTCTATAAAAGTATTGAGACGCTTGCTATGTAATTCCTTGAAAACTGGTTCTACTTGTCCTCTGATCTCTGAGGGACTCAGGTTCTCCGGATTACCTGTGACCATATGCTCTGAAAAATACTTATACTCGGTCACATCACGATATATAGAATAGTATTCTTCTACACAAGCTAGTACCAGTGGTACTTCTTCATCATGTATAAATTCTAACAAACCTTTATCCACATCTCTAAAATATTGTCGGAGTCGGACGTTCTCCTTATCCTTGCCTGAGTCATTTCCATGATAGCTTTGATCACTGCCAGTAGAATGAGTTTGCAAGCTATTTCCATCTATATCTAGGTTAAGTGAAGACTCCATATCCTTCGGCGTTACATCTCCTATCTTTACTGGATATATACCAGATTTCACTGCTTCAAAAAATCTGACTTCTTGCTGACTAAGCGCTAGTACAAAAATTCTATCTTGATTAATTACCTCTCTTAATAATGGTGATAAGTGGAATGTTGTATCTATTAAGGATATCGGATCAATGGAACTAACTAAGTGATGGTGCTCACCACTTTCTTCACTATAGAATCCTGCTAAACCTGCAGACTGATGTGCCCAAAAATCTGAATCATCGATGAGATCCAAGGCAGGCTTTAGGAATGAAGTCTTTTCAATTCCCCTAGCTTCTAGTTGATTGAGAACATCTTGACATGCATTTTTCCATCTTATCCTATTCACCTCATAATCTCCTGTTATTAGAGTAGGAATATATATCGACACGCAGGTCTTCCCTCCTTGAGCCCTAAGTTCTCTTAGCTTTTCTTTCTTTATCATATTAAAATTTCTTTTTAAAAAAATAGTTTTTTTATTCTTCTTCACTTAGTGCTTGTTTCAGCACTTCTTTTTTACTGCTGATCTCGTTTAGTGGTGATTTTATAGCTTCTTGAAATTTTCCTTTTACTTCTATATTAGGATCGATTTGTTTGATAGACTTCTTTTTATTTTCCATAATTTTGATTTTGTTGATGATATTTACATCTATACTCTATAGCTTTTGTTTAGTTCGATTTATAACTTGACTTTATAGCATCTTTGTTAGAGAGACTATATTCAAGTCTGATAATTATTAACTGTAAAACTTTTCGCTATCATCCAGATTAAAGGAATAAGGAGATTTTTTGTGGATTCGGTCTTAGGTAGTCTTGCCTTCTATCCGACCGTCATATCCATTTTACTGTCCCTCGGTGCAATATTCATACTAAACATAGACGGCACTAAGATGGATGGCTTCAAAGAATTTGCCCCTAGCTTATACATCAACAATGCGGATACTGCGCGTACGATCCTATCAACCTTGATAGGTGGTATAATATCCCTTACCGTATTTAGCTTCTCCATGGTGATGATCACACTTAATCAGGCAAGTTCTAATTTTTCGCCACGATTACTACCTGGGCTGATATCTGAAAAGAAAAACCAACTGGTACTAGGATTTTATTTAGGGTCTATCATATTTAATATCCAGATACTTATTAGCATCACACCATCTGGAGAATCGTATACACTTAATGTCCTGCCTATCTTGATTGGGATCGCATTAGGCATTATTTGTTTAGCGCTATTTATTTACTTCATTCATAACATTAGTAGTGGTATCCAGATCGACAATATACTTTCAAAGATATACATCGAGACAAAAAACAGTCTTAATAAGGAAAATAAGGAACAAGGTATTGTAAATGGTTTTTCACTGGAGGATACAAAATATTGGCAGACGATCACCAGTCCCAAGGAAGGTTATTACCAAGGATTTTCTGAAAACGCTATGCTAGCAATTTGTAAAGATTCTGATTTTGATCTACTAGTGAAAGTTTGTCCTGGGGATTTTGTCATGCCTAACTATCCGATCATGAGTGTAAGCAAGGAATTGCAACAGGAGGATATAGATAAAGTATTAGACAAAGTAATTTTTGATAATCATCAAAGTATCGATGCTAACTATGTGTATGGAGTAAATCAATTAACTGAGGTAGGCGTAAGGTCCATGTCTCCCGGCATCAATGATCCTGCAACCGCACTGAACACACTGGACTATCTATCTGTGATCCTATATCATAGAATGCAGATCAAGGATCATAACAATATCTCAACTGAAGATAAATCAAATATTATTCACATCAGAAAACAATCCTTTGAAAGGATCCTAAGAAACTGTTATGCATCTTATCGACAATATGCTAAGCATGACCTATTGGTCATGAAGAAAATGCTGAACATACTTAAGCACTTAGAAAAGCAAAAATCTATAGATAGATCTTATAACAAGGCCATCAAAGATCAAATAGAAATTCTCCTAAAAGATGCAAAAGTTAGCATTACCAATGAAGCTGACTTAAGGATCCTGACCTCCATTTCGGAAAATTAAAATAATGCTTAATATCTATTTTAGGATTTCAGTGAATTAAACCACTATTCATAGTGTGATCATGCGGGAATATCAACTAACCCGCCGCCCTTTCCACTCATACTTACCACCGAACAAGCCTGTGATTCCACTATAGCAGATATAAAACAAGTGCATGATATTAGCTGGGAAAAACATTTTCATAAGAGAACTAGTACCAAAATAGGTTGTGATATTAGACAGAAAGAGGTAGTCGAGTATCATCTTAATAAACAACTGAAACAATCCTATAAATAGGAATAAGGAATTAAAAAATGAGAACACGAAAACATTGAGCACAATAGTCAGGCAAAGCAGAAACACTGATGATAAAACTAATAACAACCTCCTATCAGTGTAGTGAGTAGTCTTGGTCGCCCATCGCTTTCGCTGATCAAGGAAGTTTATCAGACTTGTCTCTGCCAGAGTAGAAACAACAGATGTTTTAGACTTTACAAAATGGATATCATCTGGATATAATTCCGATACCTTATGCACTAAGAACATATCATCACCAGACGCCAAATGTTCATTACCTCTAAAACCATTTACCTCCTCAAAAATATTTTTACTATAAAGCATATTCGCCCCGTTAGCCATAAACTGCTTATCAGTCTGAATACCCGCAGCAGTGATTACCATCAGTCCATTGAGGTCTAGCGCCTGGAATTTCTGAAACAACCCTTTAGGTTTTGCGAAATCTATGGGACCTGTCACCAACTTTGCTTGGTGACTTTCGTAGAAGGAGACCATGGTACTCAACCATCTCTCATCATAGACGCAATCTGCATCAGTAGTCAGAATCAACTCACCTTTTGCTTTTTGTATGCCTAATTTCAAAGCTTGTTTTTTCCCCTGTCTATTCTCTTCTTGCTTTAGAATAGTAAGGTTAGAAATCTCCAACGAAGAAGCAATTTTAGAAGTTTCGTCTTCCGAATGGTCATCTATCAAGATGATCTCAAACTTATCTGAAGGATAATTATTCGCACTGATCGAGCGGAGACATGCGGTTATATCCTTAGCCTCATTCCTAGCTGGAATAATGATCGATAAGAATCTAGTAGGAAAAAAATCATCTGGTACAGACCACTCTTCTATGTCGTTCCAGCTAGACATATACCCAGTAAGCAGATAAACATAACTTATCGCGAGGGCAGTACATAAGATGTAATAAAAGATCACAGTAGATTACCTAATAGAAAGGAGAGAAATTATTCGTTGAAAAGATCGTCGTATTTATTGTTAGGCTTGCTATTGGGTGTCCTTGTTTGTACTACTTTTTCTACATCTTTCAAGTCCAAGACATCGTCGTCATCAAGCTCCTCATACTCTGCAAATTCTCCTTGTCTTTCAGCTTCCTTTTCGGCTTTGAATTTTCCTACTTTTCTGATGAGCATTGCTTTCACAAATAAATAAGCACATACCAAAGGGAAAGCAAAAAACGTCACTGCGACCTGCGCCACGCCCATAAGCGTATCGTTCTTTAGTCTATTCATCATGCCACCCAAATAATCAAATACTACTCCCCTATTCAGAATTAACGTGATGATCAACAATACTGGAGCCAAAAATCCTAGTATACTTAGCACACTTTTAAATAAAAACCACATCGCCATCACCGCAACAACGAGCATGACCAATCCTACAATTAAATTAAATGATCCGCCTTGCTGCCTTCGTTGAGCCATATTTATGATTTAATATCTCTGATATGTTTATATAACTAAGTTAATCAAAGTATAGTTTGCAAAGCCATGTGAATAATTATTAGATGACTTCCAAGATCAAGCTACTTCTTGTTCTTCAGATGAGAACTGCATCTCATATAGCTCTCGATACTTACCTTTTTCATTTTTGAGTAAGTCTTCATGTGAGCCAAGCTCAAGCTTCTCACCATGCTCCATTACGAGTATTTTATGGGCATGCTTGATAGTAGATAATCTATGTGCGATTATTATAGAAGTTCTTTTTTCTATAAGCTTCTCGATTGCATATTGGATGATCGATTCTGTCTCTGTATCAATGGAAGAGGTAGCCTCGTCCAATATCAATATATCTGGGTCATATAATAATGCCCTCACAAAAGAAATCAATTGACGCTGACCCATAGAAAGATTAGCTCCCCGCTCCATGACTACGAAGTCATACCCCTCTGGTAGTTTTTCAAAGAATACATGAGCGCCGATTACCTTAGATGCCTCTATGACTTGTTCTCTAGTAAAGTTCTCATCCTTGAGTGTAATATTTTCCATCACACTTCCTGTGAATAAGAATACATCTTGCAATACCATCGACATCCTAGATCTTAGGACATCTAGTTTATATTTTGAGAGATCTTCTCCATCTAGCAATATCTCTCCACTCTCAATGTCATAGAATCTATTGAGAATATTGATGATAGTAGACTTCCCAGAACCTGTACTACCGACGATCGCCAGCGTCTCTCCTGGCTCTACATCAAAGTCCAGATTCTTGATCACTCTATTCTCTCCATCATAAGCAAAGGTCACATCCTTAAATTCGATCTTACCATTCAGCTTAGCAGGTTGGAGATAGCCATTATCAGGAATCATTTCTTGATTATCCAATACATTGAACACTCGCTCAGCAGCGACTAGTCCCATCTGAAGGGTATTGAACTTATCTGCTAACATCCGCACTGGTCTAAACATCATACTGATATAGATAGGAAAGGCTATAAGCGCACCTAAGGATACTTGATCGTGGAGAAACCATCTAGAACCTATCCAGACCATGAGCGCTAGCGTCAGGTAATTAATGATCTCAACGACCGGAAAAAATATAGCATAATATAAAATAGAATCAAGATTGGCCTGCGTATATTTCCTGTTGATCGTTTTAAACTTTTCCATCTCACTCTTCTCCGCATTAAATATCTGTACGATCCTCATCCCCGTAATTCTCTCTTGTAGAAAAGCATTCATCGTCGATACTTGTGTCCGCACTATTTGAAATGCTGCCTTTACTTTTTCCTTAAAAATATAGGTAGCTATCATTAATATTGGCAAGGTGGTCAGGCTAAGCAATGTCAATCTCCAACTCGTAAATGCCATGATCCCCACCACAGAAAAAATAGTGAGTACATCCGCAACCATGGTCACTAGTCCATTAGTAAAACTAGTATTGATCGCTTCTATATCGTTAGTTGTGCGTGTAGTAAGTTTTCCGATAGGTGTCTGATCAAAATATCTCAGCCTCAGATTCGTGATATGTCTAAACACCTTAACTCTAAGATCCTTGATCACTAATTGGCCTATCAAAGCAGTACGGTAGATGAAAAAATATCTGAGAAAAACCGTGAATAATATTACTAATATGAAAATACCGGCAAGCCTATACAACCCATCTATATCACCTACTACTTTTTCATACGTGATACCTGTTAGGATTTGCTCTACTTCGTCTAGCTCGTTATCACTTATTTTCGTGATAGCAATCATCCCTTCTGGTGACGCTTCTTCTATATCAATATCCAGGTGAGCCAATTTGTCTTGGAGCAATATGGTATTAACCTCCTCGTTTTCGAGATCTATCTTAATTACATTTTTGCTTATATAATCATTGACCATCACATTGACAAGGAATGGTCTGATGGGTGATATGACAGCGACTATTACAGATAAGGCAATCGCACTGATGAATACAGCTTTATGTGGCTTTGCTAAAGCAATTATTCTAACAAATGAATCATAATCAAACTTCTTCTTCTGGTTCTCCATGGCTATCTCCTAACGTGGCACAAGGTACAATGTTTTACATAATCCCCTCGTCCGCAAAACTATAGTATCCTTGCTCCGATATGATCAGATGATCCAGCACATTTATTTCTAGCGTTTCGCCAGCAGCTTTCAACTTTTTAGTGATGGCTAGGTCTGCTTTACTGGGCTTTAGATTCCCAGATGGGTGGTTATGGCTGAGTATGATTCCGCTTGCAAGGGCTTGCAGTGCTTGCTTGAATATCACCTTAGGGTCTACCACCGTCCCAGCAACACCTCCACTGCTGATCTGCTTTAGGTCTATGATCTCGTTTTGGCGATTGAGCATCAATACCCAGAATTCCTCGGTACTAAGATCTTGCATCTTGGGAAGTAGTACCATGTACGCATCATTACTAGAAGTGATCTTGAGCTTTACATTTTTATCTGTCCCCTTTCTCCTTCGTCCTAGCTCTAGTGCTGCAACAATCGAGATCGCTTTAGCATTCCCTATTCCTTTGAACTGGGTCAGGTCTGGGACTTCTAATCTAGCCAACGCTACAAGATCATTGTTAACCGATGCAAGTATTTTCTTAGATAGTTCTACTGCTGATTCATTTCTGGTACCTGAGCCTATGAGGATGGCTATTAACTCTGCATCACTAAGTGCTTTTCTACCTTGTGCAAGTAGTTTTTCCCTTGGCTGATCTTGAGCGGACCAGTCCTTTATGTTTAGGTACTTCTTTTCTTCAGACAAAACTTTATAAATACTTTATATCTGAAAGTATCCTTTATTTTAATGAATTCATAACAGGGATAATAAAAGAATTTCTAGCGATCAACTACGCTGATATCAATCTCAGCGATATAATATATTCTAGTAAGTTTTGATTCTCTATCACTCGAGCGTCACCGTTATCAGGAAATCTCCATTAAAGTCTTCGATTGGTCTATTGACTCCATTATAAGATACAGAATTCAGTGCCCAAATAGAATTATTACAAGAATCATCCTCTACCAATTCAGTTAACTCAAGGACCAAGGTATCAGATGAGGATTCAGAAAACTGGATCTCATAAATAAGGCTACCCTCGGGACCATTTAAATTTATACTTATGAGGTTTTTTATACTCTCGACATCGCTAAAAACAGCATTAACAATTTCCTGCTCTTTATATCGGACAATTATATCATCGACCATGATTTCACCTTTATCAATTAGATTGTTTCCATCAGCATCTATCACATTGATAAAGAGACTCTGCACGACCGGATCATCACACTCTATACTTTTAGTGCATGACGAGATAAGTACAAATACTAGTAAGATCGAGTACTTCATTTTTTAATTTTTACAATTATAAAATTGAAGAGGGTCTTATATCATAATGATGACCTTCTCTACTAGTAGACGTCTTGCCTTTGTCGAATGGTTGGGATGAGCCCTTATCTATTTTGAATGTAAATGACTTCTAAGTGTTTATCTAGCTAAGTGCTTTGGATAGATCCTTGATTAGATCATCTACATCCTCCACACCTATACTCAGCCTGATCAGTGAATCCGTCAATCCTACTTTGAGTCTATCTTTCTTTGGAATAGATGCATGAGTCATACTTGCTGGATGACCAATAAGAGATTCTACTCCCCCCAGAGATTCTGCCAATGAAAATAATTTTGTCCCACTTAGGATCTTCTTGGCATTATTAAAGGTATTTTTCTTGAGATCAAAAGAAACCATCGCTCCAAAGTCCTTCATTTGTTTCTTGGCGATCTCATGTCCTTTATGATCTTTGAATCCTGGGTAGTATACTTTACTTACTTTATCATGTCCTTTGAGGAACTCCGCTATTTTTCTTGCATTGTCACATGATCGCTGCACTCTGAGATGCAGTGTCTTAATTCCGCGTAAGATCAAAAAACAATCCATCGGGCCAGGTACTGCGCCTGCTGCATTTTGTAAAAATCTTAGATCTTTCGCTATCTGCTTATTCTTCGTAATAACACAGCCATGGATAACATCCGAGTGTCCGCCTATAAACTTAGTTGCAGAGTGGAGCACCATATCAGCACCTAGGTCTAGCGGAGTCTGTAGATATGGAGAGGCAAAAGTATTATCAACACAAGTCATCACTTTTTTCTTCTTCGCTATTGTCGTAATCGCCTTGATATCTACAATAGATAGCATCGGATTAGTAGGTGTCTCTATCCAGATGAGCTTGGTTTTTTTAGTAATATACTTTGATATTTTATCCGCTTTGGACATGTCCACAAACTTAGACTTGATCCCGAATTTTTTGAAGACGGTCATCATCAATCGGTACGATCCGCCGTAAAGATCATTGGTAGAAATCACCTCATCTCCTGGCTTCAGCATCTTGAGGATATTATCCATCGCTGCAAGTCCACTAGAGAAGCAAATTGCTTCTTTCCCATTTTCTAGTGCTGCTAAGTTTGCTTCTAGGACCGACCTAGTAGGATTTTGGGTCCTAGCATATTCATATCCCTTATGCTTGCCCGGTGCATCTTGCACGTAGGTAGAGGTCTGAAATATTGGAGTCATGATCGCTCCTGTAGATGGGTCAGGCTCGATGCCTGCATGTATTACTTTAGTACCGAATTTCATACTGATGTAACTTATAAGATCTCCATGTTAGTCTAAAGACAGACTAAAAACTGACATGAATAAATAACTTAATGCTCGTCTATTATTTTCTTGCTATCACTTTTTGTACTGCTGCGATTATATCTGGAACATCAAGTCCATACTTCTGTAATAGTTGAGATGGCTTACCGCTTTCCCCGAATGAATCATTGACTGCGATATATTCCTGCGGTGCTGGATTGTTTCTTGCTAACACTTGAGCTACACTATCTCCTAATCCTCCATTCATCTGATGTTCTTCTGCTGTGACTACACATTTAGTCTTAGCTACAGATCTGAGTATCGCTGCTTCATCTAGCGGCTTGATGGTGTGCATGTTTATGAGGTCTACGCTTATGCCTTGTTTGTCCAGTGCTTGTGCAGCCTCTACTGCCGACCACACCATGTGTCCCGTGGCAATGATCGTCACATCTGATCCTTCTGCAAGATGGATGGCCTTACCGATCACAAACTCCTCATCCTCCATGAACATAGGCCAGCTAGGTCTTCCGAATCTCAGGTAGACCGGACCCTCATGATCTGCGATTGCAATTGCCGCTGCCTTTGTCTGATGGTAATCGCATGGATTTATCACTGTAAACCCTGGCAGCATTTTCATCATGCCTATATCCTCTAGTATCTGGTGCGTAGCACCATCTTCTCCTAGGGTAAGTCCTGCATGAGAAGCACAGATCTTTACATTCTTATGAGAGTAGGCTACCGATTGTCTTATCTGATCATATACTCTCCCCGTCGCAAAATTTGCAAACGTGGTAGCGTAAGGGATCTTCCCCGACAAGGTAAGCCCAGCTGAGATCCCGATCATATTCGCCTCAGCTATACCTACTTGTATAAACCGCTCGGGGTATTTGTCTATGAATGGTTGAATCTTCAAAGAGCCTATGAGGTCAGCGCAAAGGGCGATGACATTAGGATTCTTTTCTCCTACCTCAAAAAATCCAGCGCCAAACCCATCTCTTGTTGCCTTCTTTTCTGTGTATGTTATTTCATTTATATTCTTTGGCATGGCTAGCTTATTTTATAATCTCCTAATGTTTCTTCTAATTGTCCGAGCGCAATTTCTAATTGCTCTTCGTTAGGTGCTTTCCCATGCCAAGCGTGGGTACCCATCATGTAGTCCACTCCTTGGCCCATGACCGTCTTCATGAGTATTACGACTGGTACTCCGTTACCTTTTTCTTTTTGTGCTAGCTGTATCGTACTGATCATCTCATTCATATTATGACCATCCATCTGCATCACCTTCCATCCGAATGTTTCCCACTTACCTACCAGGTCTCCTAGTGATAGTACATCTTCATTGGAGCCATCTATCTGCTGACCATTCCAATCGACTATCCCTATCAGATTATCTACTTTGTTATGAGCGGCAAACATCACAGCTTCCCATACCTGTCCTTCTTGTAATTCTCCATCCCCCATCAAGGCGAATACGTGCTTATCATCATTGTCCATCTTCTTAGCAAGTGCTGCTCCTATTGCTACGGACAGACCTTGACCTAGAGAACCTGATGCCACTCTGATTCCAGGTAGTCCTTCATGAGTTGCTGGATGACCCTGCAATCTAGAATTTAGTTTTCTGAATGTTGACAACTCATCCACCTCAAAGTAACCTGCTCTCGCTAGCGTGCTATACCATACTGGAGAGATATGACCATTAGATAAGAAGAAAATATCCTCGCCTTTGCCACTCATAGAAAAATTGGGCTGATGGTCCATGATGTGAAAGTATAGTACGGTGAATAGGTCTGCACACCCGAGAGATCCTCCAGGGTGGCCACTGTTAACTGCTGCGACCTGCCTGACAATATCTCGTCTGACCTGAGAAGCTATCTGTTGTAATTTTGCGATCTCTATCATATGGCGGCGAAGATAGGAAGTAGCTTTAACTAAAAAAAGGCAAGTGAGAATTATCACTTGCCTTTTAAAATAAATTTTATTGCTTTTGCAATGGATTTTAGTTCATCGCTTCAGTAAGTGCTTTACCTGCTTTGAACTTGACGTTAGTCTTAGCTTTTATTCTTATTGTCTCACCAGTTGCAGGATTTCTTCCGTCTCTAGCGTCTCTAAACTGAGTCTGAAAGGTACCAAAACCAGCAAATTGACATTTGTCACCGCCTTTCAAAGTTTTCTCGATCGAGGTAAATACTGTAGATACCGCTTCTGATGCTTGTTCTTTTGTAAGACCAGCTCCTGCTGCAACAGCACTTATTAAATCACCTTTGTTCATAATTTTTTGATTTGATTATAATTATTGATGGTTCAAATATATATGAGAGAATTTACTTATACAAACTTTAACCATAGATAAGTAGTAGAAAACCCTTTAAAATAAGGGTATTCACTCATTTTTAACATAACCTGAGCATCTAAAATCGATTAGATGTAACTTTGAGTAATATATACCTCATGAATAAGAAATATTTAATTCTCCTCTTCATAGCCCTAATGGCTTGTTTCTCCGTCAGTTCCTGTAAAACGGGAGAAGGTTGTGAGTCTACAGAAAGTTACAAAGCCGGGACCAATCGCAAAGGTGAATTAAGCACAAAAAGAGGTAAATCAAATCTATTCAGCAAGAAACAGCGAAAGAAGGTAAAGAAGAGAAGCTAATCTGAGCTTAGACTAATCTCATTAAGCGTATCACCAAGGTAATTACACGCGACCACCATTAAGAATATTGCTGCCCCAGGAAATATTGCAAGCCACCAAGCACCAAAATTAGTCCTTGCCTCACTCAGTATGCTACCCCACGTAACCTCTTCTGCGCTCAAGCCTATACCCAAAAAGGATATCGTAGCCTCTAAGAGAATAGTGCCTGCAAACCCAAAAGCAATGATGGTAAGTAAAGATGGTAGTGCATTAGGAAGGAGATGTTTAGTTATGATCTGAAAGTTACTCGCACCCAGTGCCCTTGCAGATAGTATGAAATTTTTTTCTTTTAGCGCAAGTAATTCTGCTCTTAGCACTCTTGCTATAGTCGGCCACCTTAAGAGACCTAGGATAATTATCAGTGTAAGAATACTTGGTTTAGAGATAATAGCTAGTAGAGCCAATAATATAAACAATGCAGGTACGGATTTAAAAACTTCGATCATCCTCATCACTAACATATCCAATGGAATAAATATCTTCTTCCCCAAAAGTCTAGCGTCTAGAAAAACCACTAGGAAAACACTGACTAGACTAAGCATGATTGCCAACACAAATGACCAATGACCATATATCACCTGAAACCAAATAAGAAATAAAACAACCAAGAATAAGACTAAACCCCAAACACTCATCCTAATAGTCTTATCGCCATAATATCCTGATAACACCCCTAATACAAATCCTATCAAACAAGTAATCAACATGGCAAAAAATGCAATTATAAAAGTCTTTCTAGTTCCTTGTACTAGTCCTGCCGCAACATCTCTTCCTATGGAATCTGATCCTAGCCAGTGCTTTTTAGTGATGTTACCGCTTCGAATAGTTGTCCCTGGCGGCGAGGAAGCTGATGAATTTTGATCAATATCTGAGGGCGAAAATTTGATGATGGGAAAAATTACCTTTTCAAGGTCTAGGTCCTGCCAAGAGCGTCTATCAAGAAACTCATAATTAGATGATACCCACAAACTCTCACCGTACTCATGCATAATGGGAAAATAGGCCTGTCCCTCATATCTACAGTAGATAGGTTTATCATTGGCAATAAAATCTGCAGAGACCGCTATCAATGAGAAGAAGGCAAGTATACTCAACCCCCACTTACCTTTTTTATATTTCCATATTTTTTTAAAGGTGCTCATCATCCTTTTGGGTTGTTACCAAATCTGATCTTCGGATTCAAAAAGCTGTATAATAGATCTCCGATCAAATAACTAATAATAGTTACAACACCCACCAGCATAACGATAGAAAAGATAACATACCAATCATTTCCAAAAATAGAATCATAAATCAATCGCCCTATCCCTGGTATATTGAAGATCACTTCTATCACTAATGAACCTGCTAAACTTGCGGGAATTATCCCTATGATGATCGTCACCAAAGGCAACACAGAATTTGGGAATAGGTGCCTCCAAAAGGTAGCCCTTTTAGTAAGTCCTTTAAGTAGGGCTGTAGTCTTGTAAGCTTGCTTAGACTCCGCGATCACGCTATTCCTAACTATACTAGACAGGTATGCTACAGAATGAAGAACCATACAAAAAACAGGTAGAATAAGTTGCTTGGAGTTTGCTATGATCTTACTCCATATCGATAGACCACTAGAATAAGGACTGATACCTACACCAGGAAAAATATTCGTCCAATTACCATATTGACTAGTAGTAAAAAAAACTACCATTAGCGTTGCAAACCAAAATAGCGGCATGGCATAAATAAAATAAAAAAAATTAGTGAAGAACTTACTCATTCTAGATTCGACATTGCTAGCGCTCCATACCCCAAGCGGTACTGAAATCAAAACTGCAACGAAAAGCCCAACCACTACTAAGAACAAGGTCCAAACTAACGCCTTAGATATCTTACTCCATACTGACCTGCCATCTTGAATAGAACGTCCTAGCGACCCTGTAAAAAACTTTGACATCCAAGAATGAAATTGATTATTGAATCCAAACCATAAGAATTTTGGAATTGCAAAATTACTTTTCTTCACCTGCCTAATATTTTTTGCTTTATCAATAAAGGCAGTTATGTCTTCCCTTTCTTGACCTTCCATAGAAGAAAGAATATCCATGTCGTGGGCTTTTGATCTACGATCATTTAAGAGGTCGCCGATGAGTAATCGTGATTCTGTATCCTCTAATTCTCCTAACAAGAATTTCCCTTGGTTGATAAAAGAACTCACTGCCTCCCAATCATTATGATGAGTAAGAAGAGCAATTACTTGTTTCTTCTCTGTCTTATCGATGATCTTATGCAAAGTATCAGGATAGTATCGCGGGACGATACTGAAGTAGAATTTTGGAAGGTCTAATCCTAATTCACCTGCCATCCTCTTATACTGGCTATTATATTGATCATCAGACATGACGTCATCTTCAAAACCGTCTATACTCAATAAAGAAGCGATAGGATCTGCCGGTGACATATGGAATAGAAAGAATGTAAAGAGCCCTACGAAAAAAACAGTTGGGATAAAAAAAAGGACTCTTTTAAAGAAGTAGCTGAGCATATCAATTATCAGAAAATGCAGGAACCGGTGCTAATTCGAAGGCATTTACGAAGTAGCCTGGTCTCTTATTGGCAATCATCGGAGTCACTTTTTTACTGGTTACTATCCTATCCACAGGACTGTAGAGAAAAATTACAGCTTGATCATTATAAAGTATCTCGTCTAGCTGAGCGTATAGGTCCATAAGTATTTCTGAGTCAGTCTCTGACCCAATTTTTTCTATCACCTGATCTGCAACTTCATTACTATATCTAATAAAATTTTGCCCTCGCACTTTTATGTTATCACTATGCCATCGACCATATGGGTCATAAGGTGATAAGTCCCAGCTTGATGCGGACGGGTATAGCTGATAGTTTCCCTTGTAGATATGGTCATTCATTATCAGACTACGATCTTTCCTTACTATGTTGATTTCCATTCCTATATTCTTGGCAAACTCTTTCACCAATAGTCCAAAATCCTCCCCTTTTTTACTAGAGGCTAAAATATCTAGCTCAAGATCAATTTGTTTACCATTCATATCCTTATCCAATATTCCATCTCTATCAGAATCTGCCCAACCACCATTTTCTAAAAGGCTATTCGCTTTTTGTACGTTTTGGGTGATGGGATTTAGTTTTGATGTATAGCCTTCTACGAATGGGTCTATCGTCCCAGCTATAGGTACCGCATCTCCCGACTCTAATACTTCTATCATTTTGTCCACATCGATGCACAATGCTATTGCCTGTCTTACTTCCTTGTGTCTCAGTATCTCATCATCATTATTGATAGCGATAAAAAAGTACTGCCTGATCTTAGGTTTGAAAAAACTCAGTTCGTCTTTAGATTCTGATTCAAGTTCCTTAAATATGGGACCATTAGTTATCTTCATGACATCGATACCTCCTCCTTTGAGCTGCGTAAGTGCCGTTGTCTCATCTGCTATGATCTGGAAAATTATATTAGATGGGTTCGCTAGCAAATTTGTTCGCTCAGGGTATTTATTTCCCCACCAGTTCTCTTTTCTTTTTAATCTGATGTATTGGTCAGTCTCCCACCCATCTAGTAGATATGGCCCTGCTCCTTCGACTACGTCCATCCCATACTTAGCACTTCCAAATTCATTGGCGAAAGCTGCAAATGTTGAATCTTGCTCTAAGTTGCTTCCTTTTTCTGTGTCTTTTAATTCTGTAAAAGTTATTTGCGAAAGCACTCCTGATGGATCATAGACATGCTCAGGATAAACCTCAAATGAACAGAGCATCTCTAGCGTGTTTAGAGTCTCTTTCTTCACAACAAATTCTATCGTCTTTGCATCTTGAGGATCTAGTATGACCTCATCGATAATCGATAATCCAGACTTCCAATTAGAAGATATCATTCCAGGATGAAACACCATCTTCAGCGTAAATAAAAAATCATTGGCTGTGATAGGCGCTCCATTTGCCCATACGGCATCTTCTAATATTCTGAATTTATATTTGACGCTACCATCTTCGAGATTAGTTTTTGTAGGTAGTTCCTCTGCTAGTACTGGTGAGAGCTTGAGGGTTTTAGGGTCATAGTTGGCTAGGTTCAAAAACACATATTGATAGACTTCACGAGCTCTAGAACTGTTACTTAAGATGGGGTTTAGTCTACCTATATCTCTATTTATCCGTACCACTACATCAAAATCATTATTGACTTTAGCCGGCTCTTCTCTACAACCAACAATAGATAATATTAATAATAAGTAAGATATGTACGATATATTCTTGATCATGGGTCATTAATCTCGAATATGAATATACAATTTTGCTAATGGACCTTGTATGAACAAATGTCCTTTAAATCTATTTATGTGAATGACTATAAAGATATAATGAAAGGTAAAGTGCTAATCGCTGGAGGTTCTGGATTAGTGGGCTCTCGGCTCACTCAACTTTTAATAGAGGAGGGTTATGAGGTGACCGTCCTCAGCAGATCGAAGAAAGGTAAAAGAGATAATTTCGAATTTGCCAATTGGGATCCTGAGCAGCAGCACATTGACGAGGCTGCACTAGAAGCAGACCATGTCATCAACCTGGCAGGAGCTGGTATAGCAGACCGGCCATGGACCAAGGGAAGGAAAAAGGAACTTATTGAAAGCCGGTTGATATCTACCAATTTTCTGCAAAAGCTGTTTGTCCAGAGAGGCCGTCCCCTAAAAACATATCTAGGCGCATCAGCTATCGGATACTATGGTGATGGCGGGGATAGTTGGCAGACGGAAGACCAACCGCCAGCCTATAGATCCTTCATGACGGACTTATGTAAGGATTGGGAAGAAGCACATCACAGCTTTGCCGACTGCACTGATAGAACTTCTATCTTAAGAATAGGTGTCGTACTGAGTACGCTAGGTGGAGCTTATCCAAAAATGCGGCTCCCATTCAAAGTGGGTGTAGGTACTTATTTTGGCAGTGGAGATCAATTTTACTCATGGATTCATATAGATGACTTGGCTAGGATGTTTATCCATCTACTAGACGCCGAAATCGAATCCGGCATATACAATGCAGTATCCCCAAACCCACTAACTAACAAAGAACTGACCACGTCCATAAAAACCGCACTTGATATTACCAGCATAATAGTCCCTGCCCCAAAGCTAACGCTAAAACTAGCCATGGGTCAGATGTCTAATGTCATCCTTAATAGCAACAAAGTATCTGCTGAAAAAATAGAAAAAACTGGTTTCGATTTTAAATTTCCAACTGCTGAAAATGCAATACAAGACATCGAAGAAAGAGCGATCTAGTATCAGTGATCGAATACCTCTATTGTTTTTTGCTTCTTGATGAGATCAGTGAATTTACCCTTGAATCTAGTAGCTCTCACCATATGATTATCTATCCAATGGTAGTTCCCACCTCTAGGCTTATTCATCAATAGACCATGATATTTGAATCCATGCTTTTTTAGCCATGTCTCCGTGATATCACGCGTCTCTTCCGTTCTAGATGTAAAGAAAGTTATGATATTATCTTCATCGTACCACTTGTTAATGATCTCTAATGCATCCGGAAAAGGATCGCAGGTCACCATCCTCTCTGGTTCTTCGTTAGGTATATCATCACAGATAGTACCATCAATATCAATTAAGAAGTTTCTAACATTAGGGTCTAGAACTGGGCTTAGTAGTTTCCCATCATTCCCTTTGGTTTCCTTTAAATCGTGACTCATATTAAAATTTTATAAAATTTTCTGGATTGACTGGATTACCATCTATCCATAATTCAAAATGCAAATGAGGACCATCTGATAATGTTCCACTATTGCCTATTATTGCTAGGGCTTCTCCAGCTTTTACAAAGTTACCCTCTTCTTTTAACAATGCAGAGTTATGTTTATAAAAAGACACTACATTATCAGCATGTTGTACACCAATTGTATTCCCAGTGTCAATATTCCAAGCAGAAATGATCACATAACCGTCTAAGACTGATTTGACAGCTGTATTTGCTGGGGCTAGTATATCTACTCCATTGTGCTTTTTCTCTGGCATAAAGGCAGCACTTACAGACCCAGACACTGGTTTTACCAGGTCAAAATAATTATTTGGCCGCTGTTGCACCTCTCTTATTGGAAGATTAGCACTTGGTGTTCCATTGACTATCCCTTTATTCTTGACTTCAGCATTGCTGACTGCTTCTACTAGTTTCTCTTCTTTCGTGGGTACCGGGTCGGATATTCCAGTGTTAGATGTGAGCATTTTCCTAAAACTAGCTAAATAGACCTCTTGCGCTTCTTTTTCCTTCATTATCTCATCCATTTGTTTGTTTAGTTCGATTATCTCCGTAGAACTCCCTATATCAGCATATCCTGGTATCAACTTTTTGATAGGTGTAAATACGATCAACAGGACTAATAATGCACCTATAACTACGATTAGTGAACTTAGAATGATGTATAAATTCAATAGTGACAACCGATGAGAAGATATTTCTTGAAAGGTCTCATTGTTAAGGATCACCAAGCGATACTTATCACGTAGTCTATCCTTAAAACTCCTTTTTTGATCAAGATCCGAAGCCATTATTGCATCATTTTGCTAAGCAAGCCGAAAACTCAGCTATTAAGACTAGAAAGTCAATTTTTACGGCAGTTTTCATACTTTTTTTTATAATAAAATCCTGTTTTGAAGGTTATATCAAAGTGCTGAAAGGGCACTATTATTTTAACCTGATTTTCATCCCAAGTTCTTAAAATAATCTGCAATTTTCATTTACCATGAATATCCGATCAATCAATATCATTAGACTTCTCCTAGCCAGTGCCGTAATATTATCCGCAGGCTGTGTTACCAAAAAGAAAAAAGGTGATATCGGTTGGCTCAAACAGAAGTATCACGATACCACCTCAGAGTTTAATGGCTACTTCAATGCGGATGTGATCATGGATGAGACATTCGCATCTCTCGATGAGCAGCATGTGGATAATTACAACAAACTACTACCGATATATCCGTACTCAGAGACAGATAATCCCAAGGCCTATGCATCCGAGATGGATAGAGCGATAGAGAAAGTAACTATCGTAGCCCTCAATCACGAACCAAGTGTATGGGTAGACGACTGCTATGTACTGATGGGCAAGGCGCAGTTTATCAAGCAAGACTATGAGACTGCGGAAGAGACTTTTCAGTATTTTGAAGAGGAGTTTAATCCTAGTAATCCGGGATCGAGAGTCTATAATAAATCAAATATTAAAAAGGATAGTCGGGAAAGAAAAAAAGAAGAACAACTTGCTAAGAAGAAAGAAACACGAGATGCAAAAAGAGCAAAGGACAAAGAGCGAAAAGCGCAAAATGAAAAAGAAGAATATGAGCGAGAGCAGTCAGCTAAAGCACGAGAAAGAGAAAAGCAGCTTAATGAAAGAGAAAAGGAACAAGCACGTAAAGAAAAACAGCAGCAAGATGAAGCAGACAAAAAAGCAAGAGAGGCAGAAAGAAATGAAAAAGAAGAACTCAAGTCAGCAGAAAGAAAATCTAAAGAGCGATTTAACAAACAGCAAAATGATATCAAAGAGGATCTAGCTAAGTTGAGAAAAGACTTAGTAAAAGCAGAACAAGATAGAAGAGAGCAAGAGCGAAAAATAAAAGAAGAAAGAAGAAGAAATAAAAAAAGAGATAAAAAAATAGATGTCAATGCCGACCCTAGAAGTAGTAAAGAAATACAGTTAGAAGTAAGTATAAAAGCAAAAGAGGCATCGCTAGAATCACTAAAATCAAGCTTTGCAGTAGAGGAAGAAAACTTAAAACAGCAAGCAGCAAGCCGCGCAGACCAGCGAAAAAAAGAGAAAGCTAAGATTGAAGCGGACCGCATAAAAGCTAAAGAGCAAAGAGCCGAGAATAAGATAAGGGATAAAGAGGCTAAGAGAATTGCCGAAGAAGAAAAAGCCAAAAGAGAAATAGAAGAAGAAAAAAGTATGGCTGAGAAAGCAGCCAAGGCTGAAGAGGAAGAAGTCATCGAAGAAATAAAGTCTGATGAAAAAACTAAGAAGGAACCTCAGAAAGTAGAGAATGGTGGCCTGTTCAAACATAAGACGGTATACAGCGAAGGCCTTCTATGGTTAGCAAGAACCTACATCGAGAGAGAGAATTTTGGCTCTGCAGAATTCACCTTGAATAAATTAGGATCGACCATCCCTGTGACCAATGATGTACAACGACAACTACCGGCAGCTAAGGCTCATCTCAGTATTAAGAAAGGAGATTACACACAAGCTATTCCTGATCTAGAGGAAGCTATAGAGTTATCTAAAAATAATGAGGAGAAGTCACGATACCAATACATCATAGCTCAGATACACCAGTTGAATGGAAGCGCAGAAGAGGCTAAGATAGCATTCGAGAAAGTAAAAAAATATAAGCCTGGTTACAATATGGAGTTCAACTCTCAGCTGAGCGTTGCTCGTAATGCATGGCGGACTGGGAGTGGCTCTATCACCTCCGTACTCAAGTCCCTAGATAAGATGGCACGTCAAGAGAAGAATATAGAGTATCTAGATCAGATTTACTTTACCAAAGGAGAGATAAAACTAGCTAGTGGAGATAAAGCTGGTGCTCTCGAAGACTTCAAAAAAGCTACTGCGCTGAGCTCTGGCAATAGAGCACAGCAGACAGAATCCTATTACAACCTCGCAAGCCTTTACTATGAGCTCAACAACTTTGTACAGGCCCAAAACTACTACGATAGTACTGCGACATCTATAGATAAAGCAGATGAGCGATTCCCGCAGGTAGAGAGTAGAGCAAAATCCTTAAAGCCGATAGCACGTAATATCGAGATAGTAGAAAAAATGGATAGCCTGCTTGCATTAGCTGATATGCCAGAATCAGAGTTGAAAAAATGGGCACAAGAAAAACTCGATGCACAAAGAGAGAATGAGGAAGCGGAAGAAGATGCAGCATTTGAAGGCCAAAAACCAGCAACTCCAAAATTCAACCAAAAACCGGGAAGAGCTTCCACCTTTTTTGCTTATAACCCGATAACACTTGACAAAGGAAAAAGAGACTTTAGTCGTAAGTGGGGAACTCGTAAGCTGGAAGATGATTGGCGTAGATCAAATAAGTCTTCTTCACTCATCAGCGATGAAGAAGAAGAATCTTCTGAGGAGCTAGTATCAACTGACGAAGACGAAGCCATAGAGGAAATGTTACGAGACATCCCTAGAAGCAATTCTCAGCAGCTAGCAACTAAAGGAAAAATAGAAAAGGCTCTTTTTGAATTGGGTAAATTATTTAGAAGTGAAATTCAAAATTATGAAGAGTCTATAAAGGCACTAGAACGATTAACCCAAGAGTATCCTGATACTGAGCATCGATTGGATGCCTACTATTTCTTATACCTTGATTATCTAGACTTAGAGGATTCTGCGAATGCTCAACGATATGCTGATAAGATCACATCAGAATTTCCAGATTCTGACTTCGCACAGTTGATCAGCAATCCAAATTTTGCTGCTCAGAGAGCCAAGGAAGAAAATAACAAAGAACAATACTACAGGACTACTTATAGCACATTTGAACAAGGGGACTATGAGACTGTATTGGCTAGGGTAGAAAAAGCAAAAGAAGTATTCGGCAAAAAGAATGACTACATGGCCAAGCTAGATCTACTCAAGGCAATGAGTATCGGCGGTCTCAAAGGCAAAGATGAATACGTCAAAGCGCTATCCGACGTGATCAGTAAACATCCGAGGACAGATGAGGAGACACGGGCTAAGGAGATCATAAGATTCTTAAAAGGTGATCTAGATGCTTTCGATAATAGAATATATGACGAAGCGGTAGAAGAGTTTAAAGTAGAAGATGGTAAGCTTCACTATGTCATCGTATCCGTGTTTGACACAAAAGAAAACAATATCGATCAAGCCAAAATAAAGATATCATCCTACAACAAAAAATATCACAAAAGTGATAATATCAAGATCACCGATATCTTTTTAAACCCAGAGACCAAGTCTAAGATAGTCTTGCTAAGAAGATTTGACAATAAAGCCGACGCCTTGGATTTTATAGATGGGACTCAGAAAAATGCAGAGGACTTTATCGATTCTAGCCAGCTTGCTTTTGACATCTTTGCAATCACTCAAAGAAACTACAGAGAAGTCATAAAGCAGAAGTCTACTAAAAATTACCAGGTATTTTATGAGAAGAGTTATTTGAAGTAAGTTTTTTTTTTGGAGAGATATGTGTAGGAATGATAAATGAGCTCTTACATATTATCTAGTGTAGTAGTGTCATTATTTTAAGTCGTAATTGGATCTACTTTTATTCTTCAATTATTCTATTCTGGATTCAGGCTTTATAGAATTAGTATAAATCTAATCAATTGGGTTCGCTATTTCCTCAGGAATTAAGTAATTGCATATAACAACAAAGCAAAACCAACTCTAGTCCGATATCCTAGACTGCTTAGACATAAACACGGCTTCAAAAACCGTGAATGCTAGGTATATGATTCCAAAGGGCACGACAAACAGGTTGCTATCTGGTAAAGTGAGTTGATGATATACGATCAGGATTCCAATCGATATCCCTAGCTTGGCAGCGAAGTTGATTAG